>Ga0307479_10004815_pt1 | contig 12414 bp, 10 predicted proteins | sample atmos_gasesECM4C_FD_203743 | JGI IMG/M metagenome (GOLD analysis project Ga0307479, IMG submission 203743) | Hardwood forest soil microbial communities from Morgan-Monroe State Forest, Indiana, United States - atmos_gasesECM4C_515 | ecosystem: Environmental > Terrestrial > Soil > Temperate...
GAACCACGGAAGCCCGGTGAGGCCTAGGTCGATCCGGAAGAGAAGGTTCGATCTCCCGATCCGGGCGCCCAGCACGGTACCCGGCACCCACGCGGAGTCATAGCCGCGATAATGGCAGAAGTGTTGTGGGCCTGCGTAATTGCGAAAAGCGGAAGGTGTCGACAGCCCTTTGGGTGGGGTTGCAACCGCGAGCGTCGCAAGATCGCCGAGGCCACCCACACAACCCAGAGATGCACGCTTGGTAACCGGGTTCCGTGCTAGCGGGCGGCGGACCGAAAATTTTCGGAACGCCGCCCGCTCTACATTTTTCAGGCGAATTGCCCGGCTTCGTTTTTGGGCCTATCGGCTACCGATCGGAAGCTATCGATTCGGCAGGGATTCGGCGATCGACAACGCCTCCTGCCCGCCGGCCTGCATCGCCCGGCAACACAGCACCAGCCAAGCGCCCACACCGTCCGGCGTGCCGTCGGCGAATCGGCGTGCGGCATCGCGATAGTCCGCGGGTTTACGCATCCAACTCACCTCGGGCACACCCAGTCCGTGCGGATCCAGCCCACTGGCGATAGTCACCAGCCGCGACACCGCACGAGCCACCACGCCATCCGCACTGCCAAAAGGCTTCAGCGTCAGCAGCTCTCCGTGCGCGACCGCGGCAACCACCGGCGCAGCCGCCCGAGTGCGGCCGGTCACCAAATTCGCCAGCAGCTCCAGACGTGGCCCAACCTCTCCGTCGGTCCGCGGGCGACCCAACCGATCGTCATCGACCAGGTCCGCCGCCGCCAGCATGTGCAGTCGGGCCAGCGCCTGCAACGGCGCCCGCTGCCATATACCGACCAGGGCGCCCCCGCCGCCCTCCAGCTCCTGCGCCACCCGCAGCGCTCCGCCCAACACCGGATCGCTGACCGCTTGGTAGCCCGGTGCGGCTTCCGCTAAGTCCTCGAGCCGCACGGGTCCGCCGTCGAGCACCGACGAGGCGCGCGCCGCCCGCAACGCCGCTTCGGCGGCGGTCACCGGCCAGCCCCGCAGATTCGCCCGGTGTCGGTGTGCCCGGCCCAGCGCGTCACGGGCCCGGTCGCTCGCCTCGGCGACGCCGGGGAGTTCCATCAGCGGGGCCAGCGGGTCAGCCGTCACAGGTTGCCAACCTATCGGGGTGGCGCCGGAACGCGGGGAATGGCCTCCAGCAACTCCCGGGTGTATTGGTGGCCGGGCCGGGTGAACAGCTCCTCGGTCGGCGCCTGCTCCACCACATGGCCGGAGCGCATCACCAGCACGTCGTCGGCGATCTGGCGGATGACCGCCAGGTCGTGGCTGATGAACAAGTAAGTCAGGCCCAGTTCCGCCTGCAGTTCGGCCAGCAGTTCGAGTATCTGGGCCTGCACCAGGACGTCCAGTGCCGAGACCGCCTCGTCGCACACCAGCATCTCGGGCCGCAGCGCCAGCGCCCGCGCGATCGCGACTCGTTGGCGTTGGCCGCCCGACAGCTCACGGGGCAGCCGTCCTAACACCGACGACGGCAGTGCAACCTGGTCGAGGAGTTCGCGCACCGCCTTCCCGCGCTGCTTGCGATCACCGAGCCGATGAATCCGCAACGGTTCCTCGATGGCGCGGAACACCGAGTACATGGGATCCAAACTGCTGTAGGGGTTTTGGAACACCGGCTGCACTCGCCGGCGAAAGGCCATCGACTCGTCCCGGTTTAGGTTGTGGTCGATCCGGGTGCCGTCGAACACCACCGTTCCCGAGGTGGGTTGCAGCAGACCGAGCACCATCCGGGCCACCGTTGACTTCCCAGAACCCGACTCACCGACGATCGCCAGGGTGCTGGCCCGGCGCAGCCGAAACGACACAGCGTCGACGGCACGGAACTCAATCTGCCGCCACGGCGCGCCGCGGGACTCCCGGTACATTTTGGTCAGCTCGGACGCGATAAGGATATCGTCGGCCGCCCGATCAACCTGCTGGCGACTTCGAAAACTGCGGGCCGTCAGCGACGGAGCCGCGGCCACCAATCGCCGAGTGTACTCGTGTTGCGGATCCTGCAGAATTGACTGTGCCGCACCGGATTCCACCACGACACCGTGATGAACCACGACCACGGTTTCGGCTCGTTCGGCGGCCATCGCCAGGTCATGGGTGATCAACAGCAGCGCGGTTCCCAGCTCGTCGGTGAGTTGCTGGAGGTGATCGAGCACCTGCCGCTGCACGGTGACGTCGAGCGCGGACGTCGGTTCGTCGGCGATCAGCAGCTTCGGCCGGCCCGCCAAACCGATGGCGATCAGCGCGCGTTGACACATGCCGCCGGACAGCTGGTGTGGGTATTTGCCCGCTTGCTTCACCGGATCAGGCATCCCCGCCTCGGCGAGCAGCTGCACCGCACGTCGCCGCGCTCCGCGGCCATCAGTGTTTGCGCGCAGAGCTTCACGGATCTGAAAACCGACCTTCCAAACCGGGTTGAGGTTGGTCATCGGATCCTGAGGCACATAGCCGATGCAGCGCCCTCTGATCGAGCGGAGTACCCGGCGATCGGCCGCGGTGATGTCGCGCCCGTCGAAAACAATGCGCCCAGCGGTGATTCGTCCTCCGGGTGGAAGCAGCCCGAGGATCGCCGCGGCGGTGGTCGACTTCCCCGATCCCGATTCGCCCACCACCGCGACGGTGTGACCACGCGGCACGCTCAGATCGACTCCGCGGACCGCGGGAGCGTGAGCGCCGAACCTGACTTCCAGGCCTTCGACCGACAGCAGCGGTGCTTCTCCGGCGCTCATGCGCGCAACGCCCGCGAGGCCGGATCCAGAGCATCGCGCAAAGCGTCACCCATCATCATGAAGGCCAGCACGGTCATCGCCAGTGCGCCCGCCGGATAGAACAGTATGGGTGAGCCCGACCGCAGCCGGCTCTGCGCCAAGTTGATGTCGCCACCCCAGGAGACCACCGAGGTCGGCAGCCCGACCCCAAGGTATGACAACGAGGCCTCGGTGACGATGAACACACCGAAGGCGAGGGTGGCCACCGCGAAGACTGGGCCCAAAGCGTTGGGCAGCGCGTGACGAACAAGGATCTGGAAGTTGCTCAGCCCCAATGCTTTCGCTGCGAGAACATAATCGCTGGCCCGCGCCTCGAGCACCGCGCCACGAGCGATCCTGGCTATCTGCGGCCAGCCGAACACGGCCAGGATGACAATCACCGTCCACACCCGACGGTGGTGCAGGACGCCCGTGAGCACAATCGCTGCCAGCAGCAGAGGCAGCCCGAAGAAGACATCGGTGATACGCGAGACCACGGCGTCGATCCAGCCTCCGTAGAAGCCGGCCAGCGCACCCAGTGCTCCGCCGACGATAAAGACCAACACCGTGGCGCCGAGTCCCACCATGACCGAGGCCCGCGCTCCGTAAATGGTGCGCGCGTAAATGTCGTGGCCCTGCAAATCGGTACCGAACCAGTGAGCGCCCGACGGGGGAAGCAGACTCCGGCTGGGGTCGCCGTAGGTGGGATCGATTCCGGTAAACCACTCCGGAAACACCGCAACGACAACAATGCAAAGTATCAGCGTCGCGGCGACGACGAATTTTGGACGCCGGCGCAACGTGCGCCACGTATCGCGCCAAAAGCCATGTTGGTCTGGGATGCGTTCAGCCATATCGGATCCGGGGGTCAAGGGCGGCGTAAAGCAAGTCCACCACCAGGTTGGTTATCAGATAGACCAGCACCAGCACCGTCACGATGGACACCACGGTGGGCGCCTCCTGCCTGGTGACGGCTTGAAACAACACGCCGCCAACGCCGTGGATGTTGAAGATGCCTTCGGTCACGACAGCCCCACCCATCAGCGACCCCAGGTCGGCGCCGAGGAAAGTCACCACCGGGATCAACGAGTTGCGCATAATGTGGACAGTCACCACTCGCGGTCGCGTAAGCCCTTTGGCGGTGGCGGTACGGACGTAGTCGGCGTGCGCGTTGGCGGCCACCGCGGATCGGGTCAATCGCACCACATACGCAAAAGACACCGAACCCAAAACGATTCCCGGCAGCAGCAGCCGCTCGAAGGTCGCCCGTTCGCCCACCGTGACGGGCGCGATTCCGAGCCGGACGCCGAACACGAACTGTGCCAGAAAGCCCAGCACGAATATGGGGATCGCCACGATGACAAGGCCGGTGATCAGCACCGTGGAATCAAAGATTCCGCCCCGACGCAGGCCGGCGATGACGCCCAACCCGATACCCAGCACCGCTTCCACCGCCACCGCGATCAGCGCCAGTCTGATCGTCACCGGAAACGCATGTGCCAGAACGGCACTGACCGGCAGCCCGGAAAACGAGCGCCCCAGATCACCATGTAGGACACCGCCCAGATAGCGCAGGTACTGCACTATGAACGGATCGTCCAGATGGTAGCGGGCCCGCAGCGCCGCGGCCGCCACCGGAGTCAGTGGGCGGTCTCCCGCAATCGCCGCCACCGGATCGCCGGGCAGCAGGAAAACCATCCCGTAGATCAGCAGCGTGGCACCGATGAAGACCGGCACCATGATCGCGATCCGGCGCGCGATGTACCAGCCCATCTCAGCCCTTCACGATGTTCTCGTAGTCGGGCAGGCCGTTCCACGTGACTCTGACGCCCTTGACCTCCATCGACCAGCCAACCACGCTGACATTGTCCCAAAGCGGCACAACGGGCATGTCATGGAACAGGATTCGCTGTGCGTCGTTGGTCAGCGCATTCGACTGCGGCAGAGTCCAGGCGGCCTCGGCGGTCGCCAGCGCCGCGTCGAACCCGGGGTTGGAGTAGCCGACGTCGTTGGACCCGGCCCCGGTGGCGAACAGCGGAGCAAGAAACTCGATCATCGACGGATAGTCCCCCTGCCAGGCCGCGCGAAACGCGGTCGCGATGGTGTGATTGGTGATCTGGGTGCGGAATCCGGCGAAAGTGGGCTGCGGCGCGCCAGCCGCGTCGATGCCCAGAACGTTTTTGATGCTGTTGGCCACCGCGTCGACCCATTCCTGGTTCCCCGCGTCAGCGTTGTAAGCGATGACGTACTGCCCATTCCACGCCGAGATCGCGTTGGCTTGCGCCCAAAGTTGCCGGGCGCGATCGGGATCGAAGTTCAACGAGTCGTTAGCGGGTAAGTTCGGGTCGAAACCCGGCAATGACCTGGCGGTGAAATCACGCGACGGGGTGCGGGTGCCCATGAAGATCTGCTGACAGATCTGCTCACGATTGACGGCGGCCGACAGCGCAAGCCGGCGCAGACGGCCTTCCTCGCCGCCGAAATGCGGCAGCCGCAGCGGGGTGTCGAGACTGTGCTTGACCGCGACGGGACCGCTGGTGAAGTTATTGCCCAAGTCGCGCTTGTAGATCGGCAGCGCGCTCGGCGGAATCGTGTCCAGCACATCGAGATTGCCCGACAGTAGATCCGCGTAGGCGGTATCCAGGTTGGCGTAGAACTCGAACCTCAGGCCTTTGTTGTGGGGCTTGCGGTTGCCGTGGTAGTCGGGGTTGGGCCTCAGGTCGATCTTGACATTGTGCTCCCAGGCCGGTCCGTCCGGGCTGTCGGCGAGCCGGTACGGGCCGTTGCCAACGGGGTTGCGGCCAAACGCCGCCATGTCACGAAACGCAACATCGGGCAGTGGATAAAAAGCGCTATGGCCCAATCGCAATATGAAGTCGATGGTCGGCGCCTTGAGCCGCACGGTGAACTCGAGATCGTTGACGACCTGCAGCCCAGACATGGTGGTACGCCCCGTCTTCGGGGCCGGCTTTTCGTCGCGTGTCATGCCGGAGACCTCGTAGAACCCGTCGATCGGACTGAAGAAGCTTTGCTGCAGTTGGGCATTGGTGCTAAGGGCTCCGTAGTTCCACGCATCGACGAACGAGTGGGCCGTCACCGGCGAGCCGTCGGTGAACTTCCAACCCGGCCTGAGGACGATGCGGTAGTGAACGTTGTCTGTGGTCTCGATCGACTGGGCAACCTCTTTCGAGGGGTTTCCGGCGGCGTCATACGACATGAGGCCGGCGAAGAGCCGGTCGATGATCCTCCCACCGTTGCTGTCGTTGGTACTGGTCGGGATCAGCGGGTAGGGCGGTTCCCCACCGTTCACCATTACCAGATCGGGGCTCAGCACGCCGCCGCCGCATCCGGGCAGCGCCGTGACCACCAGCATTCCGGCAACCAAGGTCGCCATCGCGGTTCGCATCCGACGCATGACCGCGACCCTAGAGCCTGCGACCGCGCCGAGGGTGCAGGGACGTGCTGCCCAGCGCGGGTGAAGTGCATTACGCGGCGTTCGCGACCTGGGCTCCCGCTGTGGCTGTCGCATATCTCGCCTCGCGTGAAGCGCAAGTTCAGGATGGGTATTCGGCAGCGCTGATCACCATTCCCACAATCGGATTGATCTGTCTGATCATTGGCCTGCGGGAACGTTCACGTGGTCGTCCGCAGACCCGTCCTTGTCCGCCACGCTATCCGACGGCCGCCCCCCACCGCCGATAGGCCTATCACGGCCCGGACCCGTTCGCCACCGAGACGTCAATGCGGGCCGACGAGTGTATAAGCGAAATAACTTATGTTGGAAGGCTTTTCAATCACGATCGGACGACGACTGCCGGTCCTAGCTGTTATTGGCCGCGGTGACGGGATGCACCTGTAGTGCGCGCGCGTCGATATTGGCCGAAACCGTGAACACCTGCACGATGTCCGGGGGGCTGACGCCCAGGTCGGTGTAGGTAGGACATTGGCTGCCGCTGCCGTCGACGGCCACGCCCTCGACAATGGCCTGCCCTTGTGTCGATAGCGACAGGATGGCTGTGGGCGGCACATCGACGTCGGCCGGCAAGCCGCCCATGTATCCGCGCAGCGTGGGTTGGGCATGAATGTGCGGCCCACCGTTGCCGGCGTCGACGCCGGGATAACCGGCGAGCGTGCACGGCTCCGCACCGCCCGCAAGGGTGAATATCAGCGTCAGCGCGCGGTGGCCCACGGCGCCCTGAGCGGGGGAGGCGTTTACCGCGATCTGATCCGACCAGCACGGCGTCGGCTCGTCGGAAGTGTCAGGCGGAACGGCCCATGCGGGTGGCCCCAGCACGGTCGAAGCCGCGAAACTTGACACGGCGGCAGCAAAGCTGGGGACCAGTCGGCGGGCGCGCCGCCAGTGCCGTCCCGGCATACGCGTGATTATGCGTGATGCGGGCGTGCGATGACACCCGATCGGAGCGCGCCGGTTCAACTCGCGGGGCTAGGCTCACAGACGGTTTACGAGCCCGACCGCGATACTGCCTCGACACAGGAGAGAAAGCCAGTGACCGCCACCCATACCGAAGGCCCCTCGTCGTATCCGCCGCCGGCGGATTTCGCCGAGCAGGCCAATGCCCGCGAGGAGCTGTACCACGAAGCCGAGCAGGACCGGCTGGCGTTCTGGGCCAACCAGGCCAACAGGCTGTCCTGGACGACGCCGTTCACCGAGGTGCTGGACTGGTCGGAGGCGCCGTTCGCCAGGTGGTTCGTCGACGGCAAGCTCAACGTCGCCTATAACTGCGTGGACCGCCACGTTGAGGCCGGCCTCGGGGACCGGGTCGCGATCCACTGGGAGGGCGAGCCCGTCGGCGACAGCCGCAGCCTGACCTACTCCGATCTGCAGACCGAGGTGTGCAAAGCCGCCAACGCGCTGACCGACCTCGGTCTGGTCGCCGGCGACCGAGTCGCCATCTACATGCCGTTGATCCCTGAAGCCGTGATCGCGATGCTGGCCTGTGCGCGGTTGGGCATCATGCACAGTGTGGTATTCGGCGGTTTCACCGCGAAGGCACTGCGGTCCCGGATCGCCGACGCCCAAGCCAAGCTGCTGATCACCTCCGACGGGCAGTTCCGCCGCGGCAAGCCGGCACCGTTGAAGGACGCGGCCGACGAGGCCGTGGCGCCGGGACCGGACGGCGAGAGCCCTGTCGAGAAGGTTCTGGTGGTGCGGCGCACCGGAATTGACGTGTCTTGGAACGACGATCGCGACGTGTGGTGGCACGATGTCGTCGACCCCGCGTCGCCCGAACACACCGCCGAGCCGTTCGACGCCGAGCAGCCGCTATTTCTGCTGTACACCTCCGGTACCACCGGCACGCCCAAGGGCATCGTGCACACCAGCGGCGGTTATCTGACCCAATGCTGCTACACAGTCCACGCCATTTTCGACGTCAAGCCGGAAAGCGATGTGTTCTGGTGCACCGCCGATATCGGCTGGGTTACCGGGCACACCTACGGCGTCTACGGTCCGCTGTCCAACGGCATCACCGAGATTCTCTACGAGGGCACACCCGCCAGCCCGGACCAGCACCGGCATTTCCAGATCATCGAAAAATACGGTGTCACAATCTATTACACCGCGCCAACACTCATTCGCACATTCATGAAGTGGGGCCGTGAGATCCCCGACGCCCATGACCTGTCCAGCTTGCGGCTACTGGGATCGGTTGGCGAACCGATCAACCCCGAAGCCTGGCGCTGGTACCGCGAGGTCTTCGGCGCAGATCGCATCCCGGTCGTAGACACCTGGTGGCAGACGGAGACCGGTGCGGCAATGATCTCGCCACTGCCGGGAATCGCTGCGGCCAAACCCGGTTCGGCCATGACACCGCTGCCAGGAATCTCGGCCAAGATCGTCGACGACCATGGCGATCCGCTGCAGCCCGACACCGACAACGCCAAAAACGTCAGCGGATACCTGGTCTTGGACCAGCCGTGGCCATCGATGCTGCGCGGCATATGGGGTGACCCCGAGCGGTACCGGGACACCTACTGGTCCAAATTCGCCGACAAAGGCTTCTACTTCGCCGGTGATGGCGCCCGTTTCGATTCCGACGGCGCGATCTGGTTGCTGGGCCGCATCGACGACGTGATGAACGTGTCCGGGCACCGGATCTCCACCGCCGAGGTGGAGTCGGCGGTCGTTGGCCATGACGGTGTCGCCGAGGCGGCGGTGGTCGGGGTTACCGACCAGACCACCGGCCAGGCGATTTGCGCGTTCGTCGTCTTATGCGACAGCGACGACGCGCACCAAGGGACCCTCGATGAGCTGCGGGCGCACGTCGCGCAGGAGATCTCGCCGATCGCCAAGCCGCGGGAGATCCATGTGGTGCCGGAGCTGCCGAAGACCCGCAGCGGCAAAATCATGCGCCGTCTGTTGCGCGACGTCGCCGAAAACCGCGAGCTGGGCGACACGTCGACGCTGCTCGATCCCGGCGTGTTCGACGCGATCAGGGCGGCCGAGTAACTCAGGCCGGCTGGGGGACGAATCCCGCGCCGGGCCGGTGCCTGCTGTTGATGTCGGCCAGGATCGAGTTGAACGACATCACTATGGCCGGAGTGTGCAGCGGGATGTACTTGATGATGCAGGTCGGCAGGTTATCGCTGAACGCTCCGTGAATCATGCCGACCAGGAGATTGTCGACGGTCACCGGCGCCCCGGAGTCACCGGGTCTGCCGCAGACCTGCATGACGATGGTGCCCGGGGTCTGGCCCATCCCCCAGGTGACGCCACACGAATTGCCCGTCGTGCGGCCCTGTTTGCACGCGATCTGGCCGAAGTTTGGATCCGGGCCGATGCCGTTGATCGGAAATCCGTTGTAGACCGGGACCGGCGCCACCTTGGCCGGATCGAATTTGATCACCGCGTAATCGAGGTTGTCGTTGCCGGCGACCATCGTTCCCAGCGTGCCCCTGCCTTCCACGGCCTCGGAGGCGACTTGCGCACCGGGCCCGCCGCAGTGCGCGGAGGTGAAGCCGATCAGCTCGCCAGCGGCATCGGTGCCGATGGTGGTCAGGGTGCACATCGTGTCCCCATTGATCACGATGGCCGCGCCGCCCCCCAGCGGGACCCGGTCGTCGGCGGCCGCGACATCGGCGGGCAAACCCAGCAGTCCCACGAGCACGGCCACCGTCGCCGCCACAAAGCACCGATGTGCCGTCCGCAAGCGAAACTCCCGTCAGCCGATCGGAACGCCGGAGACCGGCTGCGCCAGTCTAAATGATCGCCGGCGCCCGTCCGCTGCTGTGCAAATAGCTATGGCCGTCGATTCGCCGGTCCCCTTCATTGTCGGGTGCGGCGGCCCGCGGCCGGCCTCGTCTGGCACCGCGGCGCATGGCAACATAAACCGCGACGACCGCGAAGCGAGAGGACCGTCTGTGAGCAAAGTCGATCGCCAGAACGGCGTGCCCAGCACGCTGACCACGATTCCGTTGGCCGACCCGCACGCCAGGCCCGCTGAGCCGTCGATCGGTGATCTGATCAAGGACGCGACAACTCAGATGTCCACGCTGCTGCGCGCGGAGGTCGAACTGGCCCGCGCCGAGATCACCCGTGACGTCAAGAAGGGATTGACCGGCAGCGTCTACTTCATCGCCGCGCTGGTGGTGTTGTTCTACTCCACGTTCTTTTTCTTCTTCTTCCTCGCCGAGCTGCTCGACACGTGGCTGTGGCGCTGGGTGGCGTTCCTGATCGTGTTCGCGATCATGGTTGTGGTCGGGGCCGTGCTGGCCCTATTGGGTTTCTTGAAGGTCCGCCGAATCCGGGGACCCAGGGAGACCATCGAGTCGGTCAAGGAGACACGCACGGCGCTCACCCCGGGCCACGACAAGGCCGCAGCGCCCAAGCTCACCGGGCGGGAAGGCAGTGCCGACAACCTTCCCGCAGATCCTTCGGGTTGGTAGATGTCAGCACCGGATCCGTCGGTGACCCGCATCGGCGGCCCATGGCGCCATTTGGACGTGCACGCCAACGGGATCCGATTCCATGTCGTCGAGGCGCTGCCGGATGGCGCGGACGCCACTGCGCCGGCCACGGCGCGGCCACTGGTGATGCTGCTGCACGGTTTCGGTTCCTTCTGGTGGTCCTGGCGTCATCAGTTGCGCGGACTCACCGGTGCCCGGGTGGTCGCGGTCGACCTGCGCGGCTATGGCGGCACTGACAAGCCGCCCCGCGGCTACGATGGCTGGACACTCGCCGGCGACACGGCCGGACTCATTCGCGCACTTGGGCATTCGTCGGCGACGCTGATCGGCCACGCCGACGGCGGCCTGGCCTGCTGGACCACCGCACTGCTGCATTCACGTCTGGTGCGTGCCATCGCGCTGATCAGCTCACCGCATCCGGCCGCGTTGCGACGATCCACGCTGACGCGCCGCGACCAGGGTTATGCACTGCTGCCGACCTTGCTGCGCTATCAGCTGCCCATCTGGCCCGAACGAGTGCTGACCCGGGACAACGGGGCGGAGATCGAGCGCCTCATCCGTAGCCGCGGCTGCGCCAAATGGGTTGCGTCCGAAGACTTCTCCCAGACCATCGGTTATCTGCGGATGGCGATCCAGATTCCCGGGGCCGCGCACTGCGCACTGGAGTACCAGCGCTGGGCGGTGCGCAGCCAGCTGCGCGGCGAAGGCCGGCGATTCACGAGATCGATGTCCCAACAGCTCGGCATGCCGGTGCTACACCTGCGCGGGGACGCCGACCCCTACGTGCTGGCCGACCCGATCGACCGCAGCCAGCGCTACGCACCGCAGGGACGCTACCTATCCATCGCCGGCGCAGGGCATTTCAGCCACGAAGAGGCGCCCGAGGAGATCAACAGACACCTGATGAAGTTTCTCGAGCAGGTGCACGGGCCGCGGGTCAGCTGACGCAGGCCCCGGTGGCGACCTGTTGGTTGTCACCGATCCTGGAAAGCTGACCGGCCACCTCGCCGGCCGTCAGCACGAAGCCGGTGTCGGGGTCGTCGACGGCCGCGCCGAACACCACGCCGAGCACGTGACCGTTCAGGTCGATCAACGGCCCACCCGAATTGCCTTGCTCCACATTGGCTCTGATGGTGTACACGTCGCGGGTAACCGGATTCGGGTCCCGGTAGATGTCGGGGCCGCTGAGTTTGATGTTCTCCCGAATCCTGGCCGGGGTGGCGGCGAAGTTACCGCCGCCGGGATAACCCAGCACCACCACGTTGGCGCCGGTCTTCGCGTCGGCTTCGGCGAAGGCCAGCGGTGGCGGCGGCAGGTTCGGGACGGACAAAATGGCGATGTCGACCGATGGGTCATAGGACACCACGGTGGCGTCCAACGGGTTGCCGCTGGCATACACCTGGACGCTGTTTGATCCGGCCACCACGTGCGCGTTCGTCATCACCCGATCGGGCGATATGACAAATCCACTGCCCTCCAACACTTTTTGGCAGCTGGGTGCCAGGCTGCGCACCTTGACGACGCTCGGCGCGGTGGCCGCCACCACCGGATTGTTGGCCAGGGCCGGGTCCGGTGACGCGACCGGAATGACCGGGGTGCGGCTGAACGGCTCCAGCACCGCGGGCAGGCCGGAGGTGTTCAGCAGCGCCGAGAGCCGCTTGGGCACCGTCTTGAGCCAGGGCGGCGCGACCTCGTTGACCTTGGC
>Ga0307479_10004816_pt1 | contig 12414 bp, 8 predicted proteins | sample atmos_gasesECM4C_FD_203743 | JGI IMG/M metagenome (GOLD analysis project Ga0307479, IMG submission 203743) | Hardwood forest soil microbial communities from Morgan-Monroe State Forest, Indiana, United States - atmos_gasesECM4C_515 | ecosystem: Environmental > Terrestrial > Soil > Temperate...
GACGCCGCAACGGACGTAGTCGGCAAGCTGCTCGGGGAAGCCAACACCCATGACGTAGCGCGGGCGGTCCTTGGGAAGTTCTTCGGTGGCGACGGCCGCCATCTCACACGAAAGCGCGTGGGGTTCGCCGACGGCGAGGCCTCCCACCGCGTAACCGGGGAAATCGAGGTCCACAAGCTGGCGCGCGCTCTCGCGGCGCAGATCGGCGTGCGTGCCGCCCTGCACGATGGCGAACAAAACTTGACCAGGAGTGATCGAGGCTTCCGCGTTGGCGCGTCCCGGCGAAACCGGAGCGCGCGACCCGATTCCATCGGGGCGCGCATAGTCACGGCAGCGACGCGCCCACTCGGTCGTCCGCTTCACGGCGCCGGCCGCGCGCGCGTGATCGGCGGGATATTCGATGCACTCATCGAAAACCATGGCAATGTCCGAGCCAAGCGCCTGCTGAATCTCGATCGATTTTTCCGGCGTGAGGGAATGCTCGGAGCCATCGAGGTGCGAACGAAAAATCACGCCCTCGTCGCTGATTTTGCGGAGATCGGCAAGGCTGAATACTTGAAAGCCGCCTGAATCGGTAAGGATCGCGCCGGGCCAGGACATGAAACGATGCAGGCCACCCAGGCGGCGAATCCGTTCGTGCCCCGGCCGAAGATAGAGATGATACGTGTTGCCGAGCAAGATCTGGACGCCAAGCTCGCCGAGCGCCTGCTGCGTCAGCCCCTTCACCGTGCCCGCCGTGCCCACAGGCATGAACGCGGGCGTATCGATGACGCCGTGCGGAGTGGTGAGACGCCCCAGCCGCGCGCCCGTCGGATCGGTCTTCAGGACTTCAAAGCGAAATTCCATCGGTGTGAGTTTAGCAGGCCAGTGCGGCATTGCCGAATCCCGCAGGAACATTGGACAATCGACCAGGACCGTCAATAGTGTGTCATTCCGAGCGAAGCGAGGAATCCCTCCGGGCACTCGGTGTAAGAAAGAGAGATTCCTCGCTTCGCTCGGAATGACACGCTAAAAGGAATGGTCGAACTCGATGCTATGTCGTAGGTAATACCGGAATCGCGGCGATGAGAGATTGAGTGTAGGGATGCATAGGCGCGGCGAGGATCTGCGCGGCAGGGCCGGTTTCCACGATGCGGCCGCCCTGCATGACGGAGATGCGCGTGGCGAGTTGCGCGACGACGGGCAGGCTGTGCGAAATCAGCAAGTAGGTCAGAGCAAAGTCGCGCTGTAAGTTTTGCAGCAGCTCCAAGATTTGCGCGCCTACGGAAACGTCCAGCGCGGAGACAGGTTCGTCGGCCACGACCAGGCGCGGGCGCAGCACCAGGGCGCGGGCGATGCCGATGCGTTGCCGCTGGCCGCCGGAAAATTCGTGCGGGTAGCGCGTGAGCGCGTCCTCCCCCATGCCGACGGCGCGCAAAGCTTCGGCCACCCGTTCGCGCCGCTCGGCTCGGGCGAGCCGCGGTTCGTGAATCTCGAGCGGCTCGCTGACGATCGTCCCGACGCGCATTCTCGGATCGAGCGAGGCGAAGGGATCCTGAAACACCATTTGCATCTCGCGCCGCAGCGCGCGCAGGTTCGCGCCGCGCGCAGCCAAAAAATCGCGGCCCTCGACGCGCAACTCTCCCGAGTCCGGCTCGATCAGGCGCAGTAACATTCGCGCGAGCGTGGTCTTGCCGCTGCCGGATTCGCCGACGATCGCAAGCGTTTCACCGGCGGCCAGTTCCAGGCTCACATCGTCAACAGCCGTGACATGTCCGCGAGCGCCTATCGCGAAAGCCGCTCCGGGTGCGGGAAATGTTTTCCGCAGATTTCGAGCTTCGAGCAGCGGCACGGTTTTCGTGGAGGATGGTTGCATGAAAGCACAGGAACGGTCTGTGGGTCACGGCTTCAGCCGCGACATAAAACCGGCAATTCCGAAATGGCTTTAGCCACTGAGGGGCCCGATTTTAAATTGCCACAAACGTTATTTAGCCTCCCAAGACGCCAGGGCTTGAAAGCCATTATTTTTCCAATCGCATTGTCGGACCTGAAGGTCCGACCCACAAAACTTCCGGAGTGCCTCGGCCCCGCGCGGCGCCGCCATCAGCGGCTGCCCACTCGAGGAACGATCGGGATGATCATTCCGGCTTCTCCGCGACGAGCAGCAGAACGGTATGCAGGAATTCGATGCCGCCAGGTTTTTCCGAGTGGCGCGGTTCGAGACCCGAAGTGTCGTGAGCCATAATTTCCTCGAGCATGCGGCGAACCTGGACGTAGCTCGCATCGCCGGGAATGCTGCCCGCGTTTCGCATCCACAAATCGAAATCGTACCAGTGCCGGCGGGATTCTTCGGAAAGCACACGCAGCCCGGCGTCTTGCATCAGCGTGCGGAACTGCATAATGGTCAGAGCGTTGGTATGGGATGGGTCGCGAGCGCGTTCAATCTCGTTTTGGATCGCGCCGCCGGGGCCTTCGCGCACGATGAGATCGGCAATCGCCACGCGGCCGCCGGGACGCAACACACGCGACATCTCCGCAAGCGCGTGCGCCGGTTGCAACATATGGTGGAATGCATAGCCGCAGGCCACGATACCCGCAACGCCGTCCCCAAACGGCAACGCATAAATGTCGCCGCAAACAAAATCAATATTTGAGATGCCTGCTCGCGCCGCCTCCGCGCGCGCCTTCTCGATCATGGCAGGAGTCAGATCCACGCCGACGGCGCGGCGGACGCGCGCAGCAAGAGGGCGCGTGAATGTGCCGGGTCCGCACGCCACGTCGATCGCCAACGTTTCGGAGGCACGAGTAAGCCCCGAGGTGGCGAGTTCCGCTAAACGCTCGCCCTCCTCCACACGCATGGTGCGCGCCGACTCGGCAAAAACATCCGCAGTGGCCGTGAAGCGCTCGCGAATTTTGTCCAGGTGGCTTGGTCCGGATGTCATCGCATCGTTTCCTCAAGAATATTCTCGACCAGGATGCAACGCGCGCGGTGCTGTGGGCCCGCGTTGCGCAACTCCGGCATCGCCTCAGCACATTCTGCGCGGCGCACTGCGCAGCGCGGCTCGAACGAGCAGCCGGAGGGTAGCGCCGTGAGTGACGGCACAGTCCCGGGAATCGGCTCGAGTTTCTGGCGCGTGAGTTGCGGCGATGCGCGGAGCAGTCCGGCGGTGTAGGGATGCCGCGGGTGCTCGAGCACCTCGCGCGCGGGGCCCTCTTCGACAATGCGCCCGGCGTAAGTGACGGCAATGCGATCCGCTACCTGCGCGACTACGCCCAGATCGTGCGTGATGAAGAGCAGCGTGAGGCCGAGGTCGCGCCGCAGTCGCGCCAGCAACTCGAGAATTTGTTTCTGCACTGTGACGTCGAGCGCCGTCGTGGGTTCATCAGCGATTAGCAAGCGCGGCGCGGTGCGGCCAGGCTCGCGGGAACTTTCACGCGCGGCACCTGCCCCTCCCGCCAGAGCCATCGCAATCATGGCGCGCTGCCGCAAGCCTCCCGAGAGCTGGTGCGGATATTGCCGCGCGCGCAACGCAGGTTCAGGCACGGCCGCGCGTTCGAGTGCGGCCAACACCCGCCGGTCCACCTCCCCGCACGCCAGGCCCGTGTTGTGCGCACGAATCGCCTCCGCGATTTGCGCGCCCACGCGCATCACGGGATTAAGCGCGGTCATCGGCTCCTGGAAAATCATGGCCACATCGCGCCCGCGCGTGTGGATCCTTTCGCGTTCCGGAAGTGCAAGCAGATTCACGCGCGAAGACCCGGCGTTTGCGCCCGCGAGCCATGCTTCACCGTGAACTCGCGCGCCTGGTGGCAACAGCCCCATCAACGCCAGCGCCAGCATGGATTTTCCGCTGCCCGATTCGCCGACCAACCCGAGCGACTCGCCGGCATCAAGCGAGAACGAGATATCGTCGACCGGACGAATCCATCCCGAAGGCGTGGGAAGTTCGACACAAAGACCTCGCAGCTCGATGAGCGCCGGCATCCCTACATCATAAGACGGATTTTACCCGCAGTGGCAGAAACGGAAAAAACGGCCACACTTTGTCTACCGAGATGCGTTCAACGCGGAAATTACTGATGGCGCGCAGCAAATATAAGCAACGCGAAAATCACGAGTGGAATCATCGCAATCATTACGTAGGTGAGGATTTTTTTGCGGCCAGGCGAGCGGCGCTGCTTCCAGTTTCGATACGCTTCCCGATCGGCTACTCCGACCTTTTCAGGATGCTGTAAATCCACGGCAAACTCTCGCGCGCTGGCGTAGCGCTTCGAGGAATCACGTTCCAGCGCTCGATAAATGATTTCCTGCATTTCGGCAGAAACTTGGGGATTCACTTCGCGCGGCGGAATGGGATGGTTGAGCAACCGGTCGTTCATCACGGCAAAGGCGTTGGGACCTTCAAAGGGCACTTGGCCCGTTAGCATCTCGTACAGGATGACTCCCAGAGCGTACACGTCGGACCGCGCGTCGCCTCGTTTTCCCTTGACCTGTTCCGGAGAAATGTAATCGGGCGTTCCTAACGTGCTGGAGAACTTGGAAAAGGTCAGGCGGCGCGCCCCCGCACTGGCGGCAATGCCGAAATCGATCAGTTTAATGTGGTCTTCCGCGTCTACCATGATGTTTTCGGGCTTCAGATCGCGGTGCACGATGCCTTGGCTGTGAATGTATTCGAGCGCATCGCAGATCTCGATCGCAATCCGGACCGCGCGTTCAGCGGGGAGCTTGCCCTCGTTGGCGAGAATTTGACGCAGGACCTTCCCTTCCGCCCATTCCATGACGATGCAGACGCGGTTCATTTCGCCGTTCGAGACAACCTTCGCTACGTTCGGGTGGTCCAGTTTCCTGCCAATTTGCGCCTCGCGTTGGAAGCGGCTAAAGAACGCAGGATCACACTCCATTTCAGGATGCGGAATTTTGATGGCGACGGCGCGGCCCGTGCGCATGTCCGTGGCACGGTAGATAGTGGTCATGGAGGTGCGCATGACCAGAGCGTCGACACGGTAGTGATCCAACTGATCGCCGGGCTGGATTGGAGTCATCATGATCCGCAAGCACGTTAGCCCCGAGGCCCTAAGGAAGGCATAAGCAAATCATTCGCCGCTCATAAATGGCGACTTACATCTAGAAAGCTGCATTGCAGCCTCTAACAGGGACTTCGCGATGGCGGTCGGTGGGAGATTGGAAACCCTCTACTAAGAAGGCCGCCAAATGTTACGGAGATTTCTCACGGCAGTGACCTGCCTTAAAAAAAGCACGCTGCTGCGGAATGGCGCACATCCTGGAACCATTCCTCATTGAACGCGCCCCGGCATACCATTACACTGCTATCAGGAAATCGGAGCGCAATTCGCTCGACTCTGAAATGGCCTCGGACCCTCATTCCACTTTGGACTGGAAGGCGTTGTTCCGCGTTCCCGGGTTCCCATTCTTTTTCTTCGCGATGTTCGTCTCGTTGTTCGGGACGGGAATGAATTTCGCGGGTGTTACCTGGTTCGTTCTCGGCGCGACGCATTCGACGGTAAAGGTCAGCCTGATCGTGATCCTGGTGACTCTGCCGGGTTTGGTGGTCCCCCCGTTCGGCGGCGTGCTGATCGACCGCGTGGACCGCAGGTACCTGGGGGTCACGCTCGACGCGGCGCGCGCGTTGATCGTGCTGGGCACGGCGGCGCTGGCCTATGTGGGCCGGCTGGCCATGTGGGAACTCTACTCGATGGTTTTTCTGCTGGGAGTGGGATTTGCGGTGTACTGGTCCACGACGAACGCTCTGGTGCAGGAACTCGTCCCCGGAGGCCAATTATTGACCGCGAACGCCACCGTGCTCATCGCAGTCCAGGGCGGGATGACCGCGGCCGGTGCGCTGGTTGGATTCACCTATGAACGCGCCGGGCTTACAGGAATACTGGCAATTGACGGCACTACCTACTTGATTTCGGCCGTCTGTCTCTTGATGTTGCGGCACGGGTACCATGCGCCGCAGGACGCATACAACACCCGGCTCGTCTCCGCAGCCCCCACAATCGAAGCGCCTCCCGAAATGTCCGAGCCGTCACTCATGCGGACTGATGAGGATCTGTTCGCGCCATCGCGCGTTTTCGCCGACATCGCCGAAGGGCTGGCGTACCTGCAACAACAGCCCCGCGTACTGGCACTGGGGATTACGTATTCGTGCATGATGGCCGGAGTGATCAGCGCGAATGTTCTGGTGGTGGCCCTGGCGAAGGATTTGCTCGCCTCCGGCCCGGGTGGATACGGATACATCGAGATGGGCTGGGCCTTCGGCGCGATCGTTGGAGGCTTGGCGGCGAGCGCGGCCGCGCGCAACAGGCCGTACAGCGTGTTGGTCGGGGCCCTGGCTATTCTGGCCGTGGGCCACACGTTGTTTCCATTGGCGCGTATGCTGGCAACGGCCGTGGCGATGAACGCCCTGTTTGGGGTGTGCCGTGCGTTGGGTGGCGTCCTGACGCAGTCCTCGATTATGACGACCGTGCCGCGGCGGCTCATGGGCCGGACGCAATCCGCATTTTCCGTGATTGCAACCGTCCTGCAGGTAATCATGAGTTTTGCGCTTGGATGGTTCGCGCAACACGTTTCGCTTTCCGCAGCTTTTCTGCTGCTCGGGGCGATCTATGGCGGCGGTGTGATCGCCGCGCTGCGCGCGAGGATGCTTTCGATGAATCCGCAGGAGACGCCGACGCCAGCGGCGAGTTGAGAGGGGATTTGTCGCACCGGCCTCCACGGCGGCACTGTAGATTCGAGCAGGTGCCCGCTTGGAAGCGGGCGCTACAAGGAGCAAACCCGCGCTTCCGCACAGAGACTTGGGACAAGCGCAGGAGCAATTCCATGAAGGTGTTCATCGCTGGAGCATCCGGAGTACTGGGCCGGCGGCTGATCCGGCAACTTACCGCGCGAGGCCACTCGGTAGTTGGATTGGTTCGCAGCGCGAAGGCGGAGAGCGCCGTGCGGGCAATGGGTGGCGACCCGCGACATGCGGATTTGTTTGACGCCGAATCGTTGGCAAGGGCAGCGGACGGCTGTGACACAGTGGTTCATGCCGCTACGGCCATCCCCACAATGCAGAAGCCCGCTCCTGCCGACTGGGCCATGAACGACCGCATTCGCCGCAAAGGCACGAGATGTCTCACCGAAGCCGCCGCGAAAATCGGGGCGAAAACCTATTTGCAGCAGAGCATTGTGTGGGTCGCCCGCTCCAAGGACGAATCCGCGTTCGATGAAGATTCTCCGGCTGTGCCGGATCCGGCTATTCAGTCGGCCATCGATGCGGAAACGATCGCGCGTGAAGCAGGGTCAGTGGATGGTTTCTCGGTCGCGATTCTGCGCGGTGGTTATTTTTACGATTCCGAATCGGCGCACACACGAATGCTGGCGGACGCCTTGCGAAAACGCCAGATGCCCATTATCGGCACGGGCGACGCCGGTTGGGTGATGGTTCACACGGATGATGCCGCGAGCGCGTTCGTTGCGGTAGCCGAGCAGCCGAAAAAAGGGGTGTGGCACGTCGTGGACAACGAACTCGTCACCGTGCGAGCGTTCCTGGCAGAATTCGCTGCCCGGCTCGCCGCGCGACCTCCGCGCCGCGTTCCCACGTGGTTGGCAGGATGGCTTGCGGGCGACCAAGCGGTCGCATATTTTACGCGATCCACGCGGACTACCAATGGCCGGCTCCGGCGAGATTTCGGGTGGACCCCGCGGTACCCCACATACCGCGAAGGGCTCGCCCAGATCGTCGCCGTGTGGAATGCCGAATCTTCACATGCTGCCGCTGCGTCAGCGTCCGCCGGATGAAAGGGCAATGATGTCTGAATGTGCGGGGCCAACTTCCTCGGAACAGCAGAAACGGAAGATCTGCGAAGCATGCGGACAGGAATTTTCGTGCAGCGCGATGGCCGCAGGATGTTGGTGCGAAGAAATCCAACTGACTGCCGCGGCACTAGAGGAAATTTCACGCCGCTACCGCGATTGCCTGTGTTGTGATTGTCTCAGCAGATTTCAAGCGGAGAACGGTGATACGACCACGCAAAACCCGAACAGGGTCTGAATCGAGGAAGATTCAATCTCAGAGGTAATCGCGCGAAGAACCTTCGAGGAATGCACGAAGCTTGCGCGAGCGCGACGGGTGGCGAAGTTTGCGCAGTGCCTTGGCCTCGATCTGGCGGATGCGCTCACGAGTGACGGCGAACGACTGGCCGACTTCCTCGAGCGTGTGCTCGGAGCCGTCGTCCAGGCCGAAACGCATCTTGATAACTTTTTCTTCGCGCGGCGTCAATGTTTTCAAGACAGACGCCGTCTGTTCTTTCAGGTTGAGATTGATGACTGCATCCGATGGCGAAACGACGGCTTTATCCTCGATGAAATCTCCCAGGTGCGAATCTTCCTCTTCGCCGATGGGCGTTTCGAGAGAGATGGGCTCCTGCGCAATTTTCAGAATCTTGCGCACCTTGGCTACGGGAATATCCATACGCTTGGCGATTTCTTCGGAGGTGGGTTCGCGGCCGAGTTCCTGGACGAGCTGGCGGCTGGTGCGGATCAGCTTGTTAATCGTCTCGATCATGTGCACCGGGATGCGGATGGTGCGGGCCTGATCGGCGATGGCGCGGGTAATGGCCTGGCGGATCCACCAGGTCGCGTAGGTCGAAAACTTGTAGCCGCGGCGCCACTCGAATTTGTCCACGGCTTTCATCAAGCCGATGTTGCCCTCCTGAATCAGGTCCAGGAATTGCAGCCCACGGTTCGTATATTTCTTGGCGATGGAAACGACCAGGCGGAGGTTGGCTTCGATCAGCTCTTTTTTGGCTTGCTCGGCTTCGGCTTCTCCCCGAAGTATCACCTGGAGCATGCGCTTCAGGTCGGTCAGGCCCGTCTCACTGGAGACTTCGATCTCGCGGAGTTCCGTGCGGCGCGTGCGAAGCTCCTTGCGCGCCTCGGTGGCGTGGTCGCCCTTGGACGCGTCGGCGCGGCGTTCGAGCTTGCCCGCCTCACGCTCAAGGGATTGCAAGCGCTCCACAGTGCTGCGAATCTTTTCGATCAGGCGCTTCTTCTCGAACAGGTGGTACTCGAGCGAGCGCGCCAATTGCGACATTTCAATGCGCAAGCGCGAAACTCGGTATTTCAGGCGGATGTACGGACGTTTCTTCGATTTCGTCATCCGCTCGAGCTTCGTGGCCTCCCTCAAACATTCGAGGTACAGGCTCGCAATTTTGTCGAGAACCTTCAGCGTTTTCTTGGTTTTGTTTTCGATTTTCTCTTCGGTGAGCTCTTCATCGTCGAACTGAACGATTTCCTTGATCGACCGCGTGCCCTTGCGGAGATCCTCGCCGATCGTCAACAGCTCTTTGAGGATGATGGGGGAGCGCGTGATCGTCTTGAGCACCAGCATTTGGCCGCGCTCGATGCGCTTGGCGATGGCGACTTCGCCCTCGCGCGTCAGCAGCGGTACCGTGCCCATCTCGCGCAGGTACATGCGAACCGGATCGTTCGTCTTTTCGAGCATCCCCGGCGTGAGGTCGAGGTCGCTCTCTTCGGCAACGGGAAGTTCATCTTTGGATTCGACTTCGGGGGCTTCGGAGGCCGCCGGATCGGCGGTAGCGCGGGCCGCTTTCGCGGCGGCGAGGTCTTCGTAAATATCGATTCCGTAACGCTCGAAGGTGGAGAGCAGATCGTCGATCTCCTCCGACGAGTGCACTTCGGCGGGCAAAATGTCGTTTACTTCGTCATAGAGGAGGTAACCGCGCTCCTTGCCCATGGCAATGAGCTGGCGTACCTGATCGTATTTCTCTTCAATCGCCAACGCCAAGAGATCCTCCCCAAGTCAGAAGCGAGCTGTTAAGCCCGCAGGCGCGCAAAGCTCCCACGCACCACAGATCACTTGCCTGCGGATTCTGAACACACCAAGACGCAAGTTTCGCGATTCGCACTGAAATTGAGAACGAAACCCCACCGGTAAGGTGACCCTATGCCCCGCAGCGCTCGATTCATTCGGCTCCACCTGCCCTCGAATTCTCGAGGCTCGCGCCATACAAACAAGTATGATGCACGTTGCCCTTTATTCGTTACGCCGCCTGCGTGGTGAAACCACAGCAAGTTACACGGCGGCCCGTGAACGCGTCAACTAGTTTGTTCCCCAAAATCGGAAAGGGATTCCAGATAGTCAACTTGCTGGCTGAGGGTCACATTCAGGCCCCTGAATTGAAGTTACATCACCTTCCTGCAAATTTTGGGGGACCAACACCTCTTCGCCGAGCCCTACTGTGAAGGAGGGTCCAATCGCCTTCGCAGTTCCTGTTTGCGTTCCAGGAGGCGGCGCAACTCGCCGCCCGAACCGGCTACCGCGGCTTGCGTCTCGATCTGCTTCTGCACGGTTGCGAGCTCTTCTTCGGCACGGCGGCGGCGCAGGACAGCCAGGCAACTTTCGGCTTCCTCCCAAGTCGGCGGACCGCCGGTTTCGATTGCAATCTCGAATAGCAGGCGGCGGTCGCGGTCCTCGAGCGTCATGGCGAGAGAGGCTGCTTCGGGCCGTTCGTCCGAATCGCAGGCTCCGACGAGGGCTGCCAGAATACGCTCGGTTTCGAGCCCCCGGTGAAGATCCCCGGCACGAATCTCTTGCGCAAGCTGCGAGCGGAACTCGTCGGCTTCGATCAGCATCTGTACCAGGCGCCGCTCAGCGGGCTTTCCGGCGCGGCCTACGAGTTCGGGCCGGGCTTTCACTTCACTGCGGCGCTCGTTCGCTGCCTTGCGCATCGATTCTCGGAGCACCGGCTCTTCGATGCGAAGCTGCTGCGCGATGCGCGTGGCCCATTCCGAGCGCAAGATGCGGTCGGGAATGCGCTGGACGTAAGGCATCAGGAAATTCACTGCCCGCAGCTTGCCTTCGGCGGAAGTCATGTCCATCTTGCTGGCTCGAGAGATCAGATAATCCACGTACGGCGGCGCTTCGTTGAGCAATTTCGTGTACGCCGCGGCGCCTTCCGTGCGGATAAAACTGTCCGGATCCTTGCCTCCAGGCAAGGCGAGGACGCGCACCTCGACTCCTTGCTCGAGCAGGATTGAAAGCGAGCGCTCGGTGGCGGCTTGCCCCGCGGTGTCGGGATCGTAGTTAACGACGACGCGGCGCGTGAAGCGATTCAAGAGCTTGACCTGCGGCTCGGTAAGGCTCGTGCCGCAGCTTGCGACCACGTTCGAAATTCCCGCGAGCGCCACCGCAATCGCGTCCATGTAACCTTCCACGAGCACGGCAAAATCGCGCTGGCGCAGCGATTCTTTTGCGCGGTCCAGATGATAGAGGACGTTGCTCTTTGAATAGATGGGCGTCTCGGGCGAGTTCAAGTATTTCGGCAGGTCATCGCCTATCGCGCGTCCCCCGAACGCCACAATCTTTCCCGATTCGTTGGCGATGGGGAATATGACTCGCCGGCGAAACCGGTCGTAGAGCCGTCCTTTCTCGTCTTTGCTGAACAAACCGGAAACTTCGAGCACCTTCTCGGGATGCTTCTGCTTCATCACGCGCAGCAATGCCTCGCCACCCGACGGCGCGAAGCCAATGCCGAAGTGCGCCATGGATTCGGAGTTGAGTCCGCGATCGAGCAGATACGCTTTCGCGGCCCTGCCTTCCGGCGTGCTATTCAGCTGCTGCGCGAAAAACGACGCCGCTTCGCTGTGAATTTCGACCAATGAAGTGCGCTGCTGGTTCTCGCGGCGTTCTTCCGGCGAGCGTTCCCGCGCTTGCGGCACCGCAATCCCGCACTTTTCCGCCACCGCCCGTATCGCTTCCGGAAATGTGATCTTCTCCAGCTCCATCACGAAGTTAAAAACGTCCCCGCCCACACCGCACCCAAAGCAATAGTAGAACTGCTTCGTAGGACTCACGGAAAACGACGGCGTCTTTTCGGAATGAAAAGGACACAGGCCGCTGAAATTCTGCCCGGACTTTTTCAGGCGGACGTATTCCCCCACCACGCGGATGATATCCGCCTGCTGCTTCACACGATCCGCAAATGAACCCGCTTCAGCCATGTCTTCAGATCTCGCGGCGTTAGGGATGAGTACGAAATCCTAGCCCGGCCTGAACAAAGTGCCCGTCACCTGTCAGGATATCCGTAATCTTCAGTTCCTGCACAACCGCAATGCTGGTTAAGTCGGTAAACGAAATATCCGGCTTATCCCGAAATGTAAGACGCAAATCAAAGCCCCGCCGGAACCTCGCCTGCGTAATCTCCGCAATCTCTATGAAGGGAGAATCGAGCAGTCCTCTTGCGAAGCGCGCGGCCTCGTCGAACGGCCGGCGTCGAAACAGCCGGCTGATCGTCTCGTCCAGAACGAAGTTAGTCGTGAAGATATTACCTGTAGACTTACCCGTCTCCGCATAAATCGCAGCTGCCGCCTGGTGATGAGGATCTTTGGAATCTTCCAATACGAGC
>Ga0307479_10004818_pt1 | contig 12408 bp, 9 predicted proteins | sample atmos_gasesECM4C_FD_203743 | JGI IMG/M metagenome (GOLD analysis project Ga0307479, IMG submission 203743) | Hardwood forest soil microbial communities from Morgan-Monroe State Forest, Indiana, United States - atmos_gasesECM4C_515 | ecosystem: Environmental > Terrestrial > Soil > Temperate...
GGGGCGCGGACACCATCATGGACCTTTCCACTGGCAAGAACATCCACGAAATCCGCGAATGGATTCTTCGCAACTCTCCCGTACCGGTCGGAACGGTGCCCATTTATCAGGCGCTAGAAAAAGTAGGCGGGTGCGCCGAAGAACTCACTTGGCAAATAATGCGAGACACCCTCATCGAGCAAGCCGAGCAAGGTGTGGACTATTTCACTCTGCACGCCGGGGTTCGGTTGCCGTGGATTCCTCTGACTGTGAAACGACTAACGGGAATCGTCTCGCGTGGGGGCTCAATCATGGCGAAGTGGTGCCTGGCCCACCATGAGGAGAATTTCCTCTACGCGAAGTTCGATGAAATCTGCGAAATCATGAAGACTTACGATGTGTCGTTTAGTTTGGGCGATGGCCTTCGTCCCGGCTCGATCTATGACGCGAACGATGAAGCGCAATTCGCGGAATTGCGTACCCTCGGAGAACTGACAGAACGTGCGTGGAAAAACGATGTCCAAGTGATGATCGAGGGCCCTGGTCATGTGCCGATGCAGCGCATTCGCGAAAACATGGACGAAGAGTTGCGGCACTGCTTCGAGGCGCCTTTCTACACGCTGGGGCCGCTCGTTACCGACATCGCTCCCGGTTACGATCACATCACCAGCGCGATCGGTGCGGCGCAAATCGGATGGTATGGAACAGCGATGCTCTGTTATGTGACACCCAAAGAGCACCTCGGCCTACCCAATAAAGAGGATGTCCGGACGGGCATCATCAGTTACAAGATCGCGGCGCACGCGGCGGACTTGGCGAAAGGATGGCCGGGAGCGCAGCTTCGTGACAATGCTCTCTCCAAAGCACGTTTCGAGTTCCGCTGGGAAGATCAGTTCAACCTGAGTCTTGACCCCGACCGGGCTCGTGAGTTTCACGATGAAACTTTGCCCCATGATGGCGCCAAAACCGCTCATTTCTGCTCCATGTGTGGACCAAAGTTTTGCTCAATGAAAATCTCCGAGGAGATCCGCGCAAAGTATGGAGAAGGTGCCCAGTCTGGCATGGCGGAAAAGTCCCGCGAATTTGTTGAAAGCGGAGGCGAAATATACTTGTGAGGGCGACTCCCGACATCGCCGTCGTAGGAGGAGGGTTGCTCGGCCGTTGTCTCGCTTGGCGAGCAGCGCGAGCCGGCGCGCGTGTCGCGCTTTACGACGCGTCGAACCCGTCGGGAGAAGGATCCGCCGCTTGGGCGGCCGCGGGAATGATTGCTCCGACTGCGGAGGGGGCCGAAGTAGATCCGCAAATTGTCCAAATGGGGCGACATAGCCTAGGCCTCTGGCCGCAATGGCTGGCGGAGTTGCCGCTTCCCGTTTTCTATCGCGATACAGGAACGTTGGTGGTTTGGCATCGTGGGGACGCTGGCGAGGCTCTTCGATTCGAACGCACTCTTGCCCTACAGCAAGCTTGTAAAGAGATGCCGCTTGTCTCCCGACTGCAACTGGGCGAACTGGAACCGGCGCTCTCTCCCACTTTTCGGGAAGCTCTTTATCTTGCGGGCGACGCCCAAGTTGATAACCGCGGGCTTCTGAAGACGGTTGCCAAAGCACTTCAAGAAATCGGCGCCGAGTGCCATTGGCAAACTGTGGTCGAAGACGACGCTCTGCCCGCAGCTGGAGTTGTGGTGGATTGCCGTGGTATGGGTGCGCGAAAGGATTGGTCTGGTCTGAGAGGTGTCCGAGGCGAAATCGCGCGCGTTCATGCTCCAGAGATCGAATTGCAGCACATGGTGCGGTTGCTGCATCCGCGCTTCGGGGTCTATGTCGTCCCGCGTGCAGACGGACAGCTTGCTGTCGGGGCAACGAGTATCGAGAGCACCGACTATTCGCCCATCTCGGTGCGAGGTGTGCTTGAGCTGCTGTCGTCGGCTTACTCAGTTTTGCCGGGACTCGCAGAGGCCCGCATCCTGGAATTTGACACACAGGTGCGACCTGCTCTGCCTGACAACCTACCTGCCTTTCACTACGATCACACGCGGAAAATTCTCCGCATCAACGGACTCTATCGTCACGGTTTCCTGCTGACGCCCGCAGTAGTCGAGCAGGCCTTGGCTCTGCTGCCCGGAAAAAGCAAAGCGAAGTCCATCCCGCAGTGGCCATGCTTCCAGAAAACGGACTCAGGCATTCGCGGGGAGGGATGCTTATGTTTGTCATCGTAAACGGTCATGAACTCCGAGTGCCCGACCAGCAAACACTGCGGGAACTCTTGTCATTATTCTCTCCAACCGCTCCCTTCGCCGTTGCTCACAATGAAGAATTTGTGCCGCAGGCGAACTATGGCGAATGCCGCATTTGCCCGGGCGACCGAATAGATGTCGTGAGCCCGATGGCCGGAGGTTGAAATGCAAATTTGTCACACAGAAGACCACCTGACACTCTACGGACATCGTTTCACAAGTCGGCTTCTCTTGGGCACGGCTCGCTATGAATCCCCGCGCCAGCTTCTGGATGCAACTCTGGCAGCTGAACCTGCTCTCCTGACGGTGTCATTGCGGCGGCAGGCCGCTGCCGGGCAGACATTCTGGGATTTGCTCCGCCAAGCTGGACGTCCTCTACTTCCCAATACTGCGGGTTGCCTGACTGCGCGAGAGGCCGTCACAACAGCCTGCATGGCGCGGGAATTATTTGAGACAAGCCTGATTAAACTCGAAGTGGTTGGAGATGATGCCAACCTGCAACCGGATCCGTTCGGCCTGATCGAGGCCGCGACGGAACTTGTGAAACTCGGTTTCCACGTTCTGCCGTACTGCACCGAAGACTGGGTCGTATGCAAGCGACTCTTGGACTGTGGCTGCGAAGCATTGATGCCTTGGGCCGCACCGATTGGTACAGGCCAAGGCCCTCGCAATCCCGCTGGTTTGCGAGAGCTGCGGAAACGACTACCGGACGTCCCTCTTATCGTGGACGCTGGCCTCGGGCTTCCGTCACACGCCTGTCAAGTTATGGAATGGGGCTTCGACGGGGTACTGCTGAATACAGCCGTTTCACGCGCAAGCGATCCCATTCACATGGCCAAAGCTTTCGCGGATTCGGTCCGAGCAGGGAGAGGTGCGTTCTTGGCTGGGCCCATGGTCGCGCAAGAGCTCGCGGTGCCTAGCACTCCAGAGTTTGGACGTCCGTTCGCCCCAGATTCAGTCGTGATGGCAAGCGGCACGGCAGTTCCTGTCTGAATTTGTGAAATCGTGAAGGACATAGAGTGAGTGTTTCGATTTACATTGACGGTCGGCCGGCCGAGTGCCGCGAAGACTACAACCAAGTAATCGGGCAGCTTGAGGCTGCTCCCGATGAGTCGCGGAACCGCTTCGAATCTGTAAGTATTTGGGTTCGTAATGTGAAGTCGGCTTGTAGGCAGTGATCTCCTCGCTTGGCATCGACTCTGGACGGATGACGGGCTACTCGGAAATAATCCAAATGCCTGATTGACGCTGCGGTCTCAATGGGTCAATCTATTCGCCCGGTTTGAGATTTCTTTCGTTCTAGAAAAACTTCACAGAATTGCCAAGAGAATTGAAAATCTCGCGTTCCAGATACGTTCCAGTCAGGCGCAATTTTGCCGTTTTCTGCGTTTTGGGCGTCTCGAAAAATCAATAAGTTATGTGTTTTCAACAACCATGAGTATTCCGACTCCCCCCGCCTCCATCTGCCTTCGCGCAAAAACCGCGCTACGGCAGACTCTGCCTGCCTGCAATTAGGCAGCAAAAGGCCCAGCCTGTGAGGTCCGCGCGAAGGCAGGTGCCAGCCGTAGCCTGCGAAAATGCGGCACATACGCTGCCCAACCCCAAGACTCAGTTAGGCTCCAAAATGTCGAATCCACCAAGCGAAGGCGGGCTGCATGTTCTACGTCTATGTCCTCCAAAGCGAAAGCCAGACCGATCAGACTTATGTTGGTTCAACGCAAGATTTGCGAAGACGTCTTGGAGAGCATAATTCCGGGAAATCGGCTCACACTCGTAAATTCGTGCCGTGGCGTTTAATTTTCTATGCTGCCTTTCCCGAAAAACCGTTTGCGGAGAAATTCGAAAGATACCTGAAGAGTGGCTCAGGCCGCGCTTTTGCAAGAAAGCATCTATTCTCGGTAAAGCGTTGAGAGAGATTGACACGACTTTGTTTCTTGCCAGACTCACCGAAAGATTTGTTTGCGTGCGTTGGACGGACAAAGCGCCCAGCGCTTCTTACTCTTTCTAAACCCCATCAATTTTGATTCACGAGGAACAGGTAGGTATGATGGGCCTGCAATTCATGGAACGAATGCTGGGAGAATGCAGTGTCTCAGGACTATCTGCTCAAAACCGAGCCTTCCGAGTATTCTTTCGCAGACCTTCAGCGCGACACGGCAACGATTTGGGATGGTGTTTCGAATCCCGCAGCGGTCAAGAATTTGCGGGAGATGCAACCTGGAGCGCGGCTGGTCATCTATGAAACGGGGGACCGGAAGTGCGCTGTCGGAACCGCCTCGGTTGTCTCCGTGGACGCTTCCGACCCCAGAAACCCGCAGGTCGGAATCAAAGCAGGAAAACCTCTGATCAAGCAGATATCGTTGGAGCAGATTAAAGCCAGCAAACTTTTTGCGAATTCGCCTCTCGTGCGCATGGGCAGGCTCTCCGTAGTGCCTCTGACAGCCGCTCAACACAAATTTTTGGCCGGCAACTGATCACGAGAAACTTTATTTGACACGGACTGGCCGGTTAGCATAAGGAATAATGGGACGTGACTACTAGGAGGAATGAAATGAGGCTCGCAGGTATTTTGGTTGTGACATTGTTGGTAGTTGCAGCGGGGGCCGGGATCTTTGTCATGCGCGCGGCAGACAAGGCGCCGGAGGCGGGTGCGACTGCGCCCGACTTCACGCTGAATTCGCAAGAGAATAAGCCGGTCAGTCTGCACGATTTCAAGGGCAAGTGGGTGGTGCTCTACTTCTACCCGAAAGATTTTACCAAGGGTTGCACGATCGAGGCGCACAACTTCCAGCGCGACCTCGCGCAGTACGAAGCCAAGAATGCGGTGATCCTCGGCGTGAGCGTGCAGGACGAAAACTCCCACCAGGAGTTCTGCACCAAAGAAGGGCTGCACTTCAAGCTGCTGGCAGACACGAAGAAAGAAGTTTCTTCGGCCTATGGTTCCGTTATTCCCGTCGCTCAGCTTTCGGCGAGGCACACTTTCTTAATCGATCCGCAAGGAGTGATTCGCAAGGTGTACCTGGAAGTTGAGCCAACAAAGCACAGCGAAGAAATCCTCGTGGCGCTGACGGAATTTCAAAAAAATTAAATAGCCATTACTAGCCGCGCATAGCTGCCGAACGTTTATCAGGGAGCGCCGAGTTTACGGCTCGTCGTCACCATCCTCATCCGAGGAAGGCCGGTTCGCCGGGGGTAGATTCGGATCGACCGCCGGAAGATTCGCATTCTTCAGCAACGTATTGAGGCTGGGAATTTCTTCCTGCCGCAGCTTCGTCCACCTGCCCAGGAGAGATTCGAGAGCGCCCTCGAGTTCTTTGTAAACGGCGGTGGCCTGTGTGGTGGGTGCAGCGTCAGCGGAATCGGCAACGGCCAGTATCGCGCCGAAATGCTGGTTGAGAGTGGATAGAGTCTCAAGCTGTTTGCCACTGGGAGGAAGGCCGAAGAAAACGCTCTGCGTTCCTCCTTCGACCTCCGCGGCCTGTTTGTCCAGAACCGCGATCGCGTTCGCTGCGGCTCCCTTCCCCGCCTTCGCGGCGCGATCTTTCAGCTGCGCTCGAACTGATTGCACTTGTTCCAGCGTTTCATAGCTCTCGTTCATGCCTTCGACCGCCCCGCTCTGCATTTCAAATTGTTTGGCAAGATCGGCGAGTGACGTCGAGATGCGCGGATCCATCTTTACGATCAGCGGCTCCGTGTAGCTCTTATCCTCCACGGTGAGCTTCACGGTGTAATTGCCGGGTAGCGCCCATGCGCCGAGCGGATACTGCGGAGTGTCCTGATAAACTGCCGAGATCGGAAACTCGTGCCGAAGCGCATCCGGCGCCGCGTAGTGTAGATCCCAGACGAAGCGGTGCATCCCCGCCGCTGCGGAGAGAATGTGCGTCGGCCGGACCCAGTACATCGGGATCGGATGTTTCGGGGCTATGTCCTCCAAGGGTTCCGCCTTGTCCGCGCTGGTATACCGGCGGACAAGATGATTCTGCGCATCGAAAATCTCGAGTCGCACCGGGCTGCTTGCTGCGGAAGCGAGGTAGTAATCGAGGATGGCGCCATCCGGAGGATTTTTCCCCGCGGGTACTTCCGGTGGAAGCGGTGTGTCTGTGTTGCGGTTCCAGCGGAAGCGAATCGCCTCCTGCGGAGCGAAGAGCGTCACGGGCGCTTTGGCAACATCGGCAGAAAGCTGGCGCAGCAGCGTGATGTCGTCGAGGATCCAAAACGACCGGCCGTGAGTGCCAACAATCAGGTCGTCGCCGTGGATCGTGAGGTCGCGCATGGAGGTATGCGGCAGATTGAGCTGCAGCGGCTGCCAGTTATCTCCGTCATCAAAGGAGACGTAGACCGAAGTCTCCGTGCCGGCAAAAAGAAGCCCTTTTCGAACGGGATCTTCCCGCACGACGTTGGTTGGTGCGTTCTCCGCGATGCCTTTGGTGATCTCCTGCCAGGTTTTCCCGAAATCGCGGGTGCGGTAGAGGTGGGGACGCAGATCATTCAGGCGGAACGTATTGATCGCCGGGTAGGCTGTGCCCGCATCGAAGTGCGAAGCTTCGATAATCGAAACCTTGCTCCACGGCAGAAGCTGCGGCGGAGTGATCTCTTGCCATGTCTTGCCGAGGTCGCGCGTAATGTGAATAAGGCCGTCGTCGGTGCCAGCCCAAATCGTGTTCGCTTCCTTGAACGATGGTGCGACGGCGTAGATGACGCCGCCGTGTTTGCCCTTTTCCGGATCTTTGGCGGCGAAGACACCAAGATTTGCAGGGATTTCATACGATTCGCGCGTGAGATCCCGACTGATAACCTGCCAGCTATTTCCGCGATCTGTAGATTTGAAGAGTACATTGGCGGCGAAGAACAGCGTATGTGGATCGAGTGCCGAAAAAACGACGGGCAGCGTGCGGTCGTAGCGGTACTCGCCGCGGCGGATGGGCTCGGGTGTCACGTCGGCCACTTCGCCGAGCGCCTGATTGGTGCGCGTAAGACGCGCGCCATAAAGAATGTTCGGGTCGAGGGGATCGACCGCGATGTAGCCGTATTCAAATACGCCGACGGAATGCCACTCGCGAAAGGTAATTTCACCGTAATCGCTACGGCTAAGCGTGCCCGCCGATCCACTCTCCTGCTGCGCGCCGTAAACCCAATACGGAAAACGATTGTCAGTCGTGACGTGGTAAAACTGCGCAGTTGGCTGGTTGTACCAGGAGCTCCACGTGGCGCCGCCGTTCACGCTGATGGCCGCGCCTTGATCCGCGCTCAGCGCGATAATTTGGGGATTCTCGGCGCTGATCCAGATGCGTTGGTAGTCGTCGCCACCCGGTGCGCCTTTGAATCCGACAAATGTTTTTCCGCCATCGGTGGATTTCCACGTCGTCGTGTTGGCGACATATATCACGTCCGGATTGTCCGGAGCGACCGCGATGCCCATCGCGCCAGGACCACGGCCGCCGACGCGGTGATCGCTGTTCACCTGTCGCCAGGATTCGCCGGAATCGTCGGAGCGATAGATTCCGGCATTTTTCTTGGCCTCGACCGATACGTAGAGGCAATTGGGCTGGTTCTGCGCGACGGCAATGCCGATGCGGCCTAACCCGTCTTCCGCTGTGGGCAGGCCTTTCGTGAGTTGCTTCCAGGTATTGCCGCCATCGGTGGATTTGAAAAGGCCGCTGCCAGCGGCGATGAAGGATTCGCCGCTGCGAATTTCCCACGGCGCGACGCGGGCGGCCCACAGAACCGCGTAAATAGTCTGCGAATTCGCGGGATCGAAGGCGAGGTCGGCGGCGCCGGTATTCTCGTCTTTGTACAAAACTTTTTGGAACGATTGTCCGCCGTCCGTGGAACGGAAAACTCCGCGCTCGGCGTTGGACCCGTAGGGATGGCCCTCCGCAGCCACGAAGACGCGGTTTGGATCCCTGGGATCGACCAGAATCGCCGTTATTTGTTGCGCGTCGCGAAGCCCGAGATGTTTCCACGTCTTGCCCGCGTCGGTGGATTTGTAGACGCCATCGCCGGTCGACAGATCCGGGCGCTGGAGCCCTTCCCCGCTCCCAACGTAAAGAATATTGGGATCAGATGGCGCGACGGCAATTGCGCCGACCGAGCCGGTTGGTTGATCATCGAAAATGGGATTCCACGTGTTTCCGGAATCGGTTGTCTTCCAGACGCCGCCGTTCACCGCCGCCATGTAGAAAACATTTGGCTGGTGAGGGACGCCGGTGATTGCCACCGTGCGGCCGCCGCGGAAAGGCCCGATGCAGCGCCAGCGCATCTCGCCATAAAATTTTTGATCGTATTGCTGCGCTCCCGCCGCAACACTCGATGTGAACGTGGCGATGAGTCCGAACAAAATCCACTTCCTCGCTGCACTGAAACGCATTCCGCACCTCTGTGAGCTCATAGAATTTAAGTATTCCCCGACGGCAGTTTAGGGAGCTTTTGCGGCGAGGACGCCAATATTGGCGATGTTGTCGCCTTTTTTCATTGAAGGAACAGCGCAAATGTGCAGGACGATGCCGGAAACGGGGGCGCGGGCTTCAAAAAGAATTTTCCCGACATAATCGGTGACGTAGCCGAGATTCATTCCCGCCTGAACGTAGGTGCCGCGTTTGACGAGGGGATAGAAAATCCCAGTTTCCGGGCTGCTGACATCGGAAAGGCTCTGAATCCATACGGGATTCTCGATCGGATGCGGCGCGCCGGGAAGCATCTTCAAATACCGCATGACGCTGAGAGTGCCCTGCGCAAGAAGCGCGACGTCGTCGGTTTCGACCGTCCCTGCGTATCCCGCTTCCACAGTTACCGCGGGCTTGCCCCGCATGACGGCCGTGTTGTCCAGATATTTTGTGGCGTTTAGGTCCTTCGGGCGATCGTCGGAGATGATGATGTGGTCGAGGCCAAAGGCCAGCGCCATTTGCTTGGAAACGGCGTCCTGCTGGGCGCGGCCGCTGATCACCCAATAGGCGTAAGGGCGAAGGCTTTCGTCAAGATCGCCGCCATGGAAGTCGATGAGGTAGTCGCAGCGATCCACCACCTCCCTGGTGATGAGGAAAGAAGCGCGCTCCGTTTGTGTGCCGCCCGCTTTTCCGGGATAAAAGCGGTTCATGCTTTTGTTGTCGACCGGATTGACGTGCGGGACTTTCTGCTCGAACGAAGGAAGATTGACCAGCGGGAGGATGATGACGGTGCCGGTGAGCTGCGAGGGGTCGAGATCAAGGATGAGCGTTTCAAGGGCGATGATGGAGGCGTATTCGGTGCCGTGGGCGCCAGAGACAAGAGCAAGGACCGGCCCGGGCTTGACACCGTTGACGACCGCGACAGGAATATTTGTCGCGGGATCGGCGCCCGCGGGAACTTCAAGGGATCCTGTGGCTTTCTCCCCGGCCGCAGCGGAAGCCGTGCCGACAGTAAAACGGAATTGCGCGTGGAGAGGAGACGAGGCCGTCGCAAGAATCATGAAGGCAGTCAGGAAAAAGGTGTAACGCACGATTCACCTCCAGGGAATTCGACCGCTCCTGCTCCTCATTCTCCCGATTTCGGCGCAGGCGCGGATTGCGCCGGTGGAGTTGCCGGAACCGATTCGCCTTTGACGAAGTGAGCGTACCACGCGAGGTAGCGCTCGAGACGGTCCTTGATGTGCGAGGGCGTGGTGAAGCCATGATACTCGCCTGGATAAACGACGAGTTCAGTGGTGCGGCCGAGGCGCTTCAGGGCTTGATAGAGCTGCTCGGAATTGATGATGGGAACGTTCCAGTCGATCTCGCCGCCCATGATCAGGGTTGGAGTGGTGATGTTGGTGACCTTGTTGAAAGGCGAGATCTTCTCATAGAGCGCGCGGTTTTCCCACGGCAGGCCTAGCTCAAGCTCCCAGAGTTTTTGATAGTGGTCGTGGCCGTAATTCGCCACGTATAGGACTTCGCTGGCCCCGGTGATGGCCCCTTTGAAGCGCGTGGTCTGCGTGATGATGAAGTTCGTGGAGATTCCGCCGTAGGACCAGCCGCCTACGCCGAGCTTATCGGGATCGGCGATTCCCTGCGCGATGGCGTAGTCCACCATGGCCATGTCGTCTTGAAAGTCTTTGTTGCCCCAATCGGCAAAGATGGCCTCGCAGAATTTCTGCCCGTAACCGGAAGAGCCGCGCGGATTCGGCCGCAGCACAGCGTAGCCGTTGGCAGCGTAGAGCTGCACGAGATGGTCGAACTCGGCAGTGTATTGACCGACCGGCCCGCCGTGGGGATTCAGCAGCGTAGGGACTTTTTTCTCCGGCGCGTAATCGACAGGTTTGTAAAGGTATCCGGCGACCTGCGTTCCATCCTTGCTCTTGAGATGGACGTATTCGGCTTGCGACAACTTGAGCTGCGAGATCAGCGCGTCGTTCGTTTTGGTCAGGCGAGTGAGATCATTTCCGGAGAGGAAGTAAATCTCCTCAGGACGCTCTGACACACCGATCTGAGCGGCAACAGACCCGTTTTTGCCAAGCGAATAAGACGCTACAGTGAGGCGACCGCCAATGGGACGCGTGATTTCTCCGCCCGTAACCGCGATGCGGCAGAGATTTTGCGTGCCGTCGTCTTCGGCGAGGAAATAGATGGAGCGGCCATCGGCGGAAAAGCGGGGCCGGCGTACAGTGCGGTCGAAGGCGAGCGTCAAGACTTTCTCCTCGCCACCGGTTGACGGAGCAATAGCGAGATGGTGCGTGGCGTAATCAATGGCCTTGACGTCAGTCTGGCTGACAAAGGCAATCCACTTGCCGTCGGGGGACCATGTGGGCGAGCGATCCGCGCCGAGATTTGTGGTGACTTGCGTGAGGCGCGCTCCTTTATCGGTGTTGTTTGCCGCGACGACCCAGATGTCCGTGTTGAAGTTGCGATCCGGGTCCGGCACGCTGCGATTGCTGGTGAACGCCAATGATTTGCCGTCCGGGGACCACGCCGGTTCATTGTCGTCATAGTCGCCGGAAGTGATTTGAGTGACGTTTTTCGACGCGAGATCGAAAACGTAGAGATGCGTGCGACGGCGATCCAGATAGCCGACAGCGTCTTGCTTGAATTGAAGACGGTCAATGACGAACGGAGGCGGCGTCTTCGGTTTCGAAGCTGGCTTCTCTTTGTCCCTGTCCTTGGCAGCCTCGGCGTCCTCTGGCTTGGGGTCCTGGAGAACCAGTACAAGGCGCGTGCTGTCGGGTGACCACTCAAAGTCGTTCACGCCCTGAGGTGTTTCGGTGAGGCGCACAGCTTCTCCGCCGACGCGGTTCAGGAGCCACACCTGGCTCTTGCCCTCGTTGCGCGAAGAGAGGAAAGACAGATATTTGCCGTCGGGACTCCAGCGCGGATGGGAAGAGGAAACGCCCTCGGCGGTCATGGGGAGCGGGTCGCCGCCGTGGGTCGAGACCATCCAGAGCCGTTGCTCGTTCTTGTCCTCCTTGAGCATCTTCGTGCGCACCGTGTAGGCCACCCACTGGCCGTCGGGGCTCAGCTCGGGCTGAGCAACGTCGCGAATCTGGAAATAGTCGTCAATCGAGATGGCGCGCGGAGGAACGGGAACCGTGACGGAAGCCGGCTTTGCGTCATATTGCTGGGCGCATACGGGCAAAGAGAGAACCCAAGCAAAGAGCACAGATGCCATAGGGGACATAAGTTTCATTGCCATAACTCCTCATGGGGAAAATGCGGGTCAAATCGGGAGCGTAGTTTAACAGAAGGACCACCAAGGATTGGTTGAAAAAAAAGGGATAGACAGGAATGCCCATCCCGCGCGACTCAATTCACAGGTTTTGGCACGGAAGGAGATGGTGCAGCGGGTGCCGGCTCTGGCCGGGCGGGGGTGGATTCGCCTTTGACGAAGTGGGCGTACCAGGCGAGGTAGCGCTCGAGGCGGTCCTTGATGTGGGACGGCACGGTGAAGCCGTGGTATTCGCTGGGGTAAACGACCAGTTCGGTCGTGCGGCCCAGGCGCTTCAGAGCTTGATACATTTGTTCTCCACCCAGAATGGGGACGTTCCAGTCAATTTCGCCGCCCATGAAGAGCGACGGCGTAGTGATGCTGGCTGCCTTATAAAAGGGCGAGAGTTTGTCCCACAGCGCTCGGTTTTCCCAGGGAAGGCCGAGCTCCGTCTCGTAATCTTTCTGGTACTGGTCATGGCCGTAAAGCGATGCATTTAAGGCCTCGCCCGCGCCGGAGATGGCGGCTTTGAAGCGCGTGGTCTGTGC
>Ga0307479_10004819_pt1 | contig 12408 bp, 11 predicted proteins | sample atmos_gasesECM4C_FD_203743 | JGI IMG/M metagenome (GOLD analysis project Ga0307479, IMG submission 203743) | Hardwood forest soil microbial communities from Morgan-Monroe State Forest, Indiana, United States - atmos_gasesECM4C_515 | ecosystem: Environmental > Terrestrial > Soil > Temperate...
ACGCGGCGAAATCCTACAAACCGACGCGCGCCCCCGACGGCCGCACCATCGCCGAGGACGGGGCGGTGGTCGGCTTCTTTTCGCTGGAGATGTCGGCGGAACAGCTCGCGACACGCATCCTCGCCGAGGAGTCGGGGGTCTCCTCGGACCGCATCCGCCGCGGCGATGTAAGCCGTGAAGATTTCGACAGATTCGTCCGGGCGAGCCAGCAACTCTCCGGACTGCGGCTGTTCATCGACGACACGCCTGCGCTGACGGTTTCTGCGTTGCGCACTCGCTCGAGGCGTCTGATGCGCCAGCAGGGCCTCGGGCTAATCATTGTCGACTACCTCCAGCTTCTTCGCCCGTCGAACCAGACTCGCGTCATCGAAAACCGGGTGCAGGAGGTGTCCGAGATTACTCGAGGGCTAAAGGCGCTGGCCAAGGAACTCGATGTTCCAGTGCTTGCACTCTCTCAGCTGTCGCGCGCTGTCGAGCAACGCGAGGATAAGCGGCCGATGCTCGCTGACCTGCGCGAATCGGGCTCAATCGAGCAGGACGCCGACGTCGTCATGTTCATCTTTCGCGAAGAATACTATAAGTCGCGTGAGCCGATCCGCGCTACCGACGAACCCGATGAAAAATTCAACAAGCGTTATCAGGACTGGCACGAGGAGTTTCGGAAAGTCCACGGCATGGGCGAGATCATCGTAGCGAAGCAACGGCATGGCCCGATAGGGACGGTCAAGCTTCGCTTTGACGCGCAGACCACAAAGTTCGAAGACTTTGTCGGGCTCGATCACTTGCCAGAGATGCGGTGATCGGCGAGAGAGGACCGAATACGGCCAGCGATCCCGTCAACCGTGCGGGTGCCGTGCTAGAGGTCGATCTCGCGGGCGTGATCGCGAATTGGCGGCTCTTGGCAGCGCGGGTTGCACCCGCGGATTGCGCCGCTGTCGTGAAGGCTGATGCTTACGGTCTAGGCGCGGTGCAAGTGTCGGCGGCGGTCGCCGCGGCGGGTTGCAGGTTGTTTTTTGTCGCGACGCTCGACGAAGCGATCGCCCTTCGCAACAGACTCGCGTCATGCGAGATTGCCGTGTTGAATGGCCCCGCGCCCGGTTCGGCAGAGGAGTTCGTCTTCTATCAGCTTGTTCCGGTCCTGAATGAACCCGGGCAGATCGCGGACTGGGCGGAGATCGCGCGCCGGCACGGCGGGTTGCCCGCAATATTGCATGTCGATACCGGGATGGCACGTCTCGGCCTAACCGCGCGGGAGTTCGCTAGGCTCGCTGATGAGCTTTCGCAAGAAAGTGCAACCCGGTGGCGCGGCCTTATCAGCCATCTCGCCTGCGCCGACCAACCTGCGCATCCGTTGAACGATCTCCAACGTTCACGCTTTGCGTCCATGCGCCGGCCCTTCGGCGGGCTACCTGCGAGCTTGGCCGCTTCGTCAGGGATCTTCCTCGGCCGCGGGTTTCACTTCGATTTCGTTCGTCCGGGTGCTGCCCTTTACGGGATCAACCCGCAGCCCGGCACCCCCAACCCAATGCGTCAAGTCGTTCGGCTGAAGGGAAGAATCCTGCAAATTCGTGAGGTTGAACGAGGTGAGTCGGTCGGCTACGGTGCGGCGCACGTCATGGACCATCCGGGCCGCCTCGCAACCGTCGCCGTCGGCTATGCGGATGGTTGGCTCCGCTCGCTGAGCCATCGCGGTTCGGGTCGCCTTGGTGGCAAGCGGCTCCCCCTTCTCGGTCGAGTTTCAATGGATCTCGCTGTTTTTGACTGCTCTGCCGCCGACCCTTCGCTGGCGCGGCCGGGCGGCTTCATCGAGCTATTGGACGACGACTACGGCGTCGACGCGGCAGCCGCCGATGCCGGCACGATCGGCTATGAGGTCCTGACCGCCCTTGGCCGGCGTTGTCATAGGGTATATCGCGGCGAGCCGAACCAATGCTGACGTTTCTCGCCACGATCGGCGCAGTCTTCCTTGGCTTTCTGGCCGCCACTGGGCGGCTTGTGACGTTCGCCGGTCTGGCGCTCGCGACTGCCTTCAAACCGCCCTTCTATCTCCGCGCAACCCTGCGCGAGATGATCAATATCGGCTACTTTTCACTCCCCGTGGTTGGTTTGACCGCGCTTTTCACCGGGATGGTGCTGGCGCTCCAATCCTACACCGGGTTCAGCCGATTCTCCGCCGAAGGGGCGGTGGCGACCGTTGTCGTGCTGTCGATGACGCGCGAGCTTGGGCCGGTGATCGCCGCGCTGATGGTCGCCGGTCGGGTCGGTGCGGCAATGGCCGCCGAGATCGGGACCATGCGTGTCACCGATCAGATCGATGCCCTGACGACGCTGTCGACCGACCCGTTGCGCTACCTTGTGCTGCCCCGGCTGATCGCGGGCTTTCTAACCTTGCCGATGCTCGTTCTCGTTGCCGACATCATCGGCGTGTTCGGCGGGTACGTGGTCGCTGTCTACAGATTTGGGTTCAATCCAGAAGCCTATCTGACCCGCACACAGCAATACTTGGAAACGAGCGACGTAGTGTCGGGCCTGGTAAAGGCGGCAGTTTTCGGCTTCATCGTAGCTCTGATGGGCTGCTACCAAGGCTATTACTCGCGCGGTGGGGCGCAAGGGGTGGGTCAGGCGACGACCTACGCCGTGGTTTCGGCCTCCGTCATGATACTCGTCTTCGACTACGTGATTACTGCGGCCTTCTTCGGACGATGACCGACGCCGTGATCCAAAAGATTTCGGTGCGCGGATTGTGCAAATCTTTCGGCCGCAAGCGCGTGCTCGACCGCCTCGACATCGACTGCGCAATCGGCGAGAGCCTTGTCATCATCGGCGGCTCCGGAACGGGCAAATCCGTGCTCGTGAAATGCATTCTCGGCTTGCTTCAGCCCGAGGCCGGGTCAATCCGCATCGATGGCGTCGAAACGGTGGGGCTGCGGCGCGCTGCTCGTGAGCGTCTGATGCAGAAATTCGGCATGCTCTTTCAAGGCAGTGCTCTGTTCGACTCGCTGCGGGTATGGGAGAATGTCGCATTCGGACTGATCCAAGGGCGCGGCATGGAGCGGAAGGCGGCGAAGGAGACTGCGCTCGCGAAGCTCGCGGCGGTCGGGCTCGAGCCTGAGGTCGGCGAGTTGCGACCGGCCGAACTGTCCGGGGGCATGCAAAAGCGGGTGGCGCTCGCGCGCGCGATCGCGGCCGAGCCCGAAATCATATTTTTTGACGAGCCTACCACGGGGCTCGACCCTATCATGGGCGATGTGATCAACGATCTGATCGTGAAATGCGTGCGCGAGGTAGGCACCACGGCGGTGTCGATCACCCACGACATGGTCAGCGCGCGCAAGATCGCCAATCGCATCGCGATGCTGCACGGGGGCCGCATCGTCTGGAATGGGCCAGCAACAGACATCGAGTCCTCTGGCAACCCGTATGTCGACCAGTTCATCAATGGCCGTGCCGAAGGGCCGATTCAGATGCAGATTCGTGCGGCATGAGCACAACCTGTCGCGCGCGGTGGGGTTGAACCGATGGCGCGGCCGCAGGCGCGCTTTGTTTGTCAACAATGCGCGGCCGTGTACCCGAAATGGACCGGTCGCTGCGACAGCTGCGGCGCCTGGAACAGCCTTATCGAGGAACTGCCGCGCGAGGAACTACCGGGCGGGATCGGCAAGCGCACACAGGATCGTCGCGGTGGTCGCTCTCTCGGCTTCGTCGGCCTATCCGGGCCGAGCATGCTGCCGCCGCGCCGACAGACCGGCATCGCCGAACTCGACCGCGTCTGCGGTGGCGGACTCGTGCCCGGCTCGGCGATCCTGGTCGGCGGCGATCCCGGGATCGGCAAGTCGACTTTGCTGCTCCAGGCGGCAGCAGCGATTGCACCGCCCATGCAGCAGAGCCCGGGAGAGCTGAAAGCGCGGCCCCCGATCGCGGCCTACATCACGGGCGAAGAGGCAATCGATCAAGTTCGCATGCGGGCAGAGCGTCTCGGGGTGACTGCCAGCCCGATGCTGCTGGCCGCGGCGAGCAACGTGCAGGACATCGTCGCGTCGCTTGATCGGGAGGACACGCCTTATCTGGTCGTCGTCGACTCAATCCAAACGATGTATCTCGACACTCTGGACAGTGCCCCCGGCACCGTGAGCCAAGTCCGCGCAGCGGCCCAGGAATTGATCCGCTTGGCGAAGCGGCGCGGGTTCGTCTTGGTGCTCGTCGGCCATGTGACAAAAGAGGGCGTCATTGCCGGCCCCCGCGTGCTCGAGCACATGGTCGACACGGTGCTTTATTTCGAAGGCGAACGAGGGCATCAATTCCGCATCTTGCGCGCCGTCAAGAACCGTTTTGGCGCGACCGACGAGATCGGCGTCTTCGAGATGAGTGACCGTGGCCTCGTCGAGGTCCCGAACCCCTCGGCTCTGTTTCTCGCGGGGCGTCCGGCGGCGGGCCAGGCATTCGGCATTGCAGGAGCCGACGCGGGAGAAAACGAGCCGGAATCGAGCGCCGGGCAGATCAGCGGCTCGGCCGTGTTCGCCGGCATGGAAGGCACCCGGCCTGTGCTCGTCGAGGTTCAGGCGCTGGTCGCCCCGGCCGTCCTCGGGACGCCGCGCCGGGCGGTCGTCGGATGGGACGGAACGCGGCTGGCGATGATTACGGCTGTGCTCGATGCGCGCTGCGGTTTGTCGGTTGGCGCCAACGACATCTATCTCAACGTCGCCGGCGGGTTGCGCATCGTCGAACCGGCGGCCGATCTCGCGGTCGCCGCGGCGCTCGTCTCTGCGCTGACCGAAACGCCGGTGCCTGCGGACACCGTCGTGTTCGGCGAAATCGCGCTGTCGGGCGACGTTCGTCCGGTCGGCCATACCGAAGCGCGGCTCAAGGAAGCCGCCAAGCTCGGCTTCGCCGAAGCGTGGATGCCGACCCGTCGAGGGAAGCGACGCGAGGCGGCTGTTGCGACAGGTCTCGAGACGGCGTCTATCGGCCATCTGAGGGAGCTCGTCGAGCGCCTGGCTCCCACGCGATTGCCACGCGGCCCGCTGCCGCGACAACGCCGGATCGGAGTCGCGTCGTGAACAGTTTCGATCTCGCCGTCCTTGGGGTGATCGCGCTTTCGGCGGTATTCGCCTTTGCTCGCGGCTTTGTCCGCGAAGCGTTGTCGATCGTTGCCTGGGTCGGTGCGGCGCTAATCAGCTTGTACGGGTTCAACCAAGTTTACGCGCTTGTCGTCCGCTTTGTTACGACGCCGCTGCTGGCCGATCTCGTCGCGGGCACCGGGCTCTTCTTGATCAGCCTGATCATCCTGACGATCCTGACCGGGTACGTCGCGCGCTTTGTGCAGTCGAGCGCCTTGTCGCCGATCGATCGAACCTTGGGACTGATCTTCGGCCTGGCGCGCGGTGCCTTTCTCGTCTCGCTCGCTTATCTGATGCTCGACATCAGCCTGCCGCAGAACGATCGGCCGGGCTGGATCAGGCAGGCCAAAAGCGAGCCGTTCCTCGCTCAGGGGGCGGATCTGTTGCGCAGCGCGCTTCCCGAACCGTTACAGCTGAAGGGCGCAGCGGCGGCCGACGACGCGCAACGCGCGCTGGAGCGGGCGAAGGACGCTCAAAAGGCGATGCGCGCCCTTGCGAGCCCTGGCGCGCCGTCGCCGGCAAAACCCGGTGAGGAGCAGGCGCCGAGCTATAAGCCGGGCGACCGGCGCGACCTGAACCGGCTCATCGAGAACGCTCGATAGCCGGCTCAGCCATGGCTCCCACTCGCATTCAAACCGAAAAGTCACCATTTTTCAGGTGCCGAAACGAGGATCGCGCATGCTGACGACCGATCCCTTCGATGCGGACCACCTACATGAGGAGTGCGGCGTCTTCGGGGTGTATGGCCACCCCGACGCCGCGGCGCTGACGGCACTCGGCCTGCACGCGCTGCAGCATCGCGGGCAGGAGGCGGCCGGGATCGTTGCCTATGACGGGGAGCAGTTCAGCGCCCACCGCGGGATGGGCCAAGTCAGCGACAATTTCAGCTCCAAGGAGGTGATCGGCCGGCTGCGCGGCAGTGCCGCTATCGGCCATGTCCGCTATGCGACGACCGGCGAGGTTGCGCTGCGCAACGTGCAGCCGCTGTTCGCCGATTTCGAGTTCGGCGGGCTCGCCATCTGTCACAACGGCAATCTGACTAACTCCTACCAGGTGCGCCGCCAGCTGGTGCGCCGCGGCAGCCTGTTCCAATCGACGAGCGACACCGAAGTCATCGTTCACCTGATAGCGACCAGCCTCAAGGAGACCGTCGTCGACCGGCTGATCGACGCACTGCGGCAAGTCCAAGGCGCCTTTTCGCTGGTGGCGCTCTCGCAGGACGAGGTCATCGGAGTGCGCGATCCGCTCGGCGTGCGGCCGCTGGTTCTCGGCCGTCTCGCCGACGCCTGGATCCTCGCTTCGGAGACTTGCGCGCTCGACATCATCGGCGCCGAGTTCGTCCGCGATATCGCAGCGGGAGAGATCGTCATCATCGGCGCTCGCGGTGTCAGGAGCCTGCGGCCATTCGAGCCTCGCGACACCCGTTTCTGCGTCTTTGAGCACATCTACTTCGCCCGCCCGGACAGCGTCGTAGAGGGGCGGAGCGTCTACGAGGCGCGCAAGCGCATCGGGCGGGAACTCGCCCGCGAGAGCCCGGTCGATGCCGACATCGTCGTTCCGGTCCCCGATTCGGGCGTGCCCGCAGCAATCGGCTATGCCCAGGAATCTGGGCTGCCTTTCGAGCTCGGGATTATCCGCAACCATTACGTCGGTCGGACCTTCATCGAGCCGACCGACCAGATCCGTCACCTCGGCGTGCGCTTAAAGCACAATGCGAGCCGGGCCAATCTCACCGGGAAGCGCGTCATCCTCGTCGACGATTCGATCGTGCGCGGCACCACCTCGATCAAGATCGTCGAGATGGTCCGGCGCGCCGGAGCGCGTGCGGTCCATATGCGGATCTCGAGCCCGCCGACGCGCCACCCGTGCTTTTACGGGATCGCCACGCCGGAGCGCGACCAGCTGCTCGCCGCGCGCTTGGATGTAGATGGGATGGCCGAGCTGATCGGCGTCGACAGCCTCGCTTTCCTGTCGATCGACGGGCTCTACCGGGCGATGGGCGAGGCGGGGCGCGATGCTTTGGCGCCGCGCTTCTGCGACGCCTGCTTTACCGGCGATTACCCGATCCCGCATATCGATGCCGATAACGGCAAGGTCGCCGTACAACTCTCCCTGCTCGCCGAATCCGCTTGAGCCCTTGAATTTGCAATGAGATCACGGGTTCCCGCCGTTAGGACCGTCATTGCCGGGCTCGACCCGGCAATCCATTCCGCGGTTCAATCTGAGCAGGCGCGGCGTGGATGCCCGGATCAAGGCCGGGCATGACGACGTAAAGGCCGATGGGCGGTAGCACGGAGTTACCACCCGGCGCCGGGCGCCTCGCCGGCAAGATCGCGCTGATCACCGGCGCCTCGCGCGGCATCGGCGCCGCCGTCGCCGAGCGCTTCGCGCAAGAGGGCGCGCATGTCATCTTGGCGGCGCGTACGGTCGGCGGGCTCGAGGAGGTCGACGACGCGGTTCGCGCCGCCGGCGGCAGCGCCACGCTCGTTCCCGTCGACCTGCGCGATTTCATCAAGATCGACGAGCTTGCGGCGAAGCTGTTCGAGCGCTGGGGCCGGCTCGACATCCTGGTTGGCAATGCCGCCGAATTCGGCGTCTTCTCGCCGCTCGGCCATATCGACCCGGCGACCTGGGCCGAGGTCACGGAGCTGAACCTGACCGCGAATTGGCGCTTGATCCGGGTGATGGACCCGCTGTTGCGCGCCGCCCCCGCCGGGCGTGCGATCTTTGTCACGTCCGGTGTCGCGCGCGGCGTCTTCCCCTATTGGGGCCCTTACGCGGTCAGCAAGGCGGGCCTCGAAATGCTAGTCAAGATCTATGCCGGCGAAATCACCAAGACACGGGTGCGCGCCAACCTGATCGATCCCGGCGTCGTGCGCACGCGGCTGCGCGCCCGTGCCTTCCCCGGCGAAGACCCGGCACCCCTGCCGCCGCCGGAGAGCGTCGCCGACGCCTTTCTCGCCCTCGCCCTGCCGGAATGTACCCGCAACGGGGAGGTGGTCATGGCCTCCGCTGTTAGGTTGTGCCCGAATGCACCGCGCTGAATGATGCCGGAGCCAGTCCGCGACATTCGGGACGAGCCTCCGGGCGGCCTATACCGCCGGTGTGCGCCCGCTGCTCAGCAAGCGTAATAGTATCCGTAATAGGGGCTCCAACAGTTCCGCGGGGGCGGATAATACGGCGCCGGCGGATAGTACGCCGGGGCGGGTGGGTAGTAATAGCCGCCGTAGTAGCTGTACGGGTTATAATACGGCTGATAGTAGGGGTTCGCGAGAACGGAGCCGAGCGCGAAGGCTCCAAGCCCGAGCCCGACCGCGGCACCGGGGCCGATCCCGCCTGCATCTGCGGGCCGCGGCGCCGTCGTCAACCCGATAGCGGCGAGGATCGCCCCTGCGACGGCCAGCCCGCGACCGGTTTTCCCAAAGAACCCCCCAACGGTCATGTACCCCTCCTTTGCTCGGCGCAGCCGTCCAGGCTGGCCCGGCAGGCTGCGATATAACAACGCGCGAACGGCTTGGCAATTCCGCACACTTCGGACAAGGCACCGATGGTTGGAGGAACAGCGTTTGACGAAGCCGTGAAACACGCCCGCGGCCGGATTTAACATTTCGGATTTGCCCCTGTCACCAAAGGGTCACGGACTGCCGAATAGTGTTTTTCGACCTCCGCCGGAGGCCCGGGCAACAATTATTGGGGGATTCCATAATGCGCACCCTTCCTACCTTACTGTTATCCACGGCCGCCGCCGTCCTCCTGGCGAACGTCAACGCCAGCGCCGACAGCCCGGTGGCGATCACCTATGTGCCGAACAGCCTCGCCGAGGCGACGATCGCGAGAGGCCCCTGGACCCTGCACCAGATGGTGGGCAGAAATCCGCATGACGCTTCGGGCATCCTCCCACCTTCGGGGACCATGACGCCCTTTAATCCGCCGACCACGAAGTATGGCACGCCCTACAAGAATTATTGCGTCGGCGGCCGGGTGCAGACCGCTCAGGGCGTCAATCCGATGCAGCCCTACTACTTTCCGTTCGTGCGCAAGAACCGCGAGTACCTCGAAGGCTTCTTCGACTACCGCCCGCGCAACGAGCAGGAAGCGACCGTCGCGGCGACCTCGCTCGATTGGGGCAAGAGCTGGATTTTCGAGGGCGAAGCGCTGGGGCTGAACCCGTACTGCCCGGCGGATCCGACCGATCCGGACAACAACAATGTCATCGTCCGCGGCCTCAGCACCCCCTATGGCTCGAGCTCCGCCAACGCAGCCGACAATGGCCTCGGCCATGCCTTCGTCATGACCGTCGACGACGTCCAGCGCATCTATCATCTGAACCGAGCCAACGGCCATATCGATTCCGATCCGCTCGTCGTTCACAAGCTGAAGCCCGAGGAGACGAACCCGCTCGCCTCGCTTCCGAATTTGGGTTATGTCAGCCCGCTCGAGTCCGGGGGCTACCCGAAGCTCGAAGCCACGGCCCGGGCGACGGATGGCCTCCAGAACCCTGACGCCATCCTCGGCGCTGCACAGATCAATGGCGTTACTACTGTCGTCTATGTCGCGAAGCAGCTCAGCGCCTCGACGACCAACAACTGCGGGAACACGCCGCCCTGGGCGCTTACCAATATCGTCACCGGCAACGCGAGAAAGCCGAACAATGATGTCATCACCATCCGCGTCGCCACGACGGAGGACGGCATCAACTTCACCGATATCGGCCCGGCAAGCGGTCTCCAGGACCCGACCAGCACCGCTTTCAATGGCATCCGCTGGCTTGGCAGCGGCAGCATCATCCCGCTCTCGAACGGTCACTACGGCATGTTCTTCGGCGCTGGCAACTGCCTCGACAATGATTCCGACGGTTTTCACTTCATCGGCTATGCCGAGACGGTGACCGAAGTCGACAGCCCGTCGGACCTGCAAAGCTGGACGGTCATCTATGGGTTCGACAATCCGATCCTGTCGACCGACACCGTCACCGACCCCGGCCCTCCAGCCGTGACATATCCAGCCAATGCCCCGCTGGTGGACGTCACGGGGGCCGACCTGCTGACGCTGGCGCAGGTATTTCCCTGGGTCCCTAAGACCGTTAACGGAACGACTTACAACACGAACTTCTTCAGCGGCCGTGTCTATGATCCGCAGGCGAGCTATACCGACAGCTCGACCGTGACCATTGTGTTCGCCGGTTACAACACGCCCCAGCCGAGCTCGAACCTTGGGGACTACCGTACCATCGGCCGCTTCCAGGTCCGGTTCCCGGCCGGCTACGTCGCCCGCCCTCGTCGCGATGACAGAGACTAGTAAGTGAAGGGGCCGGAGGCGCGTGTCTCCGGCCCCTTGTTTTACCGAACGCCGTCGGGATCCCGCGCCGACGACCTTACACGCCCTTTCCGACCAAGTGATTGGAGCCCGATGAATCGGCGCGTTAATGGGTGGGGCGAAGCTCTCGTATAGATGTTGTTTAACATAGTTGGGCCTACTATCCGAGCCCCGAATTTCTCCAAGACGCGTGCGAGCCTGTCCGGACGCCGCCCCCCTTTGCGGTCTCTTGGAACAGCTTGTCGCGGCGAGTGCCGTAAACGCCACGAAGGGTGACGCTGCTGCTATCTCCAGTTCCCCGAAACGCCGTCGTTTTCGATGCTCTCCTCCAATTCCTGCAAGCGCTGGTTCAAACGGCCAAGCATCTCGGAACGCACCCGGAAATCGCCGGACAGGGTAGGGATCCGTGCTTGTCTGGGCGATGTCGAGACGAGCAAACATGACAATCGAAATCGGTGCGCTTTATCTGGCGCAGGAGGATGGCGGCTTGCCAACAACCTTGGCGGCAGGCAGCGCACACTGGGCGAAAGCGGCGTCTTGGTCTTCAGCCTGCGGTTTCGAGGTGGCTTACATTTCAGCGCGACACCACGACAGCATCTCATCTGGTTTGGATCGCCGGTGCGCATCGACTGCCGCATCGCTGGTCGGACTCTTTGGCACAAGGCGCCAGCAGGGTCGCTGGCGATCTGTCCTGCTGGGATCGATTGCGGCGCCGATGCCGAAGCAAGCGTAGACGCGCTTGTCGTCGCAATCGATCCGGGCCGGTTGGCACTCGCAGCCGCAGAGGCTTCGGCGCTCGAAGCGCAGTTGAATGAGCGCTTATCCGGCCACGACCAAGTGCTTCTCGATCTGGCTCGCTTCTTGGCGTCGGAGAGCGCAAGGGATTACCCGAACGGACCGCTTTACTGGAACGAGGTTGCGAGCGGCTTCACCGACAGTTTGGGTTGTGTCTTATTCTTCCCCCCGCTTGGCAAAACCGATCATCGCGAGAGCCGAGTTCCCCGCGTTCATGTCCTGGATTTCTTACAGCAGGGCTCCCCGTATCCGCTCCACGACGCCGTTGATCACTTCTTCGTCGGCCGGGTCGGGGCGAACTCACCGACGCAGCATGTCCCCTCCCGACCTTCCGAGATATTGGGCTCGCGGCCTCAGCCGGCCTTGCTATCGGTGACGCCATAGCGAATGGCGAGCACCTCGATTTGCTCGAGCCCCGCCGGCGCACGGAGTTCGACGATGTCGCCCCGATGCGCTTTCATCAGCGCTTTGGCGATCGGTGATAGCCAGCTCACCTGGCCGCAGTCGAGGTCGGCCTCGTCGACGCCGACGATCGTGATCGTCCTTTCGGTCCCGCGCCCGGTGGCAAAGGTGACGGTCGCGCCAAAAAAGACCTGGTCCAGCTTTTTCTGCTGGTTTGGGTCGACCACCTCGGCACGCCTCAGCCGTTTGGACAGGAAGTGGATGCGCCGATCAATCTCGCGCAGGCGGCGTTTGCCGTAAATGTAGTCGCCGTTTTCCGACCGGTCGCCGTTCGCAGCGGCCCAGGCTAAGGTTTCCACCACTTTCGGGCGCTCCATCCGCAATAGCTCGCACAATTCGTCCTGCATGCGGCGGTGGCCTTCCGGGGTCATGTAGTTCTTAATCCCTGCCGGGATGGCCGGCGACTCATCGGGCAAGTCGCCCTCGTCATCCGTCTCCTTAACAAAGGCCTTGCTCATCGGATCACCTTCTCCCGGCCCAACGCTCATGAACTTAACACACGAGTGGCGGCCAGGGCCGCTATGGATCGTCAGCGTAAGTCGAAGCGATATAGCTCGTGCCGGTCAGAAAAACCTCGCCGGGCGCCCAGCCAAGCGGGGTGTTGAAAAACCTCGACCGTCTCTTCCCCGGAATAAATCTCGACACGAACAGGAGCATCGCCAAAGTCAAACTCGTGGCGTCGTCGGTTCTTTCCTCAAGTGAGGGTGGGGGGCAGTCT
>Ga0307479_10004821_pt1 | contig 12407 bp, 11 predicted proteins | sample atmos_gasesECM4C_FD_203743 | JGI IMG/M metagenome (GOLD analysis project Ga0307479, IMG submission 203743) | Hardwood forest soil microbial communities from Morgan-Monroe State Forest, Indiana, United States - atmos_gasesECM4C_515 | ecosystem: Environmental > Terrestrial > Soil > Temperate...
CCTCCAACTCCGCCGCCCGCGGGGCCGCTCGATGATAGTCCTCGGGTTGCGCCGGGATTCTTCGAAACCGCCGATTGTGTTCCGGCAGATATTCCTTCTCCAGAAACAGGTTCGCTTCCCCATGGGTCTTGATTTTCTTCAGCCGCATTTTCTTCACCAGGCGATCCTGGTGGGTGCCATGGTTTCTCTCCACCCGACCTTTGGCTTGTGGCGAATTGGCGGCAATGATGCCAATCCCCAGCCGCTGGCACATCTGCCCAAATTGCGTCACCGGCGCCACCCCCTGCAATTGCTCTTTCGCGCTCGCTTCTCGCACATACACATTCTTCCAATCCGTATACAGCGCCACCGGGATGCCGTATTTCTTGACCCAGGCTCGCAACACTCCCACCGCTGCCCAGATCGTCTCCTCACCCCCCATCTGTGCCAGTGTATCTCCGCTGGCATCGTCCACCATGTTCATCAAGCAGCCACGCGGCCCTCGCTCCTGCAACCAATCGTGAAAGCTTCCATCCATCTGCACCAACTCGCCCACATGTTCTTTCCGCTCTCGCCGCTTGCGGTGCAAGCGCCGCTTCCGCCCCGACTCCACAGCCCTTCGGCCAACATCCAGCGCCGCAGGGTCTGCGCATTCACTTCCACTTGGTCGTCGCTCGCCAAGTGCTCCGCCGCTAACGTCGGCCCAAACCGCTCTCCTTCCTCACCGGAATACTTCTTGCCCACCAAGCGCAACACTCGTTCTCGAAATTTCTTCGCTTTCCTACGATTCGACTCCCGCCCCGCGCTACGGTGCTTCAGCCCGTGCGTGCCCCCCTCTCGATAGTGCTTGGCCAAGCGCTTGCTCTGCCGATAGCTCATCCCCATCATCACGGCGGCATCTACCAGTTTCAGTTCGCCGCTTTCCACTCGTGCCAATACCCCGACTCGTCGCAACTCCTTGCAGCTCATCGCTGTCCTTCCCAATCTGGCCTCCTGTGGAGACCTCTAGATTAGGGGACATTTCTATTGTCGCCGCATGGGGACATTATCAAAGTCGCGCGACACAAGACACGCCTGAAAGACACGCCTGAGAGTTGACAGGCGGTTTCGAAGATGTTCAACTGAGGGCCGGTCCCTGCTTGCGCCTGTGCCCAATACCTTCCAGCCTCAGTCGCCGCTTCGGGCGGCGATAGCAACAAAGAAACACCAGCCAGTTAATTTTTGGTTCCTAACGGTTTTGGTTCTTCTCTATGTGAGTGTTCTCCTTTTCGGAACGCTTCGAACCTACGGGCATTTACACGTTGTTCTGCTGCTGTTGCAGTATGTTCTGATCCTTCCTGCTGTTCTCGGGTATCTGCGTCGCCAGCAAGATAGCATTCAAGCTGTTGCGAGCATGCCCACCATCAATCTACGCGTTATCGTCGGCTGCTTTGCCGTGCTCGCGCTTTTTCTGAGTTGGTATTCTGCCCGCGGCCTGATGAATCCCGACGAGTCTGGCTACTCTTTCCAAGCTCGCATCTATCGAACCGGGCGCATCATGGCTGACCCACTGGTAGGCGCTTCCTCAAGCGTGAAGGAAACGCCAGCCGAGCTCTCCTATACCAACCACGTGCTGTGCCCAAACGGTTGGTTTCCGAAATTTCCACCGGGTTGGCCCCTAGTTCTCTCGCTTGGCTATCTGGTTTCTGCCCGCTGGCTCCTCAGCCCCCTATGCGGCATGGCTCAGTTAATGGTGATCGCAAGCTGCGGGTTGCGAGGTTTCTCGAGGGAAACAGGCTTGATCGCGGCACTTTTTGCCGCATTATCCTCATTTTATCTGGTCAATTCGATCGGCATGATGTCGCACGCCTTGTGCGCGCTTCTCGTTGCCACGGCTTGCCTCGCTCTGCTCAGAGGCCTCGCAACGGGAAGTCTCTGGTATTACGCGGGAATGTTTGCCTGCTTCTCAGCAACGCTGCAAGTGCGTCCCTATACGGGCTTTGTCTTGACCGTGGTGCTGACGGTGGCGGCCTTATGGCTGAACCGCAAGAACCATCCGGCCCTGCTGAGAATACTTGCCATCGGGATATCTTTTGGTGTCATTGCAGTCGCGTGCGTTCTGCTCTACAACCACATGTACACCGGCAATTGGTTCGTTTCACCCTACGCCATGGCCGCTGGCGCCATCACTCCGCCGGAACTTTCCATCAGGCCCGCTAGGATTTGGCAAGGCATTCGGCAATACGCACCGCAGACCGCCGAGGAAAGCCTTATTGGCGCTTTTCCATTTGCTTATCTGATGGCGGGTTATGCGCTTCTGCGAGAGACGCAGCGCCGCAAGGAAGTTTGGATTCTTGCCTCGGCCTACCTCGCTCTCGTGCTCGCCTACCTGGCACATCCGGAGGGCTACGGCGTCTTTTTCGGAGAGCGTTTTCATTTCGAAGGATTCTTTGCCGTCCTACTGCTAGCGGCTCGCGGATTCGAACTTCTGGTCGAGCGCTGGCGTACACCCCGTTGGGCGCTGGTTTGGACCATGCTTCTGTTCGTAGCCATGCAGGTTGCCCAACAAGCCGCAGCGGTGAAATCCGTCGTTCGCCGCGGCGAACCTTATCGCAAGGTTAGCGAGGCGCTCGCAGCCTCCGGCGTTTCCGGTCTGGTACTTCTTCACGACGGTTCGGGCTTCGTCGCCAAGCATTTCAACCTTAACGATGCCGACTGGCAACATGCCTCCAGGATTTACCTGGTCGATGCCGAACCCGATCGCCGTGATGAGTGGGCCTGCCGGTACGGCGTTACCAATTGGACTGTCGTCAGCTACGACTCCCAATCGCATCGCGCGATTTTTCTCCATGGCAAATCCGACTGTGGCACTGGGCCGAACTAATGGTGAGGAGCCAAGAGAAACCTTCCCGTGTTGTGATACCGACTATCTTCACCGGATTATCTTTCGCCTTGATCTTCCACCACCGCTCCGTCGGGTGTTGCATTTTTATAAGTACAGACGCGGCAGGCCGAAACGTTACTCAACTCCCTCAGTGGCGGCGTTAACCGCGTCGAGATCCGCCCCCAAGTCCTTCCCGTCAGAGCCGGCTTTTCGAAAGGGCGACGCCTTCTTACAATTAGCCATATTCTTCTCCGCGCACAACCGGTAGTCGCCGCCCTTCCCCTGGCGAAAATCCTGCATGTGCACTGCTGAAGCATCCCCAGGAGTGGAGTTCCCGCCCGGCCATGCGCCCGCAGATCCGACCAGCGCGTTATGTGTGAAGTTGAAGCTAGCAAAACAGCGATTCAGCACGCCCGCCGGTCCCTGACCTTTAGGCTGGAACGTACAATTCTTCGGCCCGCCGCCCGTGGACAGAATGTCGTGACCTCCGACACCCACCAGATTGTTGGTAAAGCTGAAGCTGATGATCTTCTCGCGGTCGACGTTTACGCCAAAAAGAAACAATGCAGTCGGCGGAAAACCCGTGACGTGATTGATGCTCACATCGCGTAACGCCGGTGACGCCGACGTGATCTGGAACAAAATTCCTAGGCCCCCGTAAGCCTTTCCGTCAATGTCGTCAAAGACAATGTCGTGAAGGCTATAGCGCGCGCCCCCACTTGCGGCTCCGCCTGCGTCAGAAAGGCCAGTGCCCATCACTGCGCCGATCGCAGCATGACTGACGCGGCAGAAACGAATTGTCAAATCTGTGGTTTTACAAATCGGACATCGATTGTTTTGATTCTTCGGCGTGAGCAGAATCGAGGCTCCAGTTTGGGTGAAGCCCCCCCAGGTATTTTCCAGAACATTCCCCTCGAACAGCACTCGCACTACGTTCTTGAATTCCAGATGATTCTTGACGCCAAAGGGATGGCCATCGGAACCACCCACGAAGCCGGGCTGGCCGCGCATCCAGGTCAGCGGCTTGAAAAGATGATTGCGTCGGATCTCGATATCCGAGGGCGAGAGAGTTGCAGCGCCACCGCCAAACATGATGTTTTCTCCGGAAGCCTCGAGGAAATTGTTGACGATTTTGTAAGGCCCCATTGGGTAATCGCCCACCCCGCCAAGAATCGCCTGGGAATCCCCGCAGGCACCGGAAATCGCGACACAATGGAAATCCGTGAGGTAAGAGTCCACCACCGCCACGTAGGTACTGGTACCAAGTGCAATGCCTCGGGTGGTCTCGTCTTGTGCGGCACCATGAATCCAATCACGGTCGAACACAATGTGGTGGTTGGTGCCTTGTCCCTTCATGAGTATGACGTTGTAAACGATGCCTGGTGATTCACGCGTGATTTCCAAGCCCAGAAACCGATAGTGATTTGCTCCCTGTTCCAGAGTGACAGGCTGGCCGTTCTTTGAGGTGGAGACCAGCTTGGCCATGACATTTTTCGGGGATGAGCAGGCATAGGCAGGCCTGCCCGAAAGTGCCGAGATCCCAGCATAGCAGGGGGTGATTCGCATCCCTTCGGGCGGCAGGGCGCTGTCGTCCGCGCTGGTTCGCACAAGGATCCAGTGCGTATCGTCGCAATTTTTCGCCGGGAATTTGAAATTGCCCTCGAATCGACCGCCTGATTGCAGAAGAAGCCTGTCGCCACAATGAACCGTTTCGAGCGCGGACTGCAACTCTCCAGCGTCCTTCACGAGCAGAGACTTCCCCGGCGCGGGAGTATCGGAAAGACTGCTTTTCACATAGACTCGGGGCAGTTCTGCCGGGCCGTCGAACCGGGCATTGTCCGGAATCTGGCCGCGTACAGAGACAGTAGCGCAAACCACGAGAATGCTGATACCCATCCGCTGCGATACGATTCTCACACCTTCCTCCGTAAACCATTAAAGAAGATGACCGGTTCAGCGCGTAGTCGCAACCTTAGGTTCCCCTGTTGCGGCGGGTTGCCCAGCCAGCCAGTCGGCCATTCGTCCGATATTGTCGTCCCCGGTCTCTGGGCGCAAGCCGGCTTTCACTTCCTGGTAGTACCTAGTCACGTAGATGAGCTTTTCGGACATGTCAACCGCGTCGGTGTCGTTGTAGGTGACTACACCTGCAGGCCGACGTCCGTTTTCACTCGCCACCACCGGCACTCCCAGCGCAATCGACTCCAAAACCGAGGCCGCCACGCCGTCGCAGGCCGGGGTGCGCAGGCAGATGAAGCAACGACTCAGCAGCGTGAGAAACTGGTCATGCGTTAGATTTCCCAGCAGCAACAGACTGGCTCTCTCGTTTGCCGGCCAGTCGTGACAATACTGTTTCGCTGACAGCATCTCTTTGTCGGGAAAACCCAGCCAAACAAATCCGGCATCCGGCTGTTCTCTGCGGTAGCGTTTCATGCCTTCGCGAAGTGTATCAAGGCGGTATTCGGGACGAAACGATACGTACGAAAGAATCACCGGCTGCCGCTCGCGGCAGAATGCTTCTACCTCGTCCGGCAGGGCCGCGGAGGAGAATTCTAGGTATTGCGGCGAGAAGGTAGCGATGGTTTCAATTTTGGCAGCCGCCATGTTGTATCGCTCGATCGCCTCCTTGATGGGCGCGCTGTCACACGCAATTGCTCCCGCCAAGGCAAACAAGAGGTAAAACGCCCAGTGATCGAAGCTGTTGTTATAGCGTGGGAAGTGGTCTTGTGAAAGCCCACCATGAAACGTCACCATGGCGGGCCGGAAAAGAATTCGCCCGGTCAATGCTGCGGCAAGGGCAAGCCAATATCCCTTTCTTGACATACCGTTGACGTGTACGTTAAGGCGGTATCCGCGCAGGGCATAGCGCCAGATCTTCCTCAAATAGTCCGGCCCGTTTTGCACGTCAACGTATTCCGGACTATTAACCTGCCGCCCCTCGTTAATCTTCAGCACCTCGCAGATGTGCCCCCGCCGGCGCAATTCCGCGGTCACCAGCTTGAGCTGGATCGCCCAGCCACACATCGGCGGCGGGTAATTTCCGATCTGAAGAATCCTTGCAGGCCGTTTCATGTTTAGATTCTCATCCTGATCGCTAGAAGCGCGGCATATCGCGGGAAACCAAAATCTTGCCGAAAGGCACTCTTTTCTTTAGCACTAGTTTTGCATCGAAATACGACTGGTAGAGAAGGCGCATGCGCCCCAAGGATCTGCGCGATAAAGATGGATCCCTGGAACCTTGCAGCGGGTATCCAAGCTGCCGCAGTGTCTCTCCCAGAAGCACTTCCAGTCGCTCCAGTTGAGCAGCCGACAGGGTGGCCTTCCACCTGAGCACAGGACTGAAGTCCCCCTCCTTCATTTCCTCCGAGAACGAGCTATTCGGATGGCTCACCGAGCCGATGCCTACTCGCTCAATCTTGTCGTAATCGAGTTTCTGCCCAACGAACCCACTCAGGTCCTGCAGAACCTTGTGGGGAGCCTGCACCAGATCTTCAAAACGAACCTCGACATAGTCCGGACCCAGAGCTGGGCCGTCCTTACGGCCCTTCCGCACGATCCAATCCCAATACAGAGCTGCCACCTCGAGCTTCTTGCCGTGATCCCACGCAAACGGCCGTATCCAAGCCTGCTTCTCTAGCGATAGCGCTACATCTCTGCCGTCGCGGATGATGTGGATGACCAGAGCGTCGGGAATGGTGTGTTTGATGCGATCCATGTAGAGCAGATGTTCGGGCGTGCAGTCCGCCCAGCGCAGCGCACCCTGACGCTGCGCCATAGCCTCCATGACAATGCGCAGGAAGTCCCCTCCGTTGCTGCACTTTTCCATAAGTTCGTCGCTGACGTCGTTCCAGTTGAGGCCGGTTCGTCGAAACAACTCGGTATCCTTCCACGCTGCCAGCAACTTGCGCCGGTTTGTCGCCCGTTTCAGGCTTCCAAAGCGTGGCTCAAGCAGGTTGAGAACCTGCGACTCAGCCCTGTAAACCGCAAAATTCCCAGCCGAAAGCAGCATGTGATACAGCAACGTGGTCCCGGAGCGCGGACAACCGAGCACAAACACGGGCGCTCTACTCCTTGCGCCCGTTTCCGCTACGATTGCCCTGCTCGGTCCCACATTCTGCATGGCTGGCATTAACGGCCTAAGGGTCGACCGGCCTCCGTCCATCCCCCAATGTTTGCAGATATGTTGCGGGGATGTACCCAAAATAGAAGTACGGCTGCGATCTCGGCACACTCGGACGCAGGGCAAGAATCGTCTCGATCTCTGATTCAACCACAGGCGCGCTTCACCTTAACGCATAGTGCAAGGGGTTTCCCGCTGAGCCGGTCTCGATCCAGCAGCGGGTGTCGCTTCTCCATACAAGGAAATCGAGAACATACCCCTGAGTTACTTGCGACTGTCCGCACCCATCTACTCACGCTGATCCGCGATCCCCTGTATCGCTTCCTGTGCTTCACCCCTCCAGCAATCCTAGGCCTGTCAGGTAATGAAGGTGATCGGGCATCCAAAAAAGTAGTTTTGGCTCTTCTCCCCTTCAAATCTGCGGTGTAATCTCTCCCGATCAAACCATTACGCTTTATAACCGGCCCCCGCAGGAGCGCATAGGTGATAGTTCGCATCACACTTGGTCATGTTGAAAATTTCCACATTCGACAGCAAACCTGCGACATTGTGCGCCAGGTTCGTAGGTTGGCGGATTGGGCTCGAAGCTGTAGACATGCCCTTGAGGGCCAACTGTCTCGGGAAGGAATTCCGCGTATCCCCTCATTTGAGGCTCTCACGTCGACAACCGAATCTCCCTCAGAAACCAGGCGCTTAGCTAGGATCTGGTCTCGTTCCGGCACAGCAGGGTTGTGCCTCAGCACATAGGCGTAATAGTGCTTCTGGAAACAATGAAGAGATTTTTCCGGAAGAACGCAAATTGTTATTCTTCCCACCATTACTCTAAGGTTCCACGCCGACTCGGTATGCACGAGCTTTCTGAACGGTCCCCACTCACTCTCCGAGGAGTTAAATGCAAGATCGGTTTCTCTTTAGTCCTACTTCGGCCTTCGATTTCTTTCCCAGACTCATCCCCCGGTGGCGGCTCCCTCACCGACTCCAAACCGTCTGATGCTTTCGGCGACTCGAGTAGTCGTGCTGGCTCAAATCATGAGGCTTACCATCTGTATCAAGCTGCACAGAAGGCGGCGCGCCAACGATCCTTACCATAGCGCAACTGTAGGCCACCATGAAATAAGGATACAGGCCGTACTCGGTTGAACCAAAACATGCCCCCACAAGGTACGTAACAATTCCCGCCCACAGCGCTTGAGTAAAGAGTCTGAATTCCGGATCGTCCCGATACTGCTGTGACTTCCGAACCTGGCGAATGTTCTTGAACGCAGCCCCAATCGCCATCAGAAACAGCACTAGTGCGAGTATGCCCGCTTCGGCAGCCAGTTCCGTGTAGGTATTATGAGCTACGATCCAGCCCTGATCTACGAGACCAAAGCAACCCGGCCCCACGCCAAACAGCGGGTGTTCCAGCGCCACCACAATACTCTTCTTCAACAGGCCCTTCCGAGCCTCGATTGAGCCCTTGTCTTCCGAACCCTCTATATTCCCCAGAACAATACTCTCCACGCGTGCTCGATAATGCGCACTCGACAAGGCTACTCCCAGACCCACAAACAAAAGAACGCCCGCGACTGCCACTACGGAGCGGCGCTTCCCCTTGATGCCGTATTCCCAGACGCTAACGATGACACTGATTAGGAACGCCAGCAATCCGCTGCGCGAGTAGGTCAGCACGATGCCCACGCTCATGAACGCCAACGCCAGTACCCAAAGAGCTTTCTTGAAGCCCCGCGCATGCAGGATGAACGCCACAACCAGAGGAAAATTGATGGCGATGTTCAGCGCAAGTTCGTTAGGGTTTTCGAGAATACTCTTCTGAATGCCTGAGAGCCGCCCGACCCGGTCGTGATGGCTCAGGGCGATAGAGAAAAAGGTGACGAGCCCAACCGCGCTCACCTGAATCCAGAGCAGCTTCCGCAACTCTCCCAATTTATTTACTGCCATGCTGATCAGCATGGCAATCACCACCGCTTTGGAGAAGTTTTCGAAAACAACATTGATGGCACCGCGCGGCCACTTGGCGAAAGGGATGCAAATCGTCATTTGAAAAAGGAGCAGCCAAAGGAACGTGATCCCTGCCGGTACTTTCACCTTGCCACTTCCCGTCATTCCGATGATGAGCGCGAGTACTCCAAGGATCGCCGCCACCTTCGCCATGGGAATGTAATTCAGTCCCGGGATGAAATCTTCTGGCCTGTAGTAGTACAGGGCAGAAAACGTCAGAAGCGCGCCAAAAACAAAAGGGCGGCGCGCCCTGGAAGCCGTGTCCCCAACCCGCGCTATTCCGATGCCGGAACGCTCTCTGCTTCTCGTCTCTGTGGTTTGCATTGTCACGAACGTGTTCTTGCCAATCCCTCTTGCTCTGACCGCCGGATCACTGACCAAGCCCAAACTACTCAATGGGCACGACGATATCGTGCGGCAGAGTCAGCATACGAATCCTGAACACCTTGTCAGCCGTCGCGTCCATTGCTTGTTCTCGTAGAGCGGTAGACTCTGTCCGTTCCAACTGGGCTCGTTGATCAATGTGGGGAAACGTCCCGCCTGGACTTGCCGCTTTGGGCTGGCGCGCCTTTGAGAACTCTCTTTGGTCTTGTGCTTCTCCGCCCGCGCTCAGCGCGTCCATGCTGGTCGCCTCCCAGCCACAAAGTTGGCCAAGGCCACGACTGCTGCGCCATTCAGCAGAACGAAAGTCCCGGCCGCGTCGGCGAAGCGCGCGAGAACTCCGCCCTTTAGGAGCCTGCTGATCGCCAGCACGCTCAGGGCGTAAAACACCAACTGCAGAATCAACACCACCCGATAAAAGGGCCCTCGTAAAACAAACGATGTCGCCAGCAACGCCGTCAGCGCGAACGGAACAACGAGACGCAACAGCTTGTGACTGACAAACTCGAAGCGGATCGGATTGCGGCTGCTTAACAGCCAGGGTGCCAGTTGCAGAAGCTGATAGTTGCCGCTCAGGGTGCGAACCTTTCGCGAGAATTCCCGCGCTGTGCCCAGACTTGGGTCGTCCCACGCCCGCGCCCGTTCGTCTAAAACCACCCGCTTGCCCTGGCGCACAACCTGCATCGGAAGATAGACATCATCCAAAATGGTTCCCGGTGGAACTCGCGTCAGCAGTTCTCGCCGAACCGCGTAGAGCGCCCCGGTTGCTCCAACGACCGAGCCTGAGGCAGCCTCCAGTTTCCGAACCAGCTTCTCGATGCGCCAGTAAAGACTCAATCCCTGACTGCTCTCTCCTTGACCTGCGTCGCCGAGCATCAGTTCCCCGCTCACACATCCCACATCAGGATCGGCAAAATCTTCCGCCAAAAGGCGCACGGCCTGTGGTTCAATGGTCTGGCGCGCGTCCGTGAACACGACAATTTCTCCGTCGACAATATCGATCGCATCGTTCAACCCGCACGCTTTGCCTTGCGCCAACTGGTTCAGCACGATATGGATTCGCGCATTGTTCGCGTAGGCCCGGAGGATGCTCTCCGTCTGATCCGTTGACCCGTCCGAGACCACGACAATATGGCACCGATCCGCGGGGTAGTTGAGCTCCATCAAATTCCGCAGCTTGGTCTCCAGAACCTGCTGCTCGTTGCGCACAACCATGGCAATCGACACCAACGGCGTGGACGAACCCCGCTGAACCGGCCGTGAACGCCAAAGCATCCGCACGCGCAGCCAGCAGGCATACCCCAAGTACGTATAGACGATGATCCCCGCCGCCAGCCAGAACAAGTACCTCATGTAACGTCTTCCATTCTTCGCGCCCCGAAGGGCACTCTGCCGATCTTGTAATCCGCGTCTGTTCCGACTCGATGTTCGTACTCGCCTATGCTCCGTACTGTCATTTCGCTCCTCGCCCGAGCAACACGATTTTAACGGTTTGAAACACGATCCAGAAATCGAGGCCAATGGAAGCATTCTTGATGTAGAACAGATCGTGCTGCAATTTCTCGCGAGCATCGTCGAGAGTGTTGCCATACTTGTACTGAACCTGGGCCCAACCCGTAATCCCCGGCCGCACCGTGTGACGAACGCCGTAGTACGGGATCTTCTCGCTCAGTAACTCCACGAATTCCGGACGCTCGGGACGAGGCCCTACGAAGTGCATGTCCCCCTTCAGCACGCACCACAACTGCGGAATCTCATCCAAGCGCGAGGAGCGCAGGAATTTTCCCACCTTCGTAATCCGCGGATCGTTGTCAGTGGCCCACGTAGCGCCGGTATCAGCCTCGGCATCCTTGCGCATGGTGCGGAATTTGTAGCAATAAAAGACGACTCCTCCCCGCCCGACGCGCTTCTGGTGGTAGAGAATTGGGCCCGGAGAGCTCAACTTCACGGCGAGGGCGACCAACGGCAGAACTGGCAAAGCAAAGATGAGGCCGATTAGCGCCGCGGTGAAGTTAAGGGCCCGTCGCATCATGCGGTTGAAAGTGCTGAAGCGAAACCCTTCGGCGAAGATCAGCCAGCTGGGATAGAGCTGATCCACCTCGATTCGGCCGCTCATCTTCTCCAGCCACGACGTAGCTTCTTCAACCTTCACGCCCTTCAATCGAAGATCAAGCAATTCTTCCACGGGAAGTGTGCCACGACGATCGGGCATGGCTACAATCACTCGATGCACGCCTCGTTCCTGGGAAAGCGAAGCCAAGTGCGTCGCTACCGACTCTCGCGTCAGTTCTCCTTCAACATTCCCCGTCCAGCCTACGACTTCGATCCCCTGTCCGCTTTGCTGCCGCAAACCATTTAGCAGTCGCTGTGCCCGCTCTCCCGTTCCCAGCACGTACACTCTCTGGCGGAAATAGGGCTGATGCACGATCCACGAGTACGCGAACCGCCATAAGAAGAGTGTGAACATCAGGATGATGATTCCGGTCCGCAGCGATCCATTGCCGGGAAGGAACTGGGGAAACAGAACTCCGACGGCGGAGAGGCCGAGAGCGACAAAGCCCAGCACCAGTAAAATGCGGAAGATCTGGTCCCATTTCGCCCCTAGCATCGACGTGTCGTACAAGTCGAGCCAGTGGGAAATCAACAGCACGATTGCGGTCACGCCCAGAATCTTCAGGTACCCGCCCTCCACGTTCAGCAGAAGCCACCAGTTCTCCTGGTTCTGAAGGGTGGTCGCCACGACGAACGACAACCAGACAATCAGGGCTTCTACCACCAGCAGCACAAGAGCGCGAAGCGGGTAATACACTCGGAAGAGCCGGATCACTGAATTTCTCCCTAAGACTGGGTCGAGGGCACTTTCTTCTCGTACGACTCGTAGTAGTAGCGGGCGTATTCTGCTTCATCCCGGTCAGTCCCGTTCAGTACAACGCCCACCAGCATCTGGTCGGGGAATTCCATGCGGGCTTTGCGCGCCACGTCGGAAGGCGTCGAGTTGGAACGCACGACCATCAGCACTCCGTCACACGCTTTGGCCAGTACGCTGGCGTCGGAAACCGGAATGGC
>Ga0307479_10004823_pt1 | contig 12404 bp, 13 predicted proteins | sample atmos_gasesECM4C_FD_203743 | JGI IMG/M metagenome (GOLD analysis project Ga0307479, IMG submission 203743) | Hardwood forest soil microbial communities from Morgan-Monroe State Forest, Indiana, United States - atmos_gasesECM4C_515 | ecosystem: Environmental > Terrestrial > Soil > Temperate...
ACGATTCCATCCGGGCCAGAAACATTTTGTTGGATACCACGTGATGTCGTATTTGGCTTTCTTCAAAGGTGACGAACGAAAGGGAAGGGCTTTCGAAAGTTGGACAGGGGCACTGGAGTCGTCCTCATAGCAGGGCGGCGTCGATTTCACATCAAGGATAGCGACACTGCCTCAACACTACTTGAAGTGCTAGTTAAATGGAAACCGACTGCAGCTAATTTGAAAACCTGGCGGACGCAACTGAGAAGCAACAAGCCGGGCAGCTAAGTGCCCGGCTCGACTTCATCTTTTGGGTTTTCGACAGCCTCGGGGCTCGGATTTTGGCAGGGCGGGTCTTGGGTTTTATGGGCAGATGAGGCCTCGGAAATTGGCGGATTTGCCGCGGGAGAACTATGGATGTCCGACAGATTCTGTGCGGGATAGGCGCGAGTGGGGTTTTGGGCGCGGTTGACAGACCCCGGGAAATCTGCGTTTTCTTGCCTCTGGCATAGGGCAGTGGTGACCGGGGCGGTGCCCGTACCTCCTGCCTCTGGCCGAGTTCGGAAAAATTGCACCTTCTCTCTTCCCTGCCTCGGGTCGTTGCGTTCCACATTGGAAGATTCATACTCAACATATGCTTGACACATACCGAAATTTCGTGGAGTTGAACCGCAAGGAGGTGGCGGATCGCGATTTTCGGGTGCGCGTGCGTCCAAGCAAATCCGATACCGTTATCATCGCCCCTCATGGCGGCAGGATCGAACCGGGCACTTCGGAAATCGCGGAAGCCATCGCGGCCGCAGATTATTCCTTCTACGCCTTCGAGGGGAGAAAGCATCACGGCAATGGATCGTTACACATCACGAGTTCACACTTTGACGAGCCGCAATGCATTGCTCTTGTCAGTAACGCAAAAAGGGTGGTGGCTATTCACGGTGAAAGTGGGGATAAAAAAATCGTATGTTTAGGCGCCCGAGATGAAGCCCGCGTAAATCGAATACATGATGCACTGAGGCGCAAAGGTTTCCAGGTCAAACGATATGCCAGATTCCAAGGCCTCGACCGCAACAATATCTGCAATAGAAATAAATCGAGAACTGGGGTTCAGATCGAGCTGAGTCGCGGCTACCGGACTTCCTTCTTTCGATCACTATCGCCGAGTGGTCGTCAGAATCCGACAAAACAATTCAATGAATTCGTGAATGCGGTTAGAGCCGCACTTTTGGGGCAGTGGTGACCAGGGCGGGGGCCCCGGGGTCTCCTGCCTCTGGCGGAGTTGGCGGAGTTTGCGAGGGTTGCGGGGTCGCAGCCCGAGAGGTATGCTTCCAGCTTTCTTTCAGGCCCTTCACTCAAAAATCTAAGGAGGCGAATATGTCCACAGCTCCCCGACCTCAACCAATCTCTGCAGATCCCGTAAAAGTCGATCCGAAGCACTACACCGTGGAGGCGGAAAACGACCGCGTGCGCGTGCTCCGCGTGAGGTACGGTCCGCATGAGAAGTCCGTGATGCACGGGCATCCTGCCGTTGTAGCCGTCTTTCTCACCGAGAACCACGGAAGGTTCACCCTCCCGGACGGGCGGACGGAAGAACGCAGTTGGAAGGCGGGCGAATCCATGGTGATGGCCGCCGAGGAACATCTGCCCGAGAACTTGAGCGACAATCCGCTCGAACTCGTTTTGATCGAACTGAAATAGCAAGCCTCCGGAAGCAGCGTGCAGACTTGAATGGGACGTTGGAGGAGATTCGACCGCGAATCTCCTCTTTTTTTTGGGGGGGTTCTGACTCGGGCGCTGCAATGCTTTTTCCTCCCTTCGCTATGGACGACATACCTTGCCGCCCTCTAATTCTTTGCAAAGCGGCATTCAGCCGCGGAGCGAAGATGAAATCAAAAAACAACAAACAAGCGCTGTTCAATGACAGTCCGATTCACATGGGTGATTGGTCTCGGGTCGGATTCGACACGGACCTATTGAGGTGGGTGATGGTCAATGATGTAGCGGGTCCTGCTTCGGTGCAGGCGACAATTCTGGAGACGGCTAACGCGCGGTACAAACAAGACAGGTATATGGTGATTAGCCTCAAGTATGTGCGAGAGCACCGGAGCAAAGACAATCCCCCCGCCGTCGCTGCGTGAGTTGGTGCGCGGAGAGGCGGTCGTGAGATCGCTCTCCGCATTTTTTCCCGGGCGTGGCGCTGGTCGGTGTTATCTATGGACTGTAATCACGACGTCGGGAAGAGAGTCACGAAAAGCCTTTTGTTGGACGCTTTCGGTATCTGGGAAAGCTAGTAGCGATTCACCGCCTGGCTCTACAAGGTTGACACTAACCATGCCGTCCTGCGGTCCCAGAACACTTGGTGGGACTTCCACAATCCCGGAAAAAACAGTTGGGTCGCAGATCGCCCCGACGCCTTTTGGACCGTAACCAGCATATGTCCCGAGGTCCTCCATCCCGCGGAACAGGCGTGTCAAGGGCTGATGTTTGGTTTGGTGGGCGTGAGCATCTTACGATCATAGCTCTTCATGTGAAGAGTGCCGTCGCGGTGATAACTCGTGTGCGGGTCCCAGTCGCGATCGCTTGTGGGCAACATGATGAAAAACTCGCCCTTCCGTGAGCGCCGGACCCACAAGGTGAGCCAGAGATCGGAGCCTTCGCGGACCGCCACGGCGTAGCGATATTCGCCGGGAACTGGCTGTAATTTCATGAACCCGACCTTCGGGGCGGCCGCGCAGCGCTCTCTCACCTCCTTGAACATGCGACGCCACATTTCTAGTTCCTCCCGAGCAGTCGTCCTCGGGTCAACGCCTTGGTACCTCATCCACCCTTCGAACGTCTTGAGATCGTCCTCGCTGATGACTCTGGCACTGCACACGCTCCGTAGGAGTAATTCTCGCATTCTATCAGGCTGGCCTCCTCGGGCGGTTATTGAGGGGTTGAAGAAGGTTGCGGGGGCCTGAAGGCGGATCGATTTAAAGAATAGTGCTTTTTGCCGGGAGCAAGTCATACACCGCGGCCGGAGAGTAAGAGTTGATCAAGGCGCAGGACTTACGAAGGCACGGCATTTATTATTACGTGCCATCGCTCCTGAAACATTTTCAGTCGGCGGAGATTAATGAGTTGATTGTGCTGCGGGCGCATTTGAGCGTGAATGGACGGAAGGACCCGTTGACGCCGGTGGTGGGCGTGGAGAAGATTCGGGATTATTTGATGCCGCTCTACCGCAGGCATAGGAAGGAAGCGGATTGCCGGATCGAGTTGTTTGATATAGGACACTTTGAGTTGCCGGAGATGCGCGCGCTGATTCTGGAATGGATGGACCGGTATTTGGTGAAGGAAAAAAGTACAGGGGCAGGTGGTTGATCGGGAATCGCTGACCGCTATCGGAGACCTGGAACACAGACGATGACTGAGGCACCAATCACGATGGAACGGGCGTACCGGGTGCTCAATGTCGCGCCGGATGCATCGGCGTTGGCGATCAAGCATGCATACCGGAAACTGCTGAAGCGGTGGCATCCCGACTTGCAGCAGGCGGGTACGACGGCGCACTCAGAGTCAACAGAGATGAGCCGTCGAATTAACGCGGCGTACGCGCTGATTCAACATGCGCCGCTGCGATATGGACGATTTGAGAGCGGCAAGAACGTAAGCCCGCAGGCTAAGGAAACTCAAGACGCGGCGTGGCAGGAGTTTATTTTGAGGCAGGCGTTGCGTGCGGAAGCTAAGACTCCGCCGCGGATGGATCGCGTTGAGTTTTGGGTTCGTTTTGTGTGCGGAGCGGTATTTGGATTCGGCGTAGCGTTCGTGTTGTCGCTTGATTTATTGAGCTATCCGAGGTCGCAGAAAGCTTATTCCGAGGCCGTCACGGTGCCGATATTTTTGTTCATTGTAGTTGCTTTCGGATACGGATCGGCGCGGCTGGGCGATCGTTTCTGGTACGCGCTTTTCGGGTTGAAGGAGCCGCGCTTGTAAGCCAGTCCTCGCGGTTGAGCTATTCTGGCTAGCATGGCCTATTCCGTAAATGAATCCCGCCGGCACGGCGCTAGAATCCAATTGGATTCGGGTGGAAATCAAATGCACCACTGTTCAATACCATAATCCTGAGGGAATGGGCGGGCCGTATCGCCGCTCGGGCGAGGACTTTGCCATCCTCACGAACAAAGACTTTGACTCGCTCATCGGTTCGACGGTTTGGCTTGTCACGAGCAAGGGGCAAAGGCCACGACGGTATTTTCTCTGCTCGTCGTTCATCGTCGACAGAGTCGAGCGCGGAAACCGAGGGCGGTTCAAAAATCGGTCGGGGATCACTCAGTGTTCTTTTTGTGGGCACGCCAGATCGTTACGGGTTCGTGATTGACGTCGACGACCTCTTCGACGGCTCGCTCGTCCATGTCTTCGAGTCATCCTCTCGGTTCCGTCTGGGTCATCACCTTTTTTCGTTCGAATCCTTGATAGAGGCGATCTTCTCCCTGTACAGCGTCACTTCCGGCTCGGGGACACCCTCCTCCTTAAGATAATTGAAGCTAACGCTCACGAAATCGGGATTCGGCGCCCAAAATACGGGCCGAAATTCATCGCAAACTTCAGCGCGAAACGAAATGCCCTTCGTGCCGGGCTCGATGCCCTGGCCGAAACTCTTCCATCGGTCGATAAGGGCAATCAGCCGAGTTCGCGCCGCCTCGGTTGGGCAATTTTCAAGAACCTGGTCCAGGGTTTTCTTAGGCGGCGAGGAGGACCCTCTCGCAAGTTCGCGTCCGTGGATTTCGGGGACCAAGACTTCGGTGTCACCATGTTTATACACATTGATCTCAACCGCTTCGAGACGAATGCCCGGCGCGCATGCTGCAAGATAGCGGATCATCTGGGACAATTCATCGTTCATCGTGTCGACTGCAATCATGAGATGAAAGGTCCCTGCCTTCAAATTGCCTGCAACTCGTGCCCGAAATGACTCGGGTTCAAATTCCTCGCCGACCTTCCTGCGCATGAGTTCGATGAGTGCTTCACCTTTTCGGCGCATGGAGAATTGATCAAAGTCTTCGTAAGGCATGTTCCAGAGGACGACGGCATACTCAAGGACTTGCCCGATGACCTTTCGCCGTATCTCGGAATTACTCGCGAGCTTGCATTCGACGATATACACGTTCCCATCTGAGTCGACGCCAAGTAAGTCCGTGCTTCCAGACCCTGGCAGACCGGTTTCTTGCACAAACACCCGAGGGGCGTTCTCTCCGGCGCGGAGCGGAATCAATTCCGGCGAATCGTAAAGCCTTGTTTGCAGCTCCAGCTCGGTGGGAAATTGAACCCGTTCTGCCTGGCGCTACGGACCGCCCGTTTGTCGCAATTGCACTGCAAGAACAGCGCGAAACCGCAGAGCCTACTGGCAGTTTGAGAACGACGAGTAATGAGACGCCGCTCGCGCGTCAAATCCCGCGTTCCAGATACGTTCCAGTTGGGCGCAAATTTGCAGGTTTACGCTTTTTGGAGTCGCGATTTCTTAGGGGCAATTAAGGGGCACTAAGAGTTTCCTTCCTTTCCTTTCAATTCCTTAGAAGGCCAGGCCGCACCGCAAAACTCCTTTGTTTCCATACAGCTGGCGGATTCGAATCCCATCGGCTCCACCAACTAACTTATTGAATCAACTGGGTTGGCCCGGGTTTTTGTAGTCCAGAATAGTCCAACAATTCAGCAACCTTCTCTGCATATTCACGCTGCGAATCGCCAAGAACATGACTATAAGTGCCGAGTGTCACGCTTGGGTCTTCATGCCTAAGTTGCGCCTGAGCAACTGACACCGGTGCGCGCATGTCAACTAGGAGGCTCGAATGTGTGTGGCGGAAGGCGTGGAGATTCCCACAAAAAACCGAAATATTCATTCGATGCGGCCGGCTATGCTGCTTGTGCCTTAAGCAATGTGGAACCAACACGGAGGCTGCACACATCATTGATGAAGCGAAGGGTGGTCCGGATGACGCTGACAATGGAATTCCAGTGTGCTTCGACTGCCATCAGGAGATCGGCGCGTACAATGACCTGCATCCGAAAGGAAAACAGGTTTCGTCCGGACGAACTCGAGGCACGGCGGGATCACGTGTACGCTGGGCTGCTCGATCCAAGAGCGTTTCCGTTCCTTTCTTTCAGCTTCCTTGGGTCATGGGCACTAAAGCGATGGAAGAGGCTCTCGAGCGCGTAAAGCAGTGGACGTTGGCCAACGTCTTTGCCCCGCTTATAGCAGTCCTTTGTAATCCTGCACGGGGAAAACGATCTGGCAATTCCCCTAGAAGACGCTCGAAAAGCTTTCGGGGTTGCGGGTTCGGCTGCGAAATTTCACCCTTGCTCAAGACGGTGCCGAGCATGTGCAGGCCGACCAACCTGACCAGGCAACTCATCGCTGATGGGTTCGCTCAACACCCCGCCAAAGTGCAGCTAAGAATTCTCAGAACAGCCCGTTTGAGTAGGGTAGTCTCTGGGTACAATCCGTGTGTCGCCTCCGAAATGTTTAAGGGAGCAAGACAAGAGATGTGTGAGGCAGCAAAAACGAGAAGGAGATAAACGTGTACCAGTACGCGCGATTTAGGGCGCGGCAGGCTTTGCTGGTGTCGGCGGTTTTCAGTGGCCTGCCTACGTTTTCTTTTGCCCAAGCAACAACCAGCACAACGCCCGCCAGCAAGCCCGGGCAAGCGATCCCCGGAACGCAGGGAAGTAGTTCCTTCGCCAGTAGCGTCCCCGCGAAACCCATCCCTGGTGTAATTCCGATCTCGCTGCAGTCCGCCATCGACCGGGGCTTGCGACAGAATCTCGGCCTTTTGCTTTCCAGCGCGGACATCGGTGCGGCGCGCGGGCAACGCTGGGAGCAATTGAGCGCGCTTCTGCCGCACGCAACCGTCTCTCCCTACGCCGATCGCTCGAAGCTCAATCTCCAGGAACTTGGGCTACTGTTTTCTCCCGCAAATTTTAGTCTACCGATGACCGTCGGGCCCTATTCATATTTCGACGCGCGCCTGGGCGTGACGCAAACGGTGTTCGATTGGAAGGCGATCAAGACGGCGCAAGCCGCGTCGGAGAGCCTAAAATCCGCGGAGTACACCTACAAAGACGCGCGCGACCTCGTGGTCCTGGCCGTCGGTTACAGCTACTTGCAAGCCATCGCCGATGAGGCTCGCATCGCTACGGCGGAAGCGCAGGTACAGGCTGCCCAAGCAGTTTACGATCAAGCGTCCGACCAGGTGAGGGCCGGCACTTCCCCGCAAATCGATGCCCTGCGAGCAAAGGTCGAGCTGCAGACGCGGCAGCAACAATTGATCCAGGCGAGAAACGACTTCGCGATCCAAAAGTTGACCGTGGCGCGCGTGATCGGACTGGCACCCGGGCAGGAAATCGATTTGACCGACAAATCACTCTATCAGCCGCTTGAAGGAATCAGCGTCGAAGAAGCTCTGAAACGCGCCTACGCTTCACGTTCGGACTATCAGGCTGCCATGAAAGATGTCCGCGCCGCCGAATTGTCCCGCGATGCCGCGAAAGCAGGTTATTTTCCTTCGGTTTCCGTAACCGGAGATTACGGCGCGGCAGGGCTGCACGTGTCGAGTACGACGTCGGTTTCCGACATACGCGGCACCCTGACAATTCCCATATTTACCGGTGGAAGCGTTCACGGTGACGTTCTGCAGGCGGACGCCCGGCTGCAGCAAAGCCGCGAGAGAATGGATAGTTTGCGCGCGCAGATCGACGCTGACGTGCGTACTGCGCTGTTCAATCTTCAATCGTCTGCCGACCAGGTCAAGGTCGCCCTCAGCAATATTGATCTCGCCGAACAGACTCTCACTCAGTCCCGCGACCGGTTTACCGCCGGCGTTACTGACACCGTCGAGGTGGTTCAATCGCAAGAAACGGTGGCCAGTGCCCACGAGCAATACATCTCCAGCCTCTATAACTACAACTTCGCGAAGATCAGTTTGGTCCGCGCTATGGGCGCGGCGGAAACTGGATTCAAGGAGTATTTCAAAGGGAAATAGACATGGCGGAAGAAACTACAAGCTCTTCTTCAGCGGCAGGAAATGCCAGTGAACGAGTAAGTGGCGCTCCACCAGAGGAGCGTTCCTATTTGCCCCCGAAAAAGCGCCGGAAACCTCTGATCGTCGCGGGTACGGTACTGGTAATTATCGTGGGCATAGGGCTGTGGCTCTATTTCAGCAGTTATGAATCAACGGATGACGCCCAGGTGGACGTGCACCTGTATCCGGTCAGCGCGCGCATCTCCGGCTATGTCGTTGCCGTAAACGTGGACGACAACCAGTGGGTGGAGAAAGGCAAGGTGCTCGTCGAAATCGATCCCAAGGACTATGAAGTTGCAGTCGCACAGGCTCGCGCAAATCTGGCGAACTCTGAAGCCACCGCTCAATCCTTAAACATTACCGTGCCAATTACTTCCGTCAATACGTCCAGCCAATTGCGCTTCACCAGTTCCGATATCGAAAGCGCAAAGGCCGGCATCGCGTCCGCGGAGAAGCAGTTGGCTGCGGCACACTACCAATTGGTACAGGCCCAGGCCACCGATGTGAGAGCGCAAGACGACCTCAAGCGTTACAAGCTGCTGGTAGACAAAAAGGAAGTAGCCGACCAGATTTATGACCAGGCGCTCGCAACGGCCCGGGCAAGCACCGCCGCAGTGGCAGGCGCTGAAGCGACTGAGGCGGCGGCAAAACAAGCCGTGGAACAGGCCAACAGTCGCCTGGCTCAGGCGCAGGCGAACTACCAGTACGCCGAGACCGCTCCGCAACAAGTCTCATCGACCAAAGCCAGGGCACGGGCAGCTATCGCCGACGTCGAGCAGAAGCACGCGCTGTTGGAGCAGGCGGAATTAAACCTTCAATACACCAAAGTCATTGCGCCGGTCGGCGGAGTGGTGAACAAAACCGTCGTGGTCGGGATGAATGTGCAGCCTGGCCAGCAAATGCTAACGGTCGTGCCGCTCGAAGAAGTCTGGATTACCGCTAACTTCAAAGAGACGCAACTCCGGCATATGCGCGTCGGCCAGAAGGCGAAGATTCACGTCGACTCCAGCGGCCGAACCTTTTATGGACACGTCGACAGCCTGGCCGGCGCCACCGGTCCGCTGTTCAGCCTTCTTCCTCCAGAGAATGCCACCGGCAATTACGTAAAAATCGTTCAGAGACTTCCCGTGAAGATCGTCCTCGAGCCTGGCGAGAACAAGGACCACCAACTTCGCCCAGGTATGAACGTCGTTCCCGACGTCTACCTCAAATGAGCGCCGCTGCAGTCACGCTCGATCAAGATATTTGGCAGCCAAAGTTCAACCCTTGGCTGATCGCTGTCATTGTGTCTCTGGCGGCTTTTATGGAGGTGCTCGACACCAGCATCGCCAACGTCGCCCTCCCTTATATCGGCGGCAGTTTGGCTGCGAGCAATGACGAAAGCACCTGGGTGCTGACCTCGTACCTGGCTTCGAACGCCATCGTGTTGCCGATCAGCGGCTGGCTGGCGGGAACGCTGGGACGCAAGCGGTTCTTCATGGGATGTCTGCTTATTTTCACAGTCAGTTCGTTTCTGTGTGGCATCGCCCCAAGTCTCGGCTTGCTGCTGCTGTTTCGCGTGCTGCAGGGCGCCGGAGGAGGCGGCCTGCAACCCATGGCGCAGGCGATTCTGGCCGATACTTTCCCACCAGAGAAGCGGGGCCTCGCGTTTGCCTTGTACGGAATTACCGTGGTGGTCGCGCCCACGGTTGGGCCGACGCTCGGCGGATGGATCACGTTCAACTATTCCTGGCGCTGGATCTTCTTCATCAATATTCCTGTCGGGATCGTCACGCTGCTTCTCCTCTATCGCGTGTTGGAGGACCCGCCTTACCTTGCGGGGCTGCGCAGCCTGAAGGTAAAGCTCGACTACATCGGCATCTCGCTGCTCGCCTTAGGCGTAGGCGCTCTGCAAATCTTCCTGGATCGAGGGCAGGAGGACGATTGGTTCGGCTCGCGATTTATCACCACGCTGGTGGTTGTCTCGGCCGTTTCCCTGGTCTCGCTGGTGATTTGGGAATGGTTTCACAAAGCCCCGGTCGTGGACGTAAAGCTGTTTAAAATCTTTAATTTCGCGACCGCCAACGTGATGATGTTCATTTTGTACATCGTATTGTTCGCAAGCCTGGTGATGCTACCGCTATTTTTGCAGACGCTTCTCGGATATACGGCGCAGGTCGCCGGCTTTGCGATTTCGCCCGGGGGATTGGTGCTGTTGATCGAGATGCCCATCATGGGCCAATTGACGACCAAGGTGCAGGTGCGGCGCCTGATTGCCTTAGGCTGGTGTGTGTTGGCGATGTCCATGTACTACTCGACGCAGCGGCTGGACCTGCAGCTCAGCTTCAGCGCCGCGGTGTGGCTGCGCGTGGTGCAAGTGGTGGGAATGGGATTTTTGTTTGTGCCGATTTCGCTGGCGGCGTACAACGGGATTGCGCCCGAGAAGAACAACGCCGTTGCCGCGCTCGTGAGTTTCATGCGCAATATCGGAAGCAGCGTGGGAACCTCGATGGTGACCACGCTGCTGGCCCGCCGGGCGCAGTATCATCAGCAGATCTTGGTCGGCTATGTGCGGCCCGACAACCCGAATTTTCAGAATGCGTTGGCCAGGTTGACCGCCCAACTGGCGCATTCGGGATTGGGAGCGGTGGAGGCGCGCGGGCAGGCGATCGCGCGGGTGTATCAGAGCGTGCTGAATCAAGCTACGAATCTGTCGTATATCGATGTTTATATGGTGCTCGCCGTGATGTCCGGCATCATGTTTTTCCTGGCCTTCGCGTTGAAGAAAAATGATCCGCACAGCGGTCAACAAGTTCACGCGGAGTGACGCAGTTCCTGGATTCGCGCTAGACTCGGGACGGTGGCCATGATCAAGATCATAACTGTCGAACGAGAATACGGTTGTGGCGGCGGCGAGATCGCGCAGCAGGTCGCCGCTCAGCTCGGATGGAAGCTGTGGGACCAGAATCTCACGGAGGAAATCGCGCGCCTGGCGCGCTGCCCGAAGACGGTCGTCGAAAATCGCGAAGAGCGCGACGATCCATTGTACTACCGGCTGTTTAAGTCCTTCTTGCGCGGCAGCTTCGAAGGAAGCATCAACGCCCACAAGCTCAACCTGGTGGATAGCGAAAGCATCATGCGGATCACAAGGCGTGTCGTCGAGCATACTGCGGAAAAAGGCGAGTGCGTGATTGTGGGAAGAGGCTCGCAGCACTTCCTCGCGAACAACCCCGACACGCTGCGAGTGTTCCTCTACGCTCCCAGTGACCTCAAGGTGCGGCGGCTGATTGCACGAGGCAAGTCGCAAAAGGAAGCTCAGGAGTTGGTTGCCACGGTCGACCGTGAGCGCGCAGACTACATCGAAAAATATTTCCACGTCGAATGGCCGAACCGCGCCATCTATCACGCGATGATGAACACCGCACCCGGCGACGACGCCGTGGTGCAAGCGATTCTCGACCTGAAGAGGATCGTCGAGCGCTCCGCTCAGCTCGCGTTTGCGCGCTAACCGCGAGCGGCACGGGCCCACGAAGTGTGACCGGCGCTTGTCGCATTCGCGCACTAACCGTGTCTCCTTAGCCGCTCCATGGTGTGCGTCCGTGCTTGTGCTGGTGCTTCTGACTTGTGCGCGGGGCTATGCAGTTCTGGGCCCACCGTCAGCTCGTCCGTTGTTCCTGCTCCAGTTCCTCGCCATGTGGGCGCTGCCATTCGTCCCCTTGACCCGCGCGGACCGGAGGGAAATTGGACTGCGTAAGCCCGGCGACGCGGTGGCTGCCTTCTTTTGGAGCGCATTGGCCGGCGCGGCTTGTGCCCTGGGGGTCTTTGCGCTGGGGCTGGTATTGTTCGGGCACTCGCCCGAGAACTGGAACGTGACGATCCGCGACAGCCTTCGCCTCCAGGAACTGCGTGGGTCGATGCCCGACCCTCTCCTCTTTGCCACGATCGCTTTGCCAGCCATGATCTTCAGCCCTATCGGCGAGGAGATCCTGTTTCAAAAGCGGTTTGGCACATCGTGAAGGAGTCCGCGAGGACCATTGGTGTCGCCAAATTAGCGCCGCACGATCTGCGTCGGCTTCTTCCCGCCGCGCACCGTCATCCCGCTGATGGTTGGAACGCTGCCGGCGCTCATCCTCGCGACGCTCGTCGGCGCTAGGTTTTACAAGGAGTGATCCATCGTGGGCCTTAATTTCAATTTCCGTTGCTCGCTCAGAGGACCTGAGACAAATTCTCACCAATGCCCAGAAGCATGATCACCTTCAACACTTGGGGCCGTTCCGCGCATACTTGGGCGTGTTGCACTGCTCCGGCCACGGCTCTCCTTGATATCTACAAGGACCTTAGCGATTAGCTCCGGGTAGCGACAATCCGCTCACAAATCGTCGGACCACACGT
>Ga0307479_10004825_pt1 | contig 12403 bp, 9 predicted proteins | sample atmos_gasesECM4C_FD_203743 | JGI IMG/M metagenome (GOLD analysis project Ga0307479, IMG submission 203743) | Hardwood forest soil microbial communities from Morgan-Monroe State Forest, Indiana, United States - atmos_gasesECM4C_515 | ecosystem: Environmental > Terrestrial > Soil > Temperate...
GTTAGAATTGAAACAAACGCAAACCCGATTGCGGTGAAGGCGTTTAGAGAATGTGACTATTCGGTTGCCGTTATGGTTCCGGAGCTAGCGATAAACCAAAAACAAGTTTTTGGTTGGGAACGGGCGCGGTCTCTTTAAACGGTCGCGCCTTCCTACTTTGGCGGCGAGACTCAGTTTCACCTGCCCGGTCGCCTACGTCGAGCGAGTCTGTTTCCGAGCGCCAACAATAACACTCGTTCTCTTGCGTCCATTTTTCCAAGCAGCCCCCGGAACTTGTGCAAGAATCGAGCGTCCTTCCCGTGACTGCCCCATTCAGTCTTGTGATTTCCGTTCATTGCGATAACGTCAGGCGGTTTTTCACCGTCATAGAAAAGCTGGTACAGGGGTACTTCAAAAGCCCTCGCCAACTTCTCCAGTGTCTCGATGGCTGGCACAGTCAGGCCATTCTCCACGCGAGACACGTAGCTGCGTTGCAGACCCGTTCGCTCCTCGATGTCACCCTGCGAAAAGTTCTTCTGTTCCCTCATTGCTCTCAAACGATCACCGATAACCATTCGCAATTCTCCTTCGCGGCTGTTTGAGATTTCGGCCTACACTGTCAACTGACGGTCGCCAGCAAAATGACTACAACAACGATCAGCGCACAGAGTAGCGCGCCTTTGAGAAGTGCTGCTCGGCTGTGATCAAAAGCTATGGAAGCAGCGCGCGGCTCGGGTGTCGTCCACGTTGGCGCAACTTGACGAGACACATGATTGGGAGTTTTCATTTGGTGCCGCCCCTACTGTTTCCGCCTCAAGCATATACGGCATAGTGGTTCGTGTGTCAATTCATTTCATCGATACCCGTTATAACTATTGCTTGACGTACCTAGTTGCATTAAAATGCAGCTTTCCTGCTCTCACTACGGAAACCCCGCGCGGCCTCGGCAAGACTGACGATGGATACGACTGCGTCCCAATCAACTCAACCCCCACAACCTGTCGAGCAGATTCGCACCAAGATGCGGAAAGCTACTCGGCGGCAGTGGTGGCTCTGGTCAACCGGGGTAATAGTCCTGCTTCTGCTGACTATCGGGATCGCGTCTTTTGCATTTCCGGGATTGCTGCAATCAGGGGATTCGTCCTTCTACCAATCCAACCTCGTCCGAGCCGTCCTGGGACTGGTCGGGCTGGTTCTGCTGTTCATCGCTTACGTCATCCACCAACAATTGCAAATCCACCGCTACCACGTTGATGTCGACGCCTTGATCCTCAAGGTCGCCGAGCGGACGGAGCAAGCCTACAAGATCGCGGGGCGCGATGTTGTTACCGACCTCTACAACCGCCATCTCGGTGAGGAGCGTTTGTTGGAAGAGATGGCACGGTCGCGACGGCACGGCAGGCCGCTCACGGTCGTAAGGCTGGACGTGAACGGTCTAGCCGAGATCAGCGAGGCTTTCGGCCAGATTTCCGAAGATCACACGATCAGGTATTTCGCCAAATGTTTGCAGAAGGCCGTACGGAACTGTGACATTCCGGTCCGTCTCGGTCCTTCTGAGTTCCTTGTCCTGCTGCCGGATTGTAAGGAAGCCGAGACCGTGTTGAAGCGCTTAAACACGATCTCTGCCGAACTAGGCGAAAGACTTTCCCTGCAATCAGTCGTCGCGTCTACCATCTATGTCGCAGGGGAGCCGTCCGAGGCACTTCTGTTGCGTGCCGAACGCGGCCTTCACGCCAACCAGGAGGATGCCCGAAGGGCAAGCGCTGTGTCGGTTCACGCGAGAACCGAAACTCCTCCCAACGGCAAGAACCAATCGGATGGCGAGGATGCCACGCTCAACGCCCTTTCGCCGCGTGAGCGGCAGGTTCTGGGACTGGTCGCGCTCGGCAAGAGCAGCAAAGAGGTCGCCGATGAGCTGGGTATCGGCGTGAGAACGGTTGAGTCTTACCGCGCAGGACTCATGACACGACTGAACATACATTCTGTGGCCGAGCTAACTCAGTATGCGATTCGTCACAAAATTATCAACATAGGAGGTGCCCGAAAGGGGTAATCCCGGCTGAATTACAACCCGTTCCAACCCCCAATGGAGGCGTTTGGGCGGGAACCCCCGTAGTTTTACGGATGTCGGACTCAGTGTGAAGGAGCATTTTACGTAGAAGTACGGTATTGACGGCATTCTCCTGAAAATGTTAGCATATAGTTTATATTAACGTATATGTTAATGTGCGTAGCTGGGAGGCGTTCAAAGGTCGGGGTTCTGGCGAAAAGGTAAGCGACAGAACTCAGTAATGGGAGTGTCGGCGGCCCGTCACTGGCTATCACAGCAAATGCGTCATCGACGTTCGTCAGGGGGGCTCACATGAACGGGAGAATAGTCGAAGGTGCTTTGAACGAATCAGATCAGTTGTTGGAGAATTTTCTTCGGACCTCACCAAACGGCATCGCTGTGCTTAGCCGCGACCTTCGTTTTTTGGCCTTGAATGACGCACTTGCAAAAATCAATGGCATTCCGATCCATGAGCACCTCGGGCGATTGATTCGAGATGTCGTTGGCGACGACTTGGCAACTGTGGTTGAACCAGTGCTTACTCGCGTTCTGGCGACGGGCGAGGTCGTCTCGAACTTAGACGTTACGGCGAAACTACCAACAAGAAATCATAAGGGAGATTGGACCGTCACCTACTTTCCTATTAAAGATTCCTGCGGTGTGGTCAGCAGGGTCGGAGCCATCGTCACCGAGACCACGAAGCAGAAGCGCCTTAAAGGTTGTTTAGCTGATCTTGCCGAGAATTTGCCGCGCATCCGTGATCAGGTACTTTGTGTTGGACTGCGCGAGCGTTCTGAAGCTGACCGAACCGAATCGTGGGTCGGCTCGATGCACCTCCTGGAGCACTGTGTTCAACTCCTGCGGGACTGCGCCGGCCTGCTAGGAACTGGCGAACGCCAATCTAACATGTCAACCGTCGAGGCACTCGGTCAAACTGTGCTGGCATTCACGCCGAAGGAACAAGTGAACTTGTCAAATGGAGGTAATGGTCTCGCCACCCTTTCGCCACGATTGGTCGAGACGATCCGCCTTCTTGCGCTCGGCAAGACCAACAAGGAGATCGCTGCCGTCATGGGCATCAGTCTCAAGACCGTCGAGACCTACCGCGAGCGAAGCATGCTGAAACTGAATCTCCATTCGACGACAGACTTGGTACACTACGCAATCAGCAAGAATCTTATTCGACCCTCAACCTTCCCCACAGGGTATTTCCCGACAGAATCAACCGACTTGCAGCGCTAACCACAATTCTGTAAAAAGCGACAATTGGTTGTCCCCAAATTGGAACGCGCGCGCGTCGACAATTGGTTGCCCCCAAATTGGAACGCGCGCGCGTCCCTTTCGCTTGGGGAAGGCTCAGGTGAGGTGTCATTAAATGGCGTCGGCGTGTGTCCAGAATGCTGCCGCGCAGCTTAGGGCTATCGAAGAAATTCGACGCATGAAGGGAGGGTCGCAGCCTCACCTGATGCGTTGTTCGGACGGGCACTACTATGTCGTCAAGTTCGCCAACAACCCGCAAGGACCACGGATCCTCGCGAACGAATTGCTCGGCGCTCGATTGGCCGCTCTTCTCGGACTGCCCGTGGCTCCCGGTGAGGTCATCTTTGTTCCCGAGGAGTTGATTCGGCTGTCCAAAGAGTTGGTGATTGAATTGGCGCGTGGGCAAATGGAATGCGAAGCGGGGCTATGTTTCGGTTCCCGTTTTCGGGTTGATCCGCGCAAATGTCCCTTCTGGGACCTGTTGCCCGAAAATTTCCTGCGGAATGTTGTCAATGTCAACGACTTCTGCGGAATGCTTGTGTTCGACCTCTGGACGTGCAACTGCGATGGACGGCAGGTCGTATTTCATCAGGAGCGCAACAGCAAAAACTATCGAGCCACGATGATCGACCAGGGCTTCTGCTTCAACGGTCAGGACTGGAACTTTCCTGACGCGCCTCTTCGCGGGGTTTATTGCCGCATGGTTGTCTATGACCGCGTCACGAGCATGGATGATTTTGAGCCTTGGCTGACGCGGCTGGAATCAGAGATCGACGTGAACGCGATATGGAGAATTGCGGAGGTCATTCCGCCGAATTGGTACGCCTTAGACCAGAGTTCGTTGGCGCATTTGGTAGAGTGGCTAGATCGCCGTCGAGGCAGAGTGCGGGAGTTATTGTTTCAGACGCAAGGTTTAAAGCGTCAGCCCTTTCCGAATTGGATTACGGCTTGCCATACGAACAACCGCGTAGGGAGGTATCAATTTGTGATGAGCCTCGACTCTGCCGTGAACACTCGATAATCTGTGAAATGGCCGCGACACCAATATATCTTCTTGTTGCGACCCTCCGTATAAATCGTTAACGGAACGAGCCGGGGAAGGTCGTTCTCTCGCTTGAGCCAACCGTACGTCATGATAACGTCCCATTCGTCCCATCCTCCGTAAGCCTTCAGCTTCTTGGAAAGCTCAAGTCGCTCCGACATGCGGAGTATATTCATGTCTGCATCGGTCCAAACCTCGCCGTAACACGCGACGGCCACACGGCTATTACCTTTGAAAGTGCCGAAGGATTGAAACGGGCACACGTTGTCCTCTACGCTGGCGTAATACTGAAAGACTTTAATCCGCCGCTCGCCCAAAACGGCATCCGGCGCTTGATTAACTTTCAATCGAAGGTCCGTTGCAACGGTCTTAGGCAACTCCGCCCATTCGTCAGAGGGAAGCACCCAAACGTTCAAATGCGGCAATGGTATCGCCTTTAGCTGGTTTTTGCCCTCGGGATAACTGCGGAATCGTTGAAGGCCGTCAATGACTTGGATTTCATAAGCGGCCTCAGCATTGGGGTCCTTGTCTCGTGTGCCCCAGGCAAAACTCTGCACGGCAATAAAGTTGCGAATACTATCGACCAGCAGTTGCGCCTTTTGTCGGAGAAGACTCACTTCATGGGGTTCCTCTGGTCGGCGCAAAAGCTCGTCGGAATGTAGCGGGACGAATTTCGGATACAGGTCAGTTGAGACTGCCGGGATGAGCTCCTTGGCTGCGGGGAACAATTTCTGTGCGAGAAACGGCTGTACTTTGGCCACGAACTCTACCAACGTTTGAATTGGAGTGGCCTCCGCCATAGTTTGACTACTTCTTGTGAGAATACCCACGACCTTCTCGGTTTTCCTATCAACGACAATACCGCCACTTGCCCCCGATACATGAATTGGTCGGCCAGACGCCTGGTACTCGAAGGCGAGAAGACCCCGTGTCGTTGGCGCTTTGAATTTAGCGGGAAACCGCATCAGTTTGCGCTTTGGGTTGCGAAACGGAAAATCGTCTCTAGGATAGCCGTAGATGTCTACTTCCTGGCCAACGTACGGCTCGACGAGGCTGTAACCAAGACCATGATGATGGTGCAGCGGACGCTCCAACTCGTAGAGGGCAAGGTCGCGTTTTGTTGAAAAACCGACCACTCCCACGTTCGGAATGTAGTTAGGGGTCGCGCCGTTGTCGTTGGGACCCGTAGCAAAATATCGTTGGATGATTTTCTCTCCTTTGATCTTGTGGGCCTTTGTAACCACATCTACGTGATAGTTGGTTACGATGAACCTACACGCGGCGTCCAGACAAAATCCCGTACCGAAGTAAGCGCCTAGTCCGATGTTGGGGCGAGGCTTTCCCGAGATACCAAATTTTAACGACGGAGCAATCTTCACGGAGGTAATCGGAACAACGGTCTCGCTAAAGTCCTGAAATTGTTCCGTCGTTGAAGAGGCTGGCATTGTCGAAGAACTCGGGAGGACTTTTTGAGCGAGCGCAACGGGCGACAGGCAGTAGGACGCTATTAGAATTGCTATGACTTCGCGCACATCCAGCGCATTGCACGAGCCTTTCCAGAGAGTGAGTATCCTGGCGCATTTCGATCTGGCGTTTACAAGCCTGCGAAAACTAGAGAAAAGCTAATTTTTGTCGAGGGGCGAAGTTGCAAAGTTGAGCGTCGGCCCTCCGCTTAGCGGACCAATTTGGACCAGCCCAACCCGTGTGGGTGTCGTTTGGGGAAAGGTTGATGGCGCGAGTTCTCAACTTCCAAGGCATGTTCGACTGATTCAGTGAACTCTTGACTTATGCCTGGAATGTCTGTGGCACAAAACGTGCAATCGAGTCCGGTCGATGAATGCGTCGATTTTTGTTGGTCAGCCCAGAGGACAATTTCGACGATTTCGCTTGTCACTCACCGCGAGCGCAATCTGGCAATGCTTATGTGTCGCGTTTCTGCTGTGGCTCGTGCCAATCGCGTCCCCGCCCCGGACCGTACCGCCCTCTCAGTACGAAATCGTCCGCGTGCTTCCGACGCCCAGGATCGGTTATCCGCGAACAATCCCGTCGCACCGGCCCTCTCAGGAGGTTGGAGGTGTGACTCGAAAGCGGACTGCTCCACTGACGGCGCTCTCGCACCCGAGTTTGCCGCGTGCTAGAGCACTCTCAGGAGAAATTACTGACGAAGAGACTTGGGCCACGCCATCGTTTCCTATCAAGGCTTTGCCCTTCGAGCACAAGCAGCCTCTCCTCCCCATAACCACAGATATCTTTTCGACCGTGCAATACCAGCCAGTTCAGGCGAAGCAAGCTCGGCAGGTTCAACTAGGCGGATTCCGCAGCCATATTGGGCTAGACGGTCTTGAGCAATCTGGTATGACAGGCCAGCGGCATCACGGTGTTGATCTAGTCGAGGCCGGTGATGGCTTAGGTGGCGGAGGAGGAAGTATCTTCGTCCCCGTTCGAATCACCTGGAAGCCTACGCCGACCTATAGCGAAGAGGCCCGCTATCACCAAATTGAAGGGGAGGTTGTCGTAGATGCGCAATTTTCAGCGGATGGAACAGTGCACGTTCTTCGATTTGTTGAGCGACTCGGTCATGGCCTAGACGAGATCGCCGTTGAAGGGGTCGAAGCAATTAAGTTCATGCCCGCGTCAGTGAACGGTGAAGCCGTTGATGTTCAAGCGCGGGCACACGTCGAATTCCATTTATTTCCTTGATCAGAGCAGGTAATCGCCGAATGCTCTCCTTAGATCCCATTGGGGAATAGGAAACAAGAATTTCTCTACCCTCCCCCCTGGCCAAACCCACGAAGTTCGCCCCTTTCCGCTAAGTTGCAAAGAGCGTTCTACCTCTGGCATCTTTCCTCGTTCATGCCATTGTTCGGGAGCGCTTACTCCTCTTCTGAAAGGAAGGAATTTGCGGCCCCTCATCGAGTTCGTTTTGCAGCTTCCTCTCTAGCCCTACAAGATCGAGCCGCCACTGCCCCACCAGCATCTTTGTTCTGGCTGCGTTATAACCGAGCATCCGTGCTACTTCGCAGATCCTTGCGCACAATTCTGCATTGCCTGGGGATTGGATGATGGCGCCGGTCTGCTGTTCCAAAAGGTTCTTGTTCCGCGGATAGAACTCATCCGCAATCTCCTGGGCACGTTCGACTTCGCTTTCCCGTACGACGAATGGCCCTCGTTGTTCACCGGCGTAAGCTGGCTGAGCTTCGATAAGGTGCTTTGCCGGCTCGTTCATCTCGGCGCCCAGATTGTTCAGCGTCGTTCCTCCAATCTCAAGGCTCAGAATGGGGACAACGGAACTTTGCCACTCTCCGAATTGCCCGGGATGCCAGCGAAGCTCGGGCCTGACCTTCAGAATGGCTTTGACCCACTTCAATCGCCCCCCATTCCAACTGTGCAGTTGAGCCACGGCGTTCGACAAATTGGGGACCGAGGTCTTGCTCCCCGTATGCAGTCGGCAGATGGCACCCAAGCTCGGAAATTTTTCCAGGATGAAATAAACATCCGCCGAGGGGCCGCATTTGCCACTCTCTAATTCGGGACATCCTTCGCCACAACGTTCGATGGGCTGGCCTTCCATCGGTCCATCCGCATACTTGTGATTACCCGGCCACGATTCTCCCTCTGGGTGCTCGGTTGTCCTCCGGATTGCCTGCATTTCGTAACGTGGCGCGTTGCCGTTGGCGATCTGTACAAGCTCTCCATGACATAAGCGGCCCTTCCTGGTCCACATGGCGTATTCCGATGGGCATACCTCTCTCGGGTCATCATGAAGGAAGATCACCGCCAATTCCGTGGGCTTGTCTCCGAACACTTCTGCGATATCCGGTGCGGGTTCCCAGTACACCATTTGCTCTCGCACAGTTCTCCGCTTGAAAACGAAATGAAATAGCGCCCGCGGACTGCTATTCTCGTCATCGGGTGCCGGCCGTTCCCCGATGGCAACCTTAATCGTTACCGGGAGTTTCTCGAGAGCAGAACCATTTTCATCGTGCGTTAATCCCAGAATACCCATGGCGCTGTCCTTTCCTTGGCTCGTTGGATTGTCTCTGCCTCGCCACGCGTGGCGGTTTTTGCAAGTCCCTCAGAACAACGTCAGTTGTTCGCCGGGCATCGCCGAGGTCGATGGTGGGGAATTTCTCCGGCTGGGTGATTCCAGGGGCGACTTCAGTGCAGACCACTGGTCGACTTCAGTCGCACCCGGCTCGATCTCGGCCACGGCCTCCGAATCGTGCTTCGCTCGTGTGCCAAGTATGTCTTCCTGCTGTTTCTGAAGCGTGGCCCACACGGCGTCGGCTCTTTCCCCGATTCCCTTCTCTGTCACAAGTTCCCGGGCCATGGCCATCAAGATGTCATCCTCGTCGTTGATCGCTTGCAATCCTTCCGAAGAGAACTTCCCTTCCATGGCCAGAGAGACCAGCAGCTTCTTCCCCATCAGCCGCAAGCAGCTCTCCTGCATCGTTTCGGCGTAGTGCAGATATTTCACTTTCACCGGAAGACGTTGCCCGATCCTCCAGCTCCTACGGCTGGCCTGCCGAAGAACGTAGATGGAGTATCCCGTCTCGTAAAACAAGATCGTTGGAAACTCGATCAGGTCGAGCCCAGTCTGGACAAGTTTCGGGTGGCAGATGACCGCCTGTACTCCAGCCCGGAGTTGCCGTTCATACCAACCCTCTCGGGTCTCAGGAGGCACATCCGTGGTCAACACAGCGACGCGGATTCCCTCATTCAAAAGGATCTGTTCCAGTCTTCGAGTCACGTCTCTCTTTTGTGTGTATACCGCATAGATCTGGCACCGGCGCCCACGCGCCAGCTCTGCTTTCACCTCTTCAACCAAGCGACGCTCCTTCGCATAGACTTGGTCCTCGTTCAAATCTGGCGTTGCGGATATGAGGAACTTTTCCCGCCGTTGAGTTTCAGGGTCAAATTCCCATCCATACAGATTACCGAGGTGAAATGGCCGGTCGGGATAAAGCAGCAAGGCGTTCATGGCTACACTCATCACCGACTGATTCCCGCGATGCTCCTTCAGTGCGGCCTTCACGTCCTCTTCAAGCTTCTTGTAGGCTTCTTTCAAGGGAGGGTCCATCTCGATGCTAACGACCTCCTCCCGGTAGGGCGGCAGCGCCTCGGAAATATCTTCGAGCGAAATGAACGCTCCCAGGCTCATCAGAAAACGGCCAAAGAGCAGCGGTGACGCCCCCGGGCGACGACGAACACGTTTCGTGACGCGCGCTTCGGAGCAAGCGTTATCCGCTGGCTCAATTACGGTGATCTTTTCGAGTAGCCCGTAGGTTTCCGTGAACATCCGCACCCCGGCTTCTCCATACTCAAACCCCTCTTGCACCATCCTCGCCGGATGCATGCGGAAGAGGATGTTGAATACCTCATCGGCGTAGCCTCCGAGGAGCGTCCCGGTGAGCAGCACAGTGTGTTCCGCGCATCCAGCCAGCGTGCCGAGCGCATTTCCCTGGGCGGTATCTCCTTTCAACTCGTGCACTTCATCGGCGATGGCATAGTCGAAGAAATCCGGCATGTATCGGCCGATGAAATCCATTGGAGCGAAGCGCCGGATTTTCTTTCCGTCCGCCTGCCACAACGCGCTGTACAACTCGCGCCGAGATTTGGCAGCCTCGTCACTGTTCCGTCGGCCTAGAATTTCGCTCAGCTTTGCCTTCTTGAAATCCGCGGAGAGAAGTCGCTGCCCATCCTCTCCAATGTAGATCGGGCAGCCCGTGTCCGGGTTTACAACGCTCCCTTGGTAGCGCCCGCATGGAGCAAGCGTGTACGCATGTCGCCAGAAGTAACTGAGCTTCCCGCGGTCGCGACCGACGATGAACAGAGCCGGGAACCCGCAGATGGAATCCCAACGCTGACGAGCAGTGCGAGCCGTCTTCCGTTGTCGCAACTCCGTGAGCGTCGTGCGCAGCCCTTCCCGGATGATGCGGCCACTGCGCAACCTCACTTCGCTAATCCCCACGTGACCAACGGAACTCGCGGGCGTTCGGAGACCGTCGATGAAGAAAACGCGCACGCGCGGCAGAGTCTGAAATGCTTCTCGCGCCCACTTCTCAACCAACTGGGGCGGAACCATGGCGAGGGCCGTGAATGGCTTGCGGTCACTATGAACGTGGACAGCGCCGAGCGAAATCAAAGTCTTTCCAGTCCCACACTCCGCGATCACCGCCGCCCCCCTTGCCTCAGTCCAGCGCTTTACCACGCCCATCATCGCGAGCGTCTGGGCAGGAAACGGGTTTCGGAGGAGTTGTCCGGTAAGCTGTGAGGCCACATCGTCAAAGCCCTGCAGCGGTGGATAGGCCTGAAGAATCCTCTCGCCCAGCTCGGGGGCCCACGCACGCAAGTATTCGTTGATGTCTTTCGGTAGTGGCATACGTTTTTCCTCACGATTTGTTCAGTCGAAGCGAGGAGGTGCCGGGAAGCGAGAGGGGACGAACAAATTTAGGAAGCAGCAGTTGTCAAAACGGGGCGGTTGCAGGTCGAGTGCCGTTTAATCGGTCAAGCGAATTGCCTCTAAGTTCTCCGTAATCCGTCGAGAACTGATGCCAAGCACGGAGATCACGTCCTACGAGCCGACTTGCCGATACTAATCCCGCGGATTGCTTCTGAATTGCCGACTAAACGGGAGTTACCGCCTATTAGCCCCGCCGCTAGCCAACGCCACTGGCGCACAGACGAGTCGCGTGCCTGATGCCAACGCGTTTCGTAAGACCTCTATTAATCATCGATCTCCTCAAGGGCTCCGCCTGTTTCGGAACTTTGCGTGATCACTGGTTGCTTAGGCCGCTCGTCCACGTGGAGTTCGAAGATATCTGGCCGTGCATAATGGCCAACAACATCCAGATCGAATTTTCCTCTGACGATCTGCGTGCGATCAATCTCGGCGATCAGAATCGCTTCGCTTTCCATATTCGGTCCCGCGAGGAAATTACCAAACGGATCGACGATGCAGCTACCGCCGCGATTCACAACTGAATCCGGATCGTCACCAAACACCGAATGATAATCGGCCGGGAAGTCGCGCCGGAGGTTGAACTGGTTGCAAGATAGCACGAAGCACCGCCCCTCGACCGCGATGTGGCGCACGGAAGCTATCCAGGAATCGCGGGCATCGGCGGTGGGCGCGCAATAAATCTCGACACCCTTTGCGTACATGGCTGCCCGCATCAACGGCAAATAGTTTTCCCAGCAGATCACTGCGCCGATCCTTCCCAATGGAGTGGCGAACACCGGCATCGTGGAGCCATCGCCAAAACCCCACACCAGCCGCTCGGAAGCGGTTGGCATGACCTTGCGATGCTTGCCCAGGTAGAGACCGTCGGGCGCGAAGAACAATACGGAACAGTAGAGGGTGCCACGGTCCCGCTCGACGACGCCAACGATAAGGTAGATGCTGTGGCTTCGGGCCGTTCGGCTGAGTGCGTCAACTGCAGGACCGGGAACATCCACGCTGCTCTCCCAGTAACGACGAAAATCTTCACGGCCCTCCTCGGAACGTGAACCGATCACCGCCCCGAAATCGAGTCCTCGCGGATAAGCAGAAACGAACGCTTCGGGAAAGAGGGCTAGCCTCGCGCCTTTGTGGGCCGCCTCACCCGACAGAATGTGCACTTTCTCGAGCGTCCTCTCACGGTCGAACACGACCGGACTTGCCTGCACAACAGCGACCTTGAATCGTTGCGCACTTGATGATGTCTCTTCCTCTTTGTTCGCGATCTTCATGGTTGGCAACACCTGAATGGACTCGCACACTATAACCCAGGACTTCGGATGAACATGCCGCAGCTCACAGCAGTGCGGCAAGAAAAGCAATTCTTGCCGGTCGGCTGACGGCGCAAACTGCTAGCGCCCCCGTTATGATTCCGGGCAAGCGAAGGGCAACCCTGACGTAACGCGATTAGGTAAGGGTTGCCGACGATACGCCCAGAGCCTCGTATTTCGTTTCGACGCCACCGCGTTTCCCGCCAGCGAGGGCAATTGGCCGGTAATAATCGACCATCCGGGAGTTATCGCGTGAAGCGGGATTTCAGGCGTTCACTTCTACCGGCCAACTTTCGGTAATG
>Ga0307479_10004827_pt1 | contig 12399 bp, 11 predicted proteins | sample atmos_gasesECM4C_FD_203743 | JGI IMG/M metagenome (GOLD analysis project Ga0307479, IMG submission 203743) | Hardwood forest soil microbial communities from Morgan-Monroe State Forest, Indiana, United States - atmos_gasesECM4C_515 | ecosystem: Environmental > Terrestrial > Soil > Temperate...
ATTTTTGGTATCTTTGGGGGCAAGAAGAAGGATCCCGACAAGGCCAAGCCTCCGCCGGAGAAGGGAGACTCCCCATGATAAGGTTTCATGCGGCAGTTCCAGCAAGTTTTCTCCTTCTAAGCTTCAGTATTCCCTCCGCAGGGCAAACTTTCGAACGAAATAGGTTGATGGCAGACGCACCCGAGATGCAGCAGGAGCGGGTGGATTCCTCCGCAATCGTGGTGCGCCCGGCGCTCACGACGGAGCAGCTGGCCGATCTGTACATGGTGCGCAAGGACTATCGCGAAGCGGCGCAAACGTATAAACGGTTGACGGACGAGAACCCGCGGAATGCGGTGTATTTGAATAAGCTGGGGATCGCGCTGCACCAGCAAGAGGCGATTCAGTTGGCGCTGAAATATTACGAAAAGGCCGCGAAGGCCGATCCAAGTTACGCGGACCCGCAAAACAATATTGGGACAGTGTGGTATCAACGCAAGAAATATGGGAAAGCCATCAAGGCGTATCAAAAAGCGATAAATTTGCGCAAAGATATGGCGGTGCTGTACAGCAATTTGGCGTATGCCTATTTTGGGGATAAGAAATACGAGCAATCGCTGGCATCGTTTCACCAGGCCTTGACAATCGACCCGAAATTCTTCGAGCACAATGGTGCGAGAAACGGTTCCATTTTGCAAGATCGATCGGTGACCGATCGCGGACGATTTTATTACATGCTCGCGAAGTCGTTCGCGCAAGCCGGGAATATTGAGCGGTGCATCATTTATTTGCGCAAGGCCAAGGACGAGGGTTTCAAAGAGTTGAATAACGCAAAGACCGATCCGGACTTTGCGAGCATTTTGAAAAATCCAGAGATTCAGGAAATTCTTACGCCCAAGCCGGTGGAAAGCGCGCAACGCTGAGGGCGTTTTTCTAGTTTTCTGGAAGGGTATTGTTTCGGAAAAAGCTGTTCGTGTGATGACGGGTGTTCACGTGAGGAACATCGCGAGCATTTAGAGTGGTTTCCCTCTGATACAATGTTCGAACATGGTGCCGCGCAGTTACATTCATGAAATTCTAATTATATTTGTTGCCAGCTTGTTGTTTCCCACCTGGAATTTTTGTTCACCGCAGAGTGCGCAAGGTTCACCTGGCGCTCCTCCCGCTACGCGGAGCACTCCTGGCGCGGCTGCGGGAAATGCGGCGGGCGCAACATCTTCAGGCAGTGCATCAGGCAGTGCGACAAGCGGCAAAAGCGATTCGTCGCACGGCATTTATCTGGTTTTCCCATTTCAGAATTCAGGGCCTTCGTCGCGGCTGGATTGGCTTTCCGAAGGGCTGGAAGAACTTACTATCCAGGGATTGTCGTCTGCTGGAGAGCAGGTCTATTCGCATTCATGGCGGCTGGGGGAGTTGGAGCGCTACGGCATTCCCACCACGGCGAAATTGAGCCGCGCGACGATGTTGCATGTGGCGGAAGACCTGGACGCGGACTACGTGGTGTTTGGCAGCTTTAATTACGATGGAAAGAATTTGACCATTGATAGCCGGTTGTTGCGGGTGAATCCCGCGGCGCTGTTGCCACCGCTGCACGAAAGCGGGCCGCTGGAAACGGTGATGGACCTGCACACGCGGTTGTTGTGGCGGATGCTGTCGGCGAACGATCACGCGTATCCGTTGAGCTTGACCGAATTCAGCCAGATGCATAAGGCGGTTCGGCTGGATGCGTTTGAGCATTACATTCGTGGATTGATTGCCAACGAAGACGAAACGCGCGTGCGGGAGTTACGGGAGGCGGTGCGCCTCGAACCGGAATGGGTGGAACCGAATTACGCGCTGGGAGAAGCTTATTTTACGAAACGAGACTGCACATCGGCGTTGCCGTGGTACGCCAAGGTGCCGAAGACGCACGAACGTTACTTGGAGGCGCTGTTTTCCGTTGGGGTGTGCAGGTTGTCGATGAATCAACCGGACCAGGCGGAAGAAGCGTTTGCGACATTACAGATTTTATTGCGCAGCAGCAGTACTCCCGGCGTGGATTTTCCGGAAGTGTTGAATAACCTGGCCATCGCGAAGGCGCGGCAAAATAAATTCCCTGCGGCGCAAGAAGATTTAAAACGCGCGTCCGCACTGGATCCGGATGAGGACGACTATCCATTTAATCTGGGCTTGATCGCCATACGGCAGGGAGATTTTAACGGTGCGGCAGCGCTATTCCGCGAAGCGTCGCATCGCGAGCCGGATATTCCGGAGGACCGCTCATTGTTAGTGGCGGCGCTGGAGAAAGCCGGGAAGCAAGAAGAGGCGGACCAGGAACGAAACGCTGCGCTGGAGGCTTTTGGCCCCAGTGGCATGACGACTACACATTTGGAATCAAAGAACGATTCGTTAACGCATTTCGAACGAGTGACCACGGAAATTGATCCAGAGACGCTGCGCTTTGAGATGGAGTCGGCGGAAGCGCGCGCGGCAACGGGCGGGACACAAGACGGCCGTGATACGCCTGCAGCGCATTTGCGGCGCGCGAGGCAGAGCCTTTCTGGCGGGCAACTGGATGTAGCGGAGCGCGAATATCACGTGACGTTGGCTACCGACAAAGGAAATGCCGCGGCGCATCTGGGGTTGGGCGAAATTGCGCGGCGGCAGGGCAGGCTAGATGATGCGGTTAAGGAGTTGCTGTTGTCGCTGGAGGCTCGGGATTCGGCGGTGGTGCGCACCACGCTGGCGCGTGTTTACCTGGAGCAGAAAAAGACTGCGCTGGCGCGCGGCGAAGTGGAGCGAGCGCTGAAGCTCGCACCGAATTATGCGGAAGCCAAGCAATTGCTGGACCATTTGCAAAATGGAAAGCAGGGAGAAGTTCCTCCGAAAGGGGGCCCACAATGAAACGTTCGAATGGATTTTTTCTCGGCTGGGTTGAGGGATTTAGAGTTGGACGCGTTGGAGTGTTCGCGATTGTTTTGGGCGTGGCGTGTTTGGCGTTGATGTTTGGGCTTCGTTCAAACGCGGCGGTGGAAGAGCATGCGTCGCCACAAGCGGCGGAAGTGGTGGAGCTGAAGTTGGACGGGGAAGTGGAACCGATTCTGGCGACGTACATGGAAGAGGGCCTGGCGAGTGCGGCGCAACGTCATGCCGCACTGGTGCTGATTACCATGGATACGCCAGGCGGGCTCAGTGACTCGATGAAGACTATTGTTCAGCATATTCTGGGGTCGCCTGTACCGGTGGCCGTGTATGTCGCGCCGACGGGCGCACGCGGAGCTTCGGCGGGATTTTATATTTTGCTTTCGGCGGATATTGCGGCCATGGCTCCGGGGACGCACGCGGGCGCGGCTTCGCCAGTCATTATGATTGGCGGGTTTGCGCAACAGATCGACGAAACATTTCGCAAGAAAATTAATAATGATGCGATGGCGTTTTTGCGCAGCTTCACGGAGCGGCGCGGGCGAAACCCGGCGCTGGCGGAGACGGCTATTACGGAAGCCAAGGCGTTCACGGAAAAAGAGGCGCTGGACAACAAAATGATCGATCTGGTGGCTAGCTCGCGGGAGGATTTGCTGGGTCAGTTGAATGGACGGACGATCACGCGGTTTGACGGGAGCAAAGTCAGGCTGGCGCTCCCGCAGGCCACTTTTGTGCCATTCGAATTGTCGGCGCGTCAGAAATTTTTGGCGCGTATCGTGGAGCCGGATGCATTTTTTATTCTGTTGCTGATCGGTGTGCTGGGGCTTTATACCGAATTCACGCATCCGGGCGTGGTGGCGCCGGGCGTGTTCGGCGGGATTTGCGCGGTGTTGGCGCTGTATGCCATGCACTTGCTGCCGGTAAATTATGCCGGGCTGTTTTTAATTTTGCTGGCGTTGGGATTTTTTATTATGGAAGCTAAGTTCACGAGTCATGGAGTGCTAGCGCTGGGCGGAATCATTTCGATGTTGTTGGGGGCGATGTTTCTGGTTCGGTCGCCATTGACGAATGGCGGAGTGAGTTTGGGAATCGCATTGGCCGCGACGGTGCCGTTTGCGGTGCTCACGGTATTTTTGATGCGGCTGGTGTTACGCTCGCGCAAATGGAAAGCGGCGACGGGAATGGAAGAATTGATCGGGGAGCAAGGCGTTGCGGTGTCGGCGTTGCGGGCAGGCGTGGAAGGCATGATTCGAATTCATGGGGAATTGTGGGGCGCGGTGTCTTCCCAGGAGGCGCCGGAAGGCGCGCCAGTGCGCGTGCTGCGAATCGAAGGATTAAAACTTTATGTCGAACCGGCGCAGTCGCCGGCAGCGAGCCACAGTTAAGAGCTTGTCCAGCGCGGGGAGGACAGCATGGAAATAGGCTTCATGGGAATCGTGGTGATCATCGCCATTGGGCTGATCTGGTTGTGGAATTCGCTATACATCATTAAGGAGTGGGAGCGAGGAGTGGTGCTGCGCCTGGGACGGTTGCTGCCGCAAGCGAAAACGGCGGGAATCCGCCTGGTTTTCTGGCCGATCGAAACGCTGTACCGCATCAACCTGCGGCTCGAGACGCTGGACGTGCCGCCGCAGGACATCATTACGCGCGATAACGTGTCGGTGAAAGTGAATGCGGTTTGTTATTTCCGGGTGGTGGATGCGAACCTGGCGATGTCGCAGGTGCAAAATTATCAGTATGCCACGTCACAGCTGGCGCAGACCACGCTCCGGAGCATCGTGGGGCAATTCGAGTTGGACGAAATTTTATCGCAGCGCGATAAAGTGAACGCCAAGCTGCAGATTATTCTGGACACGGACACGGAGCCGTGGGGCATCAAGGTCTCCAAGGTGGAAGTGAAGCAGGTGGATATTCCGGAGCAGATGCAGCGAGCCATTGCGCGGCAAGCGGAAGCGGAACGCGAGCGGCGGGCAAAAATTATTCATGCCGAAGGGGAGTATGAAGCGTCGCAAAAACTTGCCGATGCCGCAAAAGTTCTGGAGACGCAACCAACCGCTATTCAGCTGCGTTACCTGCAAACCCTGACGGAAATAGGTACTGAGAAGAACACAACGATTGTGTTTCCTTTGCCCATCGATATTATTAACCAGTGGACGCGGGCGTTGGGCAACGGAGCTGTGAGCGGTAAATAAACGCGAAGTAGGCGCGCCATACAGGCAGCAGACAGGCGGAATATAAGGTAATCGATGGCGGCAAGAAAACGAGGCGCGGGCGAACGGGTGCTGGAAAGCCGGCACGTCATCGGCTTATTTCTGCTGATGCTGGTTTTCTCCGCGATTTTTTTCACGCTGGGTTATGTGATGGGCCGCGGCCAGTACGATGGGCAAGTACGCGCAGCTGGTACGCAACACGATGTGCCGGATGGGATCATTAAAAAATCCGACTCCGGGTTGAAGCGTTCGACTAATGGGAGTACGCCGGCGGCCGCTACGCCGGCTCCTGAGGAATCGAATCCTAATTCAGACTGGGAGTTCTATAGCGCGGACAAACAGAAAGAAACGGGCGATCACCTTAAGCCGGTGTCACCGCTGACTGCTTCTCCGTCGGCAAAAACAGCGCCGCAAAATAACGGTAACAGCAAGCCAGCAACCGCGGTTTTTGAGTCGCCTAAACCGCCGCAGTCGGGCGGGTACACGTTACAAGTTATGGCGGTGCGTCGAGAATCGGATGCGCTGGACCTCGCCAAGCGTTTGCAAAAAAATAAATTTCCCGCGTTTGTTTTGACCCCGCAAGGAAACAAATATTATCGCGTGCAGGTAGGACCTTACTCGGATAAGAAATCCGCGGAAGCCGCCAAGAAGGGTTTGGAGGGCGCGGGCTTCCGGGCTATCGTGAAGCGCGGATGACGCGACGAAATTGGTTAGTGCGTCTTCGTCCGCGTCCGGGCGAGCGGATGCCCACGAGTTTGCGCCTGGTGATCGCGGCGGTATCCGGCGCGGCGCTTTCCCTTTCCTACACAGGTTTTTATCTGAGCATTTATTCGTGGATCTGCATCGGAATTCTGCTGGTGTCGTTGTTTGGAGCGCATCCGCGGGTGGCGTTCGCTTGCGGATTTCTTCACGGGTTGGTGTTTTGCCTGACGTCCGTGCCGTGGATTGCTACAGTGCTGGCGGTGCACGGTGGTGTCTCGCGCCTTGGCGGGTGGGGCGTGCTGCTGCTGATTGCTTCGGTGTGGGGAATTTTAATCGCGATGTTTGCGTGGATCGTGGAGCGGCTCGCGATGCGTAGCATTGAACTGGCATGTATTGGGGCGCCGTTCGTGTGGGTTGCTTTCGAATTTGTCCGCGCGCGATTGCCGGAGATAAGTTTTCCGTGGAATTTGCTGGGTTATCCGGCGGCGACAAATTCGGGATTGATTCAACTGACGAGTATCACGGGAATTTATGGACTGTCGTTTTTGGTGGCGGCGTTTAACGCCTTGTTGGCGTGGGCGGAAGTCGGACCGTCGGCGAGGGCGAGGCGGAGATTGGGAATGTTGGCCGCGGCAGCGGCTTGCCTTATCGCGACGATGTTGATTGGGCCGCGAGTCGTGCCGCAGCCGCAGGCAAAGCATATGGCGCGTGCGGTGCAGCTGAACTTTCCGGAAGCGCCCGAATACGGTTCGAACTGGTTTGCTGAGCACACTAGCGACATGCAGGAAGCGGCGCGGCTGAGCCTTGCGCTCAGCGGGCACGACGTGGATCTGCTGGTGTGGCCGGAAGCGCCGGCGCCGTTTTCGTATCAAGATCCGAGATTTGCGGAATTTGCCAGCCGGCTGGGAGCCAAATTTGATCATCCATTTTTGGTAGGAGTTATTGAGTGGAAAACCCCGGCGGATGGAGCTGTGACAGGCGCACATGCCACATTGGTGCCGTTTAACAGCGCACTGCTTTTCAATCCGCAAGGACAAAGGATTTTTTCCTACGACAAAATCCACCTGGTGCCGTTTGGCGAATATGAGCCTTTCCCGCTGATTCATGAAGTAGTGAACCGGGTGTCGGAAGAAGTGGGCGGATTTCGCAAAGGTCAAACGTACGGAGTAGGAGCATTGCCGGGCGGGTATTCGCTGGGAGTATTTATTTGTTACGAAGCGATTTATCCCGGAGAGGTTCGGCGCTTCGCGGCGGACGGCGCGACGCTGCTGGTGAATATTTCGAATGACGGGTGGTTCGGGCGGTCGGCCGCCGCGCGACAGCATTTATTGATGGCGCGGGTGCGTGCGGTGGAGAATCGCCGGTGGCTGCTGCGCGTGACGAATAACGGGTATACAGCATCGGTGGATCCTTACGGCAGAATCTATGAGCCGTTGCCTACTGATGTGCGCGCGAGCGCCGATTTGCCGTACGATTTTCGCACCGAGCGGACGATTTACACGCGATTTGGAGACTGGTTCGCCTGGCTCTGCGTGGCGGTTTCCGCTATTCTGTTGGCCTCAACTTTCTGGAAAGGAAATGTTTCGCGCGATAGCATTCCGATACCGGTGGACTTTCTAGCCTCGCCCATTCGAGTTGTTCCCGATCCGGTGTCATCGCGTTCTTCCACATGATAATTGAAGATTTGCAGCACAAGTATGAAGGTTTAAAACAGCGCATCACGCTGGTGCGGAGTTATCTTTGACGCCCCACAGCATCGCGAGCGCATAAAATCCCTCGAAGCGCGCGTCGCAGACCCAAATTTCTGGAGCAATCAAGAAGCCGCGCAGGCGGTGCTGCGTGACCGCAAGCGCGCTGAGGACCAGGTGGGCGCGGACGACAAGCTCGCGTCGATGTCTGAAGACATTGAAACGTACATCAATTTGGCGCAGGAAGAAACCAACGCGGATCAGCGCAATGATTTGCTGAAGGATCTGGACCGCGAGCTGAATGCCGCGGAGAGTTACGTCGCGGAGCTGGAAACCAAGACGCTGCTGTCGGGCGAGAACGACCACCTGAACGCGATCATGACCATCAAGCCGGGCGCGGGCGGCACGGAGTCACAGGACTGGGCGTCGATTTTGCTGCGCATGTATTTGCGTTGGGCAGAGCGCAAGGGCATGAACGCGCTGGTGCTGGATGAAACGCCGGGCGAAGAAGCGGGGATCAAGTCGGCGACGATTCAATTCAGCGGGGAGAATGCTTATGGATTGCTCACCGGGGAAACAGGAGTGCACCGGTTGGTGCGCATTTCACCGTTCGATCAGGCGGCGCGGCGGCATACTTCGTTTGCTTCGGTGTTTGTAATTCCGGAAATTGATGATCGCATTGAGATTGATGTGAAGCCGGAAGAAATTCGGGTGGATACCTTTCGCGCGGGAGGGGCGGGCGGACAAAACGTAAATAAAGTGGAGACGGCGGTGCGCATCACGCATTTAGCGACGAACATTGTGGTGCAGTGCCAGGCGGAGAGGAGTCAACACAAAAACCGCGAGATCGCAATGAAGATGCTGCGCTCGAGACTATTTGATTTGGAAATTCAGAAGCGGCAGGCGGCTACGGATAAGCTGGACGAATCCAAGCTGGATATTTCGTTTGGCAGCCAGATACGGTCGTACGTGATGCAGCCGTACCGGTTGATCAAGGATCACCGTACCAAATTTGAAGTGGGGGACGTGGACCGGGTTTTGGATGGGGACCTGGACCCGTTTATCCGGTCATATTTGATGGCCAAGAAGACCAAAGGGAAGTTGAGCGTGCAATTGGATGAAGCGGACGTGGCCTAAGAGACGTCGCGAAATAGGTACTTTATCCACTTAACCCCCTGTTGCTACCGTTCAAGTGGCAGCTAACGCATTTGGATTCAATGATTTGATTCCTGTGTTTTCGAATGGTACGGTTCGAAGGTACCTACTATAATTAAAGGCCAATTAAAAAGCCGCGCAGCTTGCGCCGCCTAACTGCCGTTCCCGGCAAACACGAAGGAGATTGTTTTGAGCGAAGCCTTACGTAATTTTCTGTTTACATCGGAATCCGTAACGGAAGGTCATCCGGATAAAATCGCGGACCAAATTTCGGACGCGGTGCTGGATGAAGTTATGAGGCAGGACCCTAAGGGTCGCGTGGCCTGCGAGACGCTGGTCACCACCGGATTGGCGGTAATCGCCGGAGAGATTACCACCACCGCTCACGTGGATTACGACGAACTGGTGCGGGAGACCATCCGTGGCGTGGGTTACGACCGCGCGAAATACGGCTACGATTCCGAAACCTGCGCGGTGATGTGCACGGTGAAGCGGCAATCGCCGGACATCGCGATGGGCGTGGATACCGGCGGCGCGGGCGACCAGGGCTTGATGTTTGGTTATGCCTGCGACGAGACGGAAGAGTTGATGCCCATGCCAATCCAACTGGCGCACCGGCTGACGCAGCGGCTCTCGGAAGTTCGCAAGTCCAAGAAAGTTGATTTCCTGCGGCCGGACGGAAAATCGCAGGTCACTGTTGAGTATCGCAATGGGCGGCCGGCACGAATTGATACTGTAGTGATTTCCACGCAGCACGACCACAAAGTTTCGAACGAAGATCTTCGCGAAGCGGTTACCACGCACATCATCAAGCCCATCATTCCCGCGGCGATGCTGGATTCCAAAACGAAATATCACATCAATCCTACGGGGCGATTTGTGATTGGCGGGCCCATGGGCGACGCCGGCCTGACTGGGCGGAAGATAATTGTCGATACTTATGGAGGCTACAGCCGGCACGGTGGAGGGGCTTTTTCGGGCAAGGATCCGAGCAAGGTGGACCGCTCGGCCTGCTACATGGCGCGGTACATCGCGAAGAATATCGTGGCCGCTGGATTGGCGAACAAAGCGGAAGTGCAGCTCGCTTATGCTATCGGCGTGGCTGAGCCTGTTTCGGTGATGGTTGATACGTTTGGCACGGCAACGGTGGCGGAAGAAAAAATCACCACGTTGATTCGCGAATTTTTCTCGCTGACGCCGAAGGGGATTATTGAGGCGCTGGATTTGCGGCGGCCCATTTACAAGCCGACCGCGGCTTACGGGCACTTCGGACGCACCGGGCCGGGATTTACCTGGGAGCGCGCGGACCGCGCGAGCGCGTTGCGGGAGGCTGCCGGGCTGGGGGCGTCGAAGGCCAAGGCGAATGCGCCGGCGGAAGTCGGAGCGCGCCACTAGTCCTTGTTTACCTGCATTTTTTGTACTGCAACAATTTTTAGTTCTATTCCTCGCGCGAAATTTTCGCCGGCAAAAATTAATTAAGGAGCATTTCATTGGCTACCGCTGAACTGAAAAAAGGTGATGTGAAAGATATCGGGCTGGCTGACGCAGGTAAACGCAAGATTGAGTGGGCGCAGCAGCAGATGCCGGTGCTGGAATCGATCCGGAAGAGGTTTTTGAAGGAGCAACCGCTTAAGGGGCTGCGCATTTCTGCATGCCTGCACGTCACCAGCGAGACCGCGAATTTAATGATCGCGTTGCGCGATGGCGGAGCGGATGCAGTGCTGTGCGCGTCGAATCCGCTTTCGACGCAGGATGAAGTGGCGGCGTCCCTGAATCGCGATTACAACGTTCCGACGTTTGCCATCAAGGGCGAGGACAACGACACTTATTACACGCACTTGCGCGCGGCGCTGGACCATAAGCCGCAATTCACGATGGACGATGGCGCTGACCTGGTCACCATGCTGCTGACCAAGCGCACCGACCTGGTGCCTCACGTGATTGCCGGAACGGAAGAGACCACCACAGGAGTGATTCGTTTGCGGGCCATGGCTAAGGATGGAACACTAAAGTATCCGATCGTGGCGGTGAACGACGCCATGACCAAGCATTTTTTTGACAATCGGTACGGGACCGGGCAGTCCACCATTGATGGCGTGATTCGCGCGACGAACGTGTTGATCGCCGGATTGAAAGTTGTGGTGGCGGGTTACGGCTGGTGCGGACGCGGCGTGGCTATGCGCGCGAAGGGTTTGGGCGCGGACGTGATCGTCACGGAAATTGATCCGGTGAAGGGTATTGAAGCGGTGATGGACGGATTCCGCGTGATGCCGATGGAACAGGCGGTTAAGGAAGGCGACATCTACATCACCGTGACCGGGAACAAGAGCGTGATTCGCGCCGAGCATTTTGAAAAGATGAAGGCTGGCGCGATCGTTTGTAACTCCGGGCACTTTAACGTGGAGATCGATATTCCGGCGCTGGAGAAAATGTCGAGCGGGAAACGGGAAGTTCGTCCGCTGGTGGATGAATATACGTTGAAGGGCGACCGCAAGGTTTATTTGTTGGGCGAAGGGCGGCTCGTAAATCTGGCTACTGCGGAAGGGCATCCGGCTTCGGTGATGGACATGAGCTTCGCGAACCAGGCGCTTTCTGCTGAGTATCTGCGGGCTAATCACAAGACGCTCAAGCCACAGGTGTATGTGGTGCCGGAACAGCTGGACAAGGAAATTGCGCGCCTCAAACTTGAAAGCATGGGACACAAGCTGGATAAGCTGACGCCGGAGCAGGAACATTATTTGGCGTCGTGGCAAGAAGGCACATAGTCAGTATTTTTTAACGAGGCGTCGGCGGTAGGGCAATACCTCGGATCCCACTGCCGCCGGCTTCGCTGCTAATTTTCGCGCCATCGCTGAGACGCACCAATTCCAGGGTCCAAATTGATGTGCGATTCCAACTTCACACGTCCGACTCAGCTGTGCGCGGCTACCCTCCTCACCAGTTTTTTCGCGATTGCCCTGACAGTTCTTCTCTCCACGGTCGCAAAACGCAAAATTCAGCTCCAGGAGACATTGTGTGCGGCACGATGAACACTGAGTTCACCGAAGGACGCTGCATTCACATCACGTTCAGCGGCGAAGTCTCCGCGGACAAAAATTTTGATCGTCCGTTTGGGCCGCTGCGTTTTCGTTTGAATAGCGAAGAGGCTTCAGCCGGTTGGTGGGTCGAAGTTGTTCCTGCCGAGGGAGCCAACTCCGAAAACGCTGAATACGTGTCAGTCGTGACTCCGCCCTACCACTTCGAGAACATCCGTTACCTGGATACTTCCTATGGCACGCGCGCAGAGGATGCCGTGAAAGATTCGCCGAGAGACTTTAACTTCGTCCTCGATCAAGAACAGTTCCATCGCGCAGCGAACTTGGTAAACTTGGGCGTGTACTCGCACCCGCTTTCCGAAAATAAGTCCGAAGTAGAATTCGACCAAGAATCGCAAAATGCCCTCGCCGCCCTGGAATCCTTGCCAATCGGGAAAGGGCGTCTTCAGATTCTGGACTCGCGAGTCGACCGCTCTACTGGACAAGATGGCCTCGGCGCGATTGAATGGTTAAAGTTCCAAGTCGAGCTTCATGTTCCTTGCAACTTCACGGTTCTTGATGCTTCTGGCCTTTTGATTGACCGGTCGCAATGCTCAAGCGAACGTAAAAATCACTGAACCATGTACAACTGGACAAATTTAGCTCTGGAAACGGCACGGTTGCGCGGGGCTTCTTACGCTGATGTGCGCGTTATGCATCAACGACAACGCGATTTGACTACCAAGAATG
>Ga0307479_10004828_pt1 | contig 12399 bp, 11 predicted proteins | sample atmos_gasesECM4C_FD_203743 | JGI IMG/M metagenome (GOLD analysis project Ga0307479, IMG submission 203743) | Hardwood forest soil microbial communities from Morgan-Monroe State Forest, Indiana, United States - atmos_gasesECM4C_515 | ecosystem: Environmental > Terrestrial > Soil > Temperate...
CACAAACGATGGCGCCGCAGCAGTGGTTGTCACCAGCGAACGTCACGCTCGATCGCTCGGCAAAAAACCCATGGCCCGCATAGTCGCTCAAGCCGTCAGCGGAGTGGAGCCGAAATGGGTCATGATGGCGCCTGTCGAGGCCGTCGAAAAATTACTCAGCAAAACCGGCTGGGACCGCGACAAGGACGTCGACCTTGTCGAGCTCAATGAAGCTTTTGCCGTCGCCGCCATCGCCGTAACCCGCCAATTGCGCCTCGACCCGGAAAAAGTAAACGTAAATGGAGGCGCCGTCGCCATCGGACATCCCATCGGCGCCTCCGGCGCGCGCATCCTAGTCACGCTGCTTTACGAATTACAGCGTCGCAATCTCAAGCGCGGAATCGCCGCCCTCTGCCTGGGCGGCGGCAACGCCGTAGCCTTAGCAGTAGAAATGATGTAGCAGCAGACTTAAACACCCACGGAGGTATACAACTTTAATAATCATGATTTGTAAGGTGGGTCGGGGCTTTTTTGGTTTTTCTTCTTTGCCCGGCTAGGAAAATCGTCTCTCGCGCTTCTGTACAGTACGGAATGCTTAGCGGAGCGTAGCTAAACGGAGCTGCGAACAACTGGCGCGTCATTCGCAGATGAGCCGGCTGCAATAGTTCCCGGCGTTAATTCGCAAGCACAGTAAGGGCAGAATTTATCCGTCTCGCCGACTTCGCGTTTGCATTGCGGACAGCTTGGCCGCAGATTGCATTTGCAGTTCGGGCAATAATTAAATCGCGCGCCGACCGACGCTCCGCATTGCGGGCAGTTATAAGGCAGCGGCTCCCGCATCAAAAAGTAAATTAAAAATCCGAGCGCCAGGGACTGCGATAGCACCACTACAAGAATGGTCCACAGCGCCGAGTTCATCCCGCGCCGTTTGGCGTCGCGATTTACGTATCCGAAACCCAGCAGCATAGCCGCAAGCGGAATGCTTGCGGCGGTGACGATTCCCGCCACGCTGAGCACCGAAAGCGCGGGGTTATTGGGGACGGGCCACAGTTCCCCTTGCGGCGTGCTGAGCGCATGCGCATAAAAATTGGCGATGAAAAACGCCACCTGCGCGATTAAGAAAAGCACAATGACCATCACGATCAGCCATTTCGGAATAATGCGCAGCTCATCGCGAAAGCGCGTCTTTTCTCTGGTGCGGCGAAAACGGATGCGCCGCAATTTTTCACTGAAGCTACTGTTAGCTTGCAGATCCGACATGCTGTGACCTCATTAACTCCAAGAATCTAAATCGCGTAATTACCAAAATGTCCGCCGCTCCGATGCACTCACAATTCACTGATTTCGCTGCAGCCAACAAGGGCCCCACCAAATCGCAGGCCACAAAAATTGCAGCCACAAAAATTACTGGCTACGTTGCAGCCAATAACGCTCGCCGGTTTGTTTTTCGTTCTCGGTGAGCAGCACGACCGCAGCGATTAACGCCGGCACTGCCCACCATAATCCAAATCCCATTTCCCAAACTATCTTTGGAACGCCAGCGTGTTCTCCGAGCCACGCAAATAGCCGCCAGACATAAGGTGCGCTGGCTACACCGGTGGCCCACGAAATGCCCGCGGCAACCCACAGCGCACGGCGGCGTGGTTCACGGTGACGAAGTTGTTGCGCACGCAAGCCAACACGGAACTGCGTGCGCTCCGCAAGCCCCGCAGGCAAAGCAATCGGTATGGTTTGCAACGAGCGCAAAGCCGCGGAAGTTTTCCTCGCGAAATCCGCGCAGCTTTCGCACTCCTGCAAATGCGCGGCAAGCCAGGTGTTCTCCGAAGCGGAAATGCCTTCGATGCGCTCTTGAGAGATCAGTTGCTGCGCACGTTCATGAATATTTTCGCTCATGAAACTCCTGCCTCGAGCGTGCCACGTAAAGCTTCCAGTCCTCTATACAAACGGGATTTTACAGTCGACGGCGGCGTGCCCAGCACTCCTGCGATTTCGTCGATTTGCAATTCTTCCTGAAAACGCAACAGCAGCACTTCGCGGTAAATGGCCGGGATCTTCTGCAGTGCGCCGTGCACTTGCGCGCCCTGTTCTGAATTCAAAATCGCTTGCAGAGCAGACGCGGAGCGATCTTCAACTTGTAACGGCTGTGCCTGCTCCGAATCCGTGAGTGCGTCCAGACTTTGCACTTTTCGCTGGCGCTGCCAGTCGATCACCAGATTGCGGGCGATTGCGAAAAGCCAACCTTCAAAACGGGATTTTCCGTCGTACTGATGTCCGCGTTCCAGAACACGAATCCAGGTTTCCTGGAAAAAATCTTCGGCGCGCGTGCGATCGCCACTGATGTACACCAGGTAACGAAACAAGCGGAATTGATATTGCTCGATCAACCGGTCCAACAAGTCCGGGTCGCGCCGCTGCAGACCCTGCGCCAGTGCTTTATTTTCGTCTTTCATCAACGCAGAGAACGCACAGGTTGGCAGCGCCCTGGTAGGCCACACATTTTGGTTCGCAATCGCCGTAAATAGAAACGTCGCGTTCATTGTACAGAGAACTACGCGCCAGCCCGAAGAAAAGACTCAAGCGCGCCGATGGCCTTTAGTTGGTTGAACTTGCGGCCCTCGTGATTAGCTTCGCGCGCCTGCCGGATTGGGCGGCTTGTATAGTAAACTCAGTTGTGAAGTTGAACTGTCGAGCGCGACAGACTGGCCCGGTTTTTTCGCGTCGCAGCACAGCACCCGCATAGAGAAATGCAATCAATTACAGCGAGGCAGGCATGTCTGACTTTGGCAACGAAGGATCTTTTGTAATTCTCTGGGCCGGAGAAAATCCTTCCGTGCACGTAAATCTGCTCGAAAAGCTCGAAGCCAACGGAATCGCGTTTAACGACAAATCCTTTGGCGACGACGAAGTGGCGCCGACCTCCGATCCTTTGCCCATCGATTGGAAGCCGCGCTTTGGATTTGAAGTTACCGTGCTGTCTACGGACTATCCAGCAGCGAAAGAACTGCTCGATAATCTCTTGGAACATGAGCCCGAAAATCTGGAGATTCCTGCGCAGCCGGAAGTGGTCGATCCGTCAACCATGACGCCAAGAGCAAATGAGGCGCCCACTACACTGCAGGTGTGGAAGGGCACCGACACCAAACTCGCGCAGTTCCTGACCAGCGCGCTGACTGAAAACAATCTCGTCGCCAGAGTCGCCAAAGAAACGGGATCCACGGCAATTTATGTGGCGGAAGGGAATCAGGCACGTGCGCAGGAAATTGTGCGCGAAGTAACACAAGGCGCTCCTCCAAAGTAGGCATGGGTATAGATAACATTAAGACTGTCGCGGTGCTAGGAGCCGGCACGATGGGTAACGGCATCGCGCACGTCTTCGCGCACGCAGGCTACAAAGTGATTTTGCGCGATGTTGAACAGCGCTTCGTCGACCGAGGCATGGACACTATTGGCCAGAATCTGGGCCGCGAAGTGAAGAAGGGCAAAATCACCGAGGCAGAGCGCGCCAGTACGCTGGAGCGATTGCTGCCGGTCACAGACATAGCCAACATCGCTGCGGCCGATTTTCTGGTGGAAGCTGTGCCGGAAAAAATAGAAATCAAGCGCGCTGTCCTGGCCGATGCTGACCGTCTCTTGCGCGACGATGTAATTATAGCCAGCAACACCTCGTCTATTTCGATGACCACGCTGGCCTCGCTTACCCGGCGGCCCGAGCGCTTTGTGGGTATGCACTTCATGAATCCCGTGCCAATCATGGCCTTGGTGGAAGTGATTCGCGCGCTACAAACCAGCGATGCGACATTTCAAACCACGATGACACTTGCCGAAAAATTGGGTAAGAAGCCGATAGCGGTGAATGACGCTCCTGGTTTCGTATCCAACCGGGTGCTGATGCCGCTTATCAATGAAGCAGCCTATTGCGTGATGGAGGGCGTTGCGGCTCCGGAAGCCGTCGATGCGGTGATGAAAATAGGCATGAACCACCCCATGGGTCCGCTGGAACTGGCTGATTTTATTGGGTTGGACGTGTGCGTCGACATTATGCACGTGTTGCAGGAGGGCTTGGGCGATCCGAAGTACCGCGCCTGTCCGCTGTTAAAGAAGTACGTCGCGGCAGGTTGGATAGGGCGCAAGAGCGGCCGGGGCTTTTACGTTTACGGAGAAGCGGGCCAGTCGCGGACGGCAGGCTCAAAATAGCATTTGCTTTTTGTTCGCCCCAGTGTTATTTTGCCCTCAGGATTTCAACAGGCCATCGTTTTACAGCGTCGGGTACATGGTCCTGGGGTCCGGCAACGTGAGAAACTCATTGGCGACGGCGATTCTGTGCAGGGCGATTGAAAGTCATCAAGCTCGAATAATTACGTATTCATTAAGTTAACTACATGGTACTATTTGACAACTCTTGTTGCACAAACGGCATGATCCAGATAGCACCGACTTCACATTCCCTCACCGAGGTGTTGCATGGCAATGGCAGACGATAGAGCAAAGTTGCTGGAAGCGGCCATATCGCAGATTGAAAAGTCCTACGGGAAGGGCTCCATCATGCGGCTCGGCAGCCGTGATGTGCTGGTGCCCGTCAGTGTGATCCCCAGTGGCTGCCTATCTATTGATGCAGCGCTCGGCGTGGGCGGCTTTCCCCGCGGACGAGTCATTGAAATTTATGGACCGGAATCGGGCGGCAAGACCACCATGACGCTGCATGTCATTGCGGAAGCGCAGAAACTCGGCGGCCAAGCGGCGTTTATTGACGCGGAACACGCGCTCGATCCGGTGTACGCGCGAAAGCTGGGTGTGGATGTGGATAACCTGCTGGTGTCGCAGCCGGACAATGGCGAGCAAGCGCTGGAAATTGCGGAGGCGCTGATTCGCTCGGGCGGAGTAGACGTTGTGGTAGTAGATTCCGTCGCTGCGTTGGTGCCTAAGGCTGAACTGGAAGGTGAAATGGGCGATCCGCAGATGGGTTTGCAGGCACGGCTGATGTCGCAGGCGTTGCGTAAGCTCACCGCTATCGTGTCTAAGTCGCGCACCTGTCTGATTTTCATTAACCAGATTCGCGAAAAAATTGGCGTGATGTTCGGCAATCCTGAAACCACTACTGGCGGCCGCGCTTTGAAGTTTTATGCTTCCATGCGCGTGGACATTCGGCGCATCCAGGCCATCAAGGATGGCGATAAAGTGGTGGGTTCGCGCACACGCGCCAAGATCGTAAAAAATAAGGTGGCCGCGCCTTTCCGCGAAGCGGAGTTTGACATTATCTATGGCGAAGGTATTTCTCGCGAAGGCGACCTTATTGACATCGGGGTTGATCGCGGTGTGCTGGAAAAGAGCGGCACCTGGATCAGTTTCGGTAGCGAGCGCATGGGACAGGGCCGCGAAAATGCCCGCACATTCTTGAAGGAAAACAAAGATGTGCGCGACAAACTGGAATTAGCTCTGCGCAAAAAGCTTGAAATCGCTATCCCCATCAATTCAAATTCCGCCGAACCCGCGCCCAACGGGCACGCTCCTCACGTACAGCCAGAAAAGCCGCCAGTAAAAACCACGGCTGCCGCCGCTGGGGCGGACGCTTCGCGGGGCCGCCCAAGCCGATAGATTTGCGGCGACGAAGGCATCCAGAGCAGCTTTCTTGGCCTGGGAAATGTCACCTTAGAGCTTTATTAACGTTTGCCACCCCGCAACACCGACGGGTACTGAGCCAACTTAACCTAGCTCACCGAGAGCGGCTTCCTTACACCAGCATGGGCTCTTTCGCCGTTCTCACGTTGCCGTTGTTGTAGTCCTTTGCACGGGAATCGTAGAACAGCGCCTGGTAAGTGGTGCGATCTTTTGCGGTGGCGTCCGGCGAGTTCCAACCTTTCGCCTTCGTGAGCTTGCTACTCTGTGTCAACGCCTGAAACAGGAGCTCACAGATGTCCGGCAACGCCACTTCGACCGTACGGACGGACGACCTTGGAGCACGGCTTACGAACATGTAATCTCAAAGCTTATGATGAGCGAGCATCCTCTGGCCGCGATTGCCGAAGTTAGGGACACTTGCCAGGTAGCGTCGGCGCCCTACCGGGTCCTCTTCGACGGGCAATGCGAAATTTGTCAGGCATGCGTCTCATGGCTGAAGACCCTGGACCGGGACAAAAAGACGGTCTGTCTAAGCATTAGTGAAGAGATATTGTCAGCTGTGGATTCCCGGCTGAGTCTGGATAGCTGCTTGAAGCAGTTGCACGTGGTCACTCCCGAGAACGAAATCCTGGTCGGCTGGGAGGCTGTCGCGCGCCTTGCTCGCTTATTTCCGTCCACCTGGGTCATCGGAGGCCTGGGTCAGTGGTTCCCGTTTCGAAATATCGCTCGATCACTATACGGATACGTCGCGAGGAATAGATATTTCCTCAGCAAGTGCCGTGGTGGCGCATGCGTTGTGGCAAAACCGGAGGTGGTGCGACGGCAGGCTCGAGTAGCCGCCTTTTGGTCTTGTTACACGCTGGGCTTTTTTATTCGATTGCCTCTTGTTCTGTGGGCAGGCGTTAAGGCCGGAGCACAAAGAGCGAGCGTTTTCGTCCGGACATATCACAAGCGAATTCACCTGCTAAACGGCAAGCTCACGATTCTATTTCTGAATGGGGTTTTGCCAAACTCAGTTCCGCTACTCTTCGGCGAACTATTCACTACTTTGCTTTACGACGGTATCGCTATCGACCCTGGCTCACCGAAAATGCGGCGATCGCTCGAACGGCACCTCCGCCGCGCGAAACCCGAAATTATCAAGATTGTGGCCACTCACGCGCACGAGGAACACGTCGGTAACCTTAATTGGCTATCCGATTTTAGCCGCGCCCCGGTGTACGTTTCAGAGATGACTGGTGGTTTCCTGACGCCGTTCAAGAAGCTCCCGTGGGTTCGCGCAGTAATCATTGGTCAGCCGCCAGATCTAAAGCAGCAATACCGCATTTTGGGTGACACGTTGGAAACGAAGTCCGGACAATTGCGCGTCATACACACTCCCGGCCATTCCGAAGACCACGTCGCTCTATACGATCCCGTTGAAAAACTGTTGTTCGCCGGCGATGCCTTCATGGGCAGCTACTTCGCAACTCCCAACCCCGACGTGGATAGCCACAAATGGCTGGTCAGCCTGGAACGGCTGCTCGAACTCGACATCGAGATTCTGGTTGAAGGCCACGGGCATATTCACACCCTGCGGGCTGACATCCCAGAGTTTGCGGGTGTTGTGATTCGGCAAGATCCAAAGACAGCCATAATGGAGAAGCTGACGTATCTCAGATGGTTGCGAGAACAGATTCAAGCAGGATTTCAAGATCAACTTCCAGTGCGGGTGATCGAGGCAACTTGCTTTCCGTGGGGAAACCGGAGTTCCTGGGAGAGTTGCGCCAGCGATGAGTGCATCCGACTCCTAAGTCTTGGCCATTTTTCCCGCTCGGAACTGGTTCGCAGTTTTGTCCGCACGAATTCAGACGCGCTGCCCCTGGTTTACGAGGTGCGCTTGTCACGAAGTGAGGAACCGCCTCAGCCACCTGTGGCGAAAAAATCAATCCAGCCCGATTGACGCAAAAATGCCCTCCTGATGGTGGGCTTCGGAAGGGCATTTATTTGTCTGCTGCTGATAAACTTGGGGTATGTGCCCGCCCACGCATAACGAAGTTGTTCGCGAATCCTTTACTACGCAGGCGACGGCTTTCGCCTCCAATCCGTGGGTTACCAACGAACAACGCATCGCGCGCCTGGTTTCCGCTGCGCGTCTCAACGGCACGGAACGTGTTCTAGACATTGCTACCGGTCCGGGATACATCGCGGAGGCTTTTGCAAAAAAATCGCGCGAAGTTCTGGGAATGGATCTGACGGAAGCAATGCTGGCTATTGCTCGTGCTCGAACGGAAGAACGCGGTGTGAAAAATATTTCTTTTAGGACTGGCGATGCGCAAAATCTGCCCTTCGACGAAGGCCAGTTCGATGTGGTAGTGTGCCGGCTCGCTTTGCATCACGTGCAGCAGCCCGCCAAAGTGATCAGCGGAATGGCTCGCGTTTGCCGGCGCGACGGTATCGTGCTGGTGGAAGATATTTATGCCAGCGAACATCCCGCGCGCGCCGGCTATCAGGATCGCTGGGAAATATTGCGTGATCCTTCGCACGTGCGGGCGTTGCCGCTGAGCGAACTGCTGCTTGTTTTTCGCGACGCGGGGTTGGAAACAGAAACCGTAAGCACCGCGGATGATCTTTGCCCGGAAGTAGAGAGATGGATGGCGACCACGAAGGTGCCTGCGGAGCGAGCCGCGGAAATACGCCTGTTGCTGGAAGACGATTTACAGCATGATCTTAGCGGAACGCGGCCATTTCGCGATGCTTTGGGGCAGATGTTTTTTCACGCACGCACGGTGATTCTGTCGGGCCGCAAGACCGGTGCCTGACCCTTTGGGCAGCTTGGGGCCAGTTGATACAAAGCAAAGAACATACGTTCGTACTGGCCCTCACAGGCTATTGCGGAGCGGATGACATCGCCATACTATGTCTCAAGTTGAGCGGGAGTCAGTTTCGGTCACGGACTCAGACAGTGGCTTTTCAGCGACAAGCCGCATCTGATTGAAAGACTAGGTGCGTAGCTGGAACGGCCATCAAGAAATGGTAGTTGACCGAGGCTGCGGCTTCGATGAAAATCAAAAGCCCCGCATGGGTTTCGTAACGGAAGATGGCAATCTGAGGTGGTTGAAGTGAAGGAACTTGTAAAAGCGACGGTTGCGACTGTGCTCGCAGTGGTATGCGCTATGCCGCTACCTGCAGCGCCGGGAGCTTTGAAATCAACGCGCACGCGCAGAGCCCCGGCCCGTTATCACGGGGGCGGAGTACCCACCTTTGCGAATTCTTCCAACGGGGACGTTGCCGCTTTTGATGATCCAGTTGTTCGCCAGGCTGCGGTCGAAGGACTGGGCCGTTATAACGGCGCAGTCGTAGCCGTTGATCCGAATACTGGCCGAGTTCTGACGGTGGTGAACCAGAAACTTGCGTTTGGCGAAGGCTACATTCCTTGCTCGACGATCAAGCCAACGATCGCTCTGGCGGCGCTGGAAGAAAACGTAATCAACCGCGACACCATGTTGAAAGTTGGCCGTCGCAAGTACATGAACCTCACGGAAGCGATGGCGCACTCCAACAATGAATTTTTTGAGCAACTTGGCTTGCGCATGGGTTTCGATACGGTTTCAAAGTATGCGCGCTTGTTGGGTCTGGGCGAACTTTCGGGCTACGAAATTCCAGAAGAGCATCCCGGCGCGTTTCCGATGCAACCGCCTCCGCATGGCGGAGTGGCGCGGATGTCCAGTTTTGGCGAAGGCATCCAGATGACGCCTTTCCAGTTGGTTTCTCTGGCTGCGGCTTTCGCGAACGGCGGAACGCTTTATTACTTGCAGTATCCCCGAACCGCAGACGAACAACTTGCGTTCGCGCCGCGCGTGAAGCGCGAATTGAATATTGCGCAGATCTTGCCGGAGATTCGTGAAGGCATGCTCGCGGCCGTTCTGTATGGCACTGGCAAAACGAGCTTCGATCGCGGCGGGGATGAAACGCCGCTTGGCAAGACCGGGACTTGCGACGACCACGTTACGCCTTCGCGTATCGGTTGGTTCGTCACGTATGCCGATGAGGCTCATCCGAAGATTGCGCTCGCTGTTCTACTGCGTGGGAATACGCGGCGCGTTAAAGGTCCTACCGCTGCGACGGTTGCGGGGAACATTTATCGCCGACTGCGCGAACAGAATTATTTCGCCACTGTGGCGACGACTAACACCGTCTCGAAGCTTCAGGCCGGACAATAGCCCCTCTTCCCCGCGCGTGTTTTTCCTTCCCGAAATGCACAGGCTCGCTAGGTTTGAATGTGTCTGTTACAGGCTTAGAAGTTGTTTTTGTAATATTCCTGGTGGGTTCAATAAATGATGGGGAGTTTGTAGAGGTCCGTCGAACCCTCATCCGTGACGCGCAGCAAAATAAGCGTGCGATCATCGTGGGGAGTGGATTCGGCGCCGCTGTAATCGTCGGTGGCGGCCAGAATTCTGTTGGCAATGGAGAGAGCCATTTCATCTCCGTTGAGGCCCGCAAGGAGCGCGTGAAGACGTTCGGCGCCGAACTCCTGCCGTTCGCTATCCTCGGATTCAAGGATGCCGTCGGAGGCGCACACCACTACATCTCCGGGCTGCAGGTCGATGGTGACTTCCTCGTATTCGCTTTCGGCAAACAAGCCGAGAGGAACGCCAGCCACGTTGATCTCGGTGGTCTCTCCGTTCCGCACCAGCAAGGGATAGGGCTCGCCGCCATTGGCTAGCGTGAGACGCCGTGCGGGAGCATCGTAAATGCCAAACAGCAGAGCGATGAACTTTGCTTCCAGGCGCGCGCCGAACATGCGGCGATTTAATACCGAGAGCATCCTTCCAGCTCCAAGGGTATGGTCAGTGACGACTTCGCGCAGAGTACCAATCGCGAGTGAGCCGTACAACGCCGCAGCGGTTCCTTTACCAGAGACGTCACCGAGCGCGAACGCCAGGCGGCCTTCGCCGTAGGGATGAAAATCGTAAAAATCGCCACCCAATTCGCGCGCGGGGGCATAAGCTGCGGCCAGATCAAGGCCAGGAATTTCTCTCGCGCCTTTCGGCAAAAGCTGACGCTGAATTTCGCGCGCGGTATTTAAATCGTTTTGCAGACGCAGTTCATTCTCGCGAGCTTCCTGATAAAGCCGCGCGTTTTCGAGGGCGATAGCGATGTAGGTGCCCATGGTGTCGAGCATGCGCTCGTGCTCGAGAGTGAAGGCTTGCGGCACGGTGCTCTCGAGGTCGAGCACGCCGATCAGGCGATCCTGGAGGAGCAGCGGAATGACTAACTCTGAGCGAACTTCCACGTCGGTGTCGAATTGCACGTAGCGTGAATCTTTTCGTACGTCGCCAATGCGCACCGGACGGCGCTCTCCGGCCGCCATTCCGGTAATTCCTTGATTTAAGCGCAGGCGCAAGCGCGCGGGAATAGCGTCGTCGTAATGCATGGCGAACACACTTTCCAGCATTTGGCGGGTCTCGTTCCAGAGCATCACGGTGAACACGTGATAATTCACAATGCGTTTTACGTGTTGGGCAATGCGCCTCAGCAATTCCGCACGGTCCAGAATGGAGGTTAATTCGCGGGTGACTTCATAGAGGAGTGCAAGGCCCTCGGCCTGGTCTGGAACCGCGCCCACGAGATTTTGGGCGAACGGATCGATATCGCCGAGCGGAAAAAGGGGCGCGAGTTTGGCAGAATCATCCATGGACGAGGCGATAGAACTCCTGCGTTAGATGTAGCACGGCCGAGGAAGATTACATTAATTGTTTTTTTAAAGGTAAGGATTTGAAAATAGCGTGACGAGGATCGCAAGACCCGCAATGTTTCGAAGGGCTTACTTCACTTCCCAGGTGTCTCCGGCGCGAAGAAGTTTCGTCAAATCCCCGGCGCCCCGCTTGGCGATAACATCATTGATCTGCTGATTCATTAAATCTTCATAGCGCGGAACGTCTTCCCACGACCGCAGTACGCCGATGGGCGTGGGGAACCCCGGGCGCTTCTCCATTTGAGAAAGCTGAAACGCGTAGGCGGCGTCGAGATGATGCGCATCGTGGATCAGCAAATCTTTTTCCGTGACGCCATTGCCCAATTGCACGACTTCCATATCGAGGCCCTTCATGCGAATGCCCTTGTCGCGGTTCTTGCCGAACACCAAGGGCTTGCCATGTTCGAGTTGAATAACGTGTTCGCTGCGGGCCTCGCGCTCGGTGAGAGAGAACCACGCACCATCGTTAAAAATATTGCAGTTCTGCAAAATCTCGACAAACGCGGAGCCTTTGTGAGCCGCAGCATGCTTGAGAGTTTCTTTCAGGTGGCCCTGAAAAACGTCGACGGAGCGCGCCACGAAAGTGGCTTCCGCGCCGATGGCCAAGGAGAGCGGATTGAAAGGGCGGTCCAGCGATCCGAACGGAGTGGACTTGCTCTTTTTATTTAGCTCGGAGGTGGGCGAATACTGGCCCTTGGTCAATCCATAAATTCGATTGTTAAAGAGCAAGACCTTGATGCCGACGTTGCGGCGCAGCATATGAATGGTGTGATTTCCGCCGATGGAGAGGGCGTCGCCGTCACCGGTGGCAAGCCAAACTTCCAAATCCGGGCGCAGCGCTTTGATACCTGTGGCTACCGCAGGCGCGCGGCCGTGAATAGTATGAAAACCAAAAGTGTTCATGTAGTAGGGGAAGCGACTCGAGCAGCCTATTCCGCTGACGACCACGAAATTTTCGCGCGCGATTCCTAGTTCAGGAAAAACCGACTGCACCGCGGATAGGATGGCGTAATCTCCGCAACCGGGGCACCAACGCACTTCCTGGTCGGTCTGAAAATCTTTTTTGG
>Ga0307479_10004829_pt1 | contig 12398 bp, 7 predicted proteins | sample atmos_gasesECM4C_FD_203743 | JGI IMG/M metagenome (GOLD analysis project Ga0307479, IMG submission 203743) | Hardwood forest soil microbial communities from Morgan-Monroe State Forest, Indiana, United States - atmos_gasesECM4C_515 | ecosystem: Environmental > Terrestrial > Soil > Temperate...
GCCTTGATCGCTTGAAATTGTTCGGCTCTCGTCTTGCGCTCATCCCAGAGCTTGAACGTCACGAAAAAGAAGGCGTTGTAGCTGGTGCGCACGTAGCTCAGCAAACTGAAGCCGACGACGCTGGTCGCGTATTGAACCCCGGGGGTGTTCATCAGGATTTTTTCCACATCGGCCGCAACCGCGGTGGTGCGTTCCAACGAAGCCCCGTTTGGGAGCTGCAGATTGACGAAAGCATAGCCCTGATCTTCGTCCGGAAGGAAGCTCGACGGTACTCGGTTGGCAAAAAAGCCGCCCGCCAAGGCAAAAGCCACGAGCAACACGACCACGACGACGGTCTTTCGAACTAATACTGCGCTCCAACGGACGTAGCCCTCTGTGGCTCGCTCAAAGACGCGGTTAAACCAATCAAAAAATCTCCTCAACAGTCCCTGGCTCGGTTCCTTGGGTTTGAGTAGAAGGGCCGCAAGCGCGGGACTGAGGCTAAGCGCGTTAAACGCAGACAGGAGCACCGAAATCGCGACGGTGACGGCGAACTGCTGGTAGAGCCGGCCGGTAATGCCGGGGATGAATGCTGTAGGCACAAATACCGCGGAGAGAACCAGGGCGATCCCGACGACAGGGCCGGAAAGTTCTTCCATTGCTTTCAACGCCGCGTCCTTCGGCGTCATGCCCTCCTCGATGTGGCGTTCCACGCCTTCGACGACGACAATGGCGTCATCCACCACGAGGCCAATCGCCAACACCAGACCGAAGAGCGAGAGCGTATTGATGGAGAAACCGAACAGCGGGAAGAGCACAAATGTGCCGACGAGCGACACGGGAATGGCCAACAGGGGGATCAGCGTGGCGCGCCAACCCTGCAAGAAGATGTAGACCACAAGAATCACCAGCGCCAGGGCGATTACAAGCGTCTTAACGATTTCCTTGATGCCTTCCGTCACCGCGCGAGTCTGGTCGAGCGCCACAACATAGTCCATGTCCTCCGGAAACCGCTGCTTCATCTGGGCCATTAGCTTCGTGATCTTTGCGGCTGCGTCGACGGCGTTGGAACCGGGCAACTGATATGTAGCGATAATCGCGCTTGGTTTGCCGTTGAGGCGGCCAACAACGCTGTAGTCCTGGGAACCCAGCTCGATCCGAGCGACGTCCCGGACACGCACGATCCCGCCGTCGGGCGTCTCACGCAGGACGATCTGTCCGAACTCTTCTTGCGAGACAAGACGGCCTTGTGCGAGAACCGAATAGGTAAATTCCTGGCCCTTGGGTGCAGGTTCGCCGCCCGCCTTCCCGGCTGGGTTCACTGTGTTCTGCGCCTGAATAGCGCTGATGATTTCGGGAACGGTGATGCCCAGCTTTGCCAATTGGTCGGGCTTCACCCAGAGCCGCATCGCGTATTGGCCCGCACCGAATATCTGAACGTTGCCGATGCCCGGCGAGCGCGTGAACGGATCGACGATATTGATGTACGCGTAGTTCGCTAGAAACTTGGCATCGTAGGTTCCGTGCGGCGAGTAGAGGGCAATCAGCATGAGCGGTGCTGACACCGACTTTCGGACGGTAATTCCGTAGTTGTTGACGTCGGCGGGGAGTTGCGAGGCGGCTTGCGTCTCGCGTGCCTGAGTGAGAATCAAATCGGTGTTCGGGTCGGTTTTTATGTCGAAGTTTACGATCAGAGTCGTGTTTGAATTGCCGGTGGCGTTCAGCGAATACATATAATTCATGTTGTCCACGCCGCTCATCTGCTGTTCGATAGGCGTAGCAACCGCCTGTTCGAGGGTTTGCGCGTCCGCGCCGACGTAGGTAGCCAGGACTTGAATCTCCGGCGGAGCGATGCTGGGAAACTGCGCGATCGGCAGACTAAGGATCGTGATCGCGCCTACGATCAACATGACGATGGAAATCACCATCGCGACGATGGGGCGGTTGATAAAAAACTTTGACATCGGATTACCTTCCCTTCGCCTCTGCGGCGAATGGCTTGGGGTTCACTTGCAGGCCCGCGCGAACCTTTTGAACGCCTTCGGCGACGACTCTTTCGCCTGGATTCAGCCCTTCGGCAATAATCCACTGGGTGCCAACGCGGTCACCGACCGTGACAGTTCGAATGCTCACTTTGTCGTCGGCAGCTACAACGGCCACCTGGTAACCGCCTTGGAGTTCTGACACGGCGCGCTGAGGGACAAGCAGGGCGCCCTTTTGCATGCGGCTCGACGCCCGCACTTTGGCATACCCGCCGGGACGCAGAATATTGCCGGGGTTGGGAAATAGCCCGGCGATCCGGATTGCGCCCGTGCTCTGATTTACTTCGCGGTCCGCAAAGTAGATGCTGCCTGGGCGCTCGTAAGTCCTCCCGTCGGCCAGGATCAGTTCGAGCGGCTCTCGCTTGAATTGCGCTTCCCGCTCCTCGAGGGTCGGAAACCTTCGGTTGAAGTCGAGATAGTCTGCCTCGCTGACAGTGAAATAGACCTTGATGGGGTCGACCGTCGAAACAGTGGTGACAGGTGTGCTGCTTGGATTGACCAGGGCTCCTACTTGAAGTTGAGCTTGCCCGGCGATGCCGTCAATGGGCGCAACGAGCCGCGTGAAATCCAGGTTGATCCTGGCCGTTTCAACGGCGGCCTCAGCCGACTTAATTTGAGCTTGCGCCGTTGCCACCGTAGCCTTTGCCGCCATGTTGTTTTGGACGGCGTTGTCCAAATCCTGCTGGCTGGCGGCTTGCTGCTGCGCTAGCGGGGTGTACCGCTCCACATCAAGCTGAGTTCTGCCTTGCACTGCCTGGGCGTTGGCAAGCAAGGCCTTGGCCTGCGCCGATTGCCCTTCGGCTTGGTCGAGCGCTGCCTGAAAGGGCCGCGGGTCGATCTCGAAGAGCAACTGACCCTTCTTGACGAAAGCGCCTTCCTGGTAGCCCTGCCTCATTATGTAGCCCGTGACCTGCGCCCTGACGTCGGCATTTGTGAGTCCGTCGAGCGTACCGATCCACTCGCGATAAATCGGAACATCCTTTTGCTCAACTTGTACGACCTCCACGTCCGGCGAAGCGCCTGACGGCGCTCCCGACACGCCCTTTGGGCGCATCGCTTCAACAAACAGGCCGATGACCAACAAGCAAAATGTTCCGCCTATCCAGAATTTGTATTTCGAAAGCGTGTTCATCTCCATCCTCATCTCCGACAGCGCGCTGTTGTGCCGCTTAGCCTTGCTTCATGCCCAGGAACGCTGCTCCCAGCCGCCCTTAGTGTCTCGGCAGGATTGTTGCATTCTAACTCCGATTTGCCAGCGCACCCAAAGGCGCGCCGATGGTTCCACGTCCACGACGGTCTCTGTGCCCTGAATAGAAGAGGAATCGCCGGGAGCCAAGAACAGGTGAATCCCTCTCTTTTGTATTTCTGGATTTCAAGTGCACGACCCCGATGATCTCGATCCCCTACCGGCCCCTCAGCCTGCGGCCGCCGCCAACAATGCCTCGACCTTCGAATCCAGATCCTGAGCAACTTTCAGAGCTTCGGGGCTTCCGTACGCGGCGAGAAAGCTCGCCATCCTGTCGTAAGCAAGGTGCACTCCACCAATTCCGACGGGCCAGTCGCTTCATGGACGACTTTCTCCAGTTCGGCGTACGTTTTTGCGGCGGTGACATTCTTTCTAAACGCGTTCACATCGGGATGCCCAACAGCCTTCTCGAACGCCGCTACAACGTCCGGGAACGTCTTGGAAGAAGTCACGCTGAATCGCTGCACCTTGATTTCTTTCGTCGCCATCCCCGTTAACTTTGTTCTTTGATGCGAGAGCCAACTATTCGTTATTTATTGTTCTGCTCCATCAGCATCCACTCGCGTGTGTAAGGCGACCAGTGGAGGATTTCCATTCCTTGCGCCTCGCAGGCTCCTGATCCACATCAACAAGCATCGCGCTCTCCATGTCGAACACAATCGGCCCGAGCCCGAAATTCGGGCCTTGTGCTTTTCGACCGTAAAACCAAGGTAAAATGAAACACCCTCGATCGGCGCGTATCTCAAAAAATCTGCATTTTTTAAGGGAAAATGGTGGACGTGAGGGGATTCGAACCCCTGACCCCCTGCTTGCAAAGCAGGTGCTCTCCCAGCTGAGCTACACGCCCGACACCGTATGGATCAAGTTTAGAGTATTTTCAGAATCAGTTCATCTTCATTTCTCGCAGGCCGTTTTCACAGTTCCGATACAAACACATTCAGGCGTACCATGAAGAAAGCTATCTCGGGAGCAGCGGAAAGCGTGCACGGAGAATTCCGATGATGAGAGCGATCGCGATTTGTGCAGCATTTTTCCTGGCGATGGTAGCGGCTGCGCAGCAAAAACCATCGGCACCGGATGCTTCTCATTCGCACCACGCCATGGAACACGGCGGGTTCATGCAAGGCGGCATGCATCACGCGATGGCGAAGGGTGTGAAGCTCGAAGAGAAAATCGACGCCGCAACCCACACGATCACGCTGCGCGTTGGACCGATGGCGCTTCCTTCGCACACCAGTCACCACAAAATGCCGCAGCCGCCCGATCTTTTTTGGACAATTCCCGTGGACGCCTGGCTGCTTGCCTATACGCCGAAACTCGTGGACTCCAGCGGGAACGAAGTGCCTGGCCGCGTTTTGCACCATGTCGCTTTTTGGAATGAAAACCGATCTGATTTTCTTTGTCCGAATAAAGAAGAACACATCTTCGGCGCCGGCAGCGAATTGACCAACTGGGTCGAGATTCCGGGCTACGGTTATCCCGTGCGGAAGGATGACCAAATCCGGGTCGAAACCATGGTCCACAACCCGTCGGACACGCCTTACGACAAGGTGTACCTCGAGGTGCAAATCCCATATATCGATGCGAATGCGCCGAGCGTGGCGAAGTTGATCAACAACGTTTATCCCGCGTGGATGGACGTGGAATCATGTGGAAATTCGGGCTACGACTTGAAGCCCGGAAAAAATGTGACGACCGGGACAGTGCCGGTGAAATACGACGGCATTCTTCTCGGCGTCGGCGGGCACATGCACGACTACGCAAAGGAAATAGTTCTTGAGGACACGACGCGCAAGGAAACGGTCGCGACGCTCGATGCCAAAGTCAACGCGCAAGGCGAATTGTTGAGCATGCCGGTCGTGACGTTTTTCGATCGAGGCGGCTACAAATTCGCCGCCGGCGACACGCTGAAAATCACGGCGACCTACGAAAATCCGACCGGCAAATTTCTGCGCGACGGCGCCATGGGCATCGTGGTCGGATATTTCGCGCCCGCGAACGATGCGGCGATGGCCTCGCTCCGCCACAAAGCCGCGCCGCCCCATGAAATGGCCGGCATGACTCACGACCAATAATCCGTTCGCTCAATGGCCAGGACACCTCGGCGCTTCTACTCAGCAATGACGTCGAAGCCTTTGGCGCGAGTCTCTCCCGGGAAGATCTTGTCCGCATCATCCGCGAGCGCCTACCTACAATGACGCGTTCCATTACTGAAATTCTGGTTATCATAGAATGATCTGGATATTGGAATAGCCACTGGACTTTATATCTGATTTACACAAATTTTTTTCTTAATACAATTGGAATCAGATAGTTAACACAAATCATCCAACGTGCTTTTGGTAGCATTCGTGCTCGTTTCTGTTCAGACACTACTCTCGCTTGACCGGCCTATCGTTGACCTAAAAGTATTTTAAAGTGCCTTTTGGGGGATAAATCGATGATCAAGAGAGTTTTGGGGGCTCTTGCCGCTCTATTGGCCACCACGCTCACAATGGGTGTTCTTTCGGCTCGAGCGCAAGACGTGGCGTCTCTCACTGGAATCGTGACGGACAAGGATGGTGGCACGGTATCGGACGCCGTCGTAAAACTTGTTGATACGAACACGGGCGCGAATTACGCGACCAAGACCGGAGACGACGGAACGTACAGGTTTCTGCAATTGTCTCCTGGCCCGGGGTATACGCTCACGATCAATAAAGATGGTTTTCAGACCGTTAACATTTCAAATCTATATTTGCCGATTGCCACCACAACGTCGAGAAACGTTGAGTTGGCGGTCGGGGCGCTAAAGGAAACTATCGAAGTGAAGGCCGAGGGCTCGGTCAGCTTGAACACGACCGACAGCGCCATTGGCAACAATTTCGACTTGCGTGCTGTTGCGGATTTGCCGAGCGAGTTCCGCGATGACCCTGCCGCTCTGTTGCGGCTTCAGCCGGGTGTGGTCAGCGCGCAAGGCGGCACGAACGCGGACCCGAGTGGCAGCCGGGACGGCTCTGTGGCTGGTGCACGCGCCGATCAAAACAACATCACCGTGGACGGAATTGACGCCACAGACTTCGCGATCGGCCAGGCATTTGCCACGCAAGCGGCCGTTCCCCTGGACTCCGTTCAGGAATTCAGCACGCAAGTTGGCAACCCCACCGCGGCCTATGGCAGGGGAAGCGGTGCGCAAACTATTATTACAACCAAGAGCGGTACGAACGTTTGGCATGGTGCGGCATTCGAATACAATCGAACTGCCGCTACGGAAGCGAATACCTTCTTCAACAATAAAAACAGTGTTCCCCGGACTAACTTGGTCCGGAACCAATTTGGCGCAAATCTCGGCGGCGCCGTCAAGAAGGATAAGCTTTTCTTTTTCTTTGATTACGAAGGCAGGCGCGATGCGAAGCAGGCAAATGTTCTTCAGATCGTACCTCTAGGTCACGTTAAGAATGGCGGAATCGCTTACGTCAACGCTCTCAATAATACGACCAATCAGCCGTGCAGCCCCTTGAGCCGACTAGGCTCGAGTGACACCAGTACGGCCTGCGTGACCATCCTGACTGCTGCTCAAGTGGCGGCTCTGGATCCTTGCTCTGCGCCCGGCGCCTGCTCCAATGCGACAACGCCTGGGTTTTCCGCGGCTGGATCCGCTCCCGCTCTCTTGAACCTCTTCAACACGCGCTATCCCCAGCCTAACGATCTTGCCTCCGGAGATGGGCTTAACACGGCAGGCTTCCGTTTTAATGCCCCCAACCCTTTTACGGAGAATATCTACACTACTCGAATCGATTACAACATCAACAGCAAGCACAAGATGTTTACTCGATTCAACTTTAATAACTCCAACGCCATTTCCACTCCCATTCAGTTTCCGGGTGACCCCGTTACGGGTCCTCAGATCGGGCAGGACAACGGTTGGGTCCTCGGCGAGACCTGGATAATCACCTCCCGGACCATCAATCAATTTACGTACGGAGAATCGCGCGTCAGTCTCGACTTCCCGATCCCCTTCAACGGAAATGGGAACAATTTTCCACTGAGTTGGTTCGGCGGTTCACTATCTGTTCCTTTTGCCCGTCAGAGTACGCAATCCCGGCTCGACCCCGTTCCCACTTTCCGCGATGATGCCACTCTTGAGCGGGGCAAGCATTCAATTCAGGTCGGCGGCGAGTGGAAGCCCATTCGCGTTCGCAGCACGCTCGGCAATGCCTTCAATCTTTACAACGAAGGCTTGGGCGGAAATGTTACGAGCCTTACCCCGGATTTGCAGCCACCCAATCTCCTTGCAGCAGGGTCCGCTAGCGACCCAAACGGCATTGCCGCTTCCAACTGGAACAATTTTTTTGTCGGAGCTCTTGGCTTCATTAACGCGGACCAAAGCAACTTCATTTACACGAGGAATGGAACCACTTTGCCTCAGGGCGTCGCCTCGCGCCGGGACTACCGTTATTACACGTATGCTTTCTATGCCCAGGACTCCTGGAAAGTTCGCAGCGATCTCACGGTCACCGCTGGCCTTCGCTATCAGTATGATTCGGTACCCTACGAGACGAATGGGCTGGAGGCAACGTTTGCAAACACGAACCTCAATAATCTTTTCCAAGTGCGCACCGCGAACGGCTTGAATGGCGTTTCCGGGCCCAACGCGACTCCGCTGCTCAAGTATCAGCTTGCGGGCAAGGCCAATCCCAATGCCCCGTCCTTGTATGGTGCCGACAAGCTAAACTTCTCTCCCCGGCTGGCCCTCGCGTGGAATCCTGGCTTCCGCAGTGGCCTGCTGGGCAGCGTTTTTGGCGATCACAAGACTGTGCTCCGGCTCTCCGCCGCCCAAATTTACGATCAGACCGTGGTCAACGCCTTGAACTTTATCGAGGATCAGGCCAGCTATCTCTTCGCTAACACCGTTTCGCCTAGCTTTGGCGTTGCTGGTGGGCTCCCCGCGAATTCGTTGCTTGTCGGTCCGCGATACACGGGTCCGACCACTCTCCCGTTCTCTATTTCCGCCCCTCCGTTCAAGAATCCCCTGACGCCCGCACCGCCTCCCGGCGGCTTCCTAATCAACTATGGAATCGATCCGCAGTTGAAGACTCCTTACTCAACAGTCTTCTCGGCGGGCGTCCAGCGCGAGTTCCCCGGCGGATTTCAACTGGAAGTCGACTATTACGGTAGGTTTGGCCGGAGACTCTTCACCTTGGCCGACGCCGCCCAGCCTGTGGACTTTATCGATCCGGCATCCAAGCAGGGTCTCATCGCCGCTATAACTAATTTGGAAGTGGCAGTGCGACAAGGCGTCAGTGTGGCCAACGTCACATCTCAGCCTTTCTTGGAGAACCAAATCCCCGCCGCAACCGGGCTAAGCTGCCCGACAGTCAACGCCATTTTCTTGACTCCATTCACCACTTGCACACAGCTCGTTTACGGCACCAACCAGCTTAATTTGCTGCAGGGAAACATCGGCTTTGTTCTCTTCCCATTGGCGGTAGGCGGTGTTTTCGCGCCCAATGTTGGTTTGCCCTCGCAGTTTATCGGAAACCTCTTGGGGTCCAACAAGGGCTGGTCTTCCTACAACGGGCTTTTGGTCACTCTGCGCAAAAGGCTGTCACACAACCTTCAGTTCGACTTCAATTACACCTTTTCTCATTCCATTGATAACAGCTCTCTTGTCGCCAACAATACCGGCAATTTCGCAAACCAGTCTTATACGACGATTTGCAATCCGATCGACCTGAATGTGTGCCGCGGGAACTCCGAGTTCGACGCCACCCACCAGGTCAGTGCCAATTTCGTCTATGACCTCCCCATTGGCCGTGGCCAGCCTCTCGGCGGGAACTCCGCCCGTTGGCTCGATGAAGTCATTGGCGGCTGGCAAGTCTCTGGAATCGTTACCTGGCGCACCGGGTTGGCATTGCCCGTCGAATCCGGCGTAAGCACAACGAGCCTGCTGGCCGACAATGGAGCTCTCTTTACCGGCAGCCCAGCCGCCGTTTCAACGAACCTCCATACCGACACGAAGAACAACAATCAAATCCAGTTCTTTGCCAATCCAACCCTGGCAGCCGCTGCATTCTCTCCCGTCAGCGGCTTACAGGTTGGCAATCGCGATACCATGCGGGGTCCGCATTTCTCCAATGCGGACTTGGGCGTGGCCAAGATCTTTCCACTCTACAAAGAAAGGTATCGCCTCATCCTTCGCGCAGACGCATTCAATGCGTTTAACCATCCGAGCTTTGCCTTTCCCAACACCAACATCAACTCTTCGACCTTTGGAGTCATCACCGCTACAATCGGCCAGGAACAAGCGCGCGTGCTGCAGATGTCGCTGCGCTTCACCTTCTAGAGGAGCCGAACTATCGCAGTGATCGAGCGGGTTTCCCGATGAGGGAGCCCGCTCCGTCTTTTTATTCTTGGCGGGGCTTCCCTACTCCGCAGTTGCGACGAAGCCTTTTGCGCGAATTTCGCCCGGGGAAATTTCGTCCGCGTAACACCACACCCAGTTTTCGCCCGGCTCAATCGAACGCACTAGCGGATGGTGCGCGCGGTGGAAATGTTTCGTCGCATGTTTGTTTTTCGAGGAATCGCAGCAGCCCACGTGGCCGCACTCCAGGCAGAGGCGCAGGTGCACCCACGTGTCGCCGATCTTGATGCAATCCTCGCAAACGTGTTTGTCGGTGCGGGTGAATTTAATCTGGTTCAGATGGCTGCATGTTTCCGGCATAGGTTCCTTCCTTCCGCCCGGCCTCCCGCGCGACGCGAGCCCTTCATTCAGGCGGCGTTGGCGGAGAACTGCGAAATTTTTTCGAGCGCCTCGCGATCCCAGTTCGCGAGCTTCGCTCCCGCTTCGTAAGTGCTCTGGCAAAATTCCAGCAGCGCCGTGCTGGGAGAAGCGGTTGCGCGCACCTCGTCATACATCAGGAGAAATTCGCCGAGCTGCTGGTGATAAAAGGCAGCGTCCGGCCGGACGCGAGATTCGCCGAATCCCTGCGGCACCGGAGCCATGTAGGAATAAAACGCCGCGCCTTTGATGTCGCCGCCACCGGGCCAAAAGCCGACGCTGCTGACTTCGTGCGAATAGGCTTCGCGGGTGATGACGTCGGCGCCCTTGCGTTCCGGGGCGCGGCGGCCGGAAAAGCGCGTCACCGCAAGGTCGAAGCTGCCCCAGAAGAAATGCACCGGGCTGGACTTGCCGATGAAGCGCGACCTGAACTCGTTGAATACGCAGTCCGCCGACACCAGGATTTGCCAGAACCTGCGCGCGTATTCCGGATCGTAAGAAGCGTGAACGCGGTCCTGGTCGAAGGGAATCGGCGCGGGAATTTCCGCCGGCATTTTCCAGATCTTCACCTGGATGCCTGCGGAGTGCAGCAGCGCCATGAACTCCCGGTAGAAATCGGCGACGGAACGCGGCACCAACGGGAGCGTTTTCCTCAAGCCGTCATTCGTCTGGAGCACGAGCTGGTGTTCCAGGAAATCGAAATACACTTCGAAGACGCGCCCGGCGTAAGGTATCGCAGAAGTGGTGAGGCCTCGGGCGCTGACGTACAGCGGCACATTCCACCAATGATTCACCAGGGGCGTGAGCGCGAGGCGGACTTTTCCCACGATTTGCGTCCACATGTGGAGCGTGGCGCAGGTGTCCTTCCATGCTTCGAGCGGCAGTGAAGGCCAGCACTCCGGAAGATCGCTGATACTGGTTTTTTGCGTTTCCGTCATCTCAGCCCAGCCTCGTGCTTGCTCTACCGGCGATTGAATAGATGGACACGGGCATAGGGTAACCCAACTGCGGCCTTCCCGGCACGGTTGCATGTTGTAAGCCGGGCGACGGGAACGGTGCGGGCGGCGGCACGATGAACAAGGAAATCATGATTCACCAAAGAAGCGGGAGCGGACGGAATCGCCGAGGGGCATCTCCGGGCCGCTGAAAATGTGATCGGGGATGCGGGTGAGGTCCTCGGTGATAAGCGGAAGTGCGCGCTGCCGACGGAGGGCGGCCTCGGGTGACTGTTCCTGAAAAACCTGACGGAACCAGATCGTGGCAGTGTGGCAGTTGTGAAAGTAAGCATCGTGCTGTTCGGCGTAGCGGTGACCCGCCTGGTCCCAATCGGAATTGCGGAGGAGCTCATCGCGGAGGACGCGAACATCGCGCAGGGTGAGCGACATCCCCTGCCCGAAACTCGGATCGCTGGTCGCGGCAGCATCGCCGATAAGCGCGACCCCGCTGCGATAGGGATGATTCACCCAGGAGTCGCCGCCATCAAAAGAAGCGAGGGGTCCGATGCTTTTCGCGGCGGCATGCAATTTAGCGAACACAGGAGCAACCTTGGCTGATTCGGAAAAGAAGAGGCCGAGTTTTTCGCTTCCCTGCAGACGATAGTCCGCGGTCGCGGGATAACCGAGATAGGCGCGGTAACGTGCTTTGCCTTGCGGGATCACCACACCGATGGTGCCAAGGTCTGAATTGAAAATGAAGACGCCCATATCCTCCCGGGCCCAGACATCGGTAAGGAGAACGCCGGCGAATAGAAAGGGCTGCGCGTTTTTCTCGAGGGTGAACCCGCCCCACTTGCGCGCCTGAGAACCGCGACCATCGGCAGCGACGATGAGGCGTGCTGCAATCCGCTCGGCGTGGCCTTCGGCTGCAGCCACGACGACCGGCTGCTGGCCAGTCTCAATGCGCTCGACCGTCACGCCCCGGCGCACTTCCGCGCCAACGGCTTCCGCGGCGGCGAGCAGCGCTTCCTGCATCTCGGCGTGAGAGAAGGACAGACCGGGAAGCTGCTGCGGGGTTGTTTCGGGAAGATTGCGAGGGCCAAAGCCGAGATCCGCCCAGGGGAGTTCGCAGGCGCAGTTGCGGCGAAGGGTTTCGAAGATGCCGAGTTCTTTCGCTTCGGCGACACCCCAGGGGCAAACGTATTCTCCGCGGACGCGGTCCCGGAACCGGCGCTCCTGCTCGAGGACGAGCACTTTGGCGCCGCGTTCGGCCATGGCGCGGGCGAGCGCGGAGGCACCAAGTCCGCCGCCGATGGTGGCGATGTCGTAGCGCGATGCGGTCATGCGAGTCAGGTTATCCTAGGCTGCCACCATGGGCGAGTCAACCGACGATGTTGTCAGTTTTCATGGGTGCGCGCCACCCGTCGGATGCTCTG
>Ga0307479_10004830_pt1 | contig 12397 bp, 8 predicted proteins | sample atmos_gasesECM4C_FD_203743 | JGI IMG/M metagenome (GOLD analysis project Ga0307479, IMG submission 203743) | Hardwood forest soil microbial communities from Morgan-Monroe State Forest, Indiana, United States - atmos_gasesECM4C_515 | ecosystem: Environmental > Terrestrial > Soil > Temperate...
CCGAGGACCAGGACCAGAAGGACCTGCGGCCGCCCCCGGCCGGGTGCTCGTTCTTGAATCAAAGAATTCTCGATCTGAAATCGAGAGTAGAAGGGACCGGCCGCCCCGGCCGGGTTTCCGTCAGTTAGTCAAAGAATTCCCAATCGCAAAATCGCCCGCTTCTGTTCCTCAAAAGAAAACCCGCGCGAGGGCGCGCGTCGGTCCTTCTTAAACACTGGCCGACAACCGCCGGTATCGCCGCCACACGAGCATAACCGGAAAGGCCAGAATCGCCAGCCAAATCAAAAGGACCGGCCCATTCTCTGCGAAGAACAATAAGATTCCGAGAACCGTCTCCGTGGCATTCTGATAGCCGGCAACCAGCGCGTTATGAATGCGGGTTGAGACCGAAGGGGCAGGTGGGTTTATCTCTGCCTTGAATTCTTCCGTGAGTTGCAGTTCGACGGTGGCGAAGTCCACGCGATGTTCGAGCGCCTTCTGCTCCGCTTCCATGCGTTCGATGTCGCCGCGCACGCGGGCGATCTCCCGCTCAACCTGTAAGACGTCGGTTATTTTCCCGGTGCGCTGCTCGAGAATCGCGCGCAGCCGATCTTCGGTGTCGCGAGAGTTCTTAAGACGGGCCACTAAATCGGCGTGCTGCTCGGTGACCTCCTCGCCGGATTGCGATTCGTTCTCGACGCGGCCCAGCGCCCTCAGCTCGGCAATGGCCGAGGAGAGCTCCGGAGCCGGAATCCGCAGCGAGGCTACAAGATTCTTTGGCGCGTTCTCCGGCGTGCCGACATTGAGTTGCGCGGCGTATCCGTGGTGGTGGTTCAGGATCGCGTCCAGCGAGGCTCGCGCAGCGGGAAAATCCTTCACCACAATCGACAGCGAGACTGTGCGGGCGATCATGGGCAAAAAGATGTCGTTAAAAACTTTGCTCTGCTGGTCCTGACCATCGGTGATGACCAGGCCGCCCGGAGCTGCTCCTGTTATTTGGCCTAGCACTCCGCCCATGGCGCCCCCCGGCACTTTTCCGGCGAAGCCGCTCACCGAGCCTACGCCCCCAGCCCTTCCATTTCGAACTGGTCCGGATGGCGGAACAACGGACTCTCGAATCGCGTCTCTATCGCCTCCGGCCCGTTGTTGCGCGACAACCATGGCATGGTCGGCGGCCGCCTTCGAGCGCAGCAGGTTCGGGACAGAAATCGCCATTACTATCACCAGCACGGCCAGCGTCGCTCCTCCGCGAAACGCCCACTGCTTCCGGTTCCAGAAGCTGGCGCGAACGATCAGATTTGGTTTCCTGATTCTTGAGTCCGAAGCAGTCACGGCCTTCGTGATGGACTGCTCGACATTGATGGGGATCGCCGGAACGTTCCAGGCAGACAGCGACTGCGACGTGGCGCGAAGCTGCTCGGCGAGTTTGCTGCATTCAACGCACTGCTCAACGTGCGCAGAGACGGCCTCGAGCTGCGCGTCTGAGAGTTCGCCGTCGAGCCAGGCCATGATCTCTTCCGGCTCAACAGGATGGGTGGCGATGTTCATATGCGCTCCTCAGAGGGCTTCAGCGGCGAGACAGACGATTTGGGAACTGGGGCAGTGAGCAAGTCTCGCAAAGCCATGCGCGCGCGGAATAATCGCGAGCGAACCGTGTTGACCGGCAGGCGCAACAGCTCCGCAATCTCCGCGTAGCTTAGCTGCTCGAATTCGCGCAGCAGAAGAATTTCGCGCTCTATGCGATCCAGCTTTCCTACTGCGTGCCGAAGCAGAACCTCCTCGCCCGTGCCACTCTCCGCCACTGGCTCCCGCGTGGCTGCTCCCAGAAACGTAGCTCGAAACGCCGCTTTCCGCCGATGTGCGCGCAGAATCTTGAAGCCGATGGCATAGAGATATGTCCGAAACAAGGCGGATGGCTCATAGCGCGACGCGGCGCGCAGCACGGCCAGGAAAGTCTCCTGCGTGAGCTCTTCTGCTTGCTCCGGATCAGTCACGCGCCGCCGGAAAAATCCAAACAACGGCTGCTTATAACGGGAGAAAAGCTCACCGAAGGCGTCCTTCGAACCACGGGAGAACGCCAGCATTAGTTGCTCGTCGCTCTCGGGCAGTGCGGAATTTTCCGCCTCGGAATTTTTCGCTGCAGCGATCATCAATTCAACTTTGCCGCCCTTGAGTCTGGAACCTATCGCGGCATCGCATCTTGCATACAAGCTACGCTTGCTCTCTATTGCTGGTAATGCCGCGAGAAGGCGAAAAGTTCCGTTCGAGAAAGAAATTGTGAGGAGTTGCCCCGGGTGGCGAAAAGCAAAATCGCCCGCCGATCAGCGCGGCTTGGTTGGATTCACGCGGATTCGTGGTCAATTTTGGACGCCAAGTTTATATCTGAGGTAATGCTCAAATAATTATCGAGAGCGATACGTCATAGCTTAATTGTCACTAGAGTCGGCGGTAGGAATTGCCATTCGCGGCTTGGCGGAGAGGCGCACGCCACAGTCAACGCCGAAATTCCCTGATAAATTCCCTGCCAGAGGGTAGGGGTAAGCGCGGCAAACGGTCGTAAACCGTTCTGTTAGAAGCGGTTAGCCACCAAATTCCCTGGATTCCCTGTTCACTTCCCTGCCTGTGGGGCAAAATCTGCGGATTTTGGGCAGAATTTGTGAATTCAGGGCCTCAGAGAGAGAAAATTCGCTGATAAATTCGCTGAAGCAGGGAATGTACCCTGATCGGCGTCGCGCACAAAACAGGCCCATGTCGGTGGCATAGGAAAGGAAGGGGAACGGACTTGAGGATTCCGCTAAAGCCTAAGCCGCTGTAGAGCTGTCAGAACCGCCGGTTATGAGCACGGTGAACTCAGTGATTACCGATCAGTAAATCGACAAAGCGATTATCTAGAGCCGGTATTTCTTCGCCAAGTGCCGGAAAGATCGGTAAGAAAGCTTCAACATTTCCGCCGCGCGGGTTTGCACTCCGCCGGATTGTCGCAAGGCAGACTGCAATAGCGACCGCTCCAGGTCGGCGACGTAGGCTTCCATGTCAATGCCCTCGGCGGGAACGCTGCTACCGTCGTTCGAAACACCTCCCATAGCGGCCGCTGCCGCTCGCGCCTTGGAGCGCTCACCCGGTTCGTTCACATGAAGAACCTCGCTGGTTTCCATGGCCACGCTGCGTTCGATCGTGTTCTCGAGCTGCCGAACATTGCCCGGCCAATCGTAGGCCAGCAGGGTTTCAATCGACTCATCCGCGATGCGCAAAATGTTCTTGCTTGCGGCTGGTGCGTATCGCTTCAAGAAATGATTGGACAGCAGTGGAATGTCTTCCTGGCGCACGCGCAACGGCGGTACCTCAATGGGAATGACGCTGATACGGTAATAGAGATCTTCGCGGAATGTCTTCTCTTCGACCATCTCCTGGAGGTCACGATTGGTGGCTGCAATCACCCGCACATCGACTGGAATCTCCGAAGTGCCGCCCACAGGACGAATCGTGCGCTCCTGCAAAGCGCGTAGGAGCTTCACCTGCATGGCAAGACTCATTTCCCCGATCTCGTCCAGAAAGATTGTTCCCGCGTTGGCTACTTCAAATAGTCCCCGCTTGTTCTGATTTGCTCCGGTGAAAGCGCCCTTGACATAGCCGAACAATTCCGTCTCCAGCAGAGTTTCAGGAAAAGCACCGCAGTTCACCGAGACGAAGGGCTCGCCTCCGCGTTGGGAGCAACTATGGACCGCGCGCGCCACCAGCTCCTTGCCGGTGCCACTCTCGCCGTGAATCAGGATGGTGCTGCCAGTGGAAGCCACCGTCCGGATCGTCTCTTTGAGCTGCTTAATTGCCGGACTGCATCCGATGAGGTTGTCGAGCGAGTTTCGACTGGCGGCGTCGCGGCGGTAGGCCTGGTTTTGGCGGCGCAGATCGATGACTTCCGCCGCTCGTCCGATGGAAACTCGCACTTCATCCACGAGTGCGTTCGGGGTCTTCTGGATGTAATCGAATGCTCCGGACTTTACGGCTTGCACGGCGGAGTCAAAATCTCCCGCTGCGGTGATGAGCACTACTGCCGAATCGGGCGAAACCCGATGAGCGTGTCTCAGCACTTCGATGCCATCGATGCTGGGCATCTTGATGTCGGTGACGATCACGTCGAAACGCGCCGAGTCGATCTTGCGGATCGCCAACTCACCGGAGTTGACGGTCTCGACTTTGTGTCCCTCTTTACGCAATGCGATCTCGAGCAGCTCGCGAATCGAGCGCTCGTCGTCGCACACCAAAACATTAGCCATGGACTCTCTCCGCCGCAGCCGCCGCTGCGCGAACTCTCTTCTCCGCGGCAGTTAACGCCCGCGAAGGGGCCTGCGCCTGCGGTATCTCGATTACGAACTCGGCGCCTTCCCCAGGGGCTGAGACGGCATATACGCGCCCTTTATGCGCTTGCACGATTTGATAGACCAGAGCGAGTCCCAGACCGGTTCCACCTTCAAAGCTGGATTGGAACGGCTCAAAGATCTTTTCTACTTGCTCCGGCCGCACGCCAATCCCGCTGTCCTTGAAGGAAAGCGACCAGCCGCCGCCACGAGCGCGGAGGGTGACTTTCAGCGTTCCTCCGCCGGGCATCGCGCGAAAAGCGTTGTCGCAGAGGTTCCAGAACACCTGCTTGAGACGATCGGTATCGACAATGGCCAGCGCCTCGCGCGTCTCAAAGTTGCGCACGATGCGGCAGTCCGCCCCGTTTCGCGACGGGCGGTTGTCGATCAGGCGAAGAGTCTCATCGAGCAGGAGCAACAGATCGTGCTGGGCAAACTTGTAATTCTTTTCCCGGGAGTACATCAGGAAATCGGAAATGATGTTGTTCAGCCGCTCCGATTCGCGGCGCACGATATCGACCAGCACTTGCTGCTCTTCGTTTAACGTCGCCATCTTGGAGAGCATCTGCACCGAACCGGCAATCGACGAGAGCGGATTGCGGATTTCATGGGCGATGCCGGCGGCGAGTCGCCCCACGGCGGAAAGACGATCGCGCTGGCGAATTTCGTTTTCCAGCCGCCGAACATCGGTGAGGTCGGCGAAGGTATAAACGAAGCCTATGACGTCGCCGTCGTGAATGGTGAGAGGCGTGATGGTTAAGCCAAAGATCTTCTCTCCATCCGGTGTGCTCGCCCGCAATTCATCCTGTACCGGATAGGAATCTGGTTCGGGCATGCGGTCGAGAAACAGAGAAGATATATGAGTACCCAGGACTTCGCTGGATTTCCGGCCGAGGAAATTCAACCCAGGTTGGTTAATGAGGGTGATGTCGCCATCGAGATCGGTGGTGATGAGGCCGCCACGCATCGAATGCAGAATGTTTTCCTGAATGGCCTGCAGATCTTCGAGCTCGTCACTTTTCACGTGCAATTCGACGCCGACCTGCCGCAGCTTTGCGCTCAGGTTGCTGGACAGATAAGCAATCGCCATGTACGCGAAAAAGTTGATGCCGACGACGAGCTGGACAGCTTTGAGGTCAGGACGCGACACCGAGAATGAGCGGATTATCTGGTAATAGGAGAGATCGAGGATTGCGCCGAAAGCAATGAACGACAGGGCTGCCGTTAGATATGCCCACCACCGTGGCAAAAGAATGCTGGCGACGATGATGACCAGCGGATAAAGAAAATTGAAGGGAGTGTCGATGCCGCCGGTCAGGTAAATAACTGTCGTAGTCAGCGCAAGATCGCTGAGCACCTGGATTCGAGCCTGAAGCTTGGACTCGCTCCAGAGATAATTCAATACGAGAAGGAAAACCGCGACTGTGTACCACAAAAGAATCGCGCTTACGAATTCTCGCTCCGGGACATTCGTCCTGGTGAGGCGCACAATGGCCAGACCAATGCCCAGCAGGAAGGTGATGATGATGATTCTCACCTTCACCAGCCAGGTTAACCAGGTGCGTTCGTCGAAAGTACGTAACATAAGCTTCTAGCTACTGGTACCCGGCTTCCTTCAGATCTTGTCGTTGGCGATGAAAAGCCGGAGTCCGAGGACTACATCAGTGAGTGACCCCGGTACTTTGTCGTCTCAACATCGGCACGTCTGTGCCAGAGGACAGCGACGTCCTGGAGTCACGGCGGTTAATGCTTCGTTCGATACCGCCGCAACTCCGAACACTTGAGCAACGAGCGCCTGTTTCCGCGAGCTACCCCGAGAGCTTCGCGATCATGGCGAACAGCGGCATGTAAAGCGAAATAACGATGCCGCCCACAGCGACGCCGAGAAATGCGATCATCAGCGGTTCCAGGAGCGTCAGCAGGTCCTTGGTTGCGGCATCGACTTCGTCTTCGTAGAAGTCGGCGATCTTCTGCAGCATGTTATCCATGGCGCCGGTCGCTTCACCCACGCCGATCATCTGCGTAACCATATTGGGAAAAACGCCACACTCTTTTAGAGGATCGACGATCGTCCGGCCTTCTTCGATTGATTTGCGCACCTTGAGCAACGCTTCCTCAAGAACAGCGTTTCCCGATGTGCGAGCGGTGATGCTGAGTCCTTCCAGGATGGGCACGCCGGAAGTGATCAGAGTCCCCAGCGTGCGGGTGAAACGAGCAACGGCGATTTTACGCAGGAGCGATCCGACAATTGGCATCTTAAGTAAGATGCTGTCGGTAATGTACTTGCCCTTGGCGTCTTTACGGACCCACTTGAGCCCAAAAAACGCAGCCACCAGGCCGACCCCCGCCACCCACCAGAAATTCTGAACGAATTGACTCAGACCGATAACGATTCGGGTTGCGAGCGGAAGATCGACGCCGAGTCCGGCAAAGAGTTTTTCAAAAATGGGAACGACGAATTTGAGCAGGCATCCGACCACTAACACCGCGATACTGATGACAGAAACCGGGTAAATGAGCGCCGACTTCACCGCCGATTTCAACTTGACGGCCTTTTCGACATAGGCCGCAAGGCGCTGCAGGATGATGTCGAGAATACCGCCGGTCTCGCCGGCCTCAATCATGTTCGTGGTGAGATCGTCGAATACTTTCGGATACAAACGCATCGCGTTTGCCAGCGTCGAGCCGCCTTCTACGGTTACGCGAACGCCGGTGAGCGCTTTTTGGAACGCCGGGTTCTCCTGGTTGGCGGCGAGAATCTCCAGACATTGCACCAGCGGCAACCCGGCGTCGATCATCACCGAGAACTGGCGGAAGAAAATAGCGACATCCTTGACCGCAACTTTCCCGGAACCGAAGGTCGGGAGGGCGAACTCCTTCCCTTTCTCTTTGACTACGACATTGCCGATGCGTTCCTTGCGCAAAACCGCCTGAAGCAACTGTTTGTTCGTGGCTTCGCGCTCGCCGGAGATTTTCGCTCCCGCAGCATCGACTCCTGAAAATTTGTAAATCGGCATTGCTGTCTCCTTGATCGCTACTGCGCCAACTAAACTTACTTCCCTGGATTGCGTGTCTTACTTACGTCCAGCGGCTGGCGCTGCTTTGGCGGCCGCCGCCTGGCCGCGGTTAATCATCTCCTGCAATTCGTCGGGCATCGACGAACGCAGCATCGCTGTCTCGAGCGAAATCTGCTTGCTGAAGAAGAGGCTGGCCAGTGATTGGTTGAAAGTCTGCATTCCGTATTTGTCCTGACCGGACTGCATCGCCGAATAGATCTGGTGAATCTTGTCTTCACGGATCAGGTTTCGAACGGCAGCGTTGGGCACGAGAATCTCCATGGCGCATGCGCGTCCTTGTCCCCCAATCTTGGCGAGCAACGACTGGCAAAGCACACCTTCGAGCACCAGCGAAAGCTGGGCCCGAATCTGGGATTGTTGGTGCGATGGGAATACGTCGATCACGCGGTTAATGGTGGAAGCAGCCGAGTTGGTGTGCAAGGTCCCGAAAGTGAGGTGACCTGTCTCGGCGATGCGCAACGCCGACTCGATGGTCTCCAGGTCGCGCATTTCGCCGATAAGCACCACGTCAGGATCCTCACGCAGAGCCGCGCGCAGGGCATCGCTAAACGACTTCGTATCCGCATGCACCTCGCGCTGGTTTACGAGGCAATTCTTGTTCTGGTGAACGAACTCGATGGGATCTTCGATGGTGATGATGTGATCGTGCCGCTCGGTGTTGATCTTGTCGATCATGGCCGCCAGAGTCGTCGATTTGCCCGAACCGGTAGGACCAGTCACCAGGATCAATCCGCGCGGCTTCTCGCACAATTTCGCGACGATGGGAGGCAGATTGAGTTGTTGGAACGACTTGATCTCGAAGGGAATGACGCGGAAGACGGCGCCGGTTGCGCCTCGCTGGTTGAACAGGTTTCCGCGGAAGCGGGCCAGACCTTTGAGTCCAAAGGAGAAGTCAAGCTCCAGATGCTCTTCGAAGCGGTGCTTCTGCGCGTCCGTTAGCACGCTGTACGCGAGCTGCTTGGTTTCTGACGGATTCATTGCCGGCAAATCCAGCGGCTGGAGATGTCCATGCACGCGCACCTGCGGAGGCGAATTGGTGGAGATGTGCAGGTCGCTTCCGTTCAACTCCAGCATCTTCTTGAGCAGATCGCTTAATGTTGCGTTCATACGTTCCTCATTTGGGCTCAAGCCCGTTTACCCGTCCGCGATTGCAGACGGCCCAGATTTAGTGGACGGTTTCGCGCGCAACTTCTTCGAGCGTGGTGGCTCCATCCATTACCTTCCGCAGCCCGCTGCGACGCAGCGTGATCATTCCGCGTTCAATCGCCTTTTTCTTTAGCTCAACGGCGGACGCGCCAACCAGAATCAATTCGCGAATTTCGTCATCGATTTCCATCACTTCGTACAAACCGCAACGTCCCTTGTATCCGCTGTTGTTGCAGTTGGAGCAGCCCTTGCCTTTTGAAACTTTGACCGTCTTCGACTCTTCAGGCGAAAATCCGGCGTCGAGCAATGCTTGTTGATTCAAATCGACGACCTCGATGCAATTGCTGCAGATGCGGCGAATCAAACGCTGGGCAACGATCAAATGGACGGCTGTGGCCACCAGAAAAGGCTCAATACCCATGTTCATCAAGCGGCTGATCGTTTCAGGCGCACCGTTGGTATGCAGTGTGGAAAGCACCAAGTGTCCCGTCAACGCGGCCTTGATCGCGATTTCCGCGGTTTCGAAGTCACGAATCTCGCCCACGAGAATGGTGTTTGGATCTTGCCGAAGGAACGCCCGCAGTGCAGCGGCAAAGTTCAAGCCGATGGCTTCCTTCATCTGCACCTGATTGACTCCGGCAAGCTGAAATTCCACGGGATCTTCGGCGGTCATGATGTTGGTATCGGGCTTGTTGAGCAGCGAAATAGCGGAATACAGAGTGTTGGTTTTACCCGAACCGGTGGGGCCAGTGACCAGCACCATGCCGTAGGGTTTCTTCACTGCGCGCTGAAATTTCTCCAGCGACTCAGGTTCGAATCCCAATTTGGTCATGTCCAGGCGAAGGTTCTCTTTGTCGAGCAGACGGAGAACGATTTTTTCGCCCCACAGCGTTGGCAGGCAGTTCACGCGATAGTCGAGCTGCTTCTTGCGGCCATTGAGCTGCATCTTCAGCATGATGCGGCCGTCCTGCGGCAGACGCTTTTCGCTGATATCGAGTTTTGACATGATCTTGATGCGCGAAGTGATCGCATCTTTCAGCTTGAGCGGTGGCTGCATGATGTTCTGCAATTGGCCGTCAATGCGGAAGCGGACGCGATACTCTTTCTCGTAGGGCTCGATATGAATGTCGCTGGCGCCACGCTTTACCGCGTCCGTGAGGATGAGGTTTACGAGCTTTACGATGGGAGCCTCTTCAGCGCTCTTTTCGAGGTCCGAAGTGGCTAGTTCCTCGGCTTCTGATTGGAGTTCGACATCGGCTTCGTCGCCCATCGAGGCCATGATGTCGTCGAGATTCTCCTGCTCCTCCTCCGGCAAGGCATAAGCGCGGTCGATTCGCTCCATAATCGAGCTCTCGGAAGCGACCACCGGCTCGATGTTGAAGCCGGTCATGAACTTGATATCGTCCATGGCGAAGACGTTGGTGGGGTCCACCATGGCGATGGTGAGCGATGCGCCTACGCGGCTCAGAGGAAGGATCTGGTGTTTCCGCGCCGTCTCCTGCGGGATCAGCTTTACGACGTTAGGATCGATCTCGAAGAACTGCAGGTTTATGGCGGGAACGCCGTATTGACGGCTAAGGAAATTCGTAACCTCCTCGTCGCTGAGAAAGCCCAACTTCACCAGGACCGAGCCCAGACGGCCGCCTGAATCCTTTTGCGCCTTGAGCGCCTTATCCAGTTGGTCATTGTTAATGACCTTTTCCCGCACCAGAAGATCGCCAAGTCGTTGTGACATTGATTAGTTTTCCCGTCGCGACCATACTTCGGCCGCAATTGTTTTCCGCCGATTAGCTTTGCCCAAAACCGCTGGAAAGTAGAGCAGATTTCAAGTTGTCAGAACGCAAGGCTCTGGCTTTAGCACACTGGTAGTACGTGCGGATGGGCGAATCGTATGTTCAGTGACAAATATTGTCAATCCAGAAACGCTGGATACAGAAGGGGGAAAACTACTTAGTTACCAGGGACATGCACAAGTGTGTCCAAGCGGTCCGAATACGAACGGTGTGCTGTTTTATCTGTACGGAAAGGCCCGAATGGGAAAGAAAAAGCCGACCTGAATCGGTCGGCTGATTGGACTCCTTCGGCAATTTTCTACGGCAGCAGCCTCGATAATCCGGGCAGATTCTTGGTGATGTCGTTGAAAATTACCATGGCTGCAAACAATACGAGAAAAACGAAAGCAGCCTGGTAAATGCGCTCTTTGATATGCAGACTGATATCTCGGCGCATCAAGCCTTCGATCAGCAGCAGGAGCATCAATCCCCCGTCGAGGATCGGTATCGGGAATAGATTGAAGATTCCGAGGTTGAGGCTTATTCCCGCCATCAACAGCAGAAGTGGAGTCCAGCCTGGCTCGCGAGCTGCCTCGCCGGAAATCCTGGCGATCTCGATTGGACTGCTCATCATCTTTACCGACACTTTGCGCTCGACCATCTTGCGAACCAACTCGACCAACAACATCGCGTATTTCTTATTCTGTTCAACCGAGCGGCTCAGCGCCTGACTGAACGGCAGCTTGTCCACATGCTGGCGGACGCCGCCAATGAAGCCGATGCGATATTGCTGCCCGCCTTCATTGTTACTGGCAAGAACTGGAGTCATTTGATACTTGTTCACTTTGCCATCGCGCATGGCAGTGACTTCCACCGGCTTGTCTTTGTTCTTCTGAAGGAAATCGGTCAGCTCTCCCACGAAATGCAAGCCAATGCCATCAATGGCCAAAATCTCGTCGCCTTGCCGAATGCCCGCCTGATATGCAGGCATCTTTGGCTCAATGACGTCGACCACCACTCCCGCAGAGGGCTCGAGGCCAGCTTCTCCCACGTGGCTCGGGCCGTACGTACCAGGGATCAAAGTTGTGTTTAGCGTTTGCTCACCGCGCTTGAGTTCTACCGGGAGGGGCTGAGCAGGACTAATGGCGATCTTGGCTTTTGTGTCTTCCCAAAGAGGATTAGAGAGGCCGTCGAGTTGAGTAATAAGGTCACCGGGTTTGATCCCAGCCTTTGCGGCTGGCGAGTTCTCGTCAACCCAACCCACTCGCGTTGGCTGATCGAGATACCAGTCGTGCGAGTAGTGGACCATGAAAACGCCGGTCACAATACCGATAGCCAGTAGGATATTCATCGTCGGCCCGGCGATGGCGATTAGCAGGCGTTGCCATCGCGGATGCGACATGAACTCCGCTGGGTCGCCGGTTCGAGCCTCCATAGGATTCTCGCCGGCCATCTTGACATAGCCGCCTAGAGGCAGAGCGCTGATGCGATAGTCGGTATCGCCACGGCGAAAACCGAGCAACCGCTTGCCGAATCCAAGGGAAAAAACGTCAACGCGGACGCCGCACAATTTAGCCACGGCATAGTGACCGAATTCGTGCACCAGGATCATTACTCCCAGCACAAAGGCAACGGCCACAACAGCAATAAGAAAATTTGTTAGTGATTGCATCTATAGTTCAATAGTTCAATGAAATTCAACGAATTCGGTGTCCAGAGCCTACTGAGTGTACACCTCGCCCATGTGCGGAAAAAAGGGCTTCCGTCCCAACTACTTCCGCCGCTACGGCCCTTGTCTCGACATCTATCTGGAGCACTTCCCTAATAGATTCAGGATGGCGGTCACTAGTTTCGGTCAATACCGTTTTTATTGTTCTGGGGATGTCCTCGAAACCGATAACGCCATCGAGAAACGCTGCCACAGCGACTTCGTCCGCGGCGTTGAGTGCGACGGTCTTAGCGCCACCTGCCTCCGCAGCTTCATAAGCCAGCCTGAGACACGGAAACTTCTCCCTATCCGGAGGACAGAAATCGAGCTTCTTCAGAGAGTTCAAATCAAACTTCAGCT
>Ga0307479_10004831_pt1 | contig 12396 bp, 9 predicted proteins | sample atmos_gasesECM4C_FD_203743 | JGI IMG/M metagenome (GOLD analysis project Ga0307479, IMG submission 203743) | Hardwood forest soil microbial communities from Morgan-Monroe State Forest, Indiana, United States - atmos_gasesECM4C_515 | ecosystem: Environmental > Terrestrial > Soil > Temperate...
ACGCCGAACGGCAGAGGAAATCGCCTGGGGCAGCACGGGCAAAGAAGCGCGTTTTCTGACCATGTTCCGCAGGCTGCTGGGCCGGATCGACGAAGGTGACCGGCGGCTGCTCTTGTATATGGCTCAGAAGATGGCTAACCGGTAACATCAACCGCGGCGCGTCCCCGCCGCATTCCCCGTAACTTAAAATTAGGCGTCCGGTGCGAACTTCCCTGCCGGAAATCTCTGAAGTGTGCGTGGCGGGGAGACCGACAGACTAATTCCTCGATTATGTTGTTGACTTCGTTAGCCGACTAAATCTCATCTTTATTCACCGCGAAAGGCGCATCCTCTTGGTAGCTTCGCGGAAGACTTGATCGGTCACTCCCACTCGATGGTGCTGGGCGGCTTAGAACTGATGTCATAGACGACGCGGTTGACCCCGGCTACTTCGTTTACGATGCGGGCGGAGATGCGCTCCAGGACATCGTAAGGCACGCGGGCCCAATCCGCGGTCATGGCGTCTTCGGAAGTGACCACCCGAACGGCTACAGTATTTCCATAACTGCGCTCATCGCCCATCACGCCCACGCTGCGAACCGGCAAAAGAACGGCGAAAGCCTGCCAGGTCTTCTCGTAAAGTCCGGCGCGGCGAATCTCCTCCACTACGATGGCATCCGCCTCGCGAAGGGTTTGCAGGCGTTCGGGGGTGACTTCTCCCGGCAGCCGAACCGAGAGACCGGGGCCGGGAAACGGCTGCTTGGTGAGAATTTCGTCGGGCAAACCCAATTCGCGGCCGATGCGGCGAACTTCATCTTTGAAAAGTTCGCGCAGCGGCTCGATCAGTTCGAACGGCAGGTCTTCGGGAAGGCCGCCGACGTTGTGGTGCGTTTTTATTGTAGCGGACGGGCCGCGCACCTGGACCGATTCGATGACGTCGGGATAGAGCGTGCCCTGCACGAGATAATGGATTTCGCCGAGTTGGCGGGCCTGTTCGGCGAAGACGTTGATGAATTCTGCGCCGATGCGCTTACGTTTGATTTCGGGATCGGTGACGCCCTTCAGGCGCTCGAGGAAGCGATCAGCGGCGTTCACTCCCACGACGCGCAGGCCGACGCGATTTTCGAGCAGGTCGAGTGTTTCCTGGAATTCGTTTTTGCGCAGCAGGCCGGTATCGACGAAAACGTTGATGAGGCGATTGCCGATGGCCTTATGCACCAGCGCGGCCGCAACGGCGGAATCCACGCCGCCGCTGAGCGCGCACAGGGCGCGCCCGCGGCCCACCTGTTTGCGGATCGCTTCCACGGTTTCGGAGATGAACGAAGCGCCGCTCCAATTGGGGCGCGCGCCGCAGACGGCAAAAACAAAGTTGCGCAGGATTTCGCTGCCGCGCTCGGTGTGCCGCACTTCGGGGTGAAACTGCACGGCGAAGATGCGCCGCACGGGATCTTCGGCGGCGGAAAGGCCGTTGCTGCTCACGCCGGTAATCTGAAAACCGGGAGGCAGCGCGCGCACGTGATCGCCGTGGCTCATCCAGATTTTCAGCCGGCGCGGCAGGCCGGCGAAAAGCGCGGAGCCATCGCGCAAATCCACTTCGGCGGGGCCGTATTCACGCCGCTCGGCGCGCTCGACTTTGCCGCCCAGCGTATGCGAAATCCACTGCAGGCCATAGCAGATGCCCAGGACCGGCACGCCGAGCGAGAGCACGCCAGGATCGCAGATTGGCGCGGCGCTGTCGTACACAGAGCAAGGGCTGCCGGAGAGAACGATGCCGACGGGCTGATACGCGCGGATCTCCTCGAGCTTTGCCGTGCACGGAAGAATCGCGGAAAAGACTTGCAGTTCGCGGATACGGCGGGCGATCAACTGCGTATACTGGCCGCCGAAATCGAGCACGATGATGCCGCCCAGTTCGCTCTTGCTCATGGGCTGATGCTTTTCGGCGGCTTTGGCGGCCTGCACGGCCGAACCTCCTGCCGAACTGCCTGCTGAGCTGGCCGGGGCGCTCATTGTGCCACCACCACGTTGACGAGCTTGTTCGGAACCACAACGCGCTTTACCACCCGCGCACCGCGCAGCAATTCGCCGATCTTGGGATCGGCGAAGGCGCGCTCGGCCAATTCCTCTTCCGGCAGGCCCACATCCACGCAAATTTTCCCGCGCACGCGCCCATTGATTTGGATCACGATTTCGACCTGCTCCTCTTTAGCAAGCTCCGCGGAATACTGCGGCCATTCCTCGCAGTACAGTCCCTCTTTGTGGCCGAGCATTTCCCAAAGCTCTTCGGAGAGATGAGGGGCGATGGGCGCGAGCATCACGAGCAGCAATTCCAAGACTTGCTTCAGGATTTCGGGTCGCAGGTGCTTATCGAGCGGTTCATTGTCGTGCAGCTTATTCACCAGCTCCATAATGAGGGCGACACTGGTGTTGAAATGCCAGCGCGACTCGAAATCGGCGGTGACACGCTGCAGGGTCTGGTGCGCTTTGCGCAGCAGAATTTTCTCTTTTTCGGAGGCGGCAGTGATTTTCGCAGCCTGCGAATCGCGCGCCGCGAGGCCGCGCAGCGCCGCGGCGTGGCGATCGATCAAGCGAAAGACGCGATGGAGAAAGCGCGCGCAGCCTTCAATTCCCTGCTCGTTCCACTCCAAATCTTTTTCTGGCGGCGCGGCGAAAAGCGTGTACATGCGCGCGGTATCGCAGCCGTACTTTTCTGCCATGTCGATGGCGCCGACGACGTTGCCTTTGGACTTGGACATTTTGGCGCCATCTTTCAGCACCATGCCCTGTGAAAAGAGACGCCGCACAGGCTCGCGGATTTCCACGAGCTTCAGGTCGCGCATCACTTTGCAGAAAAAGCGCGAATAAATCAGGTGCAGGATGGCGTGTTCGATGCCGCCGATGTACTGATCGATGGGAAACCAATAGCGCGCGGCCGCCGGATCGAAGGGCGCGCGATCGTTGTGCGGATCGGTGTAGCGGAAAAAATACCACGACGAGTCGATGAACGTATCCATCGTGTCGGTTTCGCGCCGGCCCGGACCGCCGCACTTCGGGCACTTCACGTTCACGAACGAGGGCACGTTGGCGAGCGGCGATTGGCCTTGCCCCGTGAGCAGCACGTTTTCCGGCAGGCGGACGGGGAGATCCTTATCGGGCACGGGAACGATGCCGCACTGCGCGCAGTAGATGACCGGAATTGGCGTGCCCCAGTAGCGCTGGCGCGAAATGCCCCAATCCTTAAGGCGATAGGTGATCTCGGCTTCGCCGATGCCTTTGGCCTGCGCGTCGGCGGTCATTTTTTCGATGGCGGCTTCGCTGGTCAGACCGGTGTAAGGGCCCGAATTCACCAGATGGCCGAAATCGGTGAAGGCTTCCTTCATTTGATCCGCTTGCAGCGGAGCGCCTTCGAGCGGCTGGATGACCACTGGAAACGCGATTTTGTACTTGCGCGCGAATTCGAAATCGCGCTGATCGTGCGCGGGCACGGCCATGACGGCTCCGGTGCCGTATTCAGCGAGCACGAAGTTCCCTACCCAGATGGGGACTTTCTGGCCGGAAAACGGATTCGTGGCGAAGCGGCCGGTGAAGAAGCCTTCTTTTTCTGCGGTAGCCAGATCGGCGCCGCGAATGATGCGCGCGCGCAGGCGGCCGGCTTCCTCTTCCAGTTTGGCGCGATTGGACTGGCCGGCGAAAAGGCCCGGCAGAATTTCGTGCGCCGGCGAAAGAATCACAGCAGCAGCGCCAAAGATGGTGTCGACGCGCGTGGTGAAAACTTCAATCTGCTGCGCTTGCTTTGAGTCGGGGCCGAAGTCCACCGGAAAGCGCACGCGCGTGCCGCGCGATTTGCCGATCCAGTTGCGCTGCATGACGAGCACTCGTTCGGGCCAGCCGCCTTCGAGTTCGACCATATCTTCGAGCAGCGCGTCGGCGTATTGCGTGATGCGCAGAAACCACTGCTCGATTTCCTTGGCTTCGACGGCCGTGTCGTCGTGCTGCCAACAGCAGCCGTCGACGACCTGCTCGTTGGCGAGCACGGTCTGGCACTTGGGGCACCAGTTCACGAGGCTGCGCTTGCGGTAAGCGAGGCCGCGTTCGAGCATGCGCAGGAAAAACCACTGATTCCAGCGATAGTATTCGGGCTCACAGGTGGAAATTTCGCGGCGCCAGTCGTAACTGAATCCGAAGCGGCGGCAGACCGCCTTCATCTGCGCGATATTGGCGTTAGTCCAGTCGCGCGGCGGAGTTCCGCGTTTGATGGCGGCGTTTTCGGCGGGCAGGCCGAAAGCGTCCCAGCCGATGGGATGCAGCACGTTGAAGCCGCGCATGCGGCGATAGCGGGCCACGGCGTCGCCGATGGTGTAGTTGCGCATGTGGCCCATGTGCAGCGTGCCGGAGGGATACGGGAGCATCTCCAACAAATAATATTTTGGGCGCGCGGGATCTGCGTCTGCGTTGAAGACGCCTTCGGCGTCCCATCTTTCCCGCCACTTGGCTTCCACTTCCTGGGGATTGTATTCGGTCACGATGCCTCAGCCTTTGGATGCGCGCGCGGGCTTGCGGCTCGATTTTGCACTGCTGCGGGAGACGCGCCGTGTGCACGGCATCATGCTGAAGCCGTTCTGCGCGTGAGGAGCTTGCTTCACCGGGATGCCGACGAGGTCCCACAGGCGGCGCACGTTGCGGCGATCGTCGCCGGACGCGTCGATGGGCGTTTCGAGCAGAAACGCGCGTCCCGGGCGTCCGGCCGGCGACTTCGCTGACAGGCTGGGGTGGTTCAGGATGCGGCGAAAAGCTTCGAGACCAGACTTCCCTTTCCCAAAATGGCCGCGGCCGATGTGTTCGTGGCGGTCCACGCGCGAGGCAAACGGCGTCTTCGAATCGTTCACGTGCAGCACCGCGACGTGCCCCAGGCCCACGGTGCGGTCGAGCGCGGCAATCGTCTGCGCGAGACCGGCTTCGGTATGAATCTCGTAGCCGGCGTGGAAGGCGTGCGCGGTATCGAGGCAAATGCCGAGCGGAAGCTCGGGCGCGGCGTCCATGATCGCTTTAAGTTCTTCGAAGCGCGAGCCGATGGCCATGCCCATGCCGGAGGTGTTTTCGAGCAGCAGGCGCAGACGGCAGTCGCGGAGATCGCAGAATTTTTGGCACAGGCGCACGCCGCGTGCTGCCTGGCGCAAGGCCATGGCCACATCGCGAATGGCTTGGGCCATCGTCTTGTTGCGGCCTGGTGTGCTCCCGCAACAAGACCCGGGATGCACGACGAGGTAATCGGCGCCCAGCGCCAGGCCGCGCACGATTTCGTCATGAAATGCCTGGATCGCGCGGACGCGCATTACGGGGTCGGACGAAGCCAGGTTAATCAGGTAATTCGCGTGGATGACCAGCGGGCCAAGGCCGAGTTCGGCGCGCCTGGCGCGAAACTCGGCGGCGTCGATTTCCGCGATGCGTGCGCCCACGCGCGGCCACATGCGCGGACTGGCGGAGAAAATTTGCAACGCATTGCAGCCGAGTTTCGAGGCGCATTCGAGCGAGCTGGCAAAGCCGCCGGCGATAGACGTATGAATGCCGATGCGAACGCTGCCGTCGCGCCAAGCGGGAGCCTGCGGCTCGGGCACAGGTTCGGGGCGGTATTCGTCCCTGCTATCGTAGACGAGGATAGAAGTGTCGGCCGTCATCTGTCAGTTGCGGAGCCTTAATTCTATCGAATCGCTGCGAAGCCCGCAAATACCGCGGAAAGAGAATCGCGGTCAGCCCCAGACAAACTGCAAGAACCTATAACTCACCGCTCCTTCTGGTAACGCGGAGGAGTAAAGCAACGAGCATACCCGAAATTACGAGTAGGCCAAACCATAAGGTGGCGACCCTTGATGAGAGAATGATCACGATAAATGCGAAAGTTACGGCGACGATCGCCTCGGGGCCTCGACCCGGCCGCAACCACCACTGTTTCGGATATAAATAAACCGAAGGAAAAACATCAGTTATGGCAGGTGGCAGATGAAGTTTTCGGCCTGGTCGGTGCTGCCGGTGCCTTTGTACTGGGCCTCTTGAGGATAGGGGCACAGCGGTCGCGTGCGGATCACTTTGCCGTCCGCCATCTGCGAGGCGATGATCTCTTTCGGCGCGACGGCGTGCTCGCGCCATTGCTCGAGCGGCATCAGCGTGTCGAAGACGCTGGGGCCTTCACCGCCGGCGCAATGACCCATGCCGGGCGCCATATAGAGCCGCACGGAATCCTCGACGGCCTGCTTCCCCAGCATGCCGATGAGCTCGTTGTAATAGTTCACCGATGACAGCGGCGCGACATTCTGATCGGCCCAGCCGTGATAGATGATCAGCTTCGAGCCGCGCCCGACATACGGCTTCAGATTGCTTGACGTCGCGCTGACGATGCCATTATCCGTTTTGTGCGCGCGCACGATATCTTGGCTGATGTCGAGCGTGCGGAAATCCCAGTTGGGATCATTGAACACGGTGTACTTGAACGTCTCGTCGGCCATTCCCAGCGGCCGAGGCGCGCCGGTCGTATTCGCGAAGCGCAGCTCGGTGCCAGGTTCGAAGCCGGGGAAAATCTCCTTGCCGCTCTTGGGATCAACGATAGGCGCGTAGAGTGATTTGGCCGCTTCCACTTGAGGAGCGGTCAGGCAGTTCGGCCCATCCGCGCCTTTGCACAGTGTGACCGCCGGATCGAATTTGCAGCGCAGCGGATTATTGATGATGCCGTCCTTGATGCCGTCGAGCGCGTCGCAGGCATCGAGTGCGGCCTGGTGCAGCACAGCAAATTTTTCTTTGGGAATGAAGCTGGCGGCATCCTTGTGCGTGGCCTGCGCGGCGGCGATGAGCTGCAGGCTCTCGGCGGCGCGGTCATAACCGGGATCGCCGGCGATGATGCCTTCGAAATCTTCGGGATAGCGCTGCGCTTCCATGAACGCCTGCCGGCCTCCGCCGGAGCAGCCGGTGAAATACGAAAGCTGCGGCGGCGCGCCATAGAGCGCGGCCACGATGGTCTTGCCGCGCAGCGCCGTCTCGTGCACAGCGCGATAACCGAAGTCGATCAGCTTCTCCGGATGGCCGGGTGCGAAGCTCGCTGTGTCTCCAGCGTGGCCGGTATCGGTGGACGCGGTTGCGTATCCTTTACGCAGCGCGGCCGCCAGGGCAGCGTATTGGATAAAGCCGTTCCAGCCGCCATTGCCGACCTCCTGGAATTTGCCATTCCATCCGGCGAGCGGCAGCCAGGTTTCGGATTTAATATCGGAATCGGGCGACGGCTTGATCGTCAACTCGACCCGGCAGAAGGCGTGCAGATCGGCAAAGCCCTCTGCTGCGCCCGCCGCGCCAGATGGCGCTTTGAAGACGCCCGCGGAGACGACTTGCGCCGAGGTAATGGTCGCGTCCGGCAGTTTGAGCGACGAGAGGCGCGCGCATGCGGCCGCGTCCACCGCGTGGGCAGCAGGCGGTGCAACCGCGCTGAGGTTGCCGGCCACATAGGTGAGCCCGCCCAGCAGAATGCCAAATACGACGCCAGCTATCGTCTTCATCAGCGTGCCCCCTGATCGGTGTGCGGTGGCAAATAATCCCACAACCTCATCCTTTCCTCTACCACAATCCACGCAAATTCGGCGTGTCTTGGGGACCCCGGTCACGGAAAGGATGAGCTACAAAAAGACGCCGGCAATTCTCGACGCGCCGCTGATTTTGTAGCCCAGCCTTTGCGCCTTCACAGCGAGCCCGCTCGCGCGCTAGAAAAAAAGATGTCAGCAAAGGCTGGGGCTTTTCCCCTAAGTCGTCGTCCGCCCTGATCGCTGACCGTGGGTCTCCACAAAAGCCCCCACACTTTCCTGAAAGGCGGAAAGGATGAGCTACAAAAGGCGGCAGTGAGCGAGTTACGCGTGGGTGGTGGTGACGCCGGCGCGCATGGCATTTAGCACGCGCTGCGGCGTGAATGGCGCCTCGCGCAGGCGACCGCCGGTGGCATCGAAGATGGCATTCGCGATGGCCGCAGGAACGGGGCCAATCGAAGGCTCGCCGCCGCCGAGCGCGGGCATCTCGGGCCGGTCGATCAGCGTGATGTCGATCTGCGGAATCTTTTCGTACCGCAGGATCGGATAGCTCACCCAATCGAGGTTCTTGATCCCGGACGAATCGAACTTGACCTCTTCCATGAGCGCGCGGCTCGTGCCCTGGATGACGTTGCCTTCGATCTGATTCTTCAGGCCGTCTGGATTGATGATCAAGCCGCAATCGTGCGCGACGCAGACTTTCTTGACGGTTACCTCACCGGTCGATTTGTCGACTTCGACTTCGGCGGTAACGGCGACCACGGAGTTCGAGCGCGCGCTTACGGCGACGCCCCGACCAGTGGCTACATTGCCGCTCAAGGCCGGCGCGGGCGCAGGGCGCGCCTGCCAATCAGCCAGCTTGGAGACAGCCGCAAGCGCATCCGTGGCTCGCTTGTTATTCGAAGCGTAACGCATGCGAAACTGGAGGGCGTCCACGCCCTGCGCGGCCGCCAGCTCATCCATGAAGGATTCGCTGGCGAACATGCGGGCCAGATCGCCCGGCGCGCGCAGTGGCGAAGTACGCAGCGGCGTCGGATCGGGCTGCACCCAGGGAATGGCGGACGCGACAATGCGCTGATTGTCGAAAGTGTACGTATCGCCGCCGCCTCCGGTACCGTTCGGGAAGCCCTGGCCCTGAGCCTTCAGGCCGACCTGGCGCGAAGTGACCAGTGGGATTCCGTTCGCCTCGGTCCAGGGGAAGCTGCGATCAAAGAAATCCCAGGCGGTGACCCTGCCGCTCGAGTCCACGGCCGCGCGCACGGTGAGCAGCTGCGCCGGCCCCTTGGGCTCCCAGCCGTGCTCGTCTTCGCGCATCCATTGCACGCGCACCGGCTTGCCGACAGCACGGGACATCACCACAGCGTCTTCGGCGGCATCGTCGGTGCCGAGGCGACCGTAGCAGCCGGAGGCTTCGCGGTAAAGAACCTGAATCTTGCTCTCCGGGATGCCCAACAGATCGGACACGCGCTTCCGCGTGTCGAAGATTCCCTGCGAGGGCGCCCAGATCGTCACTTTATCGCTCTGCACGTCCGCAATGGCAGCGGAAGGCGCGAGCATGCCGTGCATCTGGAAGGGCCAGCGGTAGGTTTGTTCGAAAGTCTTGCTGGCTTGCGCGAGCGCCGCGTCCACATCTCCGTGAGGCTGCATTCCCGGCCGTTGCGCGAAGCCCTTGGTATTCTTCAGATAATCGTAAACGGCGTCGGGATTGGCGGGCATCTTCGTTTCCGGGGCCGTCCAGGTCACCTTGAGCGCCTTGGCGCCCTGGATCGCAGCCCACTCCGTTTGCGCCACGACACCGACGAAGCTGCCTTCATGTACAACTTTAACTACGCCGGGAATGTTCTTGATGGAGTCTTCGTCAATGCTTGAGGGCTTGGCGGCCACTGTAGCCGGGCGAACGACGCGGCCATGCAGCATTCCGGGAACGCGAACGTCCTGTACGTAGGTGAACTGCGCGGTGAACTTTGGCGGCAGGTCGACGCGATCCTGCTTCCTGCCGACAACTTTGTAGTCTTTAGGATCTTTTACCGGAACATCCGGCGCCACTTTCAAACCCCAGCCGTTGCCGGAAGCGGGAATCTGCACGTTGAAGTGCTTGCCGCCGATCAGATTGGCGTAGGAAACCTTATGGCCATTGCCCAGGACGCTGACGACGCCATCGGTGACGGCGAGCTGTGAAACCGGAACGTTAAGTCGCGTGGAGGCAAGCTTCAAGAGCTCCTGCCGGGCTGCCGCTGCGGCATGACGCAATTGGGGACCCGCAAGTTCGATGGTTCTGCTGCCGGCGGTAATACCCTGATCAACGGCCGTAGTCGTGTCGCCGGTGATCATCTTGATTTGTTTGAACTGCACATCGAGCTCGTCGGCCACGATCTGGCCCAGCGCGGTTTCCACGCCCGTGCCGAGATCCACTTTGCTCGAGAACACCGTGACCATGCCGTCGCGGCCGATGGCGATCCAGGAATCGAGCGAAGTCGCCTGGAGGTCCCCAGCGAGGTCAGGACCGGCGCTGAGCTGCGCCATAGCGCGAGAAACCGGGCCGAAAAGATTGAAGCTTACGACGAGCGCGCCCGAGCCCTTCAGAACTTCTCTGCGGGAAAGTTTCGTTTTCATGTTCGTCCTCCTCACGCCTTCACGCTGGCGGCGCGCTTCACGGCGCGGATCACGCGCAGGTGGCTGCCGCAGCGGCAGAGATTTCCGTTGAGGGCTTGCTTGATCTGATCGTCGGTGGGATGCGGATTCTTGTCGAGGAGCACTTTCGAAACCATGATCATGCCGTTCATGCAGTAGCCGCATTGCGCCGCCTGCTCTTCAATGAAGGCAGCTTGCAGCGCGTGAGGATGCTCAACCGTGCCCAAGCCTTCGAGCGTGGTGATGCTGCGATTCTGCGCCCCGCTGACGGGAATGCTGCAGGAACGCACGGCGTTTCCGTCCATGATGACGGTACATGCGCCGCATTGGCCGAGGCCGCAGCCGAAGCGCGGCCCGTGCAGTTCGAGGTCGTCGCGCAAGACGTACAACAGCGGGGTGGTGGGATCGGTATCCACAACCCGAGATTGGTTATTCACTCGAAGCGAGATTCGCGCCATGCGAGTTTCCTTTCTCGACGGTTTTGACCTTGGGTTTCCGGCTAATAACTGCCCCTTAGCTTACAACTTTTGGCGTAAATCGGCAGACAAAATTTGCCGGCGTGCTGCACTCAACGGCTACACGGCCTTCACTGAACGCTTTGAGTAAGCTCCTGGCCATTGGCAAAGGCAAGCTTGATGAGACGCAGGAACGGCTTGCCGTCTCTGGCGCGATTGCCGGTGACGGTGATTTCGTCGCCCGGCTTGACCGTATCTCTCTTCCAGCCGGCCCTGGCTAGCATGCCTATGGTACCCATTTCCACGCTCCACTTTTCAATGGCGCCCTTCGCGTCTTTGACATCCAGATAAATGTAGGCATGCGGATTGGTCCAGTCGAAGCCGGTTACGGTCCCTTTCACGGTGGCCGAGTTGGTCATATCGAATGACGCTGTAGCGTGATGAGCGTACGTCGCTCCTCCAAACGAAAGCAGCAGAAGAACAGCGGTAATGTGAAATGCCAGCCGTTTATTCCTCCGTTTATTCCTCATTGCGATCCGTCCTCTCTTCTTTTGTTGTCGTCTGGCACGGTCATTTTCCCTGGTAGGTGTACTTGTTGTTCTCGGTGCAGACGAGTTCCTGGATCTCCCAAGCCGGCTTCAGTTTGTAGACTTGCTGAGCTGAGAAAGGTTTTGTGTATGCCATGGGGTCTTCGATCGTCACGTCGTCAACGAGCGTGTCGTGGTCGACACGCCGGATGTGCTCCACCACGTGCAGCGCTTCGCTATGGGGGAGTCCGCCGGAGTCGAGCCAGGTCTTATCGTTGAAACCGATCGTATCTACAACGAGCGTATCGCTGTCCCATTTGCCAATGGAGTCACCCGAATAGGTGGGGTACAAATCGTCGCGATGCTTCCGATTCATATAGATTTGACGCATCACCTGTGTGCCCTCGCGAATGATGACGACACGCGTGGGCACTTGAAAGATTTCCATGGGGAGCGGCACAAACATGAACCGCGGGATTCCCTCCGGCATACAGCCTAGGTTTGGATCGTTGGTTTCAGGGTTGGCCGCCTTGAATTTCTCCTCTCCCCACGTTTTGAAGGGAGCGCCTCCGTTGGGGAAAAAAGGCTTGGGCTGATTTTTTGTCACTTGCCAAACACCGGAAATGTCCGGAACCGATCCGGGCTTTGCGGAATCTTGGCCGCGGCTCGCGGGCGAAAGTGCGAGCGTCGCGACGACCACTGCAGCTGAAAGAATCAACCGATTCCGCACGGGAGACCTCCTCGGCTCTGACTTTGTCTTGCGTTTTTTGCCGGCGCACCACACTCAATGACGATCGCTAGAGCGCAGTGGCAAGCTCCTGGCCATTGGCAAAGACGATCTTGTCGAGATGGATCATGGGCTTGCTGTCCTTGGCGGGATTGCCAATCAAAGTGATCTCGTCACCCGGCTTTAGCGTATCTTTTCTCCAACCGGCCCTGGCCAACATCGCGACGGCACCCAATTCGGCGCTCCACTTCTGAGTGGCGCCCTTATCGTCCTTCACGTCGAAATAGATGTAGGAATGCGGATTGGTCCAGTCAAAGCTTGATACCGTTCCCTTTACGGTGACCGAGCGGCTCATGTCAAACCAGGACACGAACCCATGATGGGCATACGCCGATCCTGCGAGCGAAAGCAGCACATTGACTGCGAGAGCGGGGCAAACCAGCAGCCTTTTTCTGGTTGAGGTCCTCATCTCTAACGCTCCTCTCTTCTCTTCTTGTCTTCTTGCGCGGTCATTTTCC
>Ga0307479_10004832_pt1 | contig 12396 bp, 9 predicted proteins | sample atmos_gasesECM4C_FD_203743 | JGI IMG/M metagenome (GOLD analysis project Ga0307479, IMG submission 203743) | Hardwood forest soil microbial communities from Morgan-Monroe State Forest, Indiana, United States - atmos_gasesECM4C_515 | ecosystem: Environmental > Terrestrial > Soil > Temperate...
TCTTGCTTGTTCACCAACTCGACGACACCCAGCACCTGATCATCTTTCTTCAGCGGCGCGCCCATCAAGGACACGATTTCGAATTCGCCTCCTGCTTTCCGGCGCTCTTCCAGCGCAGGCTCTTCCACGGGGTCTTCGACGAGCTTTGCATTCGCCTGCTGCGCGATCGCGGCGAGGAAACCCTCGCTTGCAGAAATTCGCGTCTCGTCATTTACGGTGGGGTCTTCGCCCGCTTGATTCGCAAGGTAGAACTCCTTCCCGGCAGGGTCCAGTAGCCACAGGTTGCAAGCGCCGGCGGCCAGGATGTCGCGAATTTTTCCCGCCACAACGGGTAGCAGCACATCCAGTTCGAGCGTTGAAGTGAACGTTCGCCCGAGATCGTAGAGAGCCGTAAGGCGTTCGAGAGTCGCGAGTTGCTGGTGGCGCTCTCCTTCAATCGCGCCGAGGTTCGTAAGCGCCTGGCTCACCAGGCGGCTCGCTTCTTCCAGGAACTGTGCGTCTTCGGATGTGAATTCGCCGGAGCGCTTATTCAGTACCTCAACCACGCCTGCCTGGCCCTGCGAGCCCGGAAGGGGGGCGTACACTGCGGACCTCACGCGGGTACGGGTTGCCTCTTCGAGGTGCGAAAAATCATCCTGCGTCTCCCGCCCGCCGAGACGCCGTGTCTCTCCGGACTCGAAGATTTCCACAAGCAATCCTTCGCTTACCCGTTCATTTGCGGGATTGAGCCGCTCGCCGGGCTCGCTCCAGCGCACCTGGCACGCGAGACCTTCCGCCTCCGCATCAAGCAGCCAGACCAGGACGGCGCGAGCGCTGAGCGCCGCTCCCACGCGCGCAACAAACGTCTTTAGAAGGGTATCCTGATCGCGGCAGGCTAAAGACACGCTCGCCAGTTCGAAGAGTGCCGCGGTCGGTTCCATGGATCTCCCTTGCCCTAAGCAAACGCGAAGGACGGGGTGGGGACGCGCCGCCCATCGCCACGAATAGATCAGGCAAATGGGGGCGGAGGGCGGCAGCCTAGCAAATGCAACGCCAATGCGTCAAGGAAGTGTCCGCGGTCGGGAAGGAACCTCTTCTTTTTGCATCCCCTTGATTGGCGGGCCTAATTCAGTTAGCTTTGCAACGGATAGAGAGGCACATCCGTGAACATCAGGATTCGCAAGGCTGGCCCGGCCACAATTCTCGATCTCGACGGAGCCTTGAAACTGGGTGAATCCGAAGAGGCTTTCCGGGACCAGGTTCAGCACCTCATGGACACTGGGTCGACCCACGTGGCAGTGAACCTTGCCTCGGTCACCGAGCTGGACAGCTCAGGGATCGGAGCGCTGGTCCGCGCGTTTACGGTATTTAAGCGCGCGGGCGGGAAATGCACGTTTTTCGCCGCAAACAAACGAGTGATGATGCTGCTCAAGATGGTCCGCCTGGATACCATTCTCGATCTCGCCGAAGACGAAGCCACCGCCCTCGCACGCATCTGAACGCTTTTCGAATTTCTTATGCCGCCGAGGAACTACCGGCGGTCGAGTGCGGGGTGGCGAACGTCACGGCCAGCAACGAAATAGATGACGTCTTCGGCGATGTTGGTCGCATGGTCGCCGATGCGCTCGAGATTCTTGGCCACGAGAATCAGTTCAAATGAGGGGAACACCACCGCGGAGTTTTCCATCATGTAGGTGAGCAGCTCCCGGAAGAGCTGATCGCGCAGCCGGTCCACCTGATCATCGCGCTGGAGCACGCTTTCCGCGAGTTCGACATCCGCGCGAACCAGAGCGTTCAAGCTGTCGCGAACCATCGCTTCCGCCAGCTCGCTCATCCGCGGCAAATCCACGTACGGTTTCACCTGGGGATGGCGCAAAACGCGCATCGCCGATTGCGCGATGTTCACAGCCTGGTCGCCGATGCGTTCGAGGTCGCCGTTGATGCGCGAAACCGCGAGAAGGAACCGCAGGTCGGCCGCCATCGGCTGCACCTGCGCAAGCAGGCGCTGGACGCGCTCGTCAATTTCGATCTGCATCTCGTTGATCGCGTCCTCCTCGCTCAGGACCGTCTCGGAGAGATGCTCATCGGCGTCGAGCACGGCATGCACGGCCTGATGGACGGCTCGCTCGGCGAGGCTTCCCATCCACAGCAGGCGCTGCTTCAGTTCCTCGAGATCATGTTCAAAATGGCGTTCCATGGGTCCTCAATTCTGTCGCTCGCGCCAACGCAGTCTCATCCGAACCGGCCGGTGATGTATGCCTCAGTGCGCGGATCGGTCGGCGTGGTAAAGAGCTTGGATGTCTCGGTGTGCTCGATGAGTTTTCCGTCCAGCATAAAAGCCGTGAAATCGCTGGCGCGCGCCGCCTGCTGCATGTTGTGCGTGACGATCACCATCGTACAGCTGTCTTTCAACTGGAACATCAGTTCTTCGATCTTCGCCGTCGTCACCGGATCGAGCGCCGAGCAGGGCTCATCGAGCAGCAACACTTCCGGGTCCACTGCGAGAGCGCGCGCGATGCACAGCCTCTGCTGCTGGCCTCCGGAAAGGGCGAAAGCAGACTTGTGCAGGTAATCCTTCACCTCTTCCCACAGCGCCGCGCGGCGCAGGCTGTGCTCCACCAGTTCGCTCAAGCGCCCTTTGTATCCGTTGATCCTCAGCCCGTAGGCCACATTGTCGTAAATCGACTTGGGGAACGGGTTGGGACGCTGAAACACCATGCCCACGCGGCGCCGCAGGCCCACCACGTCCATTTTTCGTATGTCCTGCCCGTCTAGCAGAATCTGGCCCTCGAACCGGGCATTGCGGACCGCGTCATTCATCCTGTTGAGGGTGCGAAGAAAAGTGGACTTCCCGCAACCCGAAGGGCCGATCAGAGCCGTTACCCGGTTGGCGGGGATTTTCAGATGAAGTTCAAACAGGGCCTGCTTCGGGCCATAAAAGAAATTTAGATCGGAGATTTGAAAGCGCACCGGCGCCTCCCTTTGCGACCCCGTTGTCGAGGATTCAGTGATCCGCACTTGCGGTGCGAGCCGTGCGGCGCTGGCATTGTTGCCATGCGAAATGGAAGCCATATCAAACACTCCGGACGGTGCCTCGGCCTAATGCCAGGCGGGTCCCCAGATTTGCAAGCAGGACGAGCGCGAGCAGCACCAGGCCCGCAGCCCAGGCTTGGCGGTGCCAGTCATCGTATGGCGCGATCGCGTAGGTGTAAACCATCACCGGCAGAGACGCGGTTGGCTGCTCCCATCCATCGCTCCAGTAGCGGTTGCTGAACGCCGTGAACAGCAGTGGCGCGGTTTCCCCCGCCACGCGCGCCAGGGCAAGCAACATGCCTGTGATGATACCCCCGCTTGCCGCGGGAAGCACAACGGTTGCGATCGTTCGCCATTTGCTCGCTCCGAGCGCCATCGCTCCTTCGCGCAGGGTGACCGGCACGGCCCTGAGGAACTCTTCCGTGCTGCGCACCGTGATGGGAATCACCATGATTCCCAGGGCGACTCCACCCGCGAGCGTCGAAAAATGTTTCACCGGAAGAACCACAAGCGTATAGGCGAAGATCCCGATTACGATGGAAGGAACGCCGTTTAGCAAGTCTGTCGTGTAGCGGACCACGAAGGAAAATGTCTTGCCGCCAAATTCCGCGAGGTACACGCCCGCGAGTAATCCGATCGGTAGTCCCATTAACGCCGCCAGCAGAAGGAGCTTTAGGCTGCCCAAGATGGCGTTGGCCATGCCGCCGCCCGTTTCACCCACCGGCTTCGGCAGTTTGGTGAAGAAGTCCCAGTTGAGGGATTTTCCGCCATTCCAAATGAGGTATCCGAGAATAAGGAACAGAACGGACACCACGGCCAGCGCCGCCAAGCCCGTCAGAGAAAGCATTATAGCGTTCAAGGTCTTGCGCCAGACAAGACGGAGGCGGCTCATTACGGGTGTCCTCCGCCGCGCTCGGTCGCGAGGATGAGCAATCGCGCCAGGCCGTTGAGGATGAACGTCATCAGGAAGAGAACGAGGCCCAGTTCAATCAGCGCGCTCAGATACAAGTCGCCGGTCGCCTCGGTAAACTCATTCGCGATTACGGCCGCAATGGTGTAGCCGGGAGCAAAGAGAGAAGCGGCGATCTTGGGGTCGTTCCCAATGACCATGGTGACGGCCATCGTTTCGCCCAGCGCGCGCGCCAATGCCAGGAACACGGAACCCATGATGCCGGTGCGCGCCCACGGTACCACCACTTTCCACGTTGATTCCCAACGCGTGGCCCCCAACGCCAGCGCCGCTTCACGCTGCTCGCGCGGCACCGTTAGCAACACTTCGCGTGATACCGAGATGATAAAAGGCACCACCATGACCGCCAGGACGATTCCAGCGGTGAAAAAACCAACGCCGTAATTGGGTCCCCGGAAGAGTCTCCCAACATAGGGAAGGTATCCGAGGGTGTTAATCAGGGCGGGCCCGATCGTGGTGCGCATCAGTGGAACCACAATGAAGATTCCGAGCAGCCCGTAAATCACGCTTGGCACCGCGGCAAGCAGGTCAATCAGAAAAGCAATCGAGTCGCTGATGCGGCGCGGTGCAAGCTCCGAAAGAAAAATAGCGGCGGCCAGGCCCAGCGGCACCGCAATCACGAGCGAAACGATCGAAGTGATCAGCGTCCCGTAGATGAAAGGTGACGCACCGAAATGATCAAACACAGGGTCCCATACGCCCGTCCGGAAGAACGCCCATCCGAACTTCGCCCGAGAGAGATGGGAGTTCAGCCAGAGCTCGTAAACCACCATCGACGTGATGAGAAGAATGGAAGCGGCAAATAGGAGCGTCAGGACGTGCGCCACCTCATCGCCGTGCCGCAGCCGGCGAATCAGCGCACGCGGCCCAGATTCGGGCGGGGCCGCGCGCTCGATAATGGTGGCGGTGGAGGACATCCTACTGGACTTGCGCGATGGCCTTCAGCTCTTTCGCTATGATGGGCTTGGGCAGCCGCGCATACGATAGCCCTTCGTTGTAGTTCTGTCCATCGTTCAGCATCCAGTGCAGGAAGCCCTTGATCGCATCCCGCTTCGCCGCATCTGGAATCTGCGCCGGGATCAGAAGCCACGTGAAACTGGAAATCGGATACGCCGTGGCGCCCGGCGCGTTCGTGATGGAGACGCGAAAGTCGTCCGGAATATCATTTGCCGCACCCGCTGCTGCCGCCGTCACGCCTGCCAGGTCGGCTTTTACGAACTTGCCGGTTGCATTTTGCACTTTGCCGTACGAGATACTATTCTGGACCGCGTAAATCAGCTCAATATACCCGATCGCGTTGGGGGTCTGCTTCACCAGTCCGGATACGCCTTCATTTCCTTTTCCACCCAGTCCCACCGGCCAATTCACCGACGTTGCTTTGCCCACCTTGTTCTTCCACTCCTCGCTGGCCTTGGAAAGGAAATCGGTCCAAATGTACGACGTGCCGCTGCCGTCCGACCGGTGTACCACGACGATGTCGGCATTCGGCAGATTCACTCCGGCGTTCGCCTTGGTGATCTCGGCGTCGTTCCACTTCGTGATGGTGCCGAGGAAAATGCCCACGAGCGCTTTCTGCGTGAAGTTCAGTTCACCGGTTACTCCCGCAATGTTGTAGGTGGGTACTACGGCGCCCAAGACCGTGGGGAAATGCAGCACCTTGAACTTGGATTGCGCGAGCTGTTCGTCGGTCATCGGACCGTCGGACGCGCCGAAATCCACAGTGCCGGCTTGGAGCTGGCGGATACCTCCGCCCGAACCGATCGACTGATAGTTGATTTGGATCGTCGGGTGCGCCTGGTGGTACACGTCAAACCACTTCGAGTAAATCGGATACGGAAAGGTGGCGCCCGCGGCGTTCAAGAGCACGGGACTGGATTGTGCCATGGCGATGGCCGTTACAGCCAACGCCAGTGACACTACGAGCATTCGCTTTCGCATGGTCGTTCGTTTCTCCTCCCTATGAGTTTTTGTCAGAATTGTTACAATTGTGTTACATCGGCAAGAATTCGAAGTGAAATCGGGCTGCATCTCATTTTGAAGGTGAGGAGGCGCGGCCTCGGGGGGTGGATCAGGCCGCGCCTCACCTGTGTGGGCAGGTTCTGAAGTGCGTGCTCCGAACGCATGTTCCTTGTGCACAGAAGCTTAGCGCCTGGCCTTTGATAGAAGCCCATCGTTCGCCGTGTGCCGTCCGACGTGTCCGCCGGAATTTGCGCCAGAGTTACGCGGACGGAACATACTCGCCGTCCTTGTATGCAACGTGAGCAGCGCATGAAAACTTGATTACGCCGTGGCCGTCGAGGCGTTCTCAGCCAAGGTGTCGACCTGCTTTGCGCGGCCGTGCCGTACTTCCAAGCCGCGTATCCAGAACAGAATGTCCTCGGCGATGTTCGTCGCATGGTCCGCGATTCGTTCGAGGTGCCGGGACGCCAGGATAAAGTGAAGATTCGGCGCGGCCGTCGAGGGATTCTGCGTCATCCCCGTCAGCAGGGCCTCGAAAAGCTGGTCCCGGTAGCGGTCCACAACATCGTCGCTTTCGAGAACCTGCGTCGCCAGATCCACATTCCGGTAAATCAGCGCCCCCAGGCATTTCGAGACCATGGCACGCACCGCGGTCATCATGGGTTCCAGCTCGGGGGGCGTTTGCACATCGCCCATGCCGGCCAGGGAAATGGCGCGTTCGCTGAGGTTCACTGCCAGGTCGCCCATGCGCTCGAGGTCGTTGTTGATCTTCAGGCTCGCAACGATCAATCGAACGTGGGTATCGAGCAGGTTCCCCTGCCGCAACATCCGTATGGCATGCTCGTCAATCAGGATTTCCATTTCATTCACGCGGGGTTCGGTGAGGAACACCTCGCTCGCCACCCGTTCGTTCCTTTCGAGCAGGGCCGCAAGGGCGCGGTTCACCGACCCTTCCACGGTTCGCGCTTGTGAAACCAGATAATTCACAAGCGCGCTCTGCAGAATTTCTTCCGAGGCGGCTGTGGTGGATGCCACTGTTTTCTCCTCCCATGGAGACTCGCCCAACGTTCCGGGCAAGGAATAGCTTCTATATCTGCGCATACACGATGGCTCGGCTGTATTGCAAGAGGATGACGAGCACGTGAATCGTTGAAGAAAACCGGAGAGATTCAGTTGACGAGGCAGCCCGGGTCCCGCCAACCTTCCGGCGCATTCCGGAGTGCGGAACGATTCGGCCGGCGGGGACCCTGCTCGCCTTGACATTCTACTGGAAGCGCACTATCCTCACCTAGGATGTCTACTAAAGAACAACGCGAGCACATTGCGCTGCTGCAGGGCACCCTCGACCTGCTGATTCTGCGCACGCTGCTCCTCGGGCCCGTGCACGGCCACGCCATCGCCAAGGCCATCGAATTCAAGTCCGACGAGGTGTTGCAGGTGGAACAGGGGTCGCTGTACCCCGCGTTGCACCGGCTCATCAAGCACGGATGGATTTCGGTGGAAGAGGGCACGTCCGAAAATAACCGGCGCGCCAAATTTTACAAGCTGACGGCCACCGGCCGGCGGCGACTGGTGGTCGAGACCAGCAAGTGGGACAAGCTGGCGGGTGCGATCGCGCGGATTCTCCGGCCTGCCGAGCAGGAGGGTAGGCCATGAGCCGCCGCAAGCGCATGCTCGAAAATCTCGACCAGGACATTCGCGACCACATCGAGGCGGAGACGCAAGACAACATCGCGCGCGGCATGCCGCCCGAGGAAGCGCGTTATGCGGCGTTGCGCAAGTTTGGTAACGTGACGCGGGTGAAGGAAGAAACGCGCGAGACGTGGAGCTTGGTTTGGCTGGAGCAGCTGCTCCAGGATATCCGCTTCGGCCTGCGCATGCTGGGCAAGAAGCCTGGCTTCACCGCCGTCGCCGTACTCACGCTCGCTCTCGGCATCGGTGCCAATACCGCCATATTCAGCCTGATTGACGCCGTGATGCTGCGCTCGCTGCCGGTTGAAAATCCCTCGCAGTTGGTCCTGCTTAAGTGGGGAGCGCGCAACGCGCCGAACATTCAAGGGTATATGTCGGCGGGCGATTGCCCAACCGATATGCGCCGTGGCGCTCGAAACCCCTCGGGTTGCTCGTTCTCCGAGCCAATGTTTCGCGAAATAGCGCAAGCGAACGTCTTCTCGGGGACGGCTGCTTTTGCCAACGCCGGGAGGTTGAATTTGACAGGGAACGGCCCTGCGGCCGTTATCGGCGGCCAGCTCGTTTCCGGGGACTTCTTCCGCACGATGGGTCTCAAGGCAGCCGTCGGTCGGCTGCTCGACCCAGCCGACGACACGCCGTCAGCCGCACCCGTCACCGTGTTGAATTGTGGCTACTGGCAGAGCGCCTTCGGCGGCTCTCGCGACGTCATCGGCCGTACGATTGAGCTAAACAGCATCCCCTTCACGATTATCGGCGTAGCCGAATCGCGATTCACCGGAATCACTCCGGGCAGCGATTACGACGTTTGGCTGCCGCTCTCCGACGGTCAACGCATCGGCACCAGCGGTCTCATGCGCTGGAACGACCGCCAGGCCGATGTAGCGTTCTGGTGGCTGACGATCATTGGCCGACTCAAGCCGGAGACACAGCTCGCCGAGACGCAGGCCGTCGTGAGCGGCATTTTCCGCAATGAAATGCTCCACGGTTCCGTTCCGTTGTTCCATGGCGGCGGGATGGCAGGACCGCCTGCGTCGCGGCCGGGACCGCTGGCTGGGGACGCCGCAGTTCGCCGTGAAATGGCTATGGGTAACATGCCAGCACCTATGCCGCTGACGCCCGGGATGGGCCCGATCGAAGCTCCGAAGAAAGCGCCTAAGGGTGCTGCGCCGCAAGCCGCCGGCAATAAACCAACTGCCACCTCCGCTCCCCCGGGAGCAGCGCCAGTGGGCAGTCCGACGACGCTATCCACGGCTGCCGATAATCCGGAACTCACGCTTGTGCCCGCGCAAAGTGGCCTGACCGGCGACCGCACCCGCTACTCCGATCCGCTCTACGTCCTGATGCTGTCCGTTGGAATCATTTTGCTGATTGCTTGCGCGAATGTCGCGGGCCTGATGCTCGCCCGGGCCGCCACGCGGCAAAAGGAAATGGCGGTGCGGCTGGCGCTGGGTGCGCGCCGAACGAGAATCGTGCGCCAGCTGTTGACGGAAAGCGTGATGCTCTCGGTGGCCGGCGGCGCGCTCGGAATTCTTTTCGCGTACTGGGGCGCGCACGCGATCATTTCGTTTGTTTCGAGCAATCAGACGCGGCCTCTCGGATTCGTGACGGGCATCGACCTCCGCGTGCTCGGATTCACTGTTGCCATCTCGCTGATCACTGGAATTTTCTTCGGCTTGGCTCCGGCCTTTCGCAGTGCGCGCGTCGACTTGACGCCCACGCTCAAGGATGGCGAAGGCGGCTCGGCGAGTTGGGGACATGGCGGAAAGTGGTTCAGCATGAGCAACGCGCTGGTGGTCGCTCAAGTGGCGCTTGCGATCGTCGTGCTCGTTGGCGCCGGACTCCTGGTGCGCTCGCTTGCGAATCTACGCAGCGTTGACGTTGGATTCGACTCGCACAATGTCTTGATTTTCGGAATCGATCCCACGCTGACTGGCTACAAGGGCCCTCAGGTTGACAGTTTCTATCGCGACTTGCAGGGCCGCCTGTCGGAAACGCCGGGCGTGAGGTCGGCGAGCTATTCGATGATGCCTCTTCTGAGCGGCGGCCTGATGATCACCATGTTCCACTGGCCGGACACGCCACAAGATCAGGAATCGGAAGCGGACATGCTGGGCGTCGGGCCGAATTTCTTCGACACCCTGCACATTCCATTTCTCGCTGGCCGTGGGTTCAATGCCTCCGATTTCGAGATATCCGCTTCGAACGATGCACCGACTCCAACTTCGGCGGCGACTCCGGTGATCGTGAATCAGGCGTTCGTCGAAAAATACCTTGGTAAGGAGAATCCGCTAGGGAAGCGATTTGGCGAATCGGCGGGAGACGCTCGCGGCCCGGCGAGTCCCGGCTACGAAATTGTCGGCGTCGTGCGCGACGCGAAGTACAACGACCTGCGCCGGGAAATTCACGCCATGATGTACATTCCGCAGAGCGCCGGGGCAGCGTCATTCGAGTTGCGCACGGCGGCCGATCCACGGGCCATTCTTCCCGCGATACGCGAGGTAGTTGCGCAGGTCAACGCAAATTTGCCTCTGTTCGACGTCAAAACCGAATCGGAGCAAATTGATCTGCTGCTGTTTCAGGAGCGGCTCGTCGCGAGGCTCTCGAGCTTCTTCGGTTTGCTGGCCCTCGTGCTGGCCTGCATCGGACTGTACGGATTGCTTTCCTATGAAGTATCGCGGCGTACGCGTGAAATCGGCATTCGCCTGGCGCTCGGCGCGCAGGCGGGAGACGTCTTACGCCTCGTCGTCAAGCAAGGAATCGTTCTTGCGCTGGTGGGCGCAGCCGCGGGCATCGGTGTCGCGCTGGGCGTAACGCGTTACCTGACCTCGATGCTCTACGACATCCACGCCAACGATCCGCTGACCATCATTGCCGTCGCGGTGCTGCTGACGCTTGTGGCCCTCGCCGCATGCTACATTCCCGCACGCCGCGCCATGCGTGTCGATCCGATGGTCGCGCTTCGATACGAGTAACGAGCGTTTTGGCGCGGTACAAAGAATGTGTTGCGACAAGCTGGCGGGTGCGATCGCGCGCATTCTCCGGCCTGCCGAGCAGGAGGGTAGGCCATGAGCCGCCGCAAGCGCATGCTCGAAAATCTCGATCATGACATCCGCGACCACATCGAGACGGAGACGCAAGACAACATCGCGCGCGGAATGCCGCCGGAGGAAGCGCGCTATGCGGCTTTGCGCAAGTTTGGTAACGTGACGCGGGTGAAGGAAGAAACGCGCGAGACGTGGAGCTTGGTTTGGCTGGAGCAGCTGCTCCAGGATATCCGCTTCGGCCTGCGCATGCTGTGCAAGAAGCCCGGCTTCACCGCCGTCGCCGTACTCACCCTCGCTCTCGGCATCGGCGCGAACACCGCCATTTTCAGCGTCGTTTATGCCGTGCTCTTGAAGCCGCTCCCTTATCCGAATCCCGCTCAGTTGTTCACCGCGTTTCAGGCCAACACGCAACAGGGAATAGCGGAGACGGGCTGTTCGTATCCGAATTTCGAAGAGTGGCGGGCGCAGAATCATGTTTTTAGCGAACTGGCGGGAATCGGGGCGCACCAGCTCACGTTGACCGGACGCGGCGATCCTTCCGTTGTGAACACGTCCGTCGTGACTCCGGAGCTCTTCGCGCTTCTGGATGTTCAGCCGCTGGCGGGACGCGTCTTTTCCCACCAAGACGGCGAACAGGGTGCGGCGCCCGTGGTTCTCGTGAGCGAGGATCTGTGGCGGGGTCGCTTCGGTGCGGATCCCAGGATCATCGGAACTTCGATCAACCTGGACAAACGTCCGTTCACCGTGATTGGAATCATGCCTGCCGCCTTTCGCACTCCTTTTCGCAACACCAGGGAGGAAATCTGGATCCCGCTCGTTCAGGACCCTCTCTTTAGCACCTTCATGCCTCCGCGCGGATCGCATTTCCTTCCGGTCCTTGGGCGGCTGAAGCCGGGCGTTTCCGTGGCCCAGGCTCAGGCGGAAATGGACGCCATCAGCGCAAGGCTGGCCGCGGAATTTCCAGCGGAGAACAGTGGTTGGACAGTCCGCCTTGTGCCGCTGCAGAAAGAAATTGTGGGGGACGTAAGAACCGCGCTGCTGGTGCTTCTGGGCGCCGTTGGCCTGGTGCTGCTGATCGCTTGCGCCAACATCGCCAACTTGCTTCTTACTCGCGCGGCCTCCCGCTCGAAAGAGATTGCTGTTCGCGCGGCGCTGGGCGCCGGGCGCGCTCGAATCATTCGCCAGTTGCTCAGCGAGACCGCCGTGCTCGGGCTGCTCGGCGGAGCTGTGGGAATCGCTCTCGCTTACTGGGGCGTTGAAGCCTTGAGCTCGTTCCTGCCGTCGAGCTTGCCGCAGATGAGCCCCATTCGCGTCGATTATTTTGTCTTGGGTTTTGCGCTTCTCCTTTCCGCTATCGCCGGCGTGGCGTTTGGCCTGGTTCCCGCCATGTTCGCGGTCAATTCCGATATACAGAACACGCTTCGTGAAGGCGCCCGCTCCGGCGAAAGCCGCAATCGCCGGCGCGTGCGCGGTTCGCTCGCTGTCGCGGAAATTGCGCTCGCCATGGTGCTGCTGGTAGCCGCGGGTTTGCTGCTACGCAGCTTTTCCCGGCTCACCTCCGTCGGCCCGGGATTTGACGCCCGGCACGTTGTTAAGGCTGATATTTCCCTGCCCCGCTTTCAGTATTCCACGCCGCAGCAGTGGACCGCCTTCTCCGACGAACTCCTCGCGCGCATCCAGGCGCAGCCGGGAATGAACGACTCCGCCGTGGTTGTTCCC
>Ga0307479_10004834_pt1 | contig 12395 bp, 11 predicted proteins | sample atmos_gasesECM4C_FD_203743 | JGI IMG/M metagenome (GOLD analysis project Ga0307479, IMG submission 203743) | Hardwood forest soil microbial communities from Morgan-Monroe State Forest, Indiana, United States - atmos_gasesECM4C_515 | ecosystem: Environmental > Terrestrial > Soil > Temperate...
AAGGATTTTCTGAAACTCCGCTGCGGCTGCGCTGCCCTGACGTCCGGTTAGGTACGCCGCCGCGCGCACATAGATGGGGTATAAAGCGGGTGAGAAAGCGCCCCCACTGACCGGCGAACCTAGCTCGTAGGGAGCGGCAGCCTGTAGGGCCTCAATCGCCTTAGAAGAATCATTGAAGTTGACGGCAAGCTGAGCACGTAACGTTGGTAAGTAATTGAACTGCGTCACCGTGTCCTCGGGGAAGCGCTTCCCCAAGCTATCAACCAGTGCCTGAGCGCCTGACGCATCCCCCGTCAAAGCCAGCGCCAGCGCCGCTCCATACTGAACATCCCTGCCCGTCGAAATGGAGAGCGCAGCAGCAGCGCGCTTCCGTGCCTCAGTTGCATTGCCAAACAGGGCTTCCCGCAGCGCCGCTTCGGCTTCGTATCCTGCAGCCGTCTCTTTCTCTCCCGCGCGAACTGCAAGGGCCACCGCTCTGTGAGAAAGTTCTCGAGCCTTCCCCAGCCGACCAGAATACGCGGCCGTATCGGCCTCGTAGGAGAGCAGTACCTCTTCTATTCCCGGCTTGCCCGCCGACCATGCCACTTGCTGTTCCATGCCCGCGGTATCGTTCTCCAGGAAAGCAAGAAAGTACAGTGCGCCGCGCAGCAGAGGAGAATCTAGGTTTTTTGTCTGAGCCTCTTTGGCAACGCCACGGGCCTCTTCCAAACGATTCAGATTGAGATAAGGGTAGACGAGGTAGGCATAACTGACACCGCTTGCGTCCAGCCGGAGGGTTTCGAGATTCTCCGCAAGACGTTTGTCGTATTGCCCGAAGATTCTGTAGATGCCCCCCAGATTGTCCGGAGGCACCCAGTCACGTGGATAAGTCTGCGCCCACAGTTCATAGGCCTGGCGCGCCTTTTCCAGGTCACCGGTGACGATGGAATGGTAGTGAGATTCGATGTAGAACTTTTCTCGTTCGCTCACGCGGTCGCGCAGTTCGTAGGCCTTCTTCGTGTTCTCCGCTCCCAGGCTAGCTTCCCCGAGATTGAAATAGCTGGCTCCGAGTGCGGCGTAGGCCATCGCAAATTTCTGATCAAGGCTGATGGCCCGCTGCAACAGGGGCACGGCGGCAGCGTCATCACCCTTACTCACCCTGGTCTTCCAACCCAGGCTGTAGGATTGAAGAGCCTCCAGCGAGGGCGTGGTCGCCTCCTCAAGCGGCGTATCGAACTTTTGCACCGTCGTGAGCGATTCCCCCAGCTTCCCACGCAACTTCGCGGCCGCCTCGCTGAGCGCTTTCAGCACGCGCTCTTTGCCTTCCGCTGTCACCTGCTCCGAAGCCAAAGCATCGCCCGTGCGGCAGTTCCCCGCTTTAAGGCCCAGAACATATTGGCTGCCTAGGCTGGCAATCGAACCGTCCAGGACGACAGCGCTTTCTGTCCGCTGGCAGAGTTCCCTGGCAATCTCCGGCGTGATCCGCACATCGTCTGGCTGGCCCATCATTCGAAGGGTCTGCTGAATACGCCGGTCAGAGAGGAGGCTAAGGAAGGGTGATTGCTCAAGCTGCACACTTAGGCCCTGCCGGAGCGTTCCGTCGAATACGGGGTCGCCTGCCATGTTTGTAAAGTCGGCGAGCACAATGGTGTCTTTGTCGTTGAGTTTGGGCGCACGGTGGAAATAGAAGTAACCGCTTGCAGCAAGCACCGCAACGGCGATGGCAGCGGGTACGACCAACTTCCAGTTCCAGCGGCTTCCTTGCAGCTCGCGCGCAGCAGGATTCCCTCCCGTTTCTCGGGAGGCCGCCGCAGCCAATGCGTTTGCCGGATCCGTGTCCCGCTTCAGTCGTTGCAGATCGGCACGGATTTCAGCTGCGCTCTGGTAGCGCAGCCTGCGGTCTTTCTCCAGCGCTTTGCCGATGATTTCTTCCAGCCGCGGTGGGAGTCCCGGATTCGTCCTCGCGAGTGGAACAGGCTCCCGGTTGAGAATCGCATCGTGGATGACTGCCGTACTTGGGCCGGAAAACGCCATGCGGCTTGCGGCCATTTCGTACAGCACCGCGCCGAATGAAAATAAATCCGTCCGCGCATCGAGGTCTTCGTTTCGCGCCTGCTCCGGTGACATGTAGGCGATAGTTCCGACGGAAGTGCCGGGCGTCGTTACAAGCTCTCCTGTCGCGGCTGTCGGCATCTCAGAAGAGCCACTGGCGGGTACCAGCTTCGCCAGCCCAAAATCCAGAATTTTGGCGTGCTCGCGCTTTGTGATGAAAATGTTCGCGGGCTTGAGGTCACGATGCACGATCCCTTTCGCATGCGCGGCATCGAGCGCGTCGGCAATTTCAATTCCCAGTTCGAGCAGCAGTCCAAGCTCGATCGGGCGCTCTTGAATCCGGTGCCTCAAAGTCACACCGTCCAAATACTCCATGACGATGAATGTCTGCCCATTCTCCTCGTCGATCGCGTGAATGGTGCAAATGTTTGCGTGATTCAGGGCCGATGCGGCCTTGGCCTCCCGTTGGAAGCGGCTTAGTACCTGAGGATCCCCTGCCACATCCTCGGGGAGAAATTTCAAGGCGACAAAGCGATTGAGTTTGATGTCCTCGGCCTTGTACACCACTCCCATGCCGCCGCTGCCGAGTTTCTCAATGATCCGATAATGCGAGATGGCTTGGCCAATCAGAGATGAGGAATCTGGCATTTTGCACACATCTTAGGCTGCGGCAGTAGGCATGTCAACGAAGAGGGACGACTTGGCCGAGAATGCGGCTTCCCTTGATAAGTCTTTGTCAAGAAGGCAAGAGGAGTGACTCCGAAAGACTCATCATTCAGCGATAAAGAGCAGCGACGATTCGATGTGTCATTTAGGTGTGCGTAAGTCGTTAGACGCTGCGCTCGATGACCTGCTTCTCACCTGCAATAACTGCGAGATCGGCCATGTGAAGGAAGAGGCCATGTTCCACTACTCCGACTATGGAATCGATCTTGGTGGCAACTGCGTCAGGGCTTTCGAGAAGAAGACCGGAGCAGTCGAGAATAAAATTACCTTCATCGGTGACGTACGGTCTACTGTCTCGATCCGCTCGAAGAGATGGTGTAAAGCCGAGCTCACGAAGTGCGTCGCTGACCAATGGAACGGCCATAGGAATTACTTCAACAGGTAAGGGGAATCGGCCGAGCTTTTGGACCTGTTTCGATTCGTCGGCCACCACCACGAAACGCTTTGATGCGCTCGCGACAATTTTTTCACGCAAAAGTTTGCCGCCTCCACCCTTGATAAGTGCGAGGCCCGGTGCAATTTCGTCCGCTCCATCGACTGTAAGATCGAGAGTCTTGCACTCTTCGAAAGTGACAAACGGTATGCCATAGCTTCGGCCCAGCCGTTCGCTATCCTGTGAACTGGCTATGGCGCGAATCTTTAAGCCATGGTCCCGCACTTGTTCGCCCAGGAGCTTGATCCACAGGGTCGCCGTCGATCCGGAACCCAATCCAAGCGTCATTCCAGATTCCACTAGCTGCAATGCCCTTTGCGCGGCGCGCAATTTCCAGTCGAGATGATCGCTCTTGTTGTTAGGCGTCGGCATCGTACCCCAAGCGTGTAGATTCGCGCTCGACTACAAATAACTCATCGTGCCGGTCATCTCAAGACCCAATCTTTCAGCAGAAGCTCAGCGTTATGGATAGCCTGATTCTGGTGAATGTAAGCTATTGAAGAGACGCGCCTTAGCCCGCTTGCGGCAGGCAGGGGCAGCGGAGTTTGACAAGAATACACGTCCTGCCATAGCGTCTAGCTCAAGAATGCAGTCTTGTTGTCCGTTGCCAGAAGCGTATCTCTGGCAGGGAGAAGACGATGCCCGCCTATAACGCTGTTGCTTTTCTCTTTGACTTAGTAAGTGCCGTTGGCCTTGTCCTTGTTCTCTACGCGCTGCTCGGCAAGAATCTTCGAGAGCTTCTGGACAAAGTCATCCGGCTTCCCGCAGGGAGCGCCTTCTACATGCGCGCCCTGGTTTTGATTCTGCTATGCGGGGCACTCTCAAAAGTCATCAGCGGAGTACATCAAAAGCCAGATGCTCATTTTATGGAGTATGTCTGGGCCGTGGCAGGCGATATTTCCAACGTTTTTGATAATCTATTCACGATTCTTCTGGCTTACGTGGCAATCGTAACGGTTTTAGTGGTTGTTCTGCGGCCTAAAAATGAGTAATGAAACGTATCTAATTGCCGCTTATTTTGTTGTGGTGGTCATCTGCCTTGGTATCAGCGTGGCTGCCTATCTCTGGCTGCGGGGGCCGATGCAAGGAGTCGCCGATTCGCTGCGGCGTGGAAACTGGGAAAAAATCATACGAAGGGGTTTTCCTATCAGTATGGTCCTCTTCGTGGCCTCCGCTTGTCTCTCTGTGAGCTATTACGGATGCGAAGTGAAAAAATACAGCGACATTGTCAACGATCGTTCGTATATTACGGCAAAGAATGCAGAACAAATTTCAAAATCTCTCGATGCGGTCATCTGGAGCGTTGCTTTATGGTCCGTCATCCTTGCGGTTGCCCTGCGTGCATCACGGCGGACCTAAATAGACGGGCGAAAGCGGCTGGCAGCGATCACAACGAGGTGGAAGGACCTCTGCACCAGGAAGCAAGGAATCCGACGGCGTATGAGAGTAATCTAATGGCTGGAATGAAACGCCCGACCTTCAAAGGCTGACTTGGGAGACGACGGTAAAATTGTGTTTCCCACGGGAAAGTGGCTCGCGCGGTACTTTCCAAAGTCCGGAAGCATCCTAACGTAGGCAGCGCCAGGAGGAAGTATGGCTACGGCAGTTGCGCCCAGAGTTTTCAAGAACTTTATCAACGGGGAATGGGTGGAGTCGCGAAGCGGCAAAGCCTACGAGAACCGCAATCCCGCGAACACCGACGAATTAGTGGGCATGTTTGTGTCTTCGACGGAAGAAGACGTCGACGCCGCAGTGGACGCCGCGAAACAAGCCTACAAGTCCTGGCGGCTGGTACCGGCGCCCAAGCGCGCTGAGATTCTATTTCGCGCCGCGGAACTGCTGGTGCAGCGCAAGGAAGATTTCGCCAAGGACATGACGCGGGAGATGGGCAAGGTTCTTACCGAGACGCGCGGCGACGTGCAGGAAGCCATCGACATGACGTATTACATGGCCGGGGAGGGCCGGCGGCTGTTCGGCCAGACCACGCCTTCCGAGCTCCCGAATAAGTTTGCCATGAGCGTCCGCCAGTCGATTGGCGTGTGCGGGATGATCACGCCGTGGAATTTTCCGATGGCTATTCCGTCGTGGAAGATGATGCCGGCGCTGGTGAGCGGAAACACGGTGGTGCTGAAGCCGGCGGAAGACACGCCGCTTTCTGCGTATCATCTCGTACAGATATTGACGGAAGCGGGGATTCCGCGGGGCGTGGTGAATCTGGTGAGCGGCGACGGACCGAATGCAGGAGCGCCTTTGTCGCAGCACAAGGCCGTGCCGGTGATCAGTTTCACCGGATCGACTTCTGTGGGCCGCATCATCGCGCAAGCCTGCGCGCCGGACTTCAAGCATTGCAGCCTGGAGATGGGCGGCAAGAACATCATCATTGTGATGGACGACGCGAACCTGGATCTGGCAATCGATGGAGCGGTTTGGGGCGGATTCGGAACGACGGGGCAGCGCTGCACCGCCGCGAGCCGCCTGGCGGTGCACAAGAGCGTTTACAAGGAATTTGTGTCGCGGTTCGTGGAACGCGCCAAATCCCTGAAAGTGGGAGACGGCTTGGATCCCGCGACAGAGATGGGGCCGTGCATCAACGAGCAGCAACTGAAAACGGTCATGGGCTACGTGGAAATCGGCAAGAATGAGGGGGCGAAGCTGCTGACGGGAGGCAATCGCCTGGATGGCGGCGCGCTCGCCAAAGGCTGGTTCCATGAGGCGACGGTATTCGGGGATTGCGCGCCCACGATGCGCGTTGCGCAGGAAGAAATTTTCGGGCCGGTCGTATCCGTAATTCCCATTGGCAGCTTGAACGAAGCGCTGGATGTGGCGAACGGCGTGCCCTACGGGCTGTCCGCTTCGATCTACACGCGGGACGTAAACCGGGCGTTCCAGGCCACGCGCGACCTGTATACCGGAATCGTTTACATCAATGCGCCGACGATTGGCGCCGAAACGCATCTGCCGTTTGGCGGCACGAAGCAAACCGGCAACGGTCATCGCGAAGCCGCCATTGCCGCGATCGATTTCTTCAGCGAATGGAAGACCATTTATATCGATTATTCCGACAAGCTCCAGCGCGCGCAAATCGACAACGCCTGATTTCGACAAGGCTTGATTTGCGGACTGAGGCAACGCTGTCTGGCGCCGCGTTGACCAGCCTTGACACGCTTTCTACAATAGAAGCAGCACCCTTTAGCACTCGGAGTCGAGCGCTGCTATGAGAACTGCTGCGCTACAAGAACGCCGTAACCGCCAGATTCTGGCGGACATCGTCCGTGTGTACATCGAAACGGGGGAGCCGGTATCCTCGCGCGCGATTTCCCGGGGCTTCGAGGAGTCGCTGAGCACGGCCACGATCCGAAACGTGATGGCGGACCTGGAAGACGGCGGGTTCCTGTACCAGCCGCATACTTCGGCGGGGCGCGTGCCCACGGCGGCGGCGTACCGTTTCTTTGCGCAGGAAATTGCTTCGCAAGCCACGCTCAGCACCGGGGACCGCGAGTGGATTCAGCGCGAGATGGGCGGGGCAAAGACGGCCACGGAAATTACCGAACGGGCCGGCCATGTGCTGGCGGAAGTCTCGAACGGCCTTGGCATTGTGGTCTCGCCGCCGCTGGCAAAGACGGTTCTGGAGCACGCACGCATGTGGCTGCTGCCGGATGGGCGCGTGGTGGTGGTGTTGATTTCGCCCGGAGGAAACACACGGGACAAAATTCTGAAGCCGCCGCGGGCGTTCTCGCAGGCCGAGCTGGACACGACGGCTGAGTTTTTGAACCGGCATTACTCCGGCTGGGCACTGGATGCGATTCGCAGCGATCTGCTGCAGAAGCTGGCGACGGATCGTGAGCGCTACGAAGGGATTGTGCGCGACGCACTTGCGTTGTGCGACCCCGCGGTTCTGGGGGCCGATGCGGCGATGCAAGTGCACGTGGAAGGTACCGCGCAGATGGTCGGCACAGGGGAATTTGCGGACCAGGCGCAACTTCGCGACCTGCTTGCGGCTATCGAGGAGAAGCACCGGCTGGTCACGTTGCTGAATGCGTGTATCGAGGCGCCGGAGCCAGTGCACGTGCTGATTGGCGTGAAGGAAATTTCGGATGCGGGGGAGAACCTGGCGCTCATCAGCGCGCCCTACATGCGCAGGGACCTGGTGCAAGGTTCACTCGGCGTCCTGGGGCCGACGCGCATGCCGTATGAGCGGGCCATGACGGCGGTGGCGTACGTGGCGCAACTGTTCAGTGAAGCGCTGAGCAAAATCTGAAATTTCGTGGAGATGGGAGAAGTCAAGCAGTGAGCGAGAAGGACATGAAAATCAATATGCGAATCAACAAGGACGCGGATAGCTCCGAAGCCGAGCAGTCCGCCAAGGCCATGGAGGCAGACTCGGCAAAGGCCGACGCCGAGATGGCCAAACTAACCGCGGACCTGGAAGCGTTGCGCCAGTCGATGCTGCGCAGCCAGGCGGATTTTGCGAATTACCGTAAGCGCGTTGAGAAAGAACGCTCCGAGGAATCGAAGCGCGCTACGGCGCGGTTGATCGAAGGGCTCATTCCGATCATCGACGGATTCGAGCAGGCGCTGGCGGCGCATCGCGAAGCCGAATACGAAAACTACCGCAAAGGCTTCGAGCTCATCTACAAGCAACTCGTTGAGAACCTAGCGAAGCTGGGCGTAGAGCGCATCGACCCGGCCGGCAAATCGTTTGATCCACATCTGCACCAAGCGGTTGAGCGCGCGGAGACCACCGACTACCTAGACGGCACAATTCTTCACGTGTTCCAGCCGGGCTACGTTTTTCACGGGCGGGTGCTGCGCCCGGCCATGGTGCGTGTAGCCGTGCATCCGAGCGGGACATCCAAAGAAGCAGCGAACTGAGGGAGAACAAGAATTTCCATGGCTAAAGGGAATCCACGCGATTACTACGAGGTGCTGGGCGTGTCGCGCACGGCGGCGGTCGAGGAAATCAAATCCGCCTACCGCAAAGCCGCGCTGAAATGGCATCCGGACCGCAATCCGGAAAACAAGGGAGAGGCGGAAACGAAATTCCGCGAGTGCACCGAAGCGTACAGCGTGATCAGCGACCCGCAAAAGAGACAGGTGTACGACACGTACGGCCACGCCGGACTGTCCAGCGCGGGCATGGGACAAGGGTTTGAGCACACCGTCTTTCAGGATTTCCACGATATCTTCGGCGACTTTTTCGGATTCGAGGACTTGTTCGGAGGCGGAGCGCGGCGCACGCGCAGCCGCGCGCAGCGAGGCGCCGATTTGCGCTACGACATGACGCTGACCTTCGAAGAAGCCGCATCCGGAGTGGCCACCAAGATCAAGCTTCCGCGGCAAGTGTTCTGCGAAGCGTGCAACGGCACAGGCGCGAAGAAGGGCACCGGCGTACAAACCTGCCAGGCCTGCGGGGGCCGCGGGCAACTGGCCTATCAGCAGGGCTTCTTTCAAATCACGCGCACTTGCCCGACCTGCCAGGGCGCGGGCCAAATCGTGAAAGAGCGCTGCCCGGAATGCCGCGGACAGGGCCGGCTGGAGCGGGAGAAGACCATTGAACTGCGCATTCCGCCCGGCGTGGATACGGGAACGCGGCTGCGCGTTACGGGAGAGGGTGAGGCTGGCGTCAATAACGGCGCGCCCGGCGATTTGTACGTGGTGCTCGAAGTCAAAGAGCATCCATACTTCGAGCGGCGCGGCGCGGATTTGTACTGCACCATTCCGGTCAGCATTGCGCAGGCGACGCTGGGCACGGAGCTTCAGGTACCCGGCTTGAACGGGGAAGAGCGGCTGAAAATTCCCGAGGGGACGCAAAGCGGTGCAGTCTTTCGGACGAAAGGGAAGGGCTTGCCGGATCCTCACGGGGGCGGCCGCGGCGATTTGTACTATCACGTGCGCGTGCTGACGCCGACTAAGCTCACGCGCGAGCAACGTAAAATGATGGAGCAGCTCGGGGACACGTTAAAAGTGGAAAACAAGCCCGCCGAGCGTGGGTCGTCGATTTTCGACAAGGTCAAAGACATCTTCGGGTAAACGCGCTGTTATTGAGTGGTCTGGCCAACTCCCCTATTGTCGGCAACTTGGAAATAATCGTGAAGGTCTGCCCTCCAATTGGCCAGGATGCCGGGTGGACAAGTTCAAAACAGTAGGATTCATCCCAGCGATAGGTTTGCGTGCTTTGAGGTTCTGCATTGTCTTAGAATCTGACGGTGCGCCGGCGCTTCTTTGTTGAACAATTTGCGGGTGATCGTGCCGTCATGGAAGGCGAGGTGGCGCATCATCTTGGTCGTGTTTTGCGCGCCGAACGTGGTCAGTTGTATGAGCTGAGCGATGGCACGCGCGTTTGCCTGGCGCGCATCGAAGACGTAAAGCGGGATCGCATTGAATTTTCTCTCGTCGAGGAATTGCCAGTCCAGCAGCCCGCCTTGCAAACGACCCTGTTTCTCTCCATCGTAAAATTCGACGCCTTCGAATTCGCTCTCGAAAAGGCTACGGAGCTTGGAGTGAATACGATCGTGCCACTGGCCGCAGTTCGCAGCGAGAAAGGGTTGCTCTCGGCTGCGCCCAGGCGTGCCGGGCGCTGGGAGAAAATTCTCCTAGAGGCTTCGCAGCAGTCCCGCCGCGTGCGCCTGCCTGCGCTGGCGCCCTTGACGAAGAGCGAAAAGGCTTTCTCCTCCCACAGCGACGCGGAGCCTCTGTACATTATTCTGTCCGAACGTGCAAGCGCGCCATCGCTACGGAGCAGCCTGGAAAAGGGGGCCGGCTGGCCCCGTGAGGAACGGGGCAAAAAGCCGGGGTTACGTGACGGTGACGTAAAGTCGCCGCTACAAGCTGTTCTCGCCATTGGGCCGGAGGGCGGATGGACCGACGATGAGTTGCAAGCTGCCACGCGGAATGGTTTCCAGGAGGCGTCGCTTGGCCGGCTCATTCTGCGCACAGAAACCGCCGTGATCGCGGCGCTAGCGGCATTGAACTACGCGCTGGGTACGGATTGAGCGGCCCGTATCGTGGAACCCCGAACAGGAAGAAACACCGACCATGAGGCAACGCGGAATGCTACGGAGCGTATCCTAAAGGACGTGGCGTTGGAAGGCCAGAGCAGGCTCAGACGGCACAAAGCGGAAATCGCAAGTGGCGCGCGGCGCGACGCCCATGCTATAAATACAAAGCGGCCCAGATGGACGACGCAAAAACGAAACGGCCAGACGCTTCAACGCCACCGGAAACTTCCAAACCGGCTACCACCCCCCTTGTCGCCGCAAATAACCCTGCCGTCGGCGCGGCTTCGGTAACCGCGGGGCCAACGAATTCACTGCGCAAGGAAGTGCGCATCTGGACGCGCGACCTGCTGATTGCCATCGGCCTCGCGCTGGTGATTATCGTTTTTCTGTATCAGCCGGTTAAAGTCGAAGGCACCAGCATGGCGCCGCTGCTTTCTGACCAGGAACGCATCTTCATCAACAAATTTGTCTATCGCTTCGAGCCGATCGCGCGCGGCGACGTGGTAGTCTTTTGGTACCCGCTGGATCACTCGAAATCTTTCATTAAGCGCGTTGTGGGCTTGCCCGGAGAAACGGTGGAAATCCGCCAGGGCGTATTGTACTTGAACGGAAAAACGATTCCGGAGCCTTACGTTCCGCCGCAATACGAGGACTCGAGCGATTTCGGGCCAATCCGCGTGCCGCAGGACAGCTTCTTCGTGCTTGGCGACCACCGCATCAGCTCGAACGATTCCCGAGTCTTCGGCCCGGTGCCCAGCCGGTTCATATACGGCCGGGCGGTGTTTGCTTACTGGCCGGTGGATCATTTCGGTTTGCTGGATTCCGCTGAAGCCAACACGAAATGAATGGCAAATGTACATGAAAACGACAGGAGGACCCGCTGACGGAAGTTCCGCACCGACCCGCGACCCTCGCGCTGGAAGACGGGCGCGTCTTTAACGGCCGCGCCGCGGGCGCGATCACGCGCCGGGGCGGCGAAGTCGTTTTCAATACCAGCCTAACCGGTTACCAGGAAGTTTTCACCGATCCCAGCTATGCGGGACAGATTGTCTGCCTTACCTATCCGCACATCGGCAACGTCGGCGCCAATCTTGAAGACGAGGAGTCGGGGCGGCCATACATAGAATCGCTCATCGTCCGGGAGTTTTCCCAAGTTTCTTCCAACTGGCGATCCACGGAGAGCGCGCAACTTTACCTGAACCGCCACAAAATTCCCGCGATCTGGGACATCGACACGCGCGCGCTGGTGCGGCACATCCGCAAGGCCGGCGCACTGCGCGGCGTGGTCGCGACTGACGGCACCCCGGCGGAACAATTGATTTTCGAGGCCAAGCAATTGCCGAGCATGACGGGGCAAGAACTCGCCAGCCGCGTCACGTGCGGAAAAGCGTATGGCTGGGACAAAGGGTCGGTCGAAGTGGCCATTTCGCCCTGGTCGGAGCAGATGGGCGAGTCCGATGCCAAGCCGGAAAACCGCAAGCATCGCGTGACGGCTTTCGATTACGGCATCAAACAAAATATATTGCGGCTGCTCGTGGACCACAATTGCGACGTCTGGGTGGTGCCGGCGCAAACTTCCGCGGAGGATATTTTGGCGCTGAAGCCCGACGGCGTCTTTCTATCGAACGGCCCGGGCGATCCGGAGCCCATCGGCTATGCCATCGAAACGATCCGCAAGCTCATCGGGCAGGTGCCGATCTTCGGGATTTGCCTGGGGCACCAGCTATGCGGCCTGGCGCTGGGCGGCAAAACGTTCAAGCTGAAGTTCGGTCATCACGGCTCGAATCATCCGGTAAAGAACCTGCTGACCGAACAAGTGGAAATCACGGCGCAGAATCACGGGTTTGCCGTAGATCCGGGCTCGCTTCCTTCGCGCGACGTGGAAATCACGCACGTCAACCTGAACGATCACACCAACGAGGGCATGCGCCACAAAAAACAGCCGCTGTTCAGCGTGCAGTATCACCCGGAAGCTTCACCCGGGCCGCACGATTCGCACTATTTGTTCACACAGTTTACGGACATGATGAAGGAATGGCGCCAGCCGGGAAGCTCGCGGCGCTGAAGGCTTTCGAGGGATTATGCGTTTGGGCAGATTCGGGAAAAAGGTGTCGGCGGGTGTCCTGTGCGGGGTTTTATCGGTTTCGGCACTGGCGCAAACACCGAAGCTGAATATAAGGACGAAGCACGGGTTGGCCGCAGAGGAA
>Ga0307479_10004835_pt1 | contig 12394 bp, 12 predicted proteins | sample atmos_gasesECM4C_FD_203743 | JGI IMG/M metagenome (GOLD analysis project Ga0307479, IMG submission 203743) | Hardwood forest soil microbial communities from Morgan-Monroe State Forest, Indiana, United States - atmos_gasesECM4C_515 | ecosystem: Environmental > Terrestrial > Soil > Temperate...
TTGCGGCTTCCATCCCCGCCGCCGGATTTCGTCGGTGAATACCTCGCCCGTCAGACGCGCGCCCTTGGCGTCGAGAGTCGTAGTGCGGCAGTCGATATAGTAGTCGCTGGCACCGCCGGAAGAAAGCTTGAACTTGCCCATCTGGAAAGACTTGCCGGCGAGCAAGCGCAACAGATCCTGGCGCGCGGAATGCATGAACTTCTACGATACCAAATCCTACGATAGCACGGAGAATCAGGATGCATCCGAGCAGCGTCGGGGCCGTGAGCCTGCAGCCTCGATTCAGCCAAGCGTGATAACCTGAATATTCCGCCAACATCGCTTCGAGGTATGAAATTGCAGATCGTGCGTAAGTCCTTATTCTTCTTGATTGCCACCATTTTTCTCACCAACTTCAGCGGTTCCGAGCTGTTATCGACCGCGTTTGCCGAGGGCACGAAAACCTGGGAACAATCTAAGTTCGAAGATCTCACCCGAGGCACAGCCACGGGTGTCGCCATCCGCAGCATGGGTGGCCTGGAGCTGGCGCCGACTTTTAAGAGCCTCTACGCCACGCCCTCCACCTACATCTGGGCCATTGCGGCCGACGGTGATGGTGACGTGTACGTGGCGGCAGGCGCTCCCGCACGCGTGTACCGCATAACTCCCAATGGAAAAGCGGCTATTATTTTTGAGCCGAAGGAGCTGCAGGTGCAGTCGTTGCAGACCGGTCCAGGAAGCGTCATCTTCGCGGCCACCGCGCCTGACGGCAAGGTGTATAAGCTCGAACACAAGCCCGAAAGCAAGGGCGCAGGAGCGAAAGCGGGCATGTCCGCAACGCTGGCTTCGGAGAAAGAGAAAGATAAGGACAAAGACAAAGATAAGGACAAAGACAAAGATAAGGACAAAGACAAAGATAACGACACAGCCAAACCGGCTGTAGATCCCTCCTGGAGTTCGTCAGTTTATTTCGAGCCGGGCACGAAATATATCTGGGACTTGGCGCTGGATAAAGCCGGCAACCTCTACGTGGCCACCGGCGACCACGGTGAAGTTTATCGGATCACTCCCAAGGGCGAACATGCGGTTTTCTTCAAGAGCGATGAAACGCACATTCGAGTGCTGGCCTTCGACGCCGAGGAGAATCTGATCGCAGGCTCGGACGGTAGTGGACTGATCTATCGTATTTCGCCCGCGGGTGAAGGTTTCGTGCTCTACAGCGCCCCCAAGAAGGAGATCACGGCGCTGGCGCTCGATCGTGCGGGAAATATTTTTGCGGCAGCCGTTGGTGAGAAGCGCGCTGGCGGGACTGGCTCCTCGGGCGTGGGCACAGCTCTCTTGACTATGGGTCCGGGCTCGGCTCCAGGAGGCGCAGCACCGCAAGCTCCAGGCCTCGCCATCACTCCGGCGCCGACCGCGCCGCAGCCGACGGGGCCGTTTCCATTTCCCGGCGGCGGGGTAAGCGGCGGCTCGGATGTCTACCGCATTGCGCCCGACGGCTCGCCCACAAAAGTGTGGACGTCGCACGAAGACATCGTCTATGCGCTGGCTTTTGATTCGCAGGCGCGCCTGCTGGCGGGCACGGGAAACCGCGGCCATATTTTTGCCATCAGCCTGGATGATTTTTCCGACCTGCTGAAGGGACCGGCTTCGCAGATCACCGCGTTTGCCAAAGCGCCGGGGGGTGGGCTATACGCCGCGACCAGCAATCTGGGGAAAGTTTTTGTCCTAGGGCCGAGCCTTGAAGCCCAGGGCACATACGAGAGCGACGTGTTTGATGCCAAGCTTTTCTCACGCTGGGGGCGGGCGGATTTTCGCGGTACGGGCAACGTGGAACTTTACACGCGCAGCGGCAATGTAGATAACCCCGACCGCAACTGGAGTCCGTGGAAGAAAATTGACTTGAAGACCGGCGAAACCGGCATTCCGGCCGCCCGCTATGCGCAGTGGAAGGCGGTGCTGCACGCCGGAACACCGGCGCCGGGCGTGGACAGCGTGGCGCTGAACTATCTGCCCAAGAACGCTGCACCTGAGATCGACGACGTGACGGTTCAAGTGGGCGTGAAGTATCAGCCGCTGCCGAAGATACCAAGCTTGGGATCGGAGTCAGGGGCCTCTTCAGGCTCCCACTTCGAATCTCCGATACCGAGTTCGCACGATCGCGATTCCATCGGCGTGAAGTGGAGCGCGCATGATGAGAATGACGATCAGCTTGTCTACTCTCTCTACTACCGCGGCGATGGCGAGACACGATGGTTGCTGCTCAAAGACAATTTGACCGACAAGGCGTATTCCTTCGATGCCAGCCTGCTGCCGGATGGAGGATACACCGTGAAAGTGGTGGCTTCCGATGCACCTTCGCATTCGCCCAGTGAAGCGCTGACGGCCTCACGAGAGAGCCGGCGTTTCGAGGTGGATACGACTCCTCCGCGCATCGAGAATCTTGCAGCGTCCCTCGAGGGTGGACAGATTCATGTGACGTTCCGTGCCGTGGATGGATTTTCTGCGATCAAGCGGGCTGAATTTTCGGTGGATGCTGGCGAGTGGAAATATGTCGAACCCATCGGCCGGCTATCCGACGCGAAAACTGAGAATTACGACTTCAAGATCACGCCCGAGAGCGCGAAAGATGGCGGGCCTTCGTCCGAGCATGTAGTGGTCGTGCGGACTTTTGACCGGTACGAAAACATGGGCGCCGCCAAGACGCTGATACGCGGCAAGTAGTTGGAGCTATCCCGCCGCAAGATAGATATAGCGCAGAATGAACAAGGCCGTGAGTATCCAAAGCAGAAGGCTGACGTCGCGGAATTTGCCGGCCGCAACTTTCACCAGCGTGTAGGAGATCAATCCCAGGCTCAGCCCGGTGGCGATGCTGAAGGTCAGGGGCGTAGCGAGAATTGTCACGAATGCGGGGAGGCCTTCGGTGAAGTCTTTCCAATCGACATGGGAGATTGACTCTGTCATCAAGGCCCCAACCAGGATCAGAGCTGGCGCCGTGGCGAAGCCTGGAATCGCCGTCGCCAGCGGCGAGCAGAACGCGGCTGCGAGGAACAGTGCGGCTACGACTAGATTGCTGAGGCCGGTGCGTGCTCCGGCAGCTACCCCCGCGGCGCTTTCGATGTAACTTGTCACCGTCGATGTTCCGGTCAGTGCACCGAAGATCGTTCCGATTGCATCTGAAACCAACGCTCGGCCCACGCGCGGAATCTTGCCATTGCGCACGAATCCGCCTTGCTCGCAAACGCCCACCAGCGTGCCCACGTTATCGAAGAGATCGACGAACAGAAAAACGAAGATAATTTCGAGCAGGCCGAGATGCATGGCGCCCCGCAGATCAAGCTGCAACCAGGTGTAGGAAGGATGCGGCAAAGAAAATATTGCTGCAGGCCACTGTGCCATGCCGCGCACGATACCAAGCGCGGTTGTGGCGAAGATGCTGATCAGAATCGCGCCGTTGACCTTGCGCACCATGAGGATCGCGGCCAGCGTAAGTCCAAAACAGGCGGCCTGTACTTCGTGATCAGAAAAATTCCCCAGCCCAACAAACGTTGCCGGATTGGCGACCACCAGCTTCGCGTTGCGCAAACCCACAAAGGCGATGAACATGCCAATGCCCGCGGCGGTCGAGTGCTTAAGGCAACTGGGAATCCCATTCACGATCTGCTCGCGGATACGCGTGACCGTGAGGATGAGAAAGAAAACTCCAGAAATGAAAATGACGCCGAGAGCCGTGCGCCAGGGCACATGCATCCCCAGGCAAACTGAATAAGTAAAGTACGCGTTGAGCGACATGCCGGGCGCAAGCGCGATGGGATAGTTGGCATATAATCCCATGACCAATGTGGCCGCCGCAGCGGATATGCAAGTGGCGAATACCACGCCTTCGGCGGGCATGCCCGCCTGGGATAGAATCTGGGGATTCACGACTACGATGTAAGCCATCGTGAGAAACGTCGTAAGCCCACCGACCAATTCGCGGCGAATCGTGGTCTGATTTTCCACGAGATGGAAGTAGCGTGCCAACATGGAAGTTCCGTCGACCTTCGCGGTTAGCGCCACTGGCTTGGGTACAGACCCCGCCATGCTAGTGCATCCTCTCTGCTGCTTCTTCTGAAGCCTCTTCCGCCACACTTTTCATTTCAGTAAGAACACCTGCGCGCCGCAAGTCGGGAAACGTCCAGGCCCACAGAACCACCACCAGCAGCGTTCCCACGCCTCCCAGCAAGACCGCGGGCACGGTGCCGAACCACTGCGCCGTCAGCCCGGACTCAAACTGCCCGAGTTCGTTGGAGGTTCCGATGAAAACCATGTCCACAGACATCACGCGCCCGCGCATTTCATCGGGCGTACGTAACTGTACCAGCGTCGCGCGAATGATGACGCTGACCATATCGGCCGCGCCCAGACAGATCAGCGCAATTAGTGAGAGCACCAGGCTTCTCGACACGCCAAAGAGAATTGTGCAGATTCCAAAGCCTGCCACCGACCACAGCAGCGTCGGCCCTGCGCGCCCGCGCAGCGGGCGGTGTGCCAGGGCGACGGCCATCAAAGCTGCGCCTATTCCCGGAGCGGTTCGCAACAAGCCAAGTCCCCAGGGCCCAGCGTGCAGGATCTCGCGGGCATATACCGGGAGCAGCGCCACGGCGCCGCCCAGCAGCACGGCGAATAGATCGAGCGAAATTGCTCCCAGAACCATTCTCTCGCGCCAGATGAAATGCAATCCGGCGAGAATGGTCTTCGCAGTCATGGGTTCGCGGCGGCGTACCTGTGGCTGGGTTTTAATGCGGAACATGGAGAGCAGCGCGCCCACTGCCGTCAGCATCGCACCCGCATAAACTGCAGATGGGCCATGGAACGCCGCGTAAAGAATCCCGCCGAGCGATGGCCCAAGAATGGTCGCAGCCTGAAATGTGGTTGCGTTCCACGCCACTGCATTGGCGAAATGTTCTTCCGGAACCAGTTGCGGCAGAATCGAGCGGCTGGCGGTTCCGGTGAACGAACGCACAACGCCGAGCAGAACCAGCACAACGTAAATCGGCCTTGCCGAATGCACACCGCACTCGGCGATCAGCAGCAACAGTCCCGAGCAGACCGCGTATCCCACATAGCACGCACTCAACACCTTGCGGCGCTCGAAGCGATCCGACGTGTGTCCGGAAACCAAGAAAAGAAGGATGCCAGGAAGAAACTGCGCCAGCCCCACCAACCCGAGATCAAGGGCGCGCTTGGTGATGTCATACACCTGCCATCCCACTGCGACGGCCTGCATTTCAGTCGCAGCTACGATGAGAAAACGCGCCAGCTGAAACAGCACAAAGCCTGGGTGCGTAAAGGCGATGCGTCCAGCTCTGGAGTCAGCGGGGGCGGGCATTAATCTTCTAATGTGCCACAGAACGAGAAAGCACGCCGTCCAGACTACTGTACACGCATACTATTGAGAGGAGTCAACTTGACTCATCGCGATGAGTCATTTAGGATAATCATATGACCAAGCGCCTGCAAGTGCTTCTGCAAGATCCCGAATACCGCGACATTCAGCGGATTGCCCGCTCCCGCCGCATGACGCTTGCCGCATGGGTTCGGCAGGCGCTCGATCGAGCGCGCCAGCGCGAGCCCCTTGGCGATGCCGGAAAGAAACTGCAGGTCATCCGAGCCGCTGTCAAGCATGAGTTTCCCACTGCGGATATTGACCGCATGCTTGCAGAAATCGAAACCGGGTACGGCAGCGCCCCACAGCCGTGATTTTTGTCGATTCCAACATTCCAATGTACCTGGTGGGTGCGCCGCACCCCCACAGGAGCGATGCCCAACACTGGCTGGAAAGACTCGTGAGCGACCGCGAACGCCTTGTCACCGACGCCGAAGTGCTCCAGGAGATTCTCCATCGCTACGTTGCCATCAATCGCCGGGACGCGATTCAACCTGCGTTTGATGCGTTGCTGGGAGTGACGGATGAGGTATTGCCGGTCGATCGCGCAAGTGTCGATCGCGCCAAGGAAATCATTGTCGGACATCGACAGCTATCCGCCCGCGATGCCGTACATCTCGCAGTGATGGAGCAACGCGGGGTTGACCGCATTTTGTCTTTTGATTCTGGCTTCGATGGATTCCCCGGAATCGTCCGCTTATCGTAGGCTTACACTCGGCTTACTGTCCGCTGCGGGATCGACTACTAACATGCTGGAGTTTTGCCGAACCGTTGGTTGGATTGCCTGCGCCGTCTACTCAACCATCCCGGCTTTCTGGCTGCTGATTCATTCGCGAGCGGAATTCTGGCGCGCACGGAGGCGATCGCCATACCGGATTCTCATGCCCCTCTGGATCGGAATGTGGGCGGCCGTTGCCGCAATCACGGCCCCATGGCGCAGCATCGCGCTATATGAGACTAGATGGACCTGGATTCCCGCCGGCGCTATATTCTGCGCTGGCCTGCTGCTCTACAAACTTTCTCACAGTGAGTTCAGCCTGACCCAACTCGGCGGAGTGCCCGAACTCTTGCCTAACTACAGAGAGCAGCGCTTGGTGACCACAGGCATTCGCGCCCACGTGCGCCATCCCGTTTACGCGGGCCATCTCTGCGAGATGCTGGCCTGGAGCGTTGGTACGGGCCTTGTAGTCTGCTGGGCACTTGTTGCATTTGCGATGATGACTGGAGCCCTGATGATCACTGTGGAAGACCAGGAACTGGAAAGCCGGTTTGGCGGGGCGTACCGGCGGTATCGATCGAGCGTGCCTGCCATCCTGCCAACGACGAGGAGTAAGAAATAAACACTGAAGCATTTCTCCGCGCTCTCTGCGGCCCGTCCTCCGCGCCCTCCGCGTTAAGCGCTTTTGCTTTTCGAAATTCCACACAGAGTCCCGGAGCCAGTAGCTATAATTCGACTTGGCTGAAAGCTGCGAGCTGACGGCCAATTGCACATGCCCTTCGAACTCTTCATCGCAACCCGCTATCTCCGCGCCAAGCGCAGGCAAGCCTTCATCGGCATCATTACCGGCATCTCGATTCTCGGAGTGGCAGCGGGCGTTGCGTCGCTGATCGTCGCGCTCGCCATCAATAACGGCTTTCGCCAGGACTTGCAGGAGCGCCTCATCGGATCCACATCGCACGTCAGCCTGCTGCGGATCGCCGAAGATGGCATTAAAGATTGGCCTCCCCTTCTCGAGCGGCTTGCACAACAGCCGCACGTGGTCGCGGCTGCCCCAGCAATTTTCGAGCAGGTGCTGATTTCTCGCGGGCCGCGGGCGCGCGGCGCGGTCCTCAAGGGAATGATTCCGGAAGATGAGCGCCGCGTGGGCGATCTGCTGAACTCCGTGAAGGAGGGGTCGGCAGCAGAGCTGGAGCCAGCGCCTGCAGAAGATACCAGCGGTACGAGCGGCTCGCCCGCTCCCACACAAACGGCCGAATCTCCCGACTCACTCGCCGGCGTCCACAAGCGTATTGCAGCCATGCCTCCGATCATCCTGGGCAAAGACATGGCCGATAATCTCGGCGCAAAAGTTAGTGACGTAGTGTTGGTCACCAGTCCTCAAGGAGAACTCACACCGTTCGGCATGGTGCCAAAATACAGCCGCTTCCGCGTAGTGGGAATTTTCAACTCCGGCTTCTTCGACTACGACTCGTCTTGGGCGTTCACCCGCTTGTCCGATGCGCAGCGCCTCTTCGGCCTGGGCGATCTGATTTCGGTCATCGAGTTCAGAGTCGACGACATCGATAAGGCAGACATAGTTGCCCGCCAACTCGAAGACGCAGCCGGTAAGGGTTTCATGACTACCAACTGGAAGGAGCAAAACAAGGCCTTGTTTCATGCTTTGAACATGGAGCGCCTGGTCACCTACATCACTGTCGGTTTGATCGTCTTCGTAGCCGCCCTGAACATTTTGATTTCTCTGATCATGATGGTCATGGAGAAGACGAAAGACATCGCCGTGCTGATGTCGATGGGCACGCGCACATCGCAAGTGCGAAACATATTCATCGCCCAGGGAGTACTGATCGGCGTGATCGGCACCGCGATCGGCCTGTTGCTGGGCTACGCCATCTCTTTCGCAGGCGGACACTATCACCTGATTTCGCTTTCACCCGAGGTCTATTCCATCGACTACGTTCCGTTCGCGCCGCGGCTCAAGGACGGCATATGGGTAGTTCTCGTGGCCCTCGGAGTTTCGTTCGTGGCCACGCTCTATCCATCGTGGTCGGCGGGCAGGACCCTACCCGCCGAGGCGCTGCGCTACGAGTAAGTATGTTCGAGGGTAGGGTTGAGGTGGCTGCTGGCGCCGGGAACGCGTGACGAGCTTACGGAACTTTTCCGTCCGGCCTCCGTACATTAAATTTGGGAAGAGCAAGGAGGCCTAATCATGTTCACTTTCCTCCTCTGGTGCATTCTTTTTGTCCTGTGCTGGCCGCTGGCTCTGCTGGCGCTGGTCGCCTACCCGTTCGTCTGGTTGCTGCTGCTGCCGTTCCGCATCCTCGGAGTCGCAGTCCACGGAGTGCTCGAGATCATCTACCTCGCGATCACACTTCCGTTCCGGCTGCTGGCTGCGCCGTTCCGGATCTAGCTGGACCGATTGGGGCCTATCGGACGAGACTCTGCGGATTTGTGGAATACCATGGAAGAGCGGCGCTTCAGTGCCGCGTAAAGCGCTTGGAAGAAAACCAGGGTTCAGTCCGTCTTAACTCTGCATTACCTGCAACTTCGCACTCACCACCAACTTCGCCTCAGTCGCCCGTTGCACATCCTCCGCCGTAAGCCCCGGGGCCACTTCCTCGAGTACCAGACCTCGCTCCGTGACCCGGATATAGGCCATCTCGGTCACAATCGTATCGACCACCTTCATGCCGGTCAGCGGCAAGGTGCACTTCTTCAAAATCTTCGGAGCACCTTCCCGCGTCGTATGTTCCATCGCCACCACCACCCGGCGCGCGCCGGCCACCAAGTCCATCGCCCCGCCCATGCCCTTCACCATTTTCCCCGGAATCATCCAGTTCGCTAGATTTCCCGCCTCATCCACTTCCATTGCGCCCAGCACGCTCAAATCCACGTGGCCGCCGCGGATCATGGCAAACGAATCGGCGCTAGAAAAGTATGACGTGCCCGGCATCTCGGTCACCGTCTCTTTGCCCGCGTTGATCAAGTCGGCGTCCTCCTGACCGTCCACGGGATACGGCCCGATGCCCAACATTCCATTCTCCGACTGGAGAACCACCTGCATGCCCGCGGGAACATGGTTCGCGACCAGCGTAGGCATGCCAATGCCCAGGTTCACGTAAAACCCGTCGCGCAATTCACGCGCAATCCGATTCACAATGCGCTCGCGTTTCTCGATGTCTTTTCCTGGCTTATCCATGATTTCTTCCTAGTACTAGGTACTAGGTACTTGTTTCCTTACCGTTCTTTTCTCTATCCGCCGCTCGTACAGCTGGCCTTGAAAAATCCGATTCACGTATACGGAAGGCGTGTGCACCAAATCCCCGTCCAGTTCGCCCACCTCTACCAAATGCTCAACTTCGGCGATAGTGACCTTCGCCGCTGTCGCCATGACGGGATTGAAATTCCGTGCCGTCTTCCGATATACCAGGTTCCCCATGCGGTCGCCCTTCCACGCCCGAACAAAGGCGAAGTCCGCTTTCAACCAGCGTTCCATCACGTAAGGCCGGCCATCGAAGTCGCGCGTTTCTTTTCCTTCCGCGACGATCGTTCCGACACCCGTAGGCGTAAAAAACGCCGGAATCCCCGCTCCGGCCGCGCGAATCCGCTCGGAGAACGTCCCTTGCGGCACCAGATCGAGTTCGACTTTCCCCGCCAGCACCATCGATTCCAGCAGCTTGTTCTCTCCAACGTAAGTTCCAATGTGCCGTCGGATCTGCCCCGCTGCCAGCAGCAGCCCAACGCCAAATCCATCCACGCCGGCGTTATTGCTGATGGTGGTGAGATTCTTCGATCCCTTCTGCACCAGCGCGCGAATCAAATTCTCCGGAATTCCGCACAGCCCGAAACCTCCGAGCATAATGATGGAACCGTCGCCGACGTCGCGAATCGCCTCTTCCGCATTGGCCACAACTTTGTTCATTGCGTTCGCATTCTAAATGAAAATCCACCACGGAGGCAGGGAGCCACGGAGCCACGGAGGAATGCAACCTGGAACGCTTGATCAGGATAGGAAGGACCTTTTTCTCCGTGTCTCCGTGCCTCCGTGGTGCATTCTATTTCCTCTCCGTCTTCCTCAACCCATGCGCCTGCTCAAATTCTTCTGCCAGTTGCCGGGTCGAAAGATTCTCCCGGATGTGCGCCAGCCTCTGTTCCACCTTCAACAGCGCGTCTGCCAAATTTTTCTTGTTGCTGATGGCGATGTCGCGCCACATGGAATACGGACTAGCAGAAATACGGGTCATCTCTCTTAGCGCGCGTCCCCCCGCAGGCAGCAAGGGCGCTTCTTCGCCAAACTCCTCGACCAGCGCTGACGCCAGCGCCGTGGAAATCATCTGGGGAACATGGCTGATCCAGGCGCACAGCCGGTCGTGCTCTTCCGGCGGCAGCAATGCAATACGCGCTCCTATTTGATCGATCCAGCCTGCAAATTCGGCGAACAATCCTTCATTCACATTCTGGCCCGGCAGCGGCGTAAAAAACCATACGGCATTGTGAAACAAGCCGGCATCCGCGTAGTCCACTCCGCTGTATTCTTTTCCGGCCATGGGATGTCCGCCAACAAACCGCTTCCGCGCATTCTTGCCGAACACTTTCAATGCCTGCTCGGCCACAGCCGCCTTCGTACTGCCCACATCAGTAAGCAGCGTCGTGGAGGGAAGCGAGGGGCCCAATCGCCCAATCAAATCGACAATCGCCAGAACAGGAGTTGCCAGCATCACCAACTGGCTGCCGCGTACCGCATCGGCGGGTTCCACAGACCCGCTGTCGATCACACCGCGCATCTTCGCCTTCTTCAGCGCCGACTCTCGGTCGCACCCCACGATCCGTCCCGCGAACTTTCGTCTGCGCAGGGCCAGCGCGAACGATCCGCCGATCAGCCCGGTCCCGATGATCGTGATTTGCCGAATGGGCATAGCACTTCTCACCACGGAGACACAGAGAAGACAAGAAAAACTAGGATTTAAGCTCGCGGTGTAGATCGCTTAAGCTTTGCAGTTCGTCCGTCTCTGTGTCTCTGTGCCTCTGTGGTGAAGGATTTTTAAGCGATTTTCCTTCCCACCGCGGGCGCGATCATGCGCAGCTCATCCATCAGCTTGGCGAACTGCTCGGGAAACAGCGACTGGGCGCCATCCGACCAGGCGTTATTCGGATCGCAATGCACTTCAATCAGCAATGCATCCGCACCCGCGGCGACCGATGCTCGCGCCATCGGGGCAACCTTGTCGCGGCGGCCTGTTCCGTGGGAAGGATCGGCCGTCATGGGCAAATGCGACAGTTTGTGAATGATCGGAATTGCCGAGATATCCATCGTGTTTCGCGTGTAGGTCTCGAAGGTCCGGATGCCACGCTCGCACAAGATCACCTCATAATTTCCACCAGCCATGATGTATTCGGCAGAAAGCAGCAACTCTTCCAAGGTCGCCGCGATGCCGCGTTTTACCAGCACCGGCTTCCGGACCTTCCCCAATTCGCGCAGGAGATTGAAGTTCTGCATGTTGCGCGCGCCCACCTGCAGAATGTCCACGTAAGGCAGCATCATCGGAATCTGCGAAATCTCCATCACCTCGCTGATTACCAGCAGCTTGAACTTCTCTCCTGCCTCCCGCAGCATTTTCAGCGCATCTTCGCCATGACCCTGAAAAGAATAGGGAGAGCTGCGCGGTTTGAACGCACCGCCCCGCAACATACGCGCCCCCGCTTTTGCCACCGCCTCCGCAGTTGAGAATAATTGTTCCTGCGTTTCCACCGAGCACGGGCCCGCCATCACGACCACTTCGTTGCCCCCGATGTCGACCCCATTTGCCAGCTTGACGATCGTCCCTTCGGGATGAAATCCCTTTCCCGCCAGCTTGTACGGCGAACTTATGCGATGGGCTTCCTGCACTCCCGGCATCAACTCAATGTTGCGGATATCGAAATCAATCCCCGCCCCAACCGCCCCCAACACGGTTTGCCGCGCCCCGGTCGAGCGGTGCACCTCGAATCCCATCTTCACGAGGAGTTCAATGACCTGCTGAATCTGCCCCTCGTCGGCTACTTCCTGCATTGCAACAATCATAAGAAGATCTCAGCTTCTAGCTCCTAGCTCTCAGTTGGACGAACGGCCAACGAAAAATGCCAACGACAGTTTCAGTCATTCACTTCCGAATCCAACTCCGTCTCGGACTTCGCTTCCTCCGCCTTGATCCCGATTCCTTCCTTCTGAATATTGCGCATCACATCCATAATCCGCTCAAAAATCCGCACCAGATCGCGCCCGGGCAGCG
>Ga0307479_10004836_pt1 | contig 12393 bp, 10 predicted proteins | sample atmos_gasesECM4C_FD_203743 | JGI IMG/M metagenome (GOLD analysis project Ga0307479, IMG submission 203743) | Hardwood forest soil microbial communities from Morgan-Monroe State Forest, Indiana, United States - atmos_gasesECM4C_515 | ecosystem: Environmental > Terrestrial > Soil > Temperate...
ATGAGTTCGTTAGAGTTGGATAGGGAAGTCATTCGCTGCAAGACCTGCGGTCTCGTCCAGTACCGGACGCGCACGGGGAATTGCCGGCGTTGCGTGCGCGCCTTGCCTCAGCGTTTGGAGTTCCTGATTCCTCCACCGGCGCCTCCGGAGGAAGCAGCCGCTGAACCTACATCCGAAAGATTCGCCAACCAGCAGACGGTCGAAAACATCGGCCAGCGCATCCGCCAGTTGCGCGAATCGCGCGCGATGACGCAGAGCCAGCTGCAATCGCGCTCGAAGGTGTCGCGCTCCTACTTGTCGCGCATCGAGAGCGGGCAGATGACGCCCAGCCTCGGCACGTTGGAGAAAATCTCCGAGGCGCTCAACGTGGGCCTGAACCGCTTCTTCATTCCGGAATCGGATGGAGAAGCGCTGCTCGAGGATCCCTTCATCCAGGGATTGCGGCCGTTCCTGCGCCAACTGGACTGGGAACAGTGGCAGTCCATTCTAAAGAGGCTGCAGGCGATCAGCGATCACGTCCATGCAGCACCCGTTAATCTCCGCCCTATCGGTAATCCGGCGCGGCTGCCGCAGCCCGCGTCGGGGAATGGCAACGGCAACGGACACTACGAAGCCGGCCATTCCAATGGGCTCGCGCTGACGCATGCCCATGGTCACCCCCAGGGCTATCCGCTGCGGCGTCCCGGCGCGCCTTTCGGAGCCCAGGGCAAGCCGGCGTTTCAGCGGCCACTGGCGCGGTAAGTTTTTTTTCAGAGCAGGGCAGAAAACAGCGCGGTGCGACTTTAACGGTCACACCGCGCTGTTTTTCTTCTGAAGAGTCGCCAAGCCAAGAAAACGGAAGAGGCGAGGGCTAGCAGAGAAAAACAGGAGTACCAGGTAGCTCGGACACCGTAGAGTTCTCGAAACTTGGGCTCAACGTCCGCAGCCCACGCAAAGAATACGAATAGATAAGCGCACCAGAGCGACGCCAAAAATAGTGATACGGAAAGAAGCAAGAGCAGGCGTCTCTCGGTTTGAGGATTCAAGCGAAACACGACGCTCTTCACTCACGGATGACGGAAACTTTGGCGGCAGGGACTTCCAAGCGCATGAGGCGGTGATTGGCGTCGAGGAGGAGCAGCACTTCGAGGTCGGCGGTGGTGACGCGCAGCCCTTCGTAAGATTTGCCGTCGGCGCTGGCCGAGCCGGCGGATTCGACGGTGATGGAGCCGGGCGTGAGTTCCTGGGGAATGAGTACGGGAAAAGTTTGCGCGCCGCGTTTGGACCAGTCGTAAACGCGCGCGAGTATGGCGTACTGGTGGTAGAGATTGTTATCAAGAACGGCGATGAGCGGCGAACCGAAAGACAAATCCTGCTGGAACGGGCGCGCGCCCTGCATTTCGAGGGTAATTTTCGCGACGCCGTTGGCGAAGAGAATGTGTGCGCCGTTGGTTTTGTCGTCCCGCGAGGTCCATTCGTAGCTGACGGGCGCGCCGTCCGGCTGCAATACGAGAGTGCCATTGACGCGGGTGGCGCTGGCGGCATCGGGCGGTTTGAAGTCGGTGGTTCCTTTGGCTGTCCAGCCGCCGCCGAACGGGGCGATTTCAAAATCCTCGTGGCCGACGGTCTTGCCGTCCAGGACGATGGAAAATTTGCCTTTGTCCTGCGCCAAGATGGACGCTACGGAACCCGGCGCGCTTTTCTTCTGAGCGGCGACGGCGAGCGCGGCAGAAAAGAGAAGCGCCGCAAACACGGCGTACAAGATAGTCTGGTGTCTTGGATTGCTTGCCATTCGCCGCATCGAACCCTCTCTTTGGGCCTCTCGTAGAATCTCCGGATGTTCCCACAACGTCACGAGCGCTCTGCCTTGCGGAAGAGCGATATAACGGACAAAGTTTGCCACAGTTGAAACTGCAGTCTTGGCGTCGCCGCGAGGGGAGATGCTCAGAAAGACATCAGACTGGGTTGTTTCTGAATGGCGCTCTTCACGGCTGGGGTTTTTCGACCACCAAGTGGGACTCGCTGCCACCCGATGAGATGATTCCCCGGCGCAAGATCTCCGCGACGACCTCGCCAGGTTCGCCGGAGCTGTCGACGCGGTGGTCGGCCAGTTGGTAAGACGGCAGGCGCTGAGCATGGAGCGCGCGGAAACTCGCCTCATCGCGAAAGAGCGGGCGCCCGGTCATGGTCATGCAGCGCGCGAGCAAGGTTTCGACCGGTGAATCGAGCCAAATTACTGGCGCACCGGCGGCGCGCAGAAATTCGGGTGCGCCGGGTTGCGCATAAGTGCCGCCGCCGAGGGCGAGAACGAGAGGCTCTTTCCGTTCGAGGGCGCGACCGAGCGCGGCGCGCAATTGATCTGCTTCCATTTGGCGGAATGCCGATTCACCGAGGCGGTCGAAAATTTCCGGAATGCGCAGGCCGGCGGATTCCTCGATGCGATCATCCAGATCAATGAAGTGCCAAGCGAGCTGGCGCGCCAGGAGCGTGCCGACAGTAGTCTTGCCGGAGCCCATGAATCCGGCGAGACAAACCATCTGGATGCGGGCTTGGGGCCCACGCAAAGGAGGCGGTTGGATCACGGTTTCTGGAAGCCGCGGCGCGCGGCCGGCTATCTTGCTTGCGGCGCGAGCAACTAATCGCGCTTCAAGATGCGGATTGTACCACTGTAGGAGGAGAGTTCGACTTTAGCCAAGCCCTGGCCGAAAGTGCCGATGAGTCCCTTGGTGAACCTGGACGCGAGATGCTTCACGCCGTGGGAATCGGGTTTGAAGTAGGCGGCCGCCTGATTATCCACGGTGCCCGTGGCGGTCTGCGCGCTCAGGTCGAAGGAATCGTTGCCCGAGAAGCGCACTTCGACAAGGCCCTTGCCGCTCTTCATGCTGTAGAGGCCGGTGCGCACGAAGTCGCCGTCGAAGAGAATGTTTCCCGTCGTGGTATGCAGATTGACATTCGTGAGTCCGGGCTGCAGGATTTGCGCGCTGCCGCTCACGGAGTCAAATTTCAGTTTCCCGGCGCACTGCGTGCACACCAAGGAGCCACCCGTCGTCGTCACAATGATGTAACCCGAGACTTCCTTGAGGTGGATGTCGCCGGCAACGCTCTCTAGAGTCATGTCTCCCGTGACCTGTTCCACATAAATAAGTCCGGTCTGGGTCTTAAGCTGGAGTTCGGTCTCCTCAGGCACGGTCAATTGGAGGTTGGCTTGCGTGTCCGGCGACTGCGCGGCGCCGCCGTCGATGATGGTGGTTGTTACGTCAATGCGGTCGCCGACCTGCTCCATGTCGATGCCGATTTTGTCCGAAGAGCGGGCGCCACTGACGACGACTTCCGGGTTCTTCCAGGACTTGACCTCAATGCGGCCGTCGGCGATGTTTTGAATGACGACCACAGGCCGGCCCTGGACCGTAAAATGGCGTTCCACGTGTTGACCGGCGGCGGGCGCGACAGCCCAGAGAAGTATTCCCGCGCCGAGTACCGACAGAATGCTCCGCTTCGTCATTGGCAAACTCATGTTAATTTTCGCTCCCTTGGCGTTCCATCATCGCGGACAACAATTGCGCTTTTTGGCGGTAGGCGCCGGAAAGATATTCGCGCGCCAGTTCGTCCTGCGGCTCGGCTTGGACACGCCGTTCACAATCCGCGATAAAATCATTGACTGCTGAGAGATTCTGCCGCAGCGAGGTGTCCACCAGCGAATCGCTGGCGAGCTCCATGTTCGCGAGACCCCGCTCCTGTTCCGTCAAGGCGCGGGCAGTTTCTTCAAACGGATTGTGAGCGTCAGTAACCTGGACGACGGGCTGCCGGATCTGCAGGACACCCGCAGCAACAATCAGCAAACCAACGGTAACAGTGGCCAAAGCGCGCCCACGAAATAATTCAGCAAAGCCACGCCACCACGAAGCACGTTCGGCGCCGGCAACAGCAGGCGCTTTGATGATGCCTTCGTTTTCCAGTTGTGCGCGAAGCGAAACCCACACGCGGGCGGGCGGCTCAAGTTCCGCAGGGAATGTGTGCGCCACCGCAACTATATCGCGCAAATCGGCAACAAGACTCTGACACACGTTGCAGGAAGCAAGGTGAGCGCGCGCAGTCGCCGGAAGCGGCGCAATCCCTTCTTGTTCGAGGACGAGCTCTACTTCTTTACACTGCATGGCCAATCACTCCGCCCGGAGACGCTGGAAGGCCCTCCGGCCGATATTACGAAAACTTTGCGGCGCGAACTCGCCTGCGGTGCCCCGGCTTGGCGCTATTGTAGCTCAATCGCCTGGTCCCGTTTGCGTTTTCGCCGCATGGCGCTCTTGCCGCGCTTGCTGGCGTAATTCTTCCTGGAGCAAATCGCGGAGCCTGGTGCGCGCCTTATGCAATTGCGACTTCGAATTTCCCACCGAACATCCCATGATGCCGGCGATTTCGTTGTGTTCGTACCCCTGCACGTCGTGAAGCACGAAAACCGTCCGATACCCTGGCGGCAGCTTCTCGATCGAACGCTCGAGATTAACCCGGTCCACCGCGCCGCTCAACCGCAAGTCCGGCGCCCCGATGTCTTTCCTGGGGCCGCCCGTCTCTTCGTCGGGCTCTGTGGTCTCTTCAAGAGAGGCCACCGGGAGCGACTTCTTGCGCAACCGCATGAGGACCACGTTGACCGTCATTCGGTGTAGCCAGGTCGAAAACGCCGACTCGCCGCGGAACGTCCCGATCTTGCGGAACAGCTGCAGGAATGCTTCCTGCATCAACTCTTCCGCATCGGACGGGTTATTCATCATCCGCAAACACAGGGCGTAGACGCGGCGGCTGTGAAGCTGGTAAAGAAATTCAAACGCCGCGGCATCCCCGGCCTGAGCCAGGCGGATGGCTTCCGCTTCGGTCACCTTTTTCGGCGTTTGCGAAGCAGGCCCTGAACTGGAGGGCTGCAAAGCAATGACTGTGCCTGGTGACCGCGGAGCGGTCAGCGCCTTCGGATCGACTGGTCGGTTTCGAGCCAACGGTCCAATTACGGCGCATCCACACTTTCGGATGCACCGAATACCCCTTGAGTTGTCCTGCCAGCGGCCCCAATTTCCAGGACTCCCAACGCTGGACGGATGGTTATTCCCGGGGTCGCCCCACGGGACTCTGCCAGTTGCGCGGCAGGCAGGACTATTGTCCCGCGATTACGGTCATTCGTCTATGGCGGGCGACGGTTTGGCGGGAGGGCAGCAGGGCCTCTCGCACGCGCATTTGCCGACTCACAATCTCTTGGAAGGGTGTGAGTTCATTGTCGGGAAGGACCCGAAGGAAGGACTTCAACAGGACAATGGCCTCGCGCAGGCATGTGTTCAAATCGTAGTGTGCGATATCCATGGCTCTCCAATCCGAAATCGGATCTACCGATGTGCCACTGGCCAGTTCATCGGCGGACTGAAAGAAGTCTTGGCTAATATCCACGACCATCTCATGCAAGGCGCCAATCTTATGGAGGAATTGGGAACGCTGTGTCAGGAGGACGCGATTGAGAAGGCTGCTCATGCGGGCCGAGCGCTGGCCTCTAGAGCCCTGAAAATTGGCAGGATCAAGCGGCGCAGTATTAGGCATGGTGCCGTAGTGCTTGGCGTGGTCACCGAGCGCCCTGAGGACGGCAGCAAGCGAGTCAGTTAGCCTGGGGCAAAGGTCAGCGGTCACATAAACGACCTGAGAGGACTTGGCCAGATTCCCAGCCTGGCGCAACTCGATGGCTTCATTGAGCGAAACACTTAGCATCAGGTAGGAGGCTTCGAGTTGCTGCGCGTAGGCACGGAAAACACAGTCTTTCACTTCCGGCAGCCAAGCGCGCCAGTCGTCCTTGACAGAAGTGCCGCGAGCCAAGAGGGAGCGGACGCGGTAGATCAACGGTGGTCTCCCGGGGAACTGGGGGCGAGTATAACAAGAACTTTTACGGCTGGCACGGCTTTCTTAATAACTTAGTGCGGCAAGTGTCCGCAGCCAGAAGACCGGGACTCTATGGGATCGGCGAAAGGTTGCTCCCGATAGCCGCGGGCCGCTATACTCGGCTGCGTTTCCACGGAAAGGAATTGCGAATTGCAATTTGAGCCGCGCGATCAGTTTGAGCAGCGCCAGAAGAAGCTCGAGCAAATCCAGGCGCTGGGCTTCGACGCGTTTCCGCGCGAATTTCGTTGGACGGATACGCCAGCGTCGCTGGCTGGAAAATATAGCGAGACGCCCGCTGCGGAGCTGGAGAAAGGGAAGCGGGAAGTGCGCGTGGCCGGACGCATTGTTTCGCTCCGGTTGATGGGCAAGGCGGGGTTTGCGCATCTGCAAGGGGCGGGCAAGCGAATCCAGATCTACATAAAGAAGGATGTTGTGGGCGAACGAGGCTTCCAGCTCTTCCAACTGCTTGACCTGGGAGATACCGTCGGCGTGCGCGGGCACCTGTTTCGAACCAAGACGAACGAGCTCTCCATTTGGGTTGAGGAGCTGACGTTTCTTTCGAAGGCGCTATTGCCGCTTCCAGAGAAATGGCACGGGTTGACGGACGTCGAAATCCGCTACCGGCAGCGATATCTGGACTTGATCGCCAACGAAAAATCACGCCAGGTATTTGTGACCCGCGCGAGGATCATTCAGGAATTGCGGCGATTCTTCGATGCGCGAGGTTATATCGAAGTCGAGACTCCGATGATGCATCCCATTCCCGGCGGGGCGGCGGCCCGGCCGTTCACCACCCACCACAACACTTTGGACATCGACCTGTACCTGCGCGTCGCCCCGGAATTGTATTTGAAGAGATTGACGGTGGGCGGAGTCGATCGCGTTTATGAGATCAACCGGAATTTCCGAAACGAAGGCATCTCAACGCAGCACAATCCGGAATTCACGATGCTGGAGTTTTACGAAGCGTACAGCAATTACCGCGATCTGATGGACTTGAACGTGGAGCTCTTCGCATTGCTGGCGAAGAACATCACCGGCTCGACGACGGTGCGTTACGGCGACCAGGAGCTGGACTTCGGCAATTTTCAGCGCCTCTCCATGCGCGAAGCGGTTGGGAAGTATTGGCCCGCGGCAGCGGGCGCGGCGCCGACGCCGGAAGAGCTGCGCGCGCCGGGTGGAGCCAGTGCGGCAGCCGGCCGCTACAATGCGTGGGCGAAGAGCGCCGGGGCGCCGCAGGCAACTGCAAAAGGCAAGCCGACGGACGGCGAATGGACAGGCTTGCTCTTCGAAACCGTCGCGGAAGAGAAACTGATTCAGCCGACAATTCTCTACGATTTTCCCACGGATATTTCGCCGCTTTCGAAACAGAAGCCGGACGATCCTTCGCTCACCGAGCGCTTTGAAGTTTTCGCCGCGGGGATGGAAGTCGCCAACGGCTTCTCCGAGTTGAACGATCCCCTGGAGCAGGAGCGCCGTTTCCTCGCCCAGATAGCACAGGGCGGCGAGGAAGTTTCAAAGCAGCTCGACGTGGATTACATCCGCGCGCTGTGCTACGGGATGCCGCCCACGGCGGGCGAAGGCATCGGCATAGACCGCTTGACGATGCTGCTCACCGATTCGCCGTCGATTCGCGACGTGATTCTCTTTCCCTTGCTTCGTTCGGAGGCGCGCGAAGACTCCGCTTCCGAAGCACACGGCGCGTAACGTATCCTCTTGGGGATGCGAACTGGCAATCCTTCCCCCCATGCGATTTGAATGGTTTGTGGCGCGGCGATACCTGCGCTCGCCGTACCGCCCGGCGGTGCTGCGCCTGGTCACGCTGTTCTCGGTGATGGGAGTGGCGGCGGGCGTGGCCACGCTGGTTATTGCGCTTTCCATGAACACCGGTTTTCGCGAGACGCTGCAAGACCGGCTGCTGGGAGTGACCGCGCATGTTTCCCTCACTCGGCCTGGTTCAGGCGGAATCCATCATTACGAAGAGCTGGCCGCGAAACTCGCCGCAACTCCAGGGATACGCAACGTCACGCCCGCCGTTTATCAGACGGTGCTGCTGTCATTCGCGGGGCAGGCGCGAGGAATGGTGACCAAAGGGATCGATCCGGAACGCGAACGGCGCAGTGACGAGGCGCTCCAGCGGATCGTCGCGGGGCGCTTGGATTTTTCGCCCGATGCGGATGGAATTGAGGCGCTGCTCGTAGGCAAACAGCTTGCGGAGGAGTGGAAAGTGTCTCCGGGCGATTACGTCACGCTGACGAGCCCGCAGGGACGCCTCACGCCGTTTGGATTGATCCCGCGGACAAGACGTTTCCGCGTTGCGGGCGTGTTCGACTCCGGCTTCTACGATTACGACGAAAATTGGTGTTTTCTGACGCTGCCAGCGGCGCAGGCGCTCTCCGGGGCGGGAGATATCGTCAATGTGCTGGAATTTCGCATCGAAAAGCCGGAACGCGCGGAAGAGATCGCGCGGAAGGTCGAGAAAGCGGCGGGTGCAGGTTTTTCGGCCTCGACGTGGATGGAGGAAAATCGCGCGCTGTTTCGCGCGCTGCGGCTGGAAAAATTAGTTACGGCCATATTCATCGGACTCATCACTTTTGTTGCCGGGTTGAACATTCTTGTGGTGCTCTCGATGACCGTCACGGACAAGGCGCGCGACATTGCGGTGCTGAGATCCATGGGCACACGACGCGAGCAGATACGCCGCATTTTCTTGTGGCAGGGAATCACCATCGGTGCAGCGGGCACGCTGATCGGCCTGGCGGCCGGCTACGCCTTCGCGGGAATTGCGGGAGCCTATCATCTAATTCCGCTCGATCCACAGGTCTATGCGGTTGCGTACGTGCCGTTTCATCCGAGCGTGCTGGATGGATTGTGGATCACGATGGTGGCCATGGGTATTTCGATTGCCGCAACAACTGTACCGGCGCGGGCAGCCGCACGGCTGCTTCCGGTGGAGATTTTGCGATATGAGTAGCGGTACGTTCAGCCCGGGCGACGCCAGCGAAAAAATGGCCTGTTTGGTTCGCCATTTGCTTCTACATGGCGTTGAGGCGAGCAGGCGGAACCTGGATGCAGCCCTCGCGTCCGGGAAGCGTATAAACCCGCCGCAAGATATTGAAAGCATGAAGATTACCGGTGTGCTCAAAAGACCCCAGGTCTGCCGTTTTTTGAGTAGGTAAGACAAGGGCGAAAATGGGAAAGAGTTGAACAGGCCGGCATAATCGCGCAAGCTTTTGCAGAGGGCACGGGAATGGGCCAGCCGGCATCTAAGTTGTTAGAGAAGGAGAATAACCGGGCGCCGAGAGGAGTGGTGCAGCACACACAATAATGCAAGATCCCGCCAATCCGGTCCATCCATCGCAAAGTGCGCAGCGGCGCGAAGCACCTGCGCCCGCGATCGTGCTGGAAGCGCGCGGCCTGAAGAAAACCTATGGCTCGGGCGAGCGCATGATAAGCGTTTTGCAGGACGCCAATCTGAGTTTGCGCGAAGGGGAGATGGTGGCGATCGTCGCGCCGTCAGGAGCGGGGAAGAGTACGCTGCTCCACTTGCTGGCCGCGCTAGACACGCCGACGAGCGGTAAAGTATACTTCGCTTCGAAGGCCATTGAAACAAATCAGGACGCGGCGGTGGCGGATTTTCGAAATCGCGGCGTGGGGTTTCTGTGGCAGCGGCACCATCTGCTGCCGGATTTTACGGCAGCGGAGAACGTGGCCATGCCGTTATTGTTGCGGGGCGAATCCTTTTCGAAGGCACTGGCCACGGCTAGGGAATGGCTTAAGGAGATTGGCCTGGAAGACCGGGCCGATCACCGCGCAGGGGAACTTTCCGGCGGGGAACAGCAGCGCGTCGCGATGGCCAGGGCGCTCGTCACCGGGCCCGCGGTGCTGTTGGCGGATGAACCGACCGGAGATTTGGACGAGCAGAATGCTTGGGCCGTGTTTGAGTTGCTGGAACGGCTGCACCGCGCGCACCGCTTGACGTCGCTGATCGCGACGCACAACACGGCGCTCGCCGCGCGATGCGACCGGATTCTGGGGCTAGAGCACGGCGTTCTGCGCGCTCGCATGGCTGCCGCGAGCCGGACCCCAGGGGGAGAAGCGAGCTAATCGTGTTCGAACGCTACACAGAAAAAGCGCGTCGCGTCATATTTTTTGCCCGTTACGAAGCCAGCCAGTATGGCAGCCCGTACATCGAGACCGAGCATTTGCTGCTCGGCTTGATGCGCGAGGACAAAGCGCTGGCGAACCGTTTCCTGCGCCAGCAGGGCTCGATTGAATCCATCCGCAAAGAGATCGAAGGTCGCATCACGATCCGCGAACGCATCTCGACTTCCGTGGAAGTGCCGTTGAGCGCGGAGTGCAAGCGCATCCTGAACATGGCCGCGGAAGAAGCGGAGCGGCTCGGGCACAAGCATGTGGGCACGGAGCACCTGCTGCTCGGAATTTTGCGCGAGGAGAAGTGTTTCGGCTCGGAAATTTTGATGGAGCGCGGACTGCGGCTTTCTTCGCTGCGCGAGGAATTGGCGCGCACCTCCGGCGAGAAAACCACGGCTGCCCGCCCGAAAGAGACTTCGCTGCTTGCGGAATTCAGCCGCGACCTGACGCAAGCCGCCGGTGAAGGCACGCTTGATCCCCTGGTGGGCCGGGAGAACGAAGTCGAGCGCGTGATTCAGATTCTCTGCCGGCGCACCAAGAACAATCCGGTGTTGATTGGCGAGCCGGGCGTCGGCAAGACGGCCATCGTGGAAGGACTCGCGCAGCGCATTGCCGACGGGGACGTGCCGCCGTTTCTTGCGGACAAGAGAATTTTGTCGCTGGATCTCTCGCTGATCGTCGCTGGCACGAAATACCGGGGACAGTTCGAAGAGCGGCTCAAGACCATCATGAAAGAATTGATGGAGAGCCAGAATTCGATCGTCTTCATCGATGAATTGCACACGCTGGTGGGCGCGGGCTCGGCGGAAGGCTCGCTGGATGCCGCCAACATCTTGAAGCCGGCGTTATCGCGCGGCGAAATTCAGTGCATCGGCGCGACCACGCCGGGCGAATACCGCAAGTCGGTCGAGAAAGACCGCTCGCTCGAGCGGCGCTTCCAGGCCGTCAAAGTTCCCGCCCCGACGGAGGAGGAAGCGATTCAGGTGATTCAGGGCGTGCGAGAGCGCTACGAAAAGTTTCACGCCGTGAGCTACACGGACGAAGCGCTGCGCTATTCCGTGTATCTTTCGAACCGGTATATCCCGGACCGTTTTCTGCCGGACAAGGCGATTGACTTAATTGATGAAGCGGGCGCGCGCGTGAAGCTGCGCCAGGCCACAGTGCCGGAAGAGGTGGGCGAGGTACAGAAGCGCGTGAAGTTCATCACGCACCGCATGGAAACGGCCATCGCCCAGCATGAATTTGAAAAGGCGCGGTTCTACTCCGAAGAAGAGCGCAAGGAAAAGGAAAACCTGCGCACCTTGCGCGAGCGCTACAAACTGGACGATGCGTCAACGGGGATCGTCACCCGCGAGGATATCGAGGAGGTGGTTGCGCGCTGGACGGGCATCGGCGTCACTTCCATCAAAGAGGACGAGCAGCAGAAGCTATTGCGCATCGAGCCCGAGCTGCACAAGCGCGTGATCAGCCAGGACAAGGCAATTACAGCGCTGGCGCGGGCGATCCGGCGCAGCCGCGCGGGACTCAAATCCCCCTTGCGTCCGGTGGGATGCTTTTTCTTCCTCGGGCCGACAGGCGTCGGCAAGACGGAAGTGGCGCGCCGACTGGCGGAATTCCTGTTTGGTTCGGAGAAGTCGCTGGTGCGTTTTGACATGTCGGAGTTCATGGAGAAGCACTCCGTGTCGAAGCTCATCGGCGCGCCTCCAGGGTACGTGGGCTACGAAGAGGGCGGTCAATTGACGGAGCGCGTCCGGCGGACGCCCTACTCGGTCATCCTCCTGGATGAAATCGAGAAGGCGCATTCCGACGTTTTCAATATATTGTTGCAGGTGTTTGAAGACGGACAATTGACGGACGGCCTGGGCAATACCGTGGATTTCCGGAACACCATCATCATCATGACCTCCAATCTCGGCGCGCGGCATTTGCAAAAGCGCACTTCGATCGGCTTCCAGTCCGGGGCGGACGAAGCCGGGCAAAAGAGTATTGAAGACATGGTGATGAACGAAGTGAAGAGGGTATTCAATCCGGAGTTTCTCAACCGGCTGGACGAAGTGATTATCTTCAACGCGCTCGGCGATGAGGACTTGCTCCGCATCATCGATTTGCTGGTGGGCCAGCTCAACGACACGCTCATCCACCGGCAGGTGCAGGTTGTGCTGTCGCCGGAAGCAAGGCAGTGGGTCCTCGAGAAAACGTGTGCGGACCGGAGTTACGGGGCGCGGCCGCTGCGACGGGCCTTGCAGAAGTATGTGGAAGACCCGCTCTCGGAAGCGCTCATCCAGGGTGGAATACAACGGCCGGCGACGCTGCAAATCTACGTTGCGGGGGAAGGCCTCTCCTTCCGGCCTG
>Ga0307479_10004838_pt1 | contig 12390 bp, 4 predicted proteins | sample atmos_gasesECM4C_FD_203743 | JGI IMG/M metagenome (GOLD analysis project Ga0307479, IMG submission 203743) | Hardwood forest soil microbial communities from Morgan-Monroe State Forest, Indiana, United States - atmos_gasesECM4C_515 | ecosystem: Environmental > Terrestrial > Soil > Temperate...
TTTGCTTGACAAGCTTTCCGAGCAGGGCTATATATCGGCGCTAGTAGAAAAGCATTAGCGGTTTTTCGGGGTTGTGGGTCCTTATCTCAATCGGGTGGGTTGAGTTCGGCGGTTCACAAAAACAAGCGTATCGCAGCTATTTCTGAGCGTCCGCGCATGTTCGCGTGAACTAAATCTTTCGAGGTGGTGAACCAATGAAGAAGCGCGCAAGCTTTGGTTTCAACGCGACGGTCAACTTCAGTTTATTTCTCGTGCTTTGCTGCGCCCTGCTGCTCGCGCTCTGCGCGCCGAGCACGCTGCAAGCGCAAGTCATAACCGCGTCCGTGCGCGGCACGGTCATGGACCCGTCGGGCAGTGCAATCGCGGGCGCAGAAGTTACCATACTGAACGTGGACACTGGCTTCTCGCGTTCCATGAAATCTGGAAGTGACGGCGAGTACAACTTCCCGGACTTGCCGCTTGGCACTTACAGGATCCGCGTCTCTCATTCCGGCTTCAAGGGTTCCGAGCAAACAGGCATCGTGCTTCACGTCAACGATAGCTTGGTCGTGAACGTGTCCATGGCCATGGGTGCAGTGAACGAGATGGTGACCGTGGAGGCTTCCCCCGTCGCCGTGGAGACCACGAACGGCGAACTGACCGGCCTTATTGAGGCCAGCCAGGTTTCAGAGCTTCCGCTGAATGGCCGCAACTTCATGCAACTGGTCACATTGATGCCTGGTGTGGCCGCCGCCGAGGCTTTCAGTACGAGGGAAAAAGGCATCAAGGGCGCTTCGGACCTTTCCATCAGCGGCAGCCCTTCCAATGGCAACCAGTGGCTCGTCGATGGCGCCAATAATAATGACACTGGCTCTCAGCGCACAATTTTGATCTATCCATCGACGGAATCCATTGAGGAGTTCAAGATTGAGCGCAACGCCTATGGCGCCGAGTTTGGCTTGATGTCCGGGGCCACGGTCAACCTTGTAACCAAGTCGGGATCCAATGCCTTTCACGGCAGCGTTTTCTATTCTGGCCGCAATGACAAGCTGGACGCATACGACACCCTCCTCAAGGCCGGTTGTCCCACTTGTGCGAAAAACAAACTCCGCGAGAACGATTTCGGGTATACCGTCAGTGGTCCCATCAAGAAAGATAAGATCTTTTTCTTCTGGTCGGAGGAATGGAACAGGAAAATCGAGGGCCTTGTGCGCACTTCTCACGTGCCCGGCATGGCCGAGCGCACTGGTGACTTCAGCCAGGTCGCCGGTTGCTCTTTCTTTCCTTCCACTGGGCTTACGGATCCAAATCCAGGCGACCCAGGCGGCCCCTTTACGGTGGGTGCCGGCGGGCCCAACAAGCCGGATGTCATCCCGCAGTCGCGCCTCACCACGCAAGCCCTTCTTTTGATGACGCAATATCCCGCGCCGACGCTTTCCGATCCCTGCGCGAACTTGAATTGGACGCACTCCCTCAACACGCCTTCGCCCTGGCGCGAAGAGAACATTCGCGGCGACATCAATCTGACGAAGACGCTCACCCTCATGCTGAAGTACACCCAGGATGCCTGGACCCTCGGGCCGCCATCCGCTGGATTCGGCTGGGGGAACAATCCCCTGGGCGTAATTGATGAGTCTTGGGATCAGCCGAGCCGGATCGCCGCGGCCAGGTTGAGTAAGACCATCGGCTCGAGCGCTGTGAACGACTTTCAGTTCAGCTATTCGGCGAACCGCATCACTATCAACCCCACGAATCTCGCCCTCGAACAGAAGATCAATGACGCGATCCCCTGGTTTTTCCCAACCTCTGGCAAGAGATATGGCGACAAAGGGCCGAGTGCGTGGTTCTCAGGCTGGGGCAATGCTCACCTTCCCAGCGTTTGGACCATTGCACCTTGGGCCAACGCCCAAGATCTCTACACCTGGCAAGATGATTTTTCCGTCGTTAAGGGACGCCATACCCTCAAATTTGGCGGCATTTATAGCAGAAACTCCAAGAATGAACAGACGCCGAATGCGGAATTCGGAGGCATCTTCGGCGCCGCTGGCTATCAAGGCAACGGGAACAACAAGACCGGATACGATGTGGCCGACATGGAACTGAAGAACATGGCCATTGTTATGAACGAGGCAAGCAACATAACCATCAACGACATCCGTTGGCAGAATACGGAATTCTATGCAGCCGACAACTGGCGCGTAACCCCCCGTCTCACGGTCAATTACGGTGTCCGATACTCGCTGCTGCCCAATCCCTACTTCGCGGACGACCTCTACACTTCGTTTAACCCGGCTGCCTACAATCCGGCGCTAGGAAATGCGACCTGCAACGGCTTACTTTATTCCCCTGGCTTGGCGTCGAACCCATGCCCCGCGGGTACGGGCGGCACACCCGGTCCCAACCGCGCGCTTTGGAACAATAATAATCACATGTTTTCGCCGCGCCTGAGTTTTGCCTGGGACCCGACCGGAAAGGGCAAGTGGGCCATCCGCGCGGGCGGAGGACAATTCTTCAACCGCGATCGCCTCTTCGCCTTGCAGATCGGCGGAACGAATCCGCCGTTCGTCGGCAACTTCACCGACCCCAACGGTCGCTTCCTGGACAGTTTGAATACGCCAACTCAATCGGGCTCGGCGTTCAGCACGGGCCTCGGCAATGCCTCGATTGGCGCTGAAACCACTAACCAAATGCCCAACAGTTGGCAATATAATGTCACCGTCCAGCATGAGCTTTGGAAGGATGCCCGGCTGGAGGTCGGGTACGTTGCCAACCGGAACACGCACTGGGAGATTAGATCCGATGTAAACGCTGTCGCACCCGCGGACCGCGTCACCTATTTCCAGTGCCAGGGTGTTTCCACGTGCTCCCGCTCCTCCTTCCGCCCGTTCGGCGCTATGAGGGGGGACAACTCGCTTACCTACTATACGCATAGCGGGCAGTCTAACTACAACTCGCTCCAGATGTTCTTCCAGTCTCGCTTCCACCGCAACTCTTCCTTCCAGTTCGCCTACACCTGGTCCAAGCTGATTTCGGACACGCAGTTGATCGATACTCCGAACAACAACTTCGATTTCTACAATCCGGGAGCGCAGCGTGGACCCGACCAGCTCAATCGTCCGCAAATCTTCACGGCTAACTGGATCTACAACCTTCCTGCGCTAGACCAACAAAACCGCTTCGTTAAGAATGCCTTAGGGGCGTGGGAAATCAGCTCCATCATCAGTGTTGCTACGGGCCCCTCGATGACCGGAATCACGGGAAACGCCCCCATTGGCGACCTCTCCGGAACCGGAGGGGGCGGCAACGAAGTCCCGATGCGCGTCGCGGGCCAGGGTTGCCGCGCCAACACGGGGGACTCGCGGCAGTGGTTCAACCCCAACATGTTCACCCTGAACGGCTTCCAAATCGGCAAGAAGGGCAGCGAGGGCTTTGGCGTCTGCTCGGGGCCGGGCAACAACTCCGTAGACCTGTCCTTCCGCAAGAACTTTAAGCTGACAGAGCGGGTCAAGATGCAGTTCCAGATGGACTTCTTCAATCTCTTCAATCATCCGCAGTATCTGGCAAGCTCCATCGGCGGCAACGGCGAGTTTGGTGTGAACTTCAATGGGCCCCCCTCGCAGTTTGACGCAAACAGCATCGGGTCGGGAAACCCGTCCACTGCACTCTTTTTGGACGGGAGCGGCAATCCGGTATTCGAGCCCAAGGGAGCGGATCTCAACAAGAAACACACTCTCGCGAATCCTGGTCCGGGCGGTTCCATATATAACGGGTTCACAGGTTGCGGTGCGAACCATTTAGCTAGCCCCACTGGGATGCAACCTCAGACCTTCTGTGCCAATAGCGTCGTGAATACCACGATCGGGAGCAATTTCGGAATTGTGACGCAGTCCCGCGAAAACGGGTGGCGTCAAGTCCAGTACGGCCTAAAGTTCACCTTCTGACCGATGACGCTAACCTGGATTAATAAGCGTCCCGCCAGCATCATCACCTGGCGGGGCGCTTCTTTTTTGAATCGCTCGGTCGTTTTTCTGCTGTGATTTGTTTCGAAGAAAAATCCTCTGCGTTAGAATGGAGCCATGTCCCGGTACCCCTTAAAATCCTTTTCCTTGCAAATCTCCATTCTCACGTTGTTTCTGGCCGCTCCCGAGTCTGCTGCCGCGCAAGCTGGCGGTCCGCAAAAGGCGCGCATTCCTCAGCCTGCTGCCAAAGCGAAGCCCAAGACGGACCGCAGCATCCTGCCGCCGATCCCTATTTTCAAAGACATCGCCAAGGAGATCGGTGTCACCGTGCAGCACATTGCTGCCCCCGAAGCGCACTACGTCATTGATTCCACAAGCGGCGGCTCCGGCCTCTTCGATTGCGACGACGACGGCAGGCTCGACATCGTCCTAGTGAACGGCTCGACCGTCGAGCGCCTGCTCAAAGGGGGCGATCCTATGGTCACTCTCTACCACCAGGAAGCCGACGGCACCTTCAAGGACATCACCAACGAAGCCGGCCTAACCCGCAAGGGCTGGGGCATGGGTGTCGCCGTCGCCGACTACGACAACGACGGCAAGCTCGATCTCTTCGTCACCGGCTTCACCGGCAGCGCTCTGTACCGCAATCTCGGCAACTGCAAATTTGAAGACGTCACCGACAAGGCCGGCGTTCGCGGCAGCGGCTTCATGACCGGCGCCGCCTGGGGCGACTACGACCGCGACGGCTACGTCGACCTGTTCGTCTCCCGCTACTCGCACCTCGATCTCAACAACCTCCCGCAGTTTGGCAGCAACAAATTCTGCCGCTACAAAGGCATCCTGGTGCAGTGCGGTCCCTGGGGACTCGAAGGCGAATCAGACTTCCTCTACCACAATCGCGGCGACGGCACTTTCGAGGAGGTTTCCGTCAAAGCCGGCGTCCACGACGACATCGGCTACTACGGCCTCGGCGTTATGTGGGTCGACTATGACGATGACGGTTGGCCCGACCTCCTCGTCGCCAACGATTCTGTTCCCAACTACCTCTACCACAATAACCGCAACGGCACGTTCACCGACGTCGGCATGCTCACCGGCGTGGCCCTCAGCGGCGAAGGCATGGAGCTCGGCAATATGGGCGTCGACTGGGGCGACTACGACCATAGCGGCCGCCTGAGTTTTTTCGTCACCCATTTTGAGGAGCAGCCCAATTCGCTCTATCGCAACGTGGGCGCGAAGGGCTTCGACGATGTGAGCTGGACCTCCGGCGTTGGCCAGCCCAGCTATCCCTATGTCGGCTGGGGCGCCGGCTTTTTCGACATGGACAACGACACCTGGCTCGATATCTTCGTCGCCAACGGTCACGTCTATCCCCAGATCGACACGATCGACGTTGGCCCGCGCTACAAAGAACCCATGCTCCTGCACCGCAACAATCGCGATGGCACCTTCGACGAAGTCTCCAAGGAAGCCGGCCTTCAGGCCATGCCGCTGAAATCGCGCCGCGGCGCTGCCTTCGGCGACATCTTCAACACGGGAAATATCGACATTCTCTTGCTCAACGTCGGAGAGCCGCCCTCCGTGCTCCTCAACACCAATCGCACCCGGTACCACCGCGCGCTCTTCAAGTTGATCGGCACAAAAAGCAATCGCGCCGCAATCGGTGCTCGCGTGACCATCCACTCTGGCGGCGTCAAACAGTTCAGTGAAGTCCGCGGCGGCGGCAGTTACCTCTCGCAGAACGATTTACGTTTGCATTTCGGTCTGGGTACGGCGGCAAAAATGGAATCGGTGGAAATCCGGTGGCCCAACGGTGCGACCGAGACTCTGCAAAATGTCCCCGCCGACGGCATCTACACCGTCGTCGAAGGCGCGGGAATCCGCGATACGAAAGCCTTGCCACCACCGGGAGCTGGCGCGTCCGTAGGCGCGCACTGATTTCAGGCGAATGTTTTCTACAATGGCGCTGTCGGCAACAACGGGCACTAAAGTCTCCTCTCGTACGCAATCTTCCGGTTTGCCCAGGCCGTGGAAATGCCGCCTCCCAAGCCCTGTGTTGACGGTCGTGCTGGTCCTTTCGATCCCTTCGGCTCGCGCGGCCGACAGCCCCAGCGAAGTGCTTGGTCACAAGTTTGAATCAGCGAAGGCCGCGCTAGCCGCTGGCGAACTCGCACACGCGGAAACCGACTATCGCCAGACCATCGCGCTCGGTCTGCGCCAGTTAGGCAACCTTTCCATTTCAGAAGAGCAATTCGAGCAGGCGACGCGGCTTTTGGATACCGCCGTTAAGTTCAGTCCCGACGATGCCGACTTGCAGGTAGACGCGGCGATCGCGTGGTTCCGGCGCGGCGACTCCAAGAAAGCCGCTGCACTGGTCCAAGCTGTTCTCGCCAACCACCCGGACAACGCGCGAGCCCACAACGTGCTCGGCCGCATCGGCCTGTTCAACAGCGACACGGACGGCGCGATTGCGGAACTCACGAAGTCCGTTGTCCTTCAGGACGATTTCGAGACTTCCTATTTTCTGGGCATTGCCTATTTAGGCGCCAAGAGACTGTCTGATGCTGTGGGATTATTCGACAACATCCGCTCGGTCATGGGAGATTCCGCGGCGCTGCACGTCTTATTCGGGCGAGCTTACACGGGAGCGCATTTCCCCGAGCAGGCCGTCGCCGAATTTCAGAAAGCGGTCAAGCTCGATCCGAAATACCCGCACGCGCACGGCCTGCTGGGATACGCCTATCTCGAGCAGCTCGGCGAGCAGGCGTATCCGCAAGCGCGCGCCGAGGTTGAGAGCGAGCTGAAGCTCAATCCAGAGCAGTATTATTTCCTGATGCTGCTAGGAATCGCCACCGTGGCTCTGCGCGACTTTCCCGCGGCCGAAGTCACTCTGAAACATGCGATACGTCTGGCTCCGGCGGAGCCCACGCCTTATCTGTACCTCGGGGAGACTTACACCGAGACCAATCGGACCGCCCTGGTGATCGACGCCCTGGAGAAATATCTCAGCCGGATATCCAAGCCGGAGGAACTCGCGCACGACGTTAGCCGTGCCTACTACTTGCTCGGCCGCGCCCTGTTGCGCCTCGGCCGCGTCGACGAAGGCAAGAAGGCCCTCGCCAATTCCCAGCGCTACCGCGAGGCAAAATTTCGCTATGACGAAAAGCACATCTTTGATGAAGACCCCGGCGCCGAGGGCGCCGATAGCCGGCCTTCCGAGCGCATCGAGGCCCTGCTCGAAACCAGCGCGCCCGACGAAGAGAAAAGCACCAAAGCCATCGCGCAGGGAGGCATTCCTGGCGCCGCTGCTGCCCAGCTACCTTCCGCCGTTCCACAACCGCCGGAATCCAAGGCCGCCAAGCAATATCGCGCATTCGCCGCAGAAATTCTGGCCAGCTCCTACAACGATCTCGGCGTGATGCGCGCGAAAAACTCGCAATTCGCCGAAGCCGCCGAATACTTCAAACAAGCCTATGTGTGGAACCCAACACTCTCTGGCCTCGATCGCAACTACGGTTTCGCTGCTTATCGTGCGGAACTGTATTCCGTTGCCGTCCCTCCGCTCGAGCGCCAGCTCGCGGCCCACTCCGATGACGCATTTGTGCGCCAGGTCCTCGGTCTCAGCTATTTTTTCCAGGAAAATTATTCCAAAGCCGCCGGAGTCCTGCGCCCCTTCCTAAACCATCCGCCAGATGATCCCGCGTTGCTCTTTGCCTGGGGCACCGCGCTCATCCGCACGCGCCAGTCCGTCGACGCCGCCAAAATTTTCCAGCACATGCTCCATCAAAACGACGCCAATCCTGGCGTCCACTTTCTTCTCGGCCAAGCCTACGCCCAGGACAAGGATTATCCCAACGCGCTCGGCGAACTGAAAGCCGCCCTAGTCCTGGATCCCAAGCTCCCGGAAGCTCACTACTACGCCGGCTTGGTCTATCTGCACCAAACCGATTTCGACAACGCCGCAAAGGAATTTCGCGCCGAGCTATTGCTACGCCCCGCCGATCCGCTCACCACCTACCATCTCGCTTTCGCGCTCCTTTCCCAGGGCCAAGCCGCAGAAGCCGCCACGCTCCTCCGCGACGTGGTCAAGACCAAGCCAGACTATGAGCTCGCGTACTTTGAGCTAGGCCGCGCGCTCCTCCAGCAGGGGGACCTCGAAGGCGCCATCTCCAACCTGGAAACTGCAAAAAAGCTCCAGCCCGACCGCGACCTCACCTATTTCCAGCTCAGCCAGGCGTACCTCCGCGCCGGGCGCGCGCAAGACGCCGAGCAAGCCCTTGCCACTTACAAAAAAATGATCGAAGAAAGCCGCCAAAAAAAGCGCCAAAGTCTGGAAACCGAAACCCCTTGACCGCATTTCCCTTGCTTAGAATAACGATTTTATACTATAGTTTCGCCCATTAAGGCCGGGCCGGTTCCTGGCAGAAACGGTCCTTCTTACGTACAGTCGAGGAGTCCTTCTATGAGTAAGCGGCTCGCACTTGCCTGCGTTCTAGGGCTTGCGTTCGTTTCGCTCGTCTCCAGCGTCCAAGCCAATGACGACATTCCCAAGGCGGCCTGGAAGCGCCCCATCGGTGCGCCCCTTGAAAACCCCGGCACGAAAAAGCCCACGCTCGACGCCCGCCATATCGACGACGGCTTCTGGCAAGGCGCGCCGGTCGGCGGTTTCGGCGCCGGCACTTTCTCGCGCACCTATCGCGGCGACTTCGCCCGCTGGCACATGAAAGCCGGCGTCCACAAATACCAAACCGTATGGGCCAATCAGTTTGCCATGTTTCAAAAATCGGAAGGCGATGCGGATGGCGTCGCGAAAGTTCTTACCGCTGCTCATCCTCCGGATCATTCGCTGAGCTCCTGGGATTGGGACTATCCAGTCGGCGCCGGCGACTACTACGCGCTCTATCCAAAGTCCTGGTTCGATTACCGCTGGGAAAAATTTCCGGCGCACGTCACGCTCGAGCAGTTCTCGCCCATCCTTCCCGACAACTACAAGGAAACCAGCTACCCAGTCGCCGTCTACCGCTGGCACGCGGAAAATCCCACCAAGCGCCGCGTCACCGTTTCCGTTTTGCTTTCCTGGGAAAATATGCTCGGCTGGTTTCGCACCTTCGGCCGCGATTTGCAGGGCCGAATCAATGACGGCAATCACAATGTTTTCCGTACCGAGCCGTTTCCGCGCCCGCTCAAGAACTCGAAGGACATGGCCGGCTCAAAAGGCACGATGAAGGGCATCATTTTCGATCGCAATCACCTCGGCCCCGTGCAAGACGAATGGGACGGGCAATTTGCCATCGCTGCGCTTGAGTCTCCTGGCGTCCGGGTCTCCTACCAAACGACATTCGCGCCCGATCGCGACGGCCAAGAAATCTGGGCGCCCTTCTCGAAAGACGGCAAACTCGCTGACAGTGACGATGCCTGGACCAGCAGCGGCGAACAACTCGCCGGCGCCATCGCCGTCCGCTTCACTCTCCAGCCCGGTGAAACGCGCGTCATTCCCATGGTCATCGCCTGGGATTTGCCCATCGCCGAATTTGGCTCCGGACGCAAATGGAACCGTCGCTACACCGATTTTTACGGTGCCCAGGGCGCGGCCGCGTGGGCCATCGCTCGCGACGGCCTTGCCAACGCCTCCCCCTGGAGCGCAGCCATCGATGCCTGGCAAGCACCTTACGTCAATGACGAAACCAAGCCGCTCTGGTATCGCGGCATGCTCTTCAATGAGCTCTATCCTCTTGCCGACCTCGGTTCCTTTTGGGGCCGCCCCGTCGGTTCCAATCCGCAAACAACTCCTGTCTACTCCTTCATGGAGTGCTACGACTACCCTTATTACGAAACGCTCGACGTTCGTTTCTACGGTTCCATGCCGCTCCTGAAATTCTGGCCCAACCTCGAAAAAAACGTGATGCGCGAATTCGCCGCCACCGTCCCCCGCGAAGCGCCCGAAAAAATGGAATGGATCTGGAAAACCGTTCATTCCGGCCAGCTTAGCTTCCGCATCCGCAAAGCCAAGGGCGCCGTTCCCCACGATCTCGGCGTGCCCGACGAAGATCCCTTCAAGCAAATCAATCAATTCAGTTGGCAGGACACCAATGGCTGGAAAGACTTGAATCCGAAATTCGTCCTGATGGTTTACCGCGACTTTGCCTTCACCGGCCGCAAAGACACGGCATTCTTGCGCAGCACTTGGCCCGCCGTGCAGGAATCGCTCGACTATCTTCGAAAATACGATCACGACGGCGACGGCCTGCCCGAAAACGAAGGCTATCCCGACCAAACCTACGACGAGTGGGTCGTGCGTGGCGAAAGCGCCTATTCCGGCGGTCTTTTTCTCGGCGCCGTGCGCGCCGCCGAAGAAATTGCCAAGCAGCTCGGCGATTCCGCCGCCGTCACCAAATACCACGATCTTTTCGCCAAAGCGCAAGCCAGCTACGTCACCAAATTGTGGAACAAGGAATATTTTCGCTACGACACGTCTAGCGAGTACCGCGACAACATCCAAGCCGATCAACTCGCCGGCCAGTGGTATGCCAACATGACCGGCCTTGGCGACTTGGTTCCGCGCGAAATGCAGCGCAGCGCTCTGCACAAAGTCTTTGATTTCAATGTCATGAAGTTCGCCGGTGGAACTATGGGTGCCGTCAACGGCATCGCACCAGACGGCTCTCTTGTTAAAACCAATGAACAGGTCCAGGAAGTCTGGACCGGCACCACCCTTGGCCTGGCCGCGCTAATGTTTAGCGAAGGAATGAAGAACGAAGCCTACAAAACCGCCTGGGGCATCTACCACACCAGCTACGAAATCAAGGGCTATTGGTTCCGCACCCCTGAAGCTTGGGACATTACCGGCAACTACCGCGCTTCCATGTACATGCGCCCCGCCGCCATCTGGGCCATGGAGATGACCGAGCCCCCGAAGTAACGTCGCAGCGGCTCCCAGTAGGGGCGCAGCACGCTGCGCCCCAACTCGGCACGACGTGAGAAACATAGAAGTCGTCTGCAGTTAGGCTCGCGCCAACGCGAAACCAATTTTTGTCTGCACTTTTCCCTTGACTCTTGTCCGCTCTTGTGTATAATACCGCTTGGGTAAATACGCGCTCACCGCCCTAAGCCGGCTAAGTCCTTTTAAAATAAACTTTTGCAAGCAAACACCACTGTGCGCGGGCCTGCGTGTTTTCCGAATCTGCACGCGGACTCGTCCTGAACTACTACTAAGTCCTTTAGAATTCGCAGTTACACGGCCTGTGCCTGCAACTCCTTGAGAATGCGCAGTTACAAAAAGAGGGGGAGGGGAGCCTAACGTGGCAAACGTAACCGCGCCTCGCACCCACGGGCTCCACGGCGATTCTCCAGCGTCAGCGTCCCGCCGTGCGCCTCCGCGATCTGCCGGCTGAGCGCCAACCCGATCCCGGTGCCTCCCGGCTTCGTGGTAAAGAAGGGCACGAACACGTTGGCCGTATTCTGGATCCCGGGCCCGTCGTCCAACACCCAGACTTCCAGTTGCGAGTCCTGGCTCGACCATCCCACGCTGGCCTGCGTCCCGCATTCCAGCACCGCATCGGCAGCGTTGTGCAGCAAATTGATCAGTAGTTGCTCCAACTGGTCCGCATCCCCGGAGATCATCATTTCGGGACCCTCTTGGATTTTAACCTTCACGCGCGTTTCCAGCATTGCCACGCGCGCGACCCAATCCTTGACGCTGACTGGCGCGAGCTTGGGTGCAGGCAGCCGTGCCAAGCGCGAATACGCGGCCATAAAGCGAGCAAGCGCTTCCGTTCTCGAGCGAATAATGCCGAAGCCCTGCTGAAGATCGTCCATGAGCGCCCGATTCACTTCGGGCTGCAAATCGCCTTCATTGCGCAGCGCATTCAATCCGCTTTCCAGGCTTTGCGCAACCGATTGAATCGGCGCGAGGGAATTATTCAGCTCGTGCCCCATGACGCGAATCAGCCGCTGCCAAGCCTGGCGCTCTTCATCACGCAGTGCGCGGCTCAAATCGCTGAGCACCACCAGGTGATGCGGCAAGCCCGCCTGGCGGAAAGATCCGCGGCGCATTCCCCAGCGCCCGGAACCGCCGGGAAACGTAAGCTCCATGGTGCGTGCCCCGTCGCCTTCGAGAGAGGCGCCGAGGCCGAGCTCGGCGGCGGTAAACCCCAGCAAGCGCTCAACGGGACGGGCGAGCAATCGTTCGCCTGCGCGATTCACCAGCCGCAATTTATTTTCCTTATCGAAAGTAAAAATCGCCACATCGATTTCTTCCATCACCGTGCGCAGCAGGGCACTGGCTTCCAGCGCGCCAAGCCGCTGTTCGCGCAGCGTCTCGCTCAGCGAGTTCACCTCGATCATCACTTCGCCCATGGCGTCGTCGCGCCGCGCGCCGCGCCCGCGCACGGAGAAATCCTCTTCGCGCATGGCCGCGAGCAGATTCGACAGAGTTTGCAGGGAAAAGGCAACG
>Ga0307479_10004839_pt1 | contig 12387 bp, 10 predicted proteins | sample atmos_gasesECM4C_FD_203743 | JGI IMG/M metagenome (GOLD analysis project Ga0307479, IMG submission 203743) | Hardwood forest soil microbial communities from Morgan-Monroe State Forest, Indiana, United States - atmos_gasesECM4C_515 | ecosystem: Environmental > Terrestrial > Soil > Temperate...
CCGGCGCGTCCGCGGCGCTGGTGTGATTCGCGGCAAACAGGCAAACGCCTTGGGGAATACGCTCGAGGCCCTTCACGCGCACGCGAACTCCAACTACGCGCACGAAAAACGTCACTCCCTTGATTCCTGCCCAATACACAGGATCGGGATCCTTGGTGATCAGCGAGTAGAGGATTACCGGCGGCCCGACCAGCAGGATATACAGAGACAAAAAGACGGCGATGAAAAGCGTTCGGAACATGACCAAGCCCGTTTGCAATGGGGACAGCCTCGCCTGCCCTTCAAGGAGTAACGCCCAGGCAAGACCTTCTCGAATCGCGCGCCGCAGGTCAAGCGCCTGCGGAGTCGGCTTCGACTCTAACGCCGACGGGCGGAAGCGGTCTCGCCCCGTAACAAGCCTTCCCGGATATTCCGCGCTTTTTCGCTTGCCCCGGGATCCTCAAAGACCCCGTAAACGGTTTCTTTCATCTCCCCGAGAGGGAATTCGAGCGAAATCTCGTGTTCATCGCGGCGAACCTTGAGCCTTAGGACATCTCCCGGTTTTTGTTCATAGACCCAACGCCCCATACGACGCGGCGGTTCTCCACCGTTCCAGGTGAGGATAACGTCGCCCACATGGAGTCCCGCCGGCGCGGCCAAGGCATCGGATTCGACACTCTTTACGACGAGGGAACCGCTCGCATCGCGCTCGGCAGTAAAGCCGAGCGCTGCCCGGCGGTGCTCGGTGGTTCGCAAGGCCAAGCCCGCAAGCCCCAAAATTTGCTCATAGGGAAAAGGTTCGGTGCCCGCCACGTATTTCTCGAAAAAATCCTCAAAGGAACCCCCGGCAACCTTTTCCGCCTCCAAACGAACGTCCAGGCTGTCCCGGTAAAGTTTTCCTTGTTTGGCAAAGTCGCGGTTCATGGCCCGCAGCACGTCGTCCAGGCTTTTTGCGTTGTTCGTGCGGTCCCGGATGAGGATGTCCAGCAAATCGCCCAGCACTTGGCCTTTGGTGTAATACGACACGCTGTCGTCCGGCTGATTGTAGAGGGGGTATTTTTCTAGCCACGCATCAAGGCTCGCCTGCTCCGCGCTCTGCCAGCGGTTCGCTGGACGCTCCTCGAGTTCCGTGATCTGTTCGCCCAGGTCGTCGTAAAAGCGGTCCTTGCTCCAGATGCCGCTGCGCACCAGCGTGTAGGAACCATAGGTGCTCGTCACGCCCTCGGCGAACCACAAGGCCCGCGTGTACTGCTCCTTGGTGTAGTCCACCGGTTCGAGCGTGGCGGGTCGGATGCGCTTGACGTTCCACAAATGAAAAAACTCATGGGCCGCTACGCCGGCCAGGTACTCGTCTGACGACACGCCGATGGCCGTCGAGTAGGCGTGCTCCATGCCCCCGCCGCCCGCGCCTTTTCCGATGTGCAGCAGGAACGTGTAATGCTCGAACGGCGCGCCTTCCATGAGTTTTGTTTCGTACTCGCAAATCCGCTTCAGGTCCTCTTCGATGAGTTTCCGCCTCCATTTTTCGCCGTGAACCAGGACGGTCACGCGGGGCGATACGCCGGGCAAGTCAAACTCTTGGAAATTTCCGATTTCGATGGGACCGTCCGCAAAGTCATCGTAGGTCGCCGCCTTAAAGAAGAATGTTCGAGCCCCGCCTGGGGATTCGATCCCGGTGGCGCTTGCTGCCCGCCAATTCTCCGGTGGATTCGGGATGCTAAGCACCACGTTTTCGGCACGGCGGTCTGGGATGTAAAGGAGGATCATGGCGGGATTGATGAAAGCGTGCTCCGCGTTAAGCTGTGTTCCGAACGGCCCGATCTCATCCCAATAGGTCGCGTAGCGAACCGTGATGGTACCGCTTCCTTGGATTCGCCACGTTTGCTTATCCAACTTTTCGATCGCTGCCTTTTCCGCTCCCGCGAAGGCTTCGAGCTGTTGAACGTGGGCGCTGAAATCGCGAATCTGATAAAGCGCATTCCAGGCCGCCATCTGCACCGTGACCACGCCTTTGACGTCGGGAATCGTCATGGTCACGTGAAACAGATGCTGCTCGGGATGTTCGAGCGAGACGTTGTATTGAATGGTGGCTTCACTGCTGGTCGCGAACACCAGCAAAACCAGGAGATGAAATAGCGATGGCACGGGAAAACGTTTCCGGGCGGAAATAAAGCTCACCGGGCTTTGGCCTCGTCTGGAATCTGTCCGGGAGAGCCGAGCTTTTTCAGCAGCTTTTCGCACAATCCGTCGAAGCTCCCATTCGACATGATGAGCAGCAGGTCTCCGGGCTTCGCTGACCGAGCCAGATACTCGGCAATCGCATCGGAGCTCGAGAACACCTGCGCCTCCTTTCCAAGTTTGCGAACATCGGCTGCAACAGCCTCCGGATCCATGCGATAGTCGTCGCCTAACTGTTGAGCGCGGTACACTCCCCCGAGAATGACGCGATCGCCCAGGGCCAAGGCCTTCGGCAAAGCCTCCTGGAACACTTTGCGCCGCATGGAATTCGAGCGAGGCTCAAGAATGGCCCACAAACGCCGCCCCGGCCAGCGGGTTCGCGCCGCTTCGATCGTGGCTTTCACCGCGGTGGGGTGATGGGCAAAATCATCGACGAGCAATACGCCTCGCATCTCGCCCTTTACGTCCATGCGCCGCTTCACGCTGCGAAACGTTCCTAGCGCTTCGGCGATTTGCTGGCTGCTGATCCCCCGCCCATGCGCAACGGCCATCGCCGCCATCGCGTTCAAAGCGTTGTGCTTCCCCGTCGCCGTCAGTGAAAACTCACCGAACAACTTTCCGCGATGGTCGACGCGAAAACCCATCCGTTCGCCCTCCACGGCAAAATCCGTGGCGACCCAGTCGTTGCCGGTACCAAAACCGTACTTCTCGACCGGGCAGAACGCTTTTTCTGCTGCGCGACCGAGCGCCGGGCCGGATTCCTCCGTGTCTCCCCAAAGCACCACTTTTCCACGCCGGGGCACAAGGTTCACCAGCCGGCGGAATGCGAGTTGATAGGTCTCAAAGTCAGGATAGATATCGGCGTGATCGTATTCCAAGGACGTAACGATCAAATCGTCGGGATGATAATGAAAAAATTTTGGGCCGCGGTCCCAAAACGCCGTTTCGTACTCGTCTCCTTCGAGAATGAACTCCTCGCCTCCGCCGAGGCCGTAGCTCTTTCCAAAATTCTCCGCAACGCCGCCCACCAAGAAGTTCGGCCGCTTCCCGGCCGTTTGAAAGATCCACGCAAGCATCGCGGTCGTGGTCGTCTTCCCGTGTGTGCCGCTCACCACGATAGAGTGCTTTCCGGGCAAGAACACTTCTTCCAGCATCTCCGGAAGCGAGCGATAAGGAATCCGCCGGTCCAACACTTCTTCCAACTCCGGATTTCCTCGTGCGATAACGTTGCCGATCACCGCCAGGTCAGGAGCCGGGTGCAAATGCGCCGCGTCGAAAGAGTGATAAAACGAAATGCCCAGATTCTCTAGCAGTGTCGACGCCGGCGGATAAACTCCGGAATCCGAACCGGTCACGCGAAAGCCGTGCTCGCGCAACATACCCGCCAGCGGCGCCATTGCCGAGCCGCCGATTCCAATCACATGGACGTGTGTCGTTTCCTTCAAGCTGCCACCGCCGGTTCCAGAAATTCCAATGTCCCCTCGCCCTCTGCGTCCAGCCGCGCCGGGATTCCCAGAGGAATCGTCAGCATGGGCCGCATGGTGTGGCCCACGGGCGCGCCAAACACGATGGGAATCCCCAACGGGCGCAAGATGCGCGCACAAACCTCTCGCACGCTTGGCGCTCCAGCCGCTACCGCCGGGCTGTCGGGAAATTCCCCTAGTACGATTCCCTTCACCGTTTCAAATTTGCCCGCCTGTTTGAAATGCATAAGCACGCGATCCACCTGATACGGCTTCATCGCGCGATCTTCCAGAATGAGAATCGAGTCCGTGGTGTCCAACTCCCACGGAGTGCCGATGGTCGCCTCGACCAGAGTCATGGCTCCACCCAGAACTCTTCCCACCGCCTGGCCTGCGAGCACGGGCTCTCCCTTCAGCCGCAACTTCCAACCCGCTTCTGCCTTTCCAATCGCCTGCAAAAACGAATTCTCATCATAGCCTTTCGCCGCGTCGGGCCCCCCGCTGATCCCAGCGGCCACCATCGGGCCGTAAAAAGTGACCCAGCCACATTTCTGCCAGAGATAAATCTGCAAGGTGGTCAGGTCGCTAAATCCGATTACGCTCTTGGCTTTCTTCAGATTCTTATCGAGCTCGAAATCCAGCAGATAATTCGACCCGTAGCCACCGCGCACGGCCACCAGTCCGTCGATTTGCTCCGATTGAATGCCGGAAAGCAACCCGTTCAGGCGCTCCAGCGCCGGTCCGGCAAAGTAGCCTTCAGGCTTGCTGTCTTGATTGGCCACGACCTGGAAGCCTTGCCGCTTCAATTCCGCGAGACCGGCGACCATCTCCACGGCGTCCGCGGGGGACGCCGGAGCAAAAACCGCCAGCCGGGAGCCCGCTTTCAGCGCCTGGGGTTTTCGCGGAGTCCCCTTGCCCACACTCATTCGTGGCTGCCCTCGACTGCCGTCACTTCGGTAATTACTCCCTGGCGGCTGAGCTGCGCGACAATTCTTTCCTGCTGGGTGTGGCTGACCACGGACTCGAATTCCACGATCGAATTTCCTCCCGCCATGGACACCAGAAAATGTTGCATCGGAACTTTCATTTGCGCCATCAATTGTTGCACTTCCGTCGCCACACTCTCCGCATGGCTTGTGGTGAATCGAAAAACCATTGGCCGCGACTTCAAATCAAATCGCTGCGCCACCCATCCCAGGCAGACCAGTCCAAAGAGCACCAGTGCCGTCGTATACGTTGCCACCGCGAATAGTCCGCCGCCCGAGGCCATGCCGATGGCCGCTTCCATAAAAATCGTTGCCGCGGTGGTCATGCCAACCCGGCCGCCGGCCTCGCGTAAAATCGCCCCCGCGCCTAGGAAACCGATGCCTTGAACGATATTCGACGCGATGCGTGTGCTCGCGGTGTCGCCGAACAAGCGAGCGATCTCGCCGGAGAGAATCGTGAACAGCGCTGTTGCCAGGCACACAAACAAACTCGTGCGCATGCCTGCCGGACGGCGCCTCAGGTCGCGCTCGATGCCGATGATCGCTCCCAGCACCGACGCAACCGTCAACCGTAAAAAGATTTCACCGAGAGAGAGCATGGCTCCGGCCCCGGTACGCCCCTGTGTGATTTTATCCGCCTACAATTTGAATTGCGTCAATTTTGCGAAATGGCGTGCCCTCGAGTGTATCTCGCTTTGCTTCAAGTGGCGCAGCCGGTCCAGTCCGAATTTCTCAACCGCGAAGCTCCCCAGCACGGATCCGTAGACCATGGCGCGCCGCAACGACGCGTCACTCCGGTCTTTGCTTCCCGCGAGATATCCCATGAAGCCTCCGGCAAAGCTGTCGCCCGCTCCAGTAGGATCGTGCGGTTCTTCGAGCGGAAAAGCCGGCAGACAAAACACGCCGCGCTTGTCCACCATCATCGCGCCATATTCTCCTCGTTTGACCACCAGAATGCTCGGCCCCATCTTGAAAATGTGCTTAGCCGCGCGCAGCAGGTTGTGTTCGTTGGAAAGCTCGCGCGTCTCCGAATCGTTAATCATCAAAATGTCGACGTGTTTCAACGTTTCCCGCAGCTCCGCGTTGGTCCGCTCGATCCAGTAATTCATCGTGTCCATCGCGGCGAGCTTCGGCTTTTTCTTGACCTGAAGCAGCACCTCGCGCTGCAAGTCGGGCGCGATATTCGCGAGGAAAACGTACTCCGAGTTTCGGTATTTTTCCGGCAATCGGGGCTTGAACTGCGCAAACACGTTTAATTCCGTTGTCAGTGTCACGCGTTCGTTCAGATTTTGCGAATACCGCCCAGCCCAGAAAAACGTTTTTCCGGGAGCACGTTCGAGTCCGTCCAGGTTGATCGTGCGACCGCGAAAAATCTGCGCGTCCACTTCGGTGAAATCGTCACCGACGATTCCGACCAGGTTCACGTGCGTAAAAAAGCTGGCGGCCACGGCAAAATACGTGGCCGCTCCGCCCACGGCGCGGTCTACCTTGCCGTAAGGACTCTCCAGCGCATCAAACGCAACCGATCCTACGACGAGCAGCGACACGCTTTTCTCCTAGGAAGTATGTTTTTTGAGAATGGCCGCCAGCCGCCTCTTGGTGGCCGTCGGCACGAGCGCGAAGTCCGTAACCAGTGCGTGTTCGAGCGCTGCTCCGCATTTGCAGGAACGCGCCGCCGGCAGCTCGCGCACCGCGGTTCGCAGGACTTTTTGCGCGTTCTCGGCGTTCTGGTTGAGCGTCGCGATGATCTGCGCCGCCGTCACCGATTCGTGGTCGGGATGCCAGCAATCGTAATCCGTAATCATGGCAATCGTCGCGTAGCAAATCTCGGCTTCACGCGCCAGCTTGGCTTCGGTCAGGTTCGTCATGCCAATGACGTCGAACCGCAATTGCCGATTAACCTCCGCCTCGGCCAGCGTGGAAAACTGGGGCCCCTCGATGCAAATGTACGTTCCCTTGCGATGCACCGCGACCGCTTCCTCCGCGCACGCGTCTGCCAAAACACCCGATAACTGCCCGCACGTGGGATGCGCAAAGGCCACATGGGCAACCAGGCCGTCTCCAAAGAACGTCGCTGCACGATTTTTTGTCCGGTCGAAAAACTGGTCGGGCACGAGAAATTCTCCCGGTCGCAAGTCCTCTTTCAATGAGCCCACTGCGCTCACAGAAATAATCCGCTCAACTCCCAGCAGCTTCATCGCATAAATGTTTGCCCGATAATTAATTTCGCTTGGCAAAATACGATGCCCGCGGCCATGCCGCGCCAGAAACGCCACGCGCTTCCCTTCGAACGTTCCCAAGACGACGGCATCGGAAGGCTCGCCGAACGGCGTCTTCACGCGAAGCTCCCGCGCTCCCGTCAAGCCGCCCATGGTATAAAGCCCGCTGCCGCCGATGATGCCGATGCTCGCCTGCGCCGAATTCGCCTTGCTCTTTCCCGCGCCTGCCCTCTTCGCCGCCATATTCCCTCCGCTCCTTAGCTCTGGAGTCCGCTACGCTTCAATATCTCGTTTACCGCAGTGAAGGGATCCTTCTTCCGCTCCGCCACTTCTCCCGCCAACTCCGTCAACCGCGCTCGGCCTTCCGGACCATCTAGAGCGCGCTCGAGCAACCGTGATTCGAGCAGCTCCACCAGCCGCTTCTTCCAATGCTCCAAATGCTTCCGCTGGCGCTCCCCGCTCGTTTCAAAATGTTTTTCGAATTGCTTCACGGCCGCGGCGAGCTCGGCAATTCCCTTGTTCTCGGTCGCGACGGTCCGAATCACCGGGCGCTGCCAGCCGTCATTCGGCAGCGCCAGCGAAAGCATGGCAAGCAACTGTTGCTCCAGGCGGTCCGCACCTTCGCGGTCGGCTTTGTTCAGCACAAAAATGTCGCCAATCTCCATTAAGCCCGCTTTCATGTTTTGAATGTCGTCGCCGAGCCCGGGCACCAGCACCACGAGCACGCAATCCGCCAGCCGCACGATGTCAATTTCATCCTGCCCCACCCCCACCGTCTCGATGAGAATGTGCCTTTTCCCCGCGGCGTCGAGCAGCAGCGCCACCTCGGCGGTCGCGCCCGCCAGCCCACCCAGAAATCCCCGCGTGGCCATCGAGCGGATAAACGTGCCCGCATCGCTCGCGTGTCCCTGCATGCGAATGCGGTCGCCCAGAATCGCTCCGCCGGAGTAAGGACTGGTCGGATCGACCGCGATCACACCGACTTCGGCCTGGTTCTTTCGGTGAAACGCCGCCAGCCGGTCCACCAGCGTGCTCTTTCCCGTTCCCGGCGCGCCGGTTACGCCCGTCAAATAGGCTTTTCCGGTGTGAGGAAACAGCCGCCGCAACAAGTCCTCTGCTTCGGGCGCGTGATTCTCGATCGCGGTGATGGCCCGCGAAATCGCGCGCACCTCACCCGCACGCACTTGTGCGGCCCAATCCTCAACGGCCAGCGGCATGTTTTTCCTGAATTTGTCTTCGAGGCGTTGAAGGCATCGCCCCTATTATCCCGATTTTGCCACCGCGCCCAAAACCTAAAGCGGCCCCCGATTGGGCAAGTCTGCGTGCGGCATCTCTTGAATTGCTCTCGGGCCCGTCGCGGCACGCTCTTGGCATGCACCTCGCGCAGATCGAGAGCGCACCGGGAGAAAGAGGCGAAAAGGCAAAGAGAAAGCAAAGGTCCGCAAAACCGGCGTTCCATCGGGAGGCGGAACGGGCGCGGACTACTCGTCAGTATTCACTACTTATCTTTTGCCAAGGAGCTGCCGGGCAATCACCAGGCGCTGAATCTCGCTCGTGCCTTCGCCAATCGTGCACAGCTTCACGTCGCGATAGTATTTCTCCGCAGGATAGTCTTTGATAAAGCCGTACCCGCCGTGAATCTGTACGCATTCGTTGGCCACTTTCACGGCAACCTCGCTCGCAAACAGTTTTGCCATGCTCGCTTCGCGCGTAAAACGCAGCTCTTTTCTGTCCGCCAGCCACGCGGCTTGGTACACGAGCAATCGCGCCGCTTCCACCTGCGTGGCCATGTCCGCCAGCTTGAATTGCACGGCCTGAAAGTCGCTGATGGCCTGCCCGAACTGTTTCCGCTGCTTCGCGTACCTTGTCGCCGCTTCCAGCGCGCCTTGCGCCATGCCCAGCGCCAGCGCCGCAATGGAAATCCGCCCGCCATCCAGGATCTTCAAGCTGCCCGTGAAACCCTCGCCTTCCGGCCCCAGCAAATTCTCCTGAGGCACGTGGCAATCGCTGAAAATCACTTCCGAAGTATCGCTGGCGCGCATCCCCAGCTTGTTTTCCTTTTTCCCTGGTCTAAACCCCGGCATGCCCTTTTCCAGGATGAAGGCGCTGATCCCGTGCGAGCCTTTCGACTTATCCGTCACCGCCATCGCAACGCAATAATTCGCGTAGTGCCCGTTGGTCGTGAAGGTCTTGGCGCCGTTCAGCACCCAAGCCTTCCCGTTGCGCACGGCCGTCGTTCGCGTCCCGCCGGCATCGGAACCTGCTTGCGGTTCCGTCAACGACCAAGCGCCAATAGCCTTCCCGGACGCAAGGGGTACCAGATACTTTTTCTTCTGCGCTTCTGTACCAAACTTGAAAATGTGGTTCGAGCACAGCGAATTGTGCGCCGCGACAATCAGTCCCACCGAGCCGTCCACGCGCGCCAGTTCTTCAATTGCCAGCGCGTACTCGATGTAACCGAGTCCGGCGCCGCCGTATTCTTCCGGAAAAATCACCCCTAGGAGCCCCATCTCGGCGAGCTTCGGGATAATCTCCGCAGGAAAATGCGACGCCTCATCCCACTCCATCACGTGGGGTGCGATCTCGCCTTCCGCGAATTCCCGCACGCTTTTCCGCAGTTGCTCCTGCTCTTCGGTAAACGCGAATTCCACGAGCCTTCCCTTTCCACCATCTGTTTTTTCTATAGCGCTCGAAAGTACCATTTATAGCACGCCTTGCGCGGACCTGGCCCCGAGTGCCTTCGATCCGTTCCTCTGTTACACTCCCGCACATGCGCCGCCGCCATTTTCTTACGCTTTCCGCCGCAACCCTGGGCGGCGTCCTCGTCTATTCCCTCGATCGCAAAGCTTCACTCCTCTCCGCGCAGCACAAACCTGTTCGCATCCCGCTTCGTTTTCTTACGGAAACCGAAGCTCTCATTGTTGCTGCCGCTGCGTCGCGTATTTTCCCGTCCGACGATTCTGGCCCCGGCGCGCGCGAAGCCGGCGTGGCCGTCTTCATCGACCGCCAGCTCGCGGGTTCCTACGGCCGCGATCGTTTCCGCTATACCCAGCCGCCCTTTGAAGACGCCCCCGACGAATTTGGCTATCAGGGGAGCGCCACGCCGCGGCAAATTTACCGTGAGGGCTTAAGAGGGCTCCGGGGCTTTCATCACCTCTCCCCTACCGCGCAAGACGAAGCTCTGCGCAAAATCGAATCGAGCCTGTTCTTTTCCCTCCTCCGCCAAAACACGATCGAAGGCATGTTCTGTGATCCGATTCACGGGGGAAACGCCGGTATGGTCGGCTGGCAGCTTGTAGGCTTTCCCGGCCCGCGCATGAGCAATCTCGAGGAAATCGAAAAGTATTACGGCCAGGCTTTTCGCCCCAAGCCCCTCAGCCTTCGCCAAGCGACCGGCGTAAAGGTTCGCCCGAGCGAGGACGAGCCGTGAAGACGCTTCGCGCTGTCGATGCCGTGATTGTTGGCGGTGGCTGGGCCGGCTTGCTGATGGCCAAAGAACTTGGCGCGCGCACTTCCCTGTCCATCGTCGTTCTGGAACGCGGTCCGTCTCGCCAACCCTCCGATTACTCGACCGACATGGACGAACTCGACTACGCCATTCGTCTTCGCATGATGCAAGACCTCTCGAGAGAAACCGTCACGCTTCGTCATGATGCCGCCCGCCGCGCCGTTCCTCTCCGCCAGCATGGAGCTTTTCTGCCGGGCGCCGGCGTCGGTGGATCCGGCGAGCACTGGAACGCGCAGGTTCCTCGTTTCCTGCCGGATTGCTTTGAGTTGCTTTCCAAGACCACGCAAAAATACGGTGCGAGCGCGTTGCCCGAGGGGCATGCGGTTCGCGACTGGGGCATCACCTACGACGAATTGGAGCCTTACTACACGCGCGTCGACAAACTGCTCGGCACGTCGGGCCAGGCGGGCAACATCCGCGGTAAACGGATCGACGGCGGCAACATTTTTGAGGGCTGGCGCAGCGAGGGGTATCCCACGCCGCCTACAAAAGTTCCCTATTTTGCTGCGCTATTTCGCGACGCCGCCAAATCACTCGGCTATCATCCTTATCCCGCGCCCTCCGCGAACATCAGCCAGGCTTACACCAATCCAGACGGCATTTCGCGCGGCGGCTGCACGTATTGCGGATTCTGCGCCCGGTTCGGTTGCATGGTTGGGGCTAAGGCGCAGCCCTCGAGCCTTCTTCTCCCGGTCATTCAAAAGCGCCAGAACGTCTCTGTTCGCACCGGAGCCTGGGTTCGCCGCATCCTTTTTGACCCTGCTCCCAAATCTGCTGCTCGCGGCGTCAGCTACGTCGACGCTACCGGCCAGGAAGTCTTTCAGCCCGCCTCTCTTGTCTTCCTCGCCTCCTGGACGTTTAACAACACGCGTCTTCTGCTGCTCTCTGGAATCGGCGAACCATACCATCCGGCCACCGGCCGCGGCACACTCGGCAGCAACCTCACGCACCAGGTCACCGTTCCTTCCGCAACCGTCTTTTTTGATCGGCCCCTTAACCGCTTCATGGGCTCCGGCTCTGCCGGATTTCTGCTGAGCGATTATGACCGCGACGACCTTGATCGTTCGTCGCTGGGCTTTATTCGTGGCGGCTACTTCGCGGCGCGTGGCTACGGATTTCAGCCCATCGGGGTCTTCGGCGCGCTGCCAAGTCCCGTCAAAGCCACCTGGGGTTCCGATTGGAAGAAAGCTGCCATTTTCTATTATGACCGCACCGCAACCATCGGTTTCGCCGGGGAGCACCTCGCCTACAAAACGAATCTCATGGACCTCGACCCCGTTTACAGAGACGCGCTGGGTGACCCGCTCCTCCGCCTTACTCTGGATTGGCGCGACAACGAACGCAAAATGGTCGGGTTCGCCACGCCGATAGCCGTCGACCTGGCCCGCGCCATGGGCGCGCGGGAGATCAATCCCTTCCCAGGCCTGCGCTCTTACGATGCCACCCGCTACAACTCCACCCATGTCCAGGGCGGCACCATCATGGGAGACTCACCCGCCTATTCCGTGGTCTCGCCCTACCTCCAGCACTGGCAATTGCCCAATCTTTTCATCCTCGGCGGCTCTACGTTCCCGCAAAACGCCTCCGCCAATCCGACGTCCACAGTCCTCGCCTTCGTCTACCGCACCGCCGACGCCATCGTCGACCGCTACCTCAAGCATCCCGGCCCGTTAGCTTAAGCGAAGTTTCCATCTCCCGAACGTGCGGCACTTCTTGGCGGGCCTTCTCACCATCCCACCCTATACCCCTTTGCCTTGTTCTGCTCGTCCAACCAGGTCTTCAGCGGCGCAAAATAATCCGCCAGCGCCGTCGCATCCATCTGCCTTTGTCCGGTCAGCGTTTCCAGTGCATCCTGCCACGGTTTGCTCTGCCCCATTGAGAGCATCTGGTTCAGCCTTGCCCCGGCGGTCTTGTTTCCGTAAATCGCGCAGCGATCGAGCGGTCCGGTAATTCCCGCTGCTTTGCACAGCGCCCGGTGAAACTGAAACTGTAAAATCCGCGCCAGAAAATATCGCGCGTAAGGGACGTTTGCCGGTACGTGGTATTTCGCGCCG
>Ga0307479_10004842_pt1 | contig 12386 bp, 14 predicted proteins | sample atmos_gasesECM4C_FD_203743 | JGI IMG/M metagenome (GOLD analysis project Ga0307479, IMG submission 203743) | Hardwood forest soil microbial communities from Morgan-Monroe State Forest, Indiana, United States - atmos_gasesECM4C_515 | ecosystem: Environmental > Terrestrial > Soil > Temperate...
CGCCTGGGACCGGGATGGGTGCAAGACCTGGCGGGGTCTGCTCGTCTGCATACCTCGATGAAGTCTTTGCCAAACATCCTGGCCACCGCGGCGGCCCTCGGCGCCGCGCTGCTGGCGACCGGCTGCGGCAGCAGCGGCAACAACACCCCGACGCCCTCGGGCGGATCGGGCAGCTCGGGCGGCGGGTCGGTGAGCTTCACCGGCGACGTCACCGGGAGGTGGAGCAAGGCGGGGGAGAAGACGGAGTCCACCTGCAGTGCGACCGAGTCGGTGATCCACATCCAGGGGCCGGGGAGCGGTGACGAGGGGAACCTGCACGTCAAGGCGGACGGGTCGGTGTGGTTGGATGCGGAGAAGTACGGGGACTTCACCTCGACGGCGGGGGGGACGTTCCTTGCGGGGAAGGGGTTGAAGGTGGAGGCGGACATTGCCACGGAGCGTGGGAAGAAGGCGCACGTGAGTGGGGAGCTCACCTGCTGATCGGCAGGTAGGGCGGCGGCGCCCAGGGGGCCCGGCAACGGCCCTTGCGGGCCTGCCGGGAAGGGATTTCTTAAAAACAATGCCCGGCAGGACCCGAAGGGGCCGCTGCCGGGCAAAAAGTCTCGCGTAGCGAGGAGGTCCTAGCGAATCTCGGCTGAGGCCCCCGCCTCCTCGAGCTTCGCCTTGGTGGCGTCCGCCTCCTCCTTGGCGACCGCCTCCTTCACCGCCTTGGGCGCCCCATCCACCAGGTCCTTCGCCTCCTTGAGGCCGAGCCCGGTGATCTCCCGCACCGCCTTGATCACGTTGATCTTGGCGTCGCCCGCCGAGGTGAGCACCACGGTGAACTCGGTCTGCTCCTCGGGCTCGGCCTCGGCGGCACCGCCGCCACCGGCGGGGGCCGCAGCCACGGCGACCGGGGCCGCCGCCTTGATGCCGAGCTTGTCCTCCATGAGCTTGACCGCGTTGACGACGTCGAGGACGCTCCACTCCTGGAGGGCGTCGACGAACTCCTCTGGGCTGATCTTGGTTGCCATGTGGATCTCTGTCTCCGAAAGGGACCGGCCTTGGGCCGGGATTGATCTGAGCCGGGGTCAGCCGGCGGCGGCGAGCTTCTCGCGGTAGGCGTCGAGCGTCGCCGCGAAGTTGCTGAGGATCGAGGTGAGCGCTCCTGCCAGGCTGGACAGGGGCGACTGCAGGGTGCCGGCGAGCTGGGCGAGCAGCACCTCACGGGAGGGCAGGTCGGCGACGGCGCGGACGCCGTCGGCGTCGAGCACCCGCTTCTCGACCAGGCCCGCCACGATGGGCAGCCGGCGGTTGACGCGGAAGTACTCGTTGAGGATGCGCGCCGGTGCGGACAGGTCGCCGAACCCCAGCGCCAGCCCCACCGGGCCGACCAGGACCGTCGAGAAGTCGCCCACCCCCGCCTCGGCCGCGGCGCGCCGGGCCAGGGTGTTCTTGACGACGTGGTACTCGATGCCCTCGCTGCGCAGCTTGGTCCGCAGCTCCCCGAGCTGCTTGACGGTCAGGCCGCGGTAGTCGGTGACGATCGCCGAGGTGGCACGACCGAGCCGGTCGGTGAGCTCAGCGACCTGAGAGACCTTGCGCGGACCGGCGCGCATGGGCTTCTCGGCAACAGCAGATGCCATGGACTCCTCCTGCGCAGGAGATTGAGTGGGGCGATGGCCCCACGCCTGCGGTCTTCGGTGGGTTGGTGCGGCCGCGAAGTGTAGCCGAAGAGCGGCGAGCGCGGCCTGGGCTCGCCGGCGGCGGATCGGGTGCTAGGTGGTGCTGAGTCGCGCCGCGGCGGCGGGGTCGACGTGGACGCCGGGGCCCATCGTCGACGCCAGGGTGACGGTGCGGACGTAGGTGCCCTTGGCGGCGGTGGGCTTGGCGCGGACGATCGCCTCCATCAGGGCGGCGAAGTTCTCGCGCAGCTTGTCGTCGTCGAAGGACGCCTTGCCGACCGGGACGTGGACGATGCCGAAGCGGTCGACGCGGAACTCGACGCGGCCGCCCTGGACGTCCTTGACCGCCTTACCGATGTCGAAGGTGACCGTGCCCGACTTGGGGTTGGGCATCATGCCGCGCGGGCCGAGGATCTTGCCGAGGCGGCCGACCTGGCCCATCAGGTCGGGGGTGGCCAGGGCGACCTCGAAGTCGATCTCGCCGTTCTGGACCTTCTTGACCAGATCTTCGCCGCCGACGAGGTCGGCGCCGGCGTCGAGGGCTTCCTTGGCCTTCTCGCCGGTGGCGAAGACGGCGATGCGGCGGACCTTGCCGGTGCCGTGCGGGAGGAGGACGCTGCTGCGGACCATCTGGTCGGCGTGGCGGGGGTCGACGCCGAGGCGGACGTGGGCCTCGACGGTCTCGTCGAACTTCGCCGTCGACGACTGGCGGGCGAGGATCACCGCCTCGTCCGGGGGGTAGAGGCGGTCGGAGTCGATCGCCTTGGAGGCTTCGTTGTGCTTCTTGCCGTACTGGTGGGGCATCTCAGGTCTCTCCTGTGGTTCGAGCGGGCTTGGCAGCCCTCCCACTTCAATTTGGCCCCGAAGGGGCCAAGCCTTTCTAGTTGACGTTCAACCCCATGGAACGGGCGGTTCCTTCGATGATCTTCATCGCCTGGTCGATGTCGAAGGCGTTGAGGTCCTGCATCTTGACCTCGGCGATCTCACGCACCTGCGCCTTGGTGACCGACCCCACCTTCTCGCGGTTGGGCTTGCCGCTGCCCTTGTCGACGCCGGCGGCCTTCTTGAGGAGGTCGTAGGCGGGTGGGGTCTTGGTGACGAAGGTGAAGGTGCGGTCTTCGTAGACGGTGATCTCCGCCGGGATGACCGTGCCGGCCTGGGCCGCGGTGCGCTCGTTGTAGGACTTGACGAAGTCCATGATGTTGAGGCCGTGCGGGCCCAGGGCGGTGCCGACCGGCGGCGCCGGGGTGGCCTTGCCTGCCTCGATCTGCAGGCGGATGACTGTCTTGACTTTCTTCTTTGCCATCTTTCCTTCGCCGCGAATGCGTGCTAGCGCAGCCTTTCCACCTGCAGCAGGTCCAGCTCGACGGGCGTCTCGCGCCCGAACATGTTGACCAGCACCTTGAGCTTGCCCTTCTCGACGTTGATCTCGACGACCTTGCCGTGGAAGTCGGTGAAGGGACCGTCGACGACGCGGACGTTCTCGCCGATCTCGTACTCGACGGCGACCTTGCTCGGCGCCTCGGCCTTGATCTGCTTCTGGATGCCGCGAACCTCGTGCTCCTGCAGGGGCACGGGCTTGTTGCCGCTGCCGACGAACGAGGTCACCCCGGGGGTGTTGCGGACGACGTACCACGACTCGTCGCTCATCACCATGTTGACCAGGATGTAGCCGGGGTAGATGCGCTTGCTGACGTGGCGGCGCTGGCCGTCCTTGATCTCGATCACGTCTTCGGTGGGGACGAGCACGTCGAAGATCTTGTCGTGCATGTCCATTGACTCGACGCGCTTCAGGAGGTTGGCCCGCACCTTCTCCTCATGCCCGGAGTAGGCGTGGACGACGTACCACTTGGCTTCGGGGTGAACGATGATCTCGCTTGCCATTTTCAAGGGGTCGTGCTCGCGCTGGTGGTCGACGACGACACCGTGGTGGTGCTCGACGTCGAACCTGTGCTGGTGGTCGCTCTCTGCGTGGTGGTCGCAGAGGTGGTGGCGGAGTTGGTGACCGTGCTGCTCGGCACCTGGTTCTGGAAGTTCTGGATGGTGGTGCTGCCGCTCTGCACGTAGAGCTGCTTGACGGCGATGCTCAGCAGCAGGTCGGCGACGCCGATGATGGCGGCCAGCAGGACCACGGTGAGGAGGACGATGCCGGTCATCCGGCGCAGCTCGTCCCAGGTGGGCCAGACGACCTTGCGCAGCTCGCCGACGACGTCGGCAAAGTAGTTGCTGCGCTCGGCGCGAGCCTGCGGCGCCGGGCCGCGGGGCGGCCTGGGTGGCGTGCGGACCGCCTTGGCCACTGGGTCCTCGACCTCCTTGTGTTATGGCAGGGGCGGCACGACTCGAACGCGCGACCCGCGGTTTTGGAGACCGCTGCTCTACCAGCTGAGCTACGCCCCTGGGATGGTGTGCGGGTCTACCTGGTCTCCCGGTGGACGGTGTGGGTCCGGCACCGGCTGCAGAACTTGCGAAGCTCGATCCGGTCGGGGTCGTTCTTCTTGTTCTTGGTGGTGGTGTAGTTGCGCTCCTTGCAGGTGGGGCACTGCAAGGTGATGATTGCTGCTCCGCCTTTGCCCGCTGCCACGTCTATTTCGCCTCGACAAAAATAAAACCTAGCGGCGCGCTAGGTGCGGTGTGGAAGCATAGCAGAGCCGGGGGCTGGGTGCAGCCCCTGCGGGCACTCCTCTTAAGGGCGGGCGGCCTAGACCGCTTGGGGATGCAGGGTGGCAAGGGCGGCGCGCATGCCGCGGACGTCGTCGGTGGTGACCATGTCGACGCCGCAGGCGAGGACGTGCTCCAGGGCGGCGAAGTTGTTGACTGTCCAGGCCACAACGGGGAGGCGGAGCTGGGCGGCGCGGTCGACCAGCTGGGGGGTGACCAGGAAGTGGTGGACGCTGATGGCGGCGGCGCCCGCCTCGGCGGTGAGGCGCTCCAGGTTGGGCGGGAGCAGGCGGCGCCAGGGGGCGCCACCCGCGCGGCGGCGGCCCTGGTGGGCGCGCGCGCTGCCGAAGTCGAGGGCGGCGCCGCTCAGCTCGCGGGCGAGGTAGCCGGCGTGGGCCGGCCGGACGTGGCTGAGCAGGGCGGCCACCACCCGGGCCACGTACTCGTGGCGCCGGCTGCCCACGTCGGGGAATGAGCGCCAGCGCTCCACCCGCGGCACCGAGTTGCGCAGCACCTCGAGAGCGGGCAGGATCTCGGTGCACGCCGCGAAGCGGCCCTGGTCGCGGCGGCGGCGCAGCCAGCGGGCCAGGATCGGCGCGGTCGGCACCGTCTTGACGTCGAGCAGCACGCCGGTGCCGGCGAGCTGGCACATCGCCTCGTCGAGGGTGAGCAGCCCGGGCTCGTCCTGGCGCAGTTCGTCGAGGGTGACCTCCTCGACGTCGCGACCGGAGGCGGTGCGGCAGTCGTGGCGCAGCACCAGGCGGCCGTCGGCGCTGGCGCAGACGTCGAGCTCGACGCGGTCGACGCGCAGGCGCACGGCGTCGGCGATCGTCTGCACCGTCGGGGAGCCGCCGGGGCGGGAGATGCCGAGCCCCGCGTGGGCCACCCATCCCAGCGTCTCAGCGCTTCCCATGTGGCCAGTGTTGTCCACAACCCCCGAAGGTGTGGTCAGGGGATGCTTAACGTCCGGACAAGGTCGGGCGGCGGACCGGCGGCCCGTGCGCGCTCCGCGCCGCGCCAGCACTCAGCCCGCCGGCGGCGCCGCGCCCGCGCCGCCTGTGGGACCCCGCCTCGCCGGGCCGCGACGGGCGCCGGCGCGCGCCGTGGTCCGCTTGGCGGTGGTCGCGCCGCGCGCGCCCGTCCGCGTGGCGGTGCGCGTCGTGCGCTTCGCTGCCGGCGTGCGCTTAGCTCCGCTCGCGGTGCTGCGCTTGGCCGGCGAACGCCGCGCCGTGGTCGTCGCGCCGGTCGCGCCGGCGGTCTTGCGCGCGCCCCCGCGCCGCGCCGTGGTGGCCGTCTTGCCACGCCCCGCGCCGCGCCGCGGTGCGCCCGTCCCGCCTGCGCCGCGGGTCGGCGGCCGCCGCGTCGCCGTCTTGCGAGGCGTGGTCTTGCGAGTCGCGGTCTTGCGCGCGCCCGGCGCGCGAGTCCCCGCGGCCTTGCGCGCCGTCCCAGTTCTTGCCGATGTCGACCGTTTCGCGCCGTCCGAGGAGAGCGCCGAGGACATCGCCGAGGCCAGCGATGACTCCGCCTCACGCAGCCTGGCGGCCAGGAGGTCGGCCTGCTTCTGCGCCTGGGCGGCGCGCTGGACCATCTTGGCGTGGGCCTGGCGGGTCTGGGCCACCAGCTTGCGCAGCGACTTCAGGGCGCCACTCTGCTTCTTCGACTTCTTGCCCGCTCTGGCCGGGGCTGCGGCCTTCTTGCGGGGGGTGGCTTTCCTGGCCATGCACGAGGTCCTCCGATCACGGCGTTGCGCGCCCTTTGTACTCGGTGCGGCAGCAGAGCGCAAGCGACCGCCCCGTCACCTCAGCCCCCGGTGGCGGCCTGCACCACGAGATTGCGCCCGAAGACGCGGCGGAAACGGTCGACGATGTCGGGTGCCTGCCAGTCGTGCGGGATGGGCAGGCCGAGCACCACAGCACCCCGGCGGCGCTCCAGCAACTGCACCTCGGCGCTGTCCCCCGGCGACATGCGCCGCTCCACCTCGTCGGCGAGCACCAGGACGGTGGCGACGCGGTCGATCATCTGCCGGTCGACGGCGTCGATCAGCTGCGCGTAGGCGCGCAGGCTGACCCGGTCGCGTCCGGCGCGGCTGATCACCGCGGCGAGCAGCGCGATGCTGCGATGCGAGAAGCCGCGCAGGTCGGCGCTGAGGACGATGTCGGCGGCGTGCTCCCAGCGGTTGTAGTAGTCGACGCTGCGTCCAGCGTCGAGGATGGTGGCGGCGTGGTCGAGGGTCTCCTGCATCTCGCCGTCGGCCTCGGGGGAGAGGATGTCCAGCAATGACGCGGCGACACGCGCGCGGCGGCGCGCCCTGTCCGCGGCCCAGGTGGTGAAGCGCGACGCCAGCGCGGTGAGCGACGCCTGCCGGACGACGCCGGTCGACGGCAGCGACGCGCTCAGCTCCTCGAAGGCGATGCCCTCGCGAAGTCCCTGTCCTGACACCGTCATCGCCGCCGCGCCCACCGCCTCCATCACCGTCTGCACGACCAGCACGCCACCGACGATGGAGTCGGCGCGGTCGGCGGAGAGCCCGCTGATCGCGGCGCGCCGGCGCAGCGGTGTCGAGACGACGCGGTCGGCGACGTCGCGCACCCCGCGCCGAGAGAGTTCGTAGCCGTGCAATCGTGGGATGGGATAGGTCTGCGCGGCGCGGTGCACCTTGGCGATGTTGCGGATGGTGCCGCCGGTGCCGACCACCGACTCGTCCTCGCGCAGCGGCGGCAGCGCGGCGGCGCGCAGCGTCTGGACCACGTGGTCACGAAGCCGGGCCAGCTCGTTCGCCTTGGGCGGGTCGGTGCTGAGGAAGCGGTCGGTGACGCGCAGCGCGCCGAGCGGCAGCGTCCACCCGCGCAGGGCGCGACGGCTGCGGAAGTGCGAGATCTCCAGCGAGCCGCCGCCGACGTCGACGAGCAGCCCACCCTCGATGGGCAGTCCGTGCACCGCGCCGGTGAACGCGTAGTGCGCCTCCTCGTCGCCGTCGATGACGCGGATGTCGAGCCCGGTCGCCGACGCCACCCGGCCGACGAAGTCGCCACCGTTGCTGGCCTCGCGCACCGCGGCGGTGGCCACGGCGACGACGCGCTTGGCGCCGGCGCTGTCGGCGACGGCACGGAAGTCCTGCAGCGCGGCGATGGTGCGATCCACCGCCGCACCGCCGAGCCGCCCGCCGCCGTTGAGGTCACGGATGAGCCGCAGCGAGGTGCGCGCGTCGGAGAGGATCTCCAGGTGGCCGCGGCTGCTCAGTCGCACGACGATCACCCGCCCCGAGTTGGAGCCGATGTCGATGACGGCGAGCGGCTGCGACGGGGGAATCGGACTCACCCTCCGCGGGGGACGACGGCGAACCGGTGCAGTATACGAGCGGCTCGACGCCACACCGGCAACGAGTCCCGCGCACGAGTAGGGTTGGCGTGATGGTGATTGTCAAAGTGTTAAGACGCGGTTGCCGCGGCTGATTCACGCCTCTGCACGGCATATGCTGCTCCCTCGATGAGCCGGTACATCAACCGCGAGCTGAGCTGGCTGGACTTCAACGCGCGGGTGCTGGCGCTCGCCGAGGACGAGGCCCAGCCGCTGCTGGAGCGGGCCAAGTTCATGGCCATCTTCAGCCGCAACCTCGACGAGTTCTTCCAGGTGCGCGTGGCCGGGCTCAAGGAGCAGGTGATCGGCGGGGTCACCGCGCGCTCGGCGGACGGCATGACCGCGCAGGAGCAGCTGCGCGCCATCCGCACCCGGGTCGCCGAGCTGACCGCCCGGCAGTCGGAGTGCTTCAGTCGCGAGCTGACCGCCAAGCTGGAGAAGGCGGGGGTGCGCATCAGCGACTGGTCGTCGCTGCGCAAGGACGACAGGCACCAGCTCACCTCCGTCTTCGACAACCGCATCTACCCGGTGCTGACGCCGCTCGCCGTCGACCCCGCACATCCCTTCCCCTACATCTCCAACCTGTCGCTCAACCTCGCCGTGGTGGTCGCCGACAAGCACACCCACGTGTCGCACGTGGCCCGGGTCAAGGTGCCGCAGATCCTGCAGCGCTTCGTCCCACTCGACGACGGCGAGCGCTTCGTGCCGCTGGAGCAGGTCATCGCCGCGCACCTGCACACGCTGTTCGCGGGCATGGAGATCGTCGCCCACCACACCTTCCGGCTCACCCGCAACGCCGACTTCGACGTCGAGGGCGACGAGGCCGAGGACCTGCTCGAGGCCGTGCAGTCCGCGTTGCAGCGCCGGCGTCGCTCGCCGCTGGCGGTGCGACTCGAGGCCGACACCACGATGTCCGACGACGTCCTCGACCTGCTGGTGCGCGAGCTGGAATTGGAGGCCGACGACGTGTACCGCGTCGACTCGCCGCTCGACCTCGGCGGGCTGTGGGACCTCCACCGCATCGACCGTCCCGACCTCAAGGACCCGCCCTGGACCCCGGTGCCCACCCCGGCGCCGGCGCAGAGCGACGCGCCCGCCGACGTGTTCCGCGTCCTGCGCGGCGGCGACGTGCTGGTGCAGCACCCGTACGACTCCTTCGAGGCGTCGGTCGAGGAGTTCGTCGAGCAGGCGGCGCACGACCCGCAGGTGCTGGCCATCAAGCAGACGCTGTACCGCACCAGCGGTCCGGTCAGCCCGATCATCCGCTCACTGACCCAGGCGGCGGAGGTGGGCAAGCAGGTGGTGGCGCTGATCGAGCTGACGGCGCGCTTCGACGAGCAGAACAACATCACCTGGGCGCAGCTGCTCGAGGACGCCGGCGTGCACGTGGTGTACGGCATGGTCGGCTTCAAGACGCACGCCAAGGTGATCCTGGTGGTGCGCCAGGAGGAGTCGGGCATCCGCCGCTACTGCCACGTCGGCACCGGCAACTACAACCCCGACACGGCGCGCATCTACGAGGACGTCGGGTTGCTCACCGCCGACGACGCGCTCGGCGCCGACCTCACCGAGCTGTTCAACGCGCTCACCGGCTACAGCCGCCAGCGCAGCTACCGCAAGGTGCTGATCGCCCCGCAGCGGATGCGCATCGCGCTGCTCGACCTCATCGCCGGGCAGGCGCGCGACGGTGGCCGCATCACCATCAAGTGCAACAGCCTGGTCGACCCGGAGATCATCGACGCGCTGTACGCCGCGGCGCAGAAGGGCGCGCGCATCGACATGGTGGTGCGCGGCATCTGCTGCCTCCGCCCCGGCGTCGACGGGCTCTCGGAGTCGATCACCGTGCATTCGCTGGTGGGACGCTACCTGGAGCACTCGCGCATCTACCGCTTCGGCGACCCCGACGGCGAGGCGGTCCACTACATCGGCTCCGCCGACCTGATGCAGCGCAACCTCGACCGCCGCGTCGAGGTGATCGTGCCCGTCGAGTCGCCGCCGCTGCGCGTGCGCCTCGACGAGATCCTCGACCTCTCGCTGCGCGACGACGTGCTCGCCTGGGAACTGCAGGACAGGGCGTGGTCGCGAGTTCCCACCAGAGTTGGCATCAACACCCAGGTCCGGCTGCAGGAGCTGGCCCTGGCCCGGGCGCAGGGCACGCCGTGACCGGGGCCGAGGCGATCCGCCGCGCGATCGCCGCCTCGGTCGACCGGCTGGTCCGCCACGACCCGGTGGTCCGCGAGGGCAGCGACCCCGAGGGGGTGCACCAGGCGCGGGTGGCCACCCGCCGGCTGCGCTCCGACCTGCGCACCTTCTCCCCTCTCCTCGACCCCGAGTGGGTCGCCGGGCTCCGCGAGGAACTGAGCGACTTCGCCGGGCTGCTCGGCGCCGTCCGCGACGCCGACGTCCTGCTGATCCGCCTGCGCAAGGCCGCGGCCACTCTCCCCGAGCCGGAGCGCGAAGCTGCCGGCAGGGTGCTCGCCGACCTCGAGGCCAGCCGGGCAACGGAGCGTGCCAAGCTGCTCACCGCCATGGACGACGACCGCTACCGGACGCTGCTCGACGACCTCCACCACGCCGCCGCCGAGCCGCAGGTGCGCCCCGAGGTCGCCGACCAGGACGCGGCTGAGGTCCTCCCCGCGCTGGCCGCCCGGCCCTGGCGCCGCCTCCGCCACGGCGTCGCCGCCCTCGGCGGCGACCCGCCCGACGCCGCGCTCCACGAGGTGCGCATCCTGGCCAAGCGCGCCCGCTACGCCGCCGAGGCGGTCGCCCCCGTGGTGGGCCGCGAGGCCACCGACTTCGCCAAGGCCGTGGCCGGTCTCCAGGAGGTGCTCGGCGAGCACCACGACGCCGTCGTCGCCCAGGGGTGGCTTCGCGACGCGGCCTCCCGCCACCCCGAGGCGGCGTTCGCGGCGGGCACGCTGGCCGGGCTGGAGCAGGCGGAGGCGGCGCGGCAGCGGGCGGCCTGGCCCGAGGCCTGGCAGGCGGCGTCGCTCAAGCGGCTGCGGACCTGGATGTGAGCCGTTCCGTCTTTCATCTCGTCCGCCACGCCCACGCCGGCGACCGCGCCGCCTGGACCGGCGACGACGCGGCCAGGCCGCTGAGCGAGAAGGGGTGGCGCCAGGCGCGGGGGCTGGTCGAGCTGCTGCCGCGCCAGCCCCGGCTGCGCAGGGTGGTGAGCAGCCCCTCGCTGCGCTGCGTGCAGACCGTTGAGCCGCTCGCCGAGGCGTACGCGCTGCGCGTCGAGGAGGACGAGCGGCTCCTCGAAGGCGCCGACCCGCGCGACGCGCTGGCCCTGGTCGAGGCGGAGCTGGCCCGCGGCGACGGGGTGGCGGCGTGCAGCCACGGCGACGTCATCCCCGGGGTGTTGGAGCTGCTCATGCAGCGCGACGAGGTGCGCTTCGAGGACCGGCTGATCTGGCAGAAGGGGTCGACCTGGGTCCTGGAGGGTGACGGCGGGGCGGTGGTTCGGGCACGCTACCTGCCTCCACCCTGAGTCAGGAGTCCGTCATGCACCCGAGCGACGCCGACCTCGTCCTCCGCATGCTCCTCGCCGTCGGCCTCGGGGCCGCGCTCGGCGTCGAGCGGCAGCTGGTCGACGAGGTCGCCGGCTTCCGCACCCACGTCCTCGTCGCCCTGGGCGCGGCGCTCTTCTCGCTGGTCTCGGTGCGGCTCTTCACCGACACCCGGATCGCCGCCCAGATCGTCACCGGTGTCGGCTTCCTCGGCGCTGCCGCGGTCATCCGCAGCGGCACCGTGGTCCGCGGGGTGGCCACCGCCGCCAGCCTCTGGGTCGTCGCCGCCGTGGGGATGGCGACCGCCTACGGGTTCTGGCAGGGCGCGCTAGTGGCCACGTTCCTGGCGATCGTCGTGCTGCGCGCGGCTCGCCGGTTCGAGACCAACGTGCTGCGCCGCTACCGCACCCGCCGCGCCGAGCTGGTCATCGGCCTGCCGGCGGGACAGCGGCTCGACACGCTGGTGCAGCGTCTCGAGGACAGCGGCATCCTGGTGCGCAGCATGCAGTGCGCGGCGACCGAGGCGGAGCAGACCGCCACGCTCACCCTGGAGATCCCCGCACGCCTGCCGCCTTCGACGGCGGTGGACGCCGTGCGGCCGGTGGCCCAGGTGCGCTCGCTGACCTGGTCGGTCTGACCCGCCGGCGGCGGAGAGGAGGCAATCGCCGGGCGACCGCGGCGCGACCCAGGCCGCTCGGCGCCCGAGCATGGTCCTCGGCGCATGAGCACGAGTGGCCCTCCCGATCCGGACGAGACGGCGCCGGCACTCGGCGGCCTGACGGCGGCGATCCTGGGCGCTTCCGAGCTGGCCCTCTTCGAGAACGTGTACGTCGCCCACGCGGCCGAGGCGAGGGCAGCGGCGCGTGCCATCGTGCGCGACCCCGAGCTGGCCGCGGACGTGGTCCACGACGCCTACTTCGAGGTGCTTCGCCAGCTCCTCGCCGGCCGTCGCTGGCACGACCCGGCCGAGGCGCGCGCGGCCGTGCTGCGCAACACGCGGTGGGCCGCCCTGAAGGCGCTGAGGACACGGGCACGCAGGAGCCGCCTCGACGTCCCGATCGACGGTGCCACCGCGCCGGCCGCGGACGACGATTGGGCGCGCTGGGAGGCCCGCGCTCTCTGCGAGCAGATCGTGGCGCGACTGCCCGAGTCGCAGCGCCGCGCGCTGGCGTGCCGCTTCACCGAGGGGCGGGCC
>Ga0307479_10004843_pt1 | contig 12386 bp, 10 predicted proteins | sample atmos_gasesECM4C_FD_203743 | JGI IMG/M metagenome (GOLD analysis project Ga0307479, IMG submission 203743) | Hardwood forest soil microbial communities from Morgan-Monroe State Forest, Indiana, United States - atmos_gasesECM4C_515 | ecosystem: Environmental > Terrestrial > Soil > Temperate...
TGACAAGTTCCGATGCGGCCATGTAATTATATTGTCAATTTTAGAGAGTGGTTTGCGAGGCGACCTAGCAATCAAAGCGGAACCGCAGGTTTATTCTGTCTGAGGTGTTATCGGATATCGGATACCAAGAACACCTCGGTTTGCTAGCTATTATGCGAGTCCTGGGTTGCTACTTGTGTGCCCGGTTCCGCGGTAGCAGTACTTGACCAGACCCCAAAGGTTCAGCATCAGCGGATCAGCGCGCACGCTTCATGTCCCAAGTTCAAGCTGATGAACCCGGTCGATTCACGCAAAGCCGTGACCGACATCCTCGCCGAGCGCCTGGAGCAGTTTCGTGGCAGCGCGGGTGAGTTTGTGCATGTGAGTGCCGGGCGGGTCACTGCCTGAGCAAAAACGTGGTGCGGGCGGAGGGAGTCGAACCCTCACGAGCCTTTTAAGCCCTGCGGATTTTCATGCCGTCTACGGCTTTCGCCGCCCGGATGCAGCGTTTTGCTGAAGCCTCCGCTTCCGGTTTGCGGTCTGGACTATCCCTTCACCCTCTCCCGGACGATCCGGGGCTTAGGTGCCGCCCGTCTAGTCTCTACACCTTCCCGGCTTAGGTCTCGCCAGGCTTGGCTCGGGATTGCCACATAAAGATGGTTTCCCCGACTTTGAGCAGTTCTGCATCGCCGGTTTCCCGGCGAGCACTCAAGTTTTTCTCAAGTCCGCTGCGTCTGCCATTCCGCCACGCCCGCGTGGCTGGCTTAACTACAGCTGTCTATGATAGGGCAGGTTTGCCTGAATTTACACGCTGGTTTCCTGATCCGCAGTCTGCGGCCAAGCCTGGGATTTCGGGTGGGCTTTGTTTCCTCTTTTGTTTTTGTACTTTTGGGGCCGCATGACGTTGATCGCGGTGGCGTCAAGCCGGGTCTTGATGTGCGCCGCGTAGTATTTCTCGATCATCTCGACGCTGGTGCGGCAGTTCTTGGCGATCTGGTAGATGTCGGCACCCTCCATCAGGCGCAGGCAGATGTAGGTGTGCCGCAGGCCGTAGGTCGTGCGGGGGCGGCCTTCGCGGTCGAAGCGGAGGCTTTCCTCATCGAGGATGGTCTTGAAAAGCTCGCGTTGCCACTTCGGAAAGATGAGGTCGGTGGGTCCGGGCGTGCGCCATGGTTCGCCAGGGACAGCGGCGATATCGGGCGCTTTCGCGGCCCTGGGCACGCCATGCAAGCGTGCTGGGCGGAGCCGCGCTTTTAGTCTCTCAAAGGGCGCACCGCGCCGGGCATGCTTTTCCAATAGCCGACGCCGCGCTTGCCGCGCACTTCAATCTCCAGGATCGTCTTGCCGAGATCCTGGCCGTCAACGATCGTGACATCACGGAATTCAAGGCGCCACGCCTCGTCGGGCCGCAGGCCGGTATTGACCGCGAACAGCACATAGTCGTGAAGCTGCTCCGATTCCCATTGGAAGCGCTCCTGCTTCGGCTCGTGCGCGCGCTGCTGTGCGCAATACTCCTGTTAGTTTCTACAGTAGCCGCCAAGACGAACGACAATGGACGGCCGCCCTGTGCAACGGTTTACTCAATCGTTCAAGAGGACACGCTCGGCGACGTCCAACAAGGATTCACTCAGGAGAAGACCCTGAAATGGGTTAATGGCGACCTCAAAGAAGAAGTACCCTGATGTTTGCTATGCGTTGGTTCGGGCTGGGATGCGCGACCCGCTAGACCTCACGGAAATTGCGCTCCGCTGGCGCTATAATTCGCGGCGCTATAGATAGTGGTAGGTTCAGATGTTGATAATTATCGCGATCGCCGTTTTCATCGTCGTTGCGTTGGGTTTCTTCGTGCAGTACTCACGGTTGCGTCAGTACCCGGCGGCGACACCGCGTCTCCGTCGCAAGCCGGCTTACTCTTGCTCTACCGTGATGCCGCATCCAACCACGAAGCTCAGGCGATTCGCCTCGGCGGCGACAATGGAGGTCACCATTAGGATCGAGCCCTGAACGGCACTGCTCCTCTTCAGAAGTCGAAGGGAGAATCGCTGGGCTCTCGGGTAGATACGACAAAAAAAGCATACGGCGGACCTAGGCGACGCTCTTGCCCACCTGCTGGAGCGAGCCAAGTCCGCTCTTGTTTTTCGACCTGTTGTGGCGGACGCGGCCTTGTTCCCACCGCTCGCTTAGAGCAACGCTATTGGCCCGGTTGCGTCACATCGGATCGGCGGGCACGCAGCCGATGCACGGAAGGTGACGGCAGGTGGCGCGGGCGCTCCCCCCGTGAACGTTGAGCCGAAAGTTATTACGAGGGCTGAATTTGATCGTCGCTTTCTAAAACGAGCAGCCAGGAAATTTATGCGCTCGACTGGCAGGCACCGTAAACTCTCGCTTGGAAGCAGACCCAAGGCCGGACTCGAGGCAAGAAGAAGACTAACACCGGTCAGCACTGTTCGTGCCGAAATGAAACAGTTTTGACCCACAAAGAAAACCTTTGCGTGAGACGATACGAGGACAGCATGTAAGTGAGCCGAACGTCATTTCCGGCACCCGCAACTTCATCTTTCGAATCGCAACACAAGTCGTGAACTCGGCGAGGCTGAGGAATCCGCCCGTTTGGCGATTCACGATCCGTGGGTCAAGCACTCGTGTAACTAACCATCCGCAGTGCAGCCGAGGTACCGTGAACGGGATAAAACTCTTTTGCGGGTGGAGTGGCGGGACATGCCGGTGCGGCGAATCGTTCCAACCATATTGCCAACCCTGTTGCTGATTGACGGCCTGTGCGAAGGGCAATCGCTCGGCGAAGCCGCACGCCAGATCTGGCAGCAAAAACAGAAAGGCGGAAGAGTTGCGAAGAAAGTCATCGCTACCGATGATCTTTCGACAAGTTCAGATCCAAAACCCACCCCCGATTCGAAGCCTGTCTCGCCCAAAAAGGATGACCCGAAGCCGCTGCCGTACAAGACCTTGGGTACTGCGGGGTTCACTCCCGAAATGTGGACTCGGACGATCAACGCCCAAAAGGATTGGATTGCTCATCTGAAGGCGGAGGCCGAGAAACTGAAGACGCTTCGGCAAGTCGACATCAATAAACTCGCCACCGACCCTGAGGAGAGGAAGTTGTGGGAAGAACGATCCATTACGCAGCAATTGGCTTCGCAGATTCCGGAGCAGCAAAAGAAACTGGAAGAGGCTCAGGACGAGGCGCGTACGGCGGGCATGCCTGCCTAGGTTTATGACCCGCAATAATTCAGCAGATTGTGCGATGAGGAGAATCACGAACGATGCGTATCTTGACAATTCTATTACTGGCCGGCTCCATTTTCTCGGCCGGCTGTTCACGGAGCGCGCCAGCTTCAACGGCAGCGCAAAGCTCGCCCGAGCAATCCACCTCGACCATCGCGGAAGATCATGAGAGGCTGCAGGGCACGTGGAAAATGGATCACGCGACCTTCAATGGCCAGGCGATGATGAACGACGTCCGCTGGGTCTTCGACGGCGACCACATGACGATCGTGCTGGGAGGGAATTACCAGGGCGGCGTGCGGTCCGAGTTTCAGCTTGGTATGGGGGACAGTCCGAACACCATCCTGATCAAGTATTTCGACAACCCCTTGGCAAGCCAGGGCTATGCCGGTGGGTCGTATATGGGGATTTACAAGCTTTCCGGCGATAAGCTGCGGGTTTGTTACGACATGACCGGACGGCAGTATCCCAAGACCTTCGATGCCGGCAAAGGCACGGGCCGAATGAGCTACGAATTCACGCGGGAGAAAACCCAGCAGCACGCGGCCGGAGAGTAGGGTACGGATCAGGGCCACGGCAATGACGACGGGCCGACTGTTCGGTGCCCTAGCCCTAATCGTGGCATGCGTAGCCTGCAACCGATTTGGCCATTACACTCTGGTGTCACCGGAGTACGGATTTTCTGTGACGTTCCCCGAGAAGCCGAGCAAGGTATCCGACAAGAATCACGAAGGCTTGCCGAAACACTTGTGGACGGTATATAGGAGCGACCGCAAGGACTTTTACAGCGCACAGGCGACGAGCTACAAAGAAGCGCTGCCAACTGAGGGCTGGCTTCCGGGCAAAGCGGTCGGGGATCTCGTCGGAATTCAACTTCTAGAGGGCCGGTGCTTCAAGCTGCGCTCCGCAGCGACGGGCCGGGAAGCCGTCGCCGTTGCCACGACTTCCTTGGCGCCCGCCGGCGGAATCATCTCTACGATCTACGTCATCGATGGCACCAAGCTGATCTCGGTTACGGCGAGGACCGAGAACGAGCAGGACAAAACCGCCTTCCTGGGATCGTTGACGCTGCTTCAATAGAATTTCCTGAATTCAGCGGTACGCAATCTCCGCTGGAGCATAAGGGGCCGTGCCAGCCAGGGGAACTAGCTAATTTAGCTAGAAGCGCAGTCGTGAGATTATTACGACGTATTTTGCTAACGGTGGTCGCCACGTTGAGGACTATCAGAGCCCAACGGAGGGGTTCAAACAACGAAGAACTGCGAGTGTGCCAATTTAGTTTGTCTCAACCGAAGGGTTCACCCCGGTTGTGCTGGAAGTGTGCCAAATCTGGTAAGCCGTACTGGGGGGCGGGGAAGAAGGAAAAGCTGAAACTAGCGAATCCTGCCACCTAGCCGCCCGGCTGCCTGAGATGTGATCACCTTTTTTCTCAGCGCGGGACTCCAGACGCGCATCTCATGACAATTTGGAACAACGTGCGAAGTTGCGGGTAAGCTGCGCTGGCGCACGGTGGAGCTTATGGCGACGGAACACGACGTTGTGATTCTGGGAGCAGGGGCGGCCGGGCTTTCGGCGGCTGCGGAACTGGCGCGGGCCGGCCGGAAAGCCTTGATCGTGGAGGCGCGGGGACGTGTAGGCGGACGCATTTTTACGCAGCGGGATGGCGTGTGTCATGCGGCGGTTGAGTTGGGAGCGGAATTTGTGCATGGACAGCCACCAGAAATCTGGGATTTGGTGCAGAAGCATCATCTGGCGGTCAATGAGGTTCAGGGCGACAATTGGTGCTTTCAAAACGGGGAGCTGTGCCCGTGCGATTTCTTCTCTGAGGTGGAAAGCCTACTGGAAAGAATGGATGACCGCGGGCACGATGAGTCTTTTGAGGCCTTTCTGGAGCGGTGCTGTCCTGCTGCGAAGGACGACCCGGGACTCGAGGAAACCAAACTTTGGGCGAGGGGTTATATCACGGGATTTAATGCCGCCGATCCCCGGCTGATCAGTGTTCATGCGCTGCTGAAAGAGCGGCGGGCGGAGGAGGAAATTGAGGGAGATCGGGCCTTTCGTATTGTCAGCGGCTATGGAGCGCTACTTGCGGTTTTTGAGCAGGAGCTGCGAGCGGCACAGGTTCGTATTGAGCTGAATACCGTGGCTAAGAGTATCCGCTGGGGTCGGGGTCAGGTGGAGGTGGCTGCGCACAATGCAAACGGGCCGCTCACTTTCACAGCGCCAGGGGTCATAGTCACCCTGCCTTTGAGCGTGCTGCAGGCCGGGGTGAGGGAAACCGGGGCAGTGGAATTCATTCCCGCACTGCCTGGAGGGAAACAGGAAGCACTTAGGAAGCTGGTCATGGGAAAAGTGATTCGGGTGGTGCTGCGTTTTCGCGAACGCTTCTGGGACAGATTGCGTCTGCCGCACAGTTGTGAGCCGAAGACCCTATCTGCGTTGGGATTTCTGTTTTCTCACGAAAACTGGTTTCCAACCTGGTGGACCACTATGCCGCAGAAGCTGCCGATCATTACCGGGTGGGCTCCGTCTCACTATGCTGAGCAGCTCTCGGGCCGTGATGAAGGGTTTGTGGTGGATAAGGCTTTGGAGACGCTGGCGCGCATATTGAAGGTGAGCAAGGCGGAACTCAACAGATTACTTGGCGCGGCGTATTTTCACGACTGGCAGGCGGACCCATTTTCGCGCGGGGCGTATAGCTATGTAGGTGTAGGCGGCGAAGGTGCGCAAAGGCAGCTGGCCGCGCCTATCGATGACACGTTATTCTTCGCAGGAGAAGCGTGTGATTTTTCTGGTCACCACGCGACGGTGCACGGTGCGATCTCCAGCGGACAGCGTGTGGCAAAGGAAGTTCTTCACGGGTAGCCGAATGCTTGAACCTAGTTGCGTTGTGAAGATTCGCACTGAACATTTAAGAGGAACTTTCGCCAATAAGAGGAACTTTCGCCAAGTAGCGCGAAGGTCGTAAAGAAAGTTACGACATTGCGAGCCTTGCCTGTAGGTTTTTTGCGGTTTAGGTTGTGGCACGTACACCCAGTTGAGCCTGTGACTGCCCTATTCGGGGGTGGAGAGTATGAAGCACGGAACTCCATACAGGGTTTGCTGTGTTTTTAGCGCGGGCTGCTGTGGAAAAGCTGTCGAAGCGGTTAAAACTTTCGGGTTAGCTGCGGAAGGGACTACTTGCAGCCGGGAGAAAATTACATCGCCGCAAATTGAATTTCATCGAAAAGGAAGACCTTGAAATTGGCAATTTGTGTGCATCTGTTCAAGGGCTACTCCTTGCCTCAGTGTCGGGCTCAGTCGCAAGTTCAAGACTTGGGGGTTATATGACACTTCGCATCATGGTCGCTGACGATCACGAGGTCGTGCGCCGCGGGTTGTGCTCGCTTTTGGCGGCGCATAGTGGTTGGGAAATATGTGGGGAGGCCATTGACGGCCGAGAGGCGGTGACAAAAGCCAGACAGTTGAGGCCGGATATTGTGGTTATGGACATCGGCATGCCCAGCCTGAACGGGCTGGAGGCCACCAGTAAGATCTTGCAGCACGAGCCCCGGCAGAGAGTTTTGATCCTCACGGTGGCCGATTCGGAGCAACTGGTTCGAGAGGTATTGGAAGTGGGCGCTCGCGGATATGTGTTGAAGTCGGACGCTGCGCGGGACCTGGTCGCGGCAGTGGAGGCTCTGCAGCAGGGACGTACATTCTTCACTCCCCAGGTTGGCGATATGGTTTTGTCCGGCTTCCTGGATGGAAGCGGAGCTAAGACTGTGAATGTGCCTCGATTGACACCCAGGGAACGCGAGATTGTGCAACTTTTGGCGGAGGGAAAGAGTACGAAGGAGGTGGCTGCCATTCTGAATCTCAGTGTGAAGACCGCCGAAACTCATCGAAGTAACGTCATGCGTAAGCTGGGGATTCATTCCATCAGCGAGCTGGTCTTGTACGCGCTACGCAATAACATCATTCAGACTCAGGTCGGGGCTCCTGGCGTTAAGAAGAAGGAATCGGCGGCCTAAGTGCTCAAGCGTACGGTAAAAGTCAGCGCTGTCCTTTCGGGGGTGGCTCATGTTACGGTTTTCGCGCCCGCGGCTATTCTGCCCCTCCGTGACTCCTCTCAGAATTAGGTTCACGTTCAGCGTAGGCAAGTTGTGATCTATTCTTCCAGCCTTCGTTAGTCGCCTTCCTGCATAGCACGATTCTTCGACTTAGCTCAGGAGAAGCTTCGCGATTGCGCCAGGATACTGCCGAGAATGCCAGCGCTACGGGGTTTTCCAGCACTGGTGTAGACTTCAATTCCTTTTGTTCAATCCTGAGCACCGGGCTCCTTCAAGGTGGAGATCGCGATGAAGAAGCTGGCCAGACTGGCTAAAGCGTATCGGATCGAGGATGGACGACATTTTCGGTTGAAGGATTTCGATCCCGGGGACACGGGCGAATTCCGTTCCAAAGAAGATGCGCAGGACGCGCTTGAGGCGGGCGTCGCTCAATTGCGAGACCTGCAGGACAAGCTTTACGCGCAGGAGCGATGGGCCGTGCTGCTCATCCTGCAGGGCATGGACGCGGCGGGGAAGGATAGTGTGATCAAGCACGTTATGTCAGGGGTCAACCCCCAGGGATGCCAGGTGCATGGATTTAAGGGGCCCTCCGAAGAGGAACTAACCACGACTATTTATGGCGCACAAATCGGCGGCTGCCGGCGCGGGGGCAAATTGGAATATTTAATCGGTCGTATTACGAGGAAGTCCTCGTGGTGCGGGTGCACAAGGACTTGTTACAGAATGAAAAGATTCCGCCTTCGCGGATTAGCAAAAACATCTGGGAGGAGAGATTCGAGGATGTGGCCGGATTTGAACGTTACTTAACGCATAACGGCATTGTGGTTCGCAAGTTTTTTCTGAACCTCTCGAAGGTGGAGCAGAAGAAGCGTTTTCTGGAGCGCCTGGAGGAGCCGGAGAAGAATTGGAAGTTCTCGGCTGCGGACATTCACGAACGCGCGTATTGGGACGACTACATGGATGCGTATGAGGATATGGTCCGCCAGACGGCGACTGCTGAGGCTCCCTGGTACGTGGTTCCGGCAGACAACAAGTGGTACACGCGCGTGGTGGTGGCGGCAGCGGTGGTGCATACTCTGGAGAAATTGCGGTTGACATATCCGAAAGTGGATTCGGCTCAACGCAAGGAACTGGAGGCGGCGCGGACGGCGTTGCAGAAAGAGTAGAGCCAGGAATTTTTACTCTTCGCTCGTGGGACTATCAAATACTGAGTCAGACTTCTCGTGCGGGCTTTGTCTTTCTCCATTACCATGGTGCATTCAAATCCACTCCGGGAGAAAAACCAATGCGTGGTAAGGGCCTGATCCGCGGTTGCAAGAAGTCGTTCGTGCTGGCGATAGTCTTGAGCGCATGCTGCACAATCGCGTGCGCGCAAGGCGAGCGGGAAAGAGTAAAGAAAACGGACGCGGAACAGAAAGCAGCGGCTCAGGCTAAGATCGAGGATACTTCTAAGGCGGATAGCGGCGATCCGATGTTTAAGGGAATGAAATACCGGCTGATCGGCCCATTCCGCGGGGGCCGTTCGTTGACAGCGGTGGGGATTCCAGGTGATCCGGCGACCTACTACTTCGGAGCCACAGGCGGGGGCGTGTGGAAATCCACCGACGGAGCCGTGACGTGGACTCCAGTCTTCGACAAACAGGGTGTGGGGTCGATTGGCAGCGTGGCACTGTCGGAGGCGGACCCGAATACGGTTTATGTGGGGACGGGTGAAGCGTGCATCCGTGGAAACATTTCGCATGGCGATGGCATTTACAAGTCTCTCGACGGCGGCAAAACGTGGAATAAGGTTGGACTCCGCGACAGCCGGGCGATTGGAAAAGTAATTGTCCATCCCCGCAATCCCGATGTCGCGTTCGTAGCGGCGCTGGGCCACCCCTTTGGGCCGAACCCTGAGCGCGGTGTTTTCCGCACTACCGATGGCGGCAAGACGTGGGAGAAGGTTCTCTACAAGGACGAGAATACCGGAGCCATTGATGTGACATTTGATCCGCACAACCCCAATATTCTTTTTGCTTCATTGTGGGAAGCTCGACGTACGCCGTGGAGTCTCTCCAGCGGTGGGCCGGGAAGCGGGATCTATCGGTCAAATGATGGCGGTAGCAGCTGGAAGCAATTGCAGGAGCACGGGCTGCCGAAACTGCCCTATGGGCGGATCGGTCTGGCGGTGGCTGCGAATTCCGATCGCGTGTATGCCTTGATTCAGGCGAACGACAGCGGGCTCTACCGTTCCGATGATGGCGGTGAAACCTGGCAACTGGTGAATGCCAGTCATAGCCTCACACAGCGGCCCTGGTATTACATGCACATCATTGCCGACCCGCAGGACGGCGAGACGGTTTACATCCTGAACGTGGATTCCTACAGATCTACGGATGGCGGCAGGTCGTTCAATAAAGTCAAAGTGCCGCACGGCGACAATCATGGGTTGTGGATTGATCCCAAGAACTCGCGGCGGATGATTGTCTCAAACGACGGCGGTGTGACGGTCACGTCAGATGGAGGCAAGACCTGGACGCCACAGGACAACCAGCCTACGGCGCAGTTTTATCACGTGATTGCCGACAATCGCATGCCCTACTATCTCTACGGCGCACAGCAGGACAGCAGCACGGTTGCGATTGCCAGCCGCAGCGATGAGGGCTCGATCAATCGCTCAAATTGGTATGCGGTTGGAGGCGGAGAAGCGGGGTACATCGCGCCGTACCTGCCCGACCCGAACATCGTTTATGCGGGCGACTACGAGGGGAATCTGACTCGCTTCGACAAGCGCACCGGACAGGTGAAGAACATCGCGGTGCAGCCGGAGCTTTCTGATGGCCATGGGGCGGCCAATCTGGAGCACCGCTTTCAGTGGACTGCGCCTCTGATTAGCTCGCCGCATGATCCTAATACCTTGTATTACGGTGGGGAGCGTGTTTTCAAAACGAGTGATGGCGGCATGCATTGGCAAGCGATCAGCCCGGACCTGACGCGCAATGACAAGAGCAAGCAGCAGGTTTCTGGAGGACCGATTACGAAGGACGACACCGGTACTGAGTACTACGACACGGTGTTCTCGATTGCGGAATCCCCGCGGGAAAAAGGACTCATCTGGGTGGGGACGGATGACGGTCTGATTCAATTAACGCGGGACGATGGCAAGAACTGGTCTAACGTCACGCCAAAGGATCTTCCGGAATGGAGTCGAATCAGCTTGATCGAGGCTTCGCCCTATGACACGGGCACGGCGTACGTAGCGCTAGATCGGCATCAACTCGATGATCTCCGGCCATACATTTACAAGACCAGCGACTACGGCAAAAGCTGGATGAGAGTGGGGAAGGGAATTCCGGAGGGGAGTTTTGTGCGGGTGGTGCGGGAGGATCCGAAGAAGCGCGGATTGCTATATGCGGGAACGGAGACACATGTGTACGTCTCGTGCAATGACGGCGCTGATTGGCGCTCATTGAAATTGAATCTGCCCACCACGCCGATCCATGACCTGGTTGTAAAGAACGACGACTTGGCCGTGGCAACGCACGGGCGGTCGTTCTGGATTCTGGATGACCTTACTCCCCTGCGGCAGTTTACAGACCACGTCGCGAATAGCGATGTTTATCTTTACCACCCGGCGACAGCATACCGTATGCACAGTGGTGAGGAGGAGGTGCCAAAACCCGTGGGGGTGGGTGAGAATCCGCCACGAGGTGCGGTGATCTATTACTACTTGAAAGCGGTTCCGAAGAAGGAGGCGACCATCGAGATCCTGGATGGGGCGGGGACCGTGTTGCGAAAATACTCGAGCAACAGATTGAAACCACTCGAGGAGCCCCTTGATCCCGAGGACAAGAAACCAGAACAGCAGATCAAGCCGGAAGCAGGGCTGAACCGATTCATCTGGGATATTCGCTATGAGGGGGCAAGCAGTCTGCCGGATTACTACTTGTATGAGTACAAAGAAGGTGCGCGAGGCCCGCTGGCCTTGCCGGGGCAGTACCAGGTGCGATTGACCGTGGACGGTAAGACTCAGACCGCCCCTTTCGAGTTGAAGCTTGACCCGCGGGTGAATGTGGCGCAGGGAGATCTGGAGAAGCAGTTCAAGCTGCTCATGGATATCCGGGATGAGCTTGGCCATGTGTACGACGCGGTGAACCAAATCCAGGATGTGCGCGCGCAGATGGAGGGATTGAAACAGCGGCTGCCGGAGGGGGCGAGCGCGAAGACGATTGGGGCCGCGGCGGCGGAAGTGGATGCAAAGCTGGTGGCAGTGCGCGATGCTTTGGTCAACTTGAAGATTACAGCGAATGAGGATTCACTGGCCTATCCGCCGCGGAATGATGGCAAGCTCGCCTACCTGGCAATGGCTGTCGGCTCCGCTAGCGACTCGGCCCCAACCGAGGCGGAGTATCGGGAATTCGAGAAGCTGAAAAAAGAGGCGGATGAGAACTTGGCACGGTGGGCGGAATTGCAGCGGACCGACGTGGCTGCGTTCCAGAGACTCATCTCGCAACAAGGCATCCAGGCAATCGTGGTTCCGGCAAATACGGGGGCGCTGAGGGCGGGGGCAGAGCCCCATAAGCGCTAACTCAAGGAACAGGTTTCTTAGTGTTCGTGGACCTATGCTTGGGGAATGCCTATCGCTGAAGAAAACTGGAAGATGCTCGCCTCGTTGTTTCCCGCGGGATGGCAGCACCCCGCCCCGGAGGCGCTGGCGGCCCACAAGCGGCCGCCATGTGTTTCACTGTAGCGATCAAGTCCTTCTTTTTTATGCTTTGCACTAAGACTTGTTTGTCGAAGCGGGCTTTAGGGTTTGATCGTCCGAACTGCACCCTTTCAGCAGCTCAGCCTTCCACCCTCAACCAGACCGCGCCTGCAACGGCATTCCGACTAGTGCTGCAATCAGGATCGAGGGATAGAGTTGTCCAATCAGTGCTTCCGCCATCGCCAGCGATCGTGCCACGCGATCTATTGGATAAGCGTCACCATAAGTCACGCTGGTAAGCGTGGTGAAGCTGAAGTAGATCAAAGGACGCGGCTCACCGGTCAGATGTTCGGCAATCGCAGATTGAAAATGGATCGCATCGGGACGTTCTTCCAGGAGCAACTGATAACCGAAGGCCCAAGTCAGCC
>Ga0307479_10004844_pt1 | contig 12380 bp, 11 predicted proteins | sample atmos_gasesECM4C_FD_203743 | JGI IMG/M metagenome (GOLD analysis project Ga0307479, IMG submission 203743) | Hardwood forest soil microbial communities from Morgan-Monroe State Forest, Indiana, United States - atmos_gasesECM4C_515 | ecosystem: Environmental > Terrestrial > Soil > Temperate...
ACGGCCGGCCCGGCCTCCTGATCAGCCGATCTGGCGGGCGACATTCAGGATGTCCTGTCTGTTGAGCAGGCCGGCCACGGCGTGCACGGTGCCGTCGTGGCTTTCCCAGATCACCGCGGACGCGGCTCCCGAGGCGAAGCTGAGCAGGACCGCCGGCGCGCCATGGACCCGCAGGTGGGTGGCCGTGGCACCGGGCGGGACCGGGATCGGCAGCACCGAGCCCGGGCTGCCCAGCAGCCGGACCTGGCGGGCCAGGTCGGTCGGCATGCCGCGCTGACCGAGCAGGTAGTTCTCCAGCTGGCTGGTGGTGGCGCCGGTCGAGGTCGCCACCGGCCGCCGCATGGTCAGGATGCCCAGCGTGGGCACCTTGCCGCCGCCCAGCTGGCCGCCGTACTGGACCATCATGGCCGGGCCGGCGCTCACCGTCAGCCGGGTCCCGCCCACCGGGGCGGCGATGTCCTTGCTGAACGTGATCGTGGCCGTGGCCTGCGGCTGCACCAGCACCGCGGCCAGTGAGCCGACCCCGGCGGGCAGCCGGGCCGGGGCGCGGAAGGCCAGGTGCGTCTGCGCCGTGGCCCTGGCCACCGACGAGACCTGGCCGGGCTGACCGGATGAGGACCAGCGCAGGGTGCCGAACCGCAGCGGCTGCGTGCCGCTGCCGCCGGACGGGCTGCCCGCCGCCGGCCCGCGGCCCAGGCCCAGCACGTTCGAGACGGCCCGCAGGTCGCCCTGGCTGAGGCTGACCGTGGCCACCTTGGTCGGCGAGAACACCGTGGTCAGCGTGGCCGCGGCGGCCACCCCGCCGGCCACGAGCACGGCCGTGAGCCCGACCCCGGTGACGACCGGGACGTTCACCAGCGGGCGCGGGAAGCGCGGCACCCCGCTTCCCCTGGCCGGCCGCCGGGCGGCCGGTTCCAGCTGGCGCTGGAGCCGGGCCCAGGCCGCGTCGGTGTCCTCGGCGGCCGGGGGCACGGCCAGCAGCCGCGAGGCCAGCGCGGCGTTCTCGGCGATCTGGCCGCTGCTGGCCCGGCAGCGACCGCACGTCTCCAGGTGACGCCCGGCGGCGTCCGGGACCGCGTACGGCTCCTCCTGCAGCCGCCGCAGCACCCCGTCAGATACGTGTCGCATCGTTAAAGCTCCTTGCGTAGCGCGGACTCGGCCCGGCGGAGCATCGTTCCGACGTGCCCGACATTGACGTTCATGGCCTCGGCTACCTCGGCATAGCTCAGGCCACTGTGACGGAGCACGAGAACGGTCGCCGACCGGCGCGGCAGCCGCCGCAGCGCCTGCCGGACCTCGGCGCGGCACTCGGAGTCGAGTGCCGCCTCCTCCGGCCCGGCCCGCGGCACGTCGATCCCGCTGAGCACCTGGCGGTGCCCGCGGCGGCGCTCACCGCGGATCGTGTTCAGCGCGGTGTGCGCCGCGGCCACCCGCACCCAGGCGGCCGCGTGCTGCGCCGCCCGGGGATCGGGGAACCGCCGCAGCGCGGCGATGAACACGTCCTGGGCCACATCCTGCGCGGTGGCCTCGTCGCCCGTGACCCCGCGGGCGATCCGGACCACGTCCGGATGGTGCTCGCGGAAGAAACGCTCGAACGCGGCCGCGGTGGTCGTTCCGGGCGGCTGGGCGACCGCACTGGTCATGACTCTGGCTTCCATCCTCACCCCGCCATCTCTCTCCACCCGGTAAGCACCGCCGCAGCTTCTAATGTGACGCCCGGGCGGCCCCGGGCGCGTCAGCCGCAGCGGTGAACTCTGCCTACTCCGTGAGGATGAGGGCGAGGCGCCAGACCTAGCCCGCCGGAGCAGGCGCCGCGGCCAGCGCGGCGATCTGGGCGTGGGTCGCGAACCACGGGCGGCCGCGCTCCAGCATCGCGGTGATCACCCGCTCCAGCATCCGCACCAGGTAGCCGCGGCCGATGGCCTCCGGGTGCATGGTCAGCGTGAGGACCCGCCCGTCCTGGCGGGCCGACTCGAACTCGTCCAGCCAGATCCGCTCCACCCCGGCCGGGTCGGCCAGCAGCCCGCCGCCGTAGGGCGTGTAGCCGAAGTAGGGCCAGTCGCACAGGCTCCAGGCCCCCGGAAACTCCAGCAGCGGCGCGCCGCCGCTGGCCACCCAGTACGGCCGGTCGTCGGCCATCAGGCTGGAGTCGTAGGCGAAGCCCAGCTCGGCCAGCAGGTCCAGGGTCGGCGGGGTCAGCTCCCAGCCCGGTGACCGGTACCCGGCCGGCCGGACCCCGGCCCGCGCCAGCGCCTCAAGCCCGTCCTCCAGCTCGGCCCGCTGCGCCGCCGCGTCCAGCGCGTCGGTGCCCCGGTGCAGGTAGCCGTGATGGCCAACCTCGTGGCCGTCGGCCAGGATCGCGGCCACCGCGCCGGGGTGCTGGTCCACGGTGTGTCCCGGGATGTAGAAGGTGGCCGGCAGGTCCAGCCCGGCCAGCAGCTCCAGGATCCGGCCCAGACCCCGCTCCGGGCCGAACCGGCCCTGCGACAGCAGGGTCAGCCGCCGCTCGTTCTCCGGGCCCTCGCTCAGCCACGGCGCCTCGCCGTCCACGTCGAAGGTCAGTGCCACCGCCACCTCGGCGCCATCCGGCCAGCCGGGAAAGTCCGCCGTCGCATTCACCATGAATTCATCCCATCGCATCGTGGCGGGTCACCCCTGGCCCGAACCCTGCGCCTAGCATGCCTGCACGGAAAGGAGCGGGCATGACCGACCCGGTAGTGGCGGCCGGCGGCCTGGAGCGCCCCGCCCCATTCCTTGATCACGGTCATTTCTCAGCGATAATCCCTGACAAATGACCGTGATCAAGGAATGGCGGCCAGGTCGAGCGCGGCCAGGTAGCCGAACGTCATCGCCGGCCCGATTGTCGCCCCCGCGCCCGCGTAGCTGCGCCCCATCACCGCCGCGCTGCTGTTGCCCGCCGCGTACAGCCCCGGTATGACGGTCCCGTCCGGACGCAGCACCCGGGCCCGCTCGTCAGTGCGCAGGCCGCCCTTGGTGCCCAGGTCACCGGGCACGATCTTGACCGCGTAGAACGGCGGGACGGCCAGCGGGGCCAGGCACGGGTTGGGGCGGCAGCGCGGGTCGGAGTAGTACCGGTCATAGGCCGAGTCGCCCCGGCCGAAGTCCTCGTCCCGGCCCGCCTCGGCGAACTCGCTGAACCGGGTCACGGTCTTGGCCAGCGCGGCCGGGTCCAGGCCAACCTGGCCGGCCAGCCCGGCGATGGTCGGCGCGCTGAACACCGCGCCCGCCTGGTACCAGCGGCGCGGCAGCGGGCGGCGGGGCGGCAGCCCGGCGAACACGTAGCGGTCCCTGTAGCGCTGGTCGGCGATCAGCCAGGCCGGGATGTGGGGGGTGCCGCTCGCCTGCCCCTCGTACATGGCGTGCACGAAATCCACGTAGGGCGCCGACTCGTTCACGAACCGCTGGCCCGCCCCGTTGACCAGCAAGCAGCCCGGCAGGCTGCGCTCGGCCAGGCAGAAGTACGGCCCGCCGCGCAGCGGGATGGCCGGGCCCCACCAGGCGTCGTCCATCAGGTCCAGCGCGGCCCCGGCGGCCTGGCCCGCGGTGATGGCGTCGCCGGTGTTGCCGGCCGCCCCGGTCGTCCACTCGGTGCCGATCGGCGCCCGCTGGTACCGCTGCCGCATCTCCTCGTTGCGGTCGAAGCCGCCCGCCGCCAGCACCACGCCGCGGCCCGCCGCGATGACCACGGGCTGGCCGTCGCGGGTCACCCGGACCCCGGTCACCCGGCCGCCGTCCAGCTCCAGGCCGGTCATCGGGGTGTCCAGCCAGACCGGCACGTCTCGGGCCAGCAGCCCGGCCCGCAGCCCGGCCGCCAGCGCCTGGCCCATGCTCAGCACCCGCTGGCCCAGGAGCCTGCTGCGGGCCAGCCGGGCCGCCACCCGGGCCGAGGCCAGCATGGCCCGCGGGTGCCGGGGGCCCAGGGCCAGCCAGCGGTAGTTGGCCTGGGTGATGGCGATGCCGGGCGGGATGGGCAGGTAGGGCGGGCTGAGGCGCCCCAGCTCGGCACCGAGTATCCGCTTGCCGTCCAGCGGCCGGGGCTCGATGCTCCGGCCAGAGGCCAGCCCGCCGGGCGCCTCGGGGTAGTAGTCCGCGTAGCCAGGCACCCACTCGAAGTCCACCGGCGCGCTGGCCCGGACCAGGTCCAGCATGGCCGGGCCGTGCTCCAGCAGCGCCCGCTGGCGGGCCGCCGGGACCTCGTCGCCGGCCACGTGGGCCAGGTAGACCCGGGCCTGCTCGGCGGAGTCGCGCACGCCGGCCTGGCGCAGCACCGTGTTGTTGGGGGCCCAGATGCCGCCGCCCGAGCGGGCCGTAGACCCGCCGAAGGTGGCCGCCTTTTCCAGCACGACCACGTTCAGCCCGCGCTGGGCGGCGGTGAGCGCGGCGGTCATCCCGGCCGCGCCGCTGCCCACCACGACCACGTCGAACTGCTCCCGCGCGGCGCCGGCCGTTGTCATGGGCACCTCCTGCTGCCCATACTAGAACACGTTGCAGTTTTGGCCGAGCGCCCGCCTTGCCCGCCGTCAGCCCGTCAGCCCGCTGCCAACCCACCTCACACGCCCAGGCTCGCCTGGCCCGTCACCCCTGATAACAGCAAGACGGGCGAGGGCTGTTTCATGATCGTGGTGGATTTGCGTCGCGGGTGGCCCTAAATCCACCACGATCATGGCGAGCCCTGATAACAGCAAGAAGCAGCGCGGCCCGGCGGCTGATAACAGCAAGAAGCGGGGCGGGCGGCTGAGACGAGTGGAGGCGGCCAAGTGTCGGCGGATGACTGGGACCTTGAGGCTGACGTGGTGGTGGTGGGGTTCGGGGCGGCCGGGGCCTGCGCGGCGCTTGAGGCGGCGGCTGCGGGGGCGGACGTGCTGGTCGTGGACCGGTTCGAGGGCGGCGGGGCGACGGCGCTGTCGGGCGGGGTGGTCTACGCGGGGGGCGGGACGCCGCAGCAGCGGGCGGCGGGGGTGCGCGACTCGCCGGAGGCGATGCTCGACTACCTGAGCACGGAGGTCGGCGACGTGGTGTCCCCGGCCACGCTGCGGGAGTTCTGCGCGGGCAGCCGGAAGATGCTGGCCTGGCTGGAGGGACACGGGGTGCCGTTCGAGGGCAGTCTGTGCCCGGACAAGACCTCCTACCCGACCAACCGGCACTACCTGTACTACTCGGGCAGCGAGCTGTCGGCCCGCGATACAGCACGGCCGGCGCCGCGGGGGCACCGCACCAGAGGCCGGGGTACGTCGGGCGGGCTGCTGTACGCGCGGCTGGCCGGGGCGGTGCGCGCGTCGGGCTGCCGGGTGATGGGGCAGACCACGGCCACCTCGCTGGTGGTCAGCGAGTACGACGGCGGTCCGGTGACCGGGGTGGTCTTCGAGACGCTGGGCACGGCCCCGGCCTGGGTCAGGTTCGCGCACCGGTGGCTGCATCGCTGGTCGGTGAAGCCCTACCTGTACGCGCCCAAGCTGGGCCGCGTGCTGCACCGGCCGGTGGTCAGGCTGGAGAAAAGGTACGGCCGGCCGCTCCGGGTGCGCGCCCGGCGGGGGGTGGTGCTGGCGGCGGGCGGGTTCGCGGCCAGCCGGACGATGATGCGCCAGCACGCGCCGGCCGGGCGGGGCGGGCTGCCGCTGGCCACGCCGGGGGACGACGGCAGCGGGATCCGGCTGGGGACGCTGAGGGGCGCGGCCGCGGCGCACCTGGACCGGATCTCGGTGTGGCGGTTCCTGAGCCCGCCGGCCGCGCTGCTGGGCGGGGTGCTGGTGGATCAGGCCGGGGCGCGGGTATGCGACGAGTCGCGGTACGGGGCGGCGATCGGGGACGCGATCGTGACCGGCCACGGGGGCCGGGCCTGGCTGCTGGCCGACCGGGACACGGTGGCGCTGGCCTGGCGGCAGCTGCGCGGCAGCACGCTGTGGTTCCAGCGGCTGCAGGCGGGCTACCTGCTCACGGCGGGCCGGGTTCGGGCAGGAACGCTAGAAGGCGTGGCGGCCAGGGCCGGCGTGGACCCGGCCGGGCTCAAGACGACCGTGGCCGCGTACAACAAGGCGGCCGAGGCCGACCCGGCGGGCAAGCCTGCCGAGCTGGTCCGGCCCCAGGTCCGGCCGCCGTTCTCGCTCATCGACTGCTCGGTGCGGCCCCGGCTGGCATACCCGGCGCCGGTCCTGACGCTGGGCGGGCTGGTGGTGGCCGAGGACACGGGCCAGGTGCGGCGGCCAGACGGCACGGGGATGCCGGGGCTGTACGCGGCGGGCCGGACCGCGGTGGGGCTGTGCTCGCGGTCGTACGTGAGCGGCCTTTCGCTGGCCGACTGCGTGTTCTCAGGCCGCCGCGCGGGCAGGTCCGCGGCGAGGGGTCAGTAGGTGATGGACACCGCCGGGCTGCGCGGCACGGCCTGGCAGGCCAGGATGTAGCCGTCGGCCAGGTCCTCCTCCTCGAGCACCTCGTTGTGGGCCATCTCGACCTCGCCGCCGGTGAGCTGGCAGGCGCACGCCCCGCAGATGCCCTGCCGGCACGAGTAGGGCGGGTCCAGGCCCTGGTCGATGAGCACGTCCAGCATCCGGCTCCCGGCCGGCCAGGGCAGCACGCTGGTCCGCCCGTCCAGCGTGACCTGGAGCGTGGCGGCCTCGCCGCCGTCGTCGTCGGGGCGGGCCTCGAACGGGTTCTCGGCCAGCGACAGGAACCGCACAACGTGCACGCGGCGGGCGGGCACACCCAGCCCGGCCAGGGCCTCGCGAACGGTGGCCATGAACGGGTCCGGGCCGCAGATGAACGCCTCGTAGCCGGCGTAGGGCCGGGCCAGGGCGGCGATCCCGGCCGGGGTGGGCGGGCCCTGCAGCGAGTCGAGCCAGTGCACGGCCAGCAGCCGGGCGGCGGCCAGCTCAGACAACCGCCTCAGTTGCCCGGAAAAGATCACGTTCGACTCGTCGCGGTTGGCGTAGATCAGCACCACCCGGCCCCCGCCCGCGGCCAGGGCCGACTTCAGGATGGAGATGACCGGGGTGATGCCGCTGCCCGCGGCCAGCAGCAGCAGGTCGGCGTCCAGCGAGGCGGGGCTGAAGGTGCCGGCCGGCGGGAGCACGTCGAGCAGGCTGCCGGGCCGCAGGTGGTCGGCGATCCAGTTGGAGGCGTGGCCGCCGGCCATCCGCTTGACGGTGATGGTGGGCCGGTCGCCCGCGTGCGGGGAGCTGGACAGCGAGTAGCAGCGGGCCACCGAGCCGCCGCCGGGCGCGGGCACGCGCACGGTCAGGAACTGGCCGGGCCCGTAGCGGAAGGCGGCGGCCAGCTCGGCCGAGATGTCCAGCACCAGCGAGCGCGCGTCGCCGGCCTCCCTGATCACCTCGGTCACCCGCACCTGGTAGAACTCGCGCGGCCCGGTCACGGAGGGCTCACGGGGGCGCGGCCCGCGGCGACACCGGCTCCGAGATCATCAAACGTCCGAGGAACACCGCGCGGTCGATGCTGGCCCGCAGGCTGGCGCAGGAGTCGATGAGGGCCGTCTGCTGCTGGCCGGCCGCCAGCCGGGCCCGGAACTCGGCGCAGGCCGCCACGGCGTCCAGGTCCCACTGCACGCTGGTGTGCTGGAGGCTGTACTTGGTCACCCGCACCGCGGCCGGGCACCGCTCGCACTCGATCCGGCGGGTGTGGCCGCAGCGCTCGTCGGCCCTCATGAGCGGACCCCGTCGGTCACGCTGCCGGCCGCCGCGCGGCGGGCCAGGTTCTGCGCCACCTCGGCCTCCCAGCCCTGCAGGGCCCGGCTGGTGTCCACCTCGAACTCGTAGCGGGCCACCATGTCCGGCTCGATGTCGGCCACGTCGGTATAGAACTGCTCGTACCACCGCCGTAGCTGGTAGACCGGGCCGTCCTCGGCGCAGAGCAGCGGGTTGTCGATCCGGGTCTTGTGCCGCCAGATCTCCACGTCCTGCTGGAAGCCCAGGCCGATGAACTTGGCGAACTTGGCCCCGACCTTGGCCGCGTGCTCGTCGGACAGGCCCTCGGGCCGCTTCACGATCACACCCCACTGGAGCATGAACGAGTCCGGGGTAACCGGGTAGTGGCAGTTGATCAGCACGCTCTCCATGGTGGTGTCGCGGTAGTCGTGCCACAGGTAGTTGATCATGTAGGCGGGGCCGAAGTAGGAGGCCTCCGAGCGCAGGGTGTTCTCGTCGCCGGTGCCGTAGTTGCCGCTGCCGGAGATGTCGGGCCGGGACCTGGTGCGCAGGTACTGGGTGGCGATGTGGCCCTCGAGCACGTTCTTGAAGTAGGTCGGGAACGCGAAGTGGATGTAGAAGAAGTGGGCCATGTCGACCACGTTGTCGATGACCTCGCGGCAGTTCGCGCCCTCGACCAGGACCGAGTCCCAGGTCCAGTCGGTCCAGCCGGGCGAGAACGCGCCGTCCACCCGGGGGATGTCCAGCTCGGGCGGCGGCGGGTTGCCCTGCGGGTCGTGCCACACGAACAGCTGCCCGTTCTGCTCCAGCGTGCGCCAGGCCCTGGTCCGGGCCCGCGGCGGCACGCGGCGGGCGTAGGGGATCCCGGCGCACCGGCCGTCGCCGCCCCAGCGCCAGTCGTGGAACGGGCAGGCCACCGCGTCGCCCTTGATCGTGCCGCGGGTCAGGTCGCCGCCCATGTGCCGGCAGTAGCCGTCCAGCACGTGCAGGTCGCCCCGGGCGTCGGCGAACACGACCAGCTTGGTGCCGAACGCGTGCACCGCGTGCGGCCCGCCCTCGCGGAACCGGCCCGCGAGCCCCAGGCAGTGCCAGCCGCGCGCGAACCGCGCGGGCGGCGCGCCGCTGTCGATGACCCGGACAACGTCCCGCTCGGTCATGGCGACCCTCCCTCCGGTGGCCTTACTTCTAGACTAGAACATGTTCTAATCTAGACGCGATGGCCAGGGCCAGTACGGGAGGCGGCACGATGACCCAGAATGTCGGGCAGGACGTGCTGGCCGGGGTCGGCGACCTGCTGCCGGTGCTGCGCGACCGGGCCCAGGAGGCCGAGGACCAGCGCCAGGTACCCGCCGACTCGGTCAAGGCGCTCGAGGAGACCGGCTTCTTCCGGCTGCTCCAGCCGGCCGCGTTCGGCGGCCTGGAGGCCGACCCGCTGACCTTCCTGACCGCCGTCCGCATGATCGCCAGCGCGTGCGGCTCGACCGGCTGGGTGGCCTCGGTGCTGGGCGTGCACGCCTGGCAGCTGGCCCTGTTCCCGCCGCCCGCCCAGGAGGAGGTCTGGGGCGCCGACCCGGCCACCCGGATGTCGAGCTCGTACGCGCCCACCGGCCAGGTCCAGCCGGCCGACGGCGGGCACCGGCTGAGCGGCCGGTGGAGCTTCTCCTCCGGCTGCGCGCACGCCAGCTGGGTGCTGCTGGGCGCGATCGTGCCCGACGCCGAAGGCAACCCGGTCGACTTCCGCACCTTCCTGCTGCCAGCCAGCGACTACGTCATCGACGACGTTTGGGACACCGTCGGCCTGCGCGGCACCGGCAGCAACGACATCGTGGTCGACGACGCCTTCGTGCCCGGGCACCGCTCGCTCAGCTTCATGGACGTGTCCCGGCTGGCCTGCCCCGGGCAGGCCGTCAACCCGGCCCCGCTGTACCGGCTGCCTTACGGCTCGGTGTTCTCCTACGCCATCACCACCCCGGTCATCGGCATGGCCAGCGGCGCCTACGACGCGCACGTGGCCTACCAGCGGGACCGCGTGCGCGCCTCCTACATCGGGCAGAAGGCAGCCCAGGACCCGCACGGCCAGGTCCGGGTGGCCGAGGCCGCGGCCCGGCTGGACGACGCCTGGCTGGCCCTGGAGCACAACATGACCGCGCTGATCGGCCACGCCAGGGCGGGCGAGAAGATCCCGTTCGCGCTGCGCCTGCGGGTCCGGCGCGACCAGGTCCGCGGCACCGGCCAGGCCATCAGCGCGGTGGACCTGCTGTTCGAGAACTCAGGCGGCCGGGCGCTGCGCACCGGGACGCCCATCCAGCGATTCTGGCGCGACGCGCACGCGGGCCGGGTGCACGCCATCAACGACCCCGAGCGGGCTCTGTCCATGTTCGGCCGGGGCGAGTTCGGCATCGACGTCGGAGCGGACGCCATGCTATGAACGCTGGCGCTTGAGAACCATTGGTAACAAGGGCGGCTGACGGCGGAGAAGGGACCTGATCATGACCGTGGCGCCGGCTGACCGCGCGGCGACCAGCCGGTTCGCCGACGCCGGCCACCTGCGCCTGCACTATCACGAGGCCGGCTCGGCAGCGGACGGCACGCTGCCGCTGGTGCTGCTGCACGGCGGCGGGCCGGGGGCCTCGGGGTGGAGCAACTTCGGGCCCAGCCTGCCGGTTATGGCCGGTCACTTCCGCACCCTGCTGCCCGACCTGCCCGGCTTCGGCCAGTCGGCCAAGCCGCCGGTGACCGGCAACTACTTCACCTTCGCCGCCGACGCGCTGGCCGGGCTGCTGGACACGCTGGGCCTGGAGCGGGTGCACCTGGTCGGCAACTCGCTCGGCGGGGGTACCGCGGTCCGGTTCGCGCTGCGCTACCCCGGCCGGGCCGGGCGCCTGGTGCTGATGGCGCCGGGCGGGCTCGGGCTCAACGTGTTCGCCGCCGACCCGACCGAGGGCGTGCGGCGGCTAGCCGCCTTCGCCGCGCCGCCGGGGCCCAGCCGGGAGAAGCTGGCCGCCTTCCTGCGCACCCTGGTCTTCGACCCGAAGCTGATCACCGACGAGCTGGTCGAGGAGCGGTACGCCGACGCCGCCACGCCGGAGTCGCTGGCCGCCATGGCCTCGCTGGGGGCCTCGTTCTTCGACCCGGCCACCGCCGAGGACGGCATGCTGTGGCGCGAGGCCCACCGGCTGCGCCAGCGGGTGCTGCTGATCTGGGGCCGCGAGGACAGGGTCAACCCGCTGGACGGCGCGCTGGTCGCGCTCAAGCTGATCCGCCGGGCCCAGCTGCACGTGTTCGGCGGCTGCGGGCACTGGGCCCAGCTGGAGAAGTTCGACGAGTTCAACCGGCTGGTCATCGGCTTCCTGGAGGACTCATGATCTCGTCGCTTGGCTACCTGCGGATCGAGTCGGCCGACGTGGGCGCCTGGCGGGAGTTCGGGGTCCGGGCGCTGGGCCTGGCCGAGGGCCGGGGGCCCGAGCCGAGCGCGCTGTACCTGCGGATGGACGACTTCCCGGCCCGGCTGGTGATCGTGCCGGGCGAGCGGGACCGGCTGCTGGCCACCGGCTGGGAGGTGGCCGGCGCCGGGGCGCTGGCCGCGGCCGGGCGGGCGCTGGAGCAGGCCGGGGTGGCGGTCAAGCCGGGCACCGCGGCCGAGCTGGCCGACCGCCGGGTGAACGGGCTGCTGCGCTGCGAGGACCCGGCCGGGAACGCGCTGGAGATCTTCTGCGGCGCGGCGCTCGAGCACCACCCGATGGCCAGCCGGTACGGGGTCGGCTTCGTCACCGGCGACCAGGGCCTGGGCCACGTGGTGCTGCCGGTCACCGAGGAGGAGCCCGCGCTCCGCTTCTACACCGGCGTGCTCGGCTTCCGGCTGCGGGACTCGATCCGGATGGCGCCCGAGCTCTTCGGCCGCCCGCCCGGGCCGCCGCTATGGATGCGGTTCCTCGGCTGCAACCCGCGGCACCACTCGCTCGCGCTGGCCCCGTTCCCCGCGCCGGCCGGGATCGTGCACCTGATGCTCGAGGTGGAGGCGCTGGACGACGTGGGCCGCGCGCTGGACCGGTGCGCCCGCCGCCGGGCCCCGGTCAGCGCCACCCTCGGGCGGCACGCCAACGACCTGATGGTGTCGTTCTACGTGCGGACACCGGGCGGGTTCGACGTGGAGTACGGCACCGGTGGCCGACTGGTCGACGACAGCACCTGGGTGACCAGGGAGACCACCGCCATCAGCCTGTGGGGGCACAGCTTCACCGCCGCGGGCGGCGACCGGGGCGCGCACTGATGAACGGCCGCGCCGACGCGGCGCTGCGGGCGCCGGGCGCCGCGCCGGCCGCGCCCGGCGCGGAGCCCGAGCGGTTCCGCCAGGTGCTCGGGCACTTCTGCACCGGCGTCACCGTCATCACGACGGTGGACTCCGACGGCACCCCGTCCGGCTTCGCCTGCCAGGCGTTCGCCGCCCTGTCGCTGGACCCGCCGCTGGTGCTGTTCTGCCCCAGCCGCTCCTCGGCGACCTGGCCGCGGATCGCCCGGGCCGGGCACTTCTGCGCGAACGTGCTCACCGCGGGCCAGCGGGAACTGGCCAGGGTCTTCGGCACGGCCGCAGCCGACAAGTTCGCCGGGGTCGCCTGGTCGCCGTCGGCGTCCGGGGCGCCGGTCCTGGCCGGCGTACTGACCTGGGCAGGCTGCGAGGTCGAAGCGGTGCACGAGGCCGGGGAT
>Ga0307479_10004845_pt1 | contig 12378 bp, 9 predicted proteins | sample atmos_gasesECM4C_FD_203743 | JGI IMG/M metagenome (GOLD analysis project Ga0307479, IMG submission 203743) | Hardwood forest soil microbial communities from Morgan-Monroe State Forest, Indiana, United States - atmos_gasesECM4C_515 | ecosystem: Environmental > Terrestrial > Soil > Temperate...
ACCCAAGCAGCGCGTTCCAGGAGAGGTCCCTTGCGCAGGAGACGCCGCAGCGCAGGAACCAGGAGTACCGTCGCAAGAACTCCTCCCAGCGCGTGCAGCAGCACGATGCCTGCGTAGAAAATATTCGCCTCTGGGAACGTGTACAGGTAAACGGCGGAAATAAACAGGAAGCCGAGTAGTGCCGACAGTACTCGATAGCTGAGGGAAACTTCAGAGCTCTGCATTTGCGCAACGGAGCCGGCCTTACCCACGATCAGGCTGGCACTGGGAGATTACGTCGCAACAGGTTACCGCCTTCGCCCCAAAGGCGGGATAGTATAAAAGCACTAGCTTCGACTCGCCACATCTGCAACCGATTTCTCTTTCGAGGGCAGGGGCGGTGCCTGGTAGCCTCCGCATTCTTTTTCGATAGCGGAGGCTACCGCCAGCACCATCTCCTCTTGCCACGGCCGACCCACAATCTGCACGCCGATAGGCAAGCCCTCAGGTGAGCGCCCAACGGGCACCACGGCCGCGGGGTTTCCCAATAGATTGAACCATTCGGAGTAGCTCCAGGCATCGAGATACTTGATGGTCTGTCCGCCGACCATCCAACTGCGCTCGCGGTGCCGGAAGGCAGGAACCGCGGCCACCGGACATAAGAGGATGGGATACTCACGCGTTTGGGCAAGGAAATTGTCGCGCACGATGTCGCGTTGTACCCAGGCGTCGAGCAAGCTTTCGCCGGTGTGTGGCTCTTCAGCGGCTACCCAGGTCGAGAATTCTTTCAGGATCGGACTCAGTTCGGCCTCGTGGCCTTTGGTCAGCGGTCCTAAAAGCATGCCGCCGGCAATGCCGAAAAACTTCCACCAGAGTTGGCGGGCAGCTTCCAAGGCTGAGGGACGAAATGGCGCGACCCGAAAGCCGGCATTCTTAAGCGCGTGGGCAGCGGTCATAGTCGCGGCGCGGGTTTCAGGTGTTACCGGCGTGCGTCCGTCATCTGCAAAGTAGCCGATGCTTATACGTTTCAAATCTTCAGGCTGTATTTTTTGAAGCGGGATTGGAACGGAGCAGGGATCGCCGTCATCGGCGCCTGCCATGGTTTCGAACAAGAGCTTCAGATCGGCTACCCTGCGCGCCATCGGTCCGACTACGCCTAGCAGAGCAAAAGGTCCCACGGAATTAGGGTAGTGGCCGGTTGCGGGAATGCGCCCCGGGGTTGGCTTCAGACCACAGATTCCGGTGAAATGGGCGGGGACGCGGATAGAGCCTCCGCCGTCGCTGCCCACACCTCCAGCGGAACAGCCAGCGGCAATGGCAGCCGATTCTCCACCGCTCGATCCTCCCGCGGTGCGCGTCAGGTCCCACGGGTTGTTGGTGCGACCGTAAAGAAGATTATCGGTCTCCCAAGCCATCAGCAGCTCGGGAGTATTAGTTACTCCTAAAATGATGGCTCCAGCCGCGCGGAGCCGCGCCACCAGCGGAGCGTCGTTGGAACCAACACATCCAGCGCGCAGCCGAGTTCCGGCCTCATGCTTCAGCCCGGCGACTTCGATTGAGCTCTTGATACTGATGGGAATTCCGTGCAGCGGTCCCTTGATTTCACCGCGCGTGAGCGCGGTTTCGGCGACCTTTGCTTGCTGCCGTGCGCGATCCTCGTCCACTTGCACAAAGGCGTTCAATTCGGGATTCAAGTCTTCGATCTGGGAGAGATGGGCTTCTACCAATTCCAGTGGAGAAATTTTCTTGCTACACAGCTGTTCAACCATGAACGCGGCTGAGAGGAAGTTCAGTTCACTCATGGGATCTCGGTTGGGTCAAACGCATGAGTCTAGCAGATGGAGAAGAAGTGAGTTGCTCAGGGGCCCGGTCGAAGGGGCGAAGATCGCGGTTTTTTGGGGGGTAATTTATTGCGGGTTCACGGCTGTGGGACGTGGCCTGGGTGAACCTGGAATGGCCCGGGCAGCGCCCTTGTTGGGGGTACGCTTGTTAAGCCAGGTTTTTAACTCGTTCACAGAGGAGGCTGAAAGCTCGCTGAAGAGGATACCAGCTCTTCCGCCTTCATCGGCCCAGATTACTTCTCCGCTTCCCTCGATCAGATGCGCGTTGCCGGGCAAGATAAATCGTAATGGCAGGCGCCCTGCCGGCAAGGGCTCGGCTGCCTGGACGGCTAAGCCTCGTTCGCTGACGTTCAAGACGAGCGCGGGCACGGAGCAAACGTCCCCCAGACGCAGATACACCAGAGTCTCCATTTTGTGGCGTGGCGAGCGGCGGCGGTCAGGCTGCATGAAGCCGCGTCCGGCGCGGAGAGAGCGGAGGACTTGCGAGGTCAGGAGAGGCTTGTAGAGGACGAAATTAGCTCCTGACTGATAGGTGCCTCCGACATCGGTGCATGCGCCAATCGTAGCGAAGACTACCGGGCGGCGCTGCGCTGGCGCCATGCGTGCCAAGCGTACTAATTGGGCGGCGGTGAGCAGATCGAAGTCCACCATCAGCGCGGAATAAAATTGCTGCGCGAGCAACTCCAGCGCCTGGGGTGCGGAGACACAGACTTCCTGCTCGATCCCCAGCGTATCCATGGCAGCAGCCAAAACCCGCAACGATTGCGGTTCTCGACACACGAGAAGCGCATTCAGCCTCATAAACCGCAGCTTATTCTCAGGGGGGAACATGGGTAAAGTAACGCCCGTAATCGCAGGTTCCTTACTTCGGAGAGGAGGAAAGATTGACAGCAAGGTTGGGTGCACCAGGGATTCGAGCTCGCTGAGGAAGCAGAGATAGCGATGAGCCACTAGCGGTTAGCCGTTGTCAACGCATGAGCGATTTGGCGCCGTACAGGTCGGCTACCCGTAATCCTAGGCCGGCTAAATGCCGATTGCTAATTGCTGGTAGTCTAAATCGGTCTTTGTTCAAAATGGAAGCCGTGCACTCAGCCGCCGACTAGCTTCTCTAAGCCGGCTTTGTTGCGAATTAACAGAGTTGAACCGCGCAGCTGAGCTAATTGCTTCTCGCGGAACTCTCCGAGCACTCGCGTAACCGTCTCCCGGGAAGTTCCGATCAATTGCGCGATTTCTTCGTGGGTTAACGAGACCTTGATGCGGATGCCTTCCTTAGTATTGTCGCCATCGTTGGCCCATTCCAGCAAGAGGCGCGCCAGTTTCTCGGAAACGGAGTGGGAAAGGCCAAGGGAGCGGATCATCTCGTAGGCGCTCTGACAACTCTGGCTCAAGTGCTGGGCGGCGTGCAGGCAGGCGTCACCGTGGTTCTGGAGAAATTTCAGGAAGTCGTCGCGCCGAATGAAATCCAATTGGCACGGTTGCAAGGTTTCGGCGGTGAGTTCGTAGGGTTTGCCGGAAACTGTCGCGTGCAGGCCGAGCACTTCCCCGGCCTCTGCGATGCGGAGAATTAGAGTTTTGCCGTCGCGCGAGGTGGTCGAGAGTTTCACCCGGCCGCCGCAGACGACGTAGACGCCGCGCGGTGCCTGGCCTTCGACGAAAAGCACTGCGCCCTGGGGATGCGAGCTCGCATACTTGATTTTTTCGAGATCTCGCAGAGAGGCTGTTGGCAAGTCACAGAAAAAACCTGCATGACGCAAATTGCAAATCAGGCAGCCTTCCGTGACTGGCAAGCCGTAAGGTGAGCTCATGGGGCGGACTTCGTCACCGGTGCGACTATATCACTTCGTATGCTCGTTTGCAGCAGGCGCTTAGGAGCCGGCAGTAGCGGGTGAATCAAGAGGAAGGAATACCGAGAAGGCGGTTCCGGTGAATTCGGGTGTGATGCGGCTGCGGAAGGTGATCGAGCCGCCATGTTTCTGCACGATGCCGCGTGAGACCCACAGGCCCACGCCAGTACCAACATCGCCCTTGGTGGTGTAGAACGGCTCAAAAAGCCTCGGACGATCCACAACTGCAACACCCGGTCCGTCCTCAGAAATAACAGTTCGCACCCCGTGGCGCTCGGGATTTTTCCAGTCCACGGCGTCGAAGACGTGGATCCTGAGTCGAGTACCCCTCTTACCGAGCGCCTCGACGGCATTGAGGATCAAATTGGAGAAAACCTGTCTCAGTTCGCCCTGGTCACCGACTACCGTGCCCTGACCGGAATAGCGCTTTTCCAGTGTTATCCCCAAACGTTCAATCTTGCGTGCGTACAGGGTGACGACATTCTCGATGAGATCGACGATATTGACAGGCGCTTGGCGACGTTCGAGGTTGCGGTAAAAACCAAGGGTCACCTTCGCGATCTCGCTGATGTTTTTCAACTCTTTTTGGGCCGCCTGTAAAAAGGTGCGCGCAGTCTCGTCGAGTGCGCTGGACTTTTCCAGCAGGTACAAGATGTTGCTTACGGCTTCCAGCGGACCGTTGATCTCGTGAGCCACGGTAGCTGCCATGCGGCCGGCGACTGCGAATTTTTCGGAATTACGCAGCGCCTGCTCGGCCATTTTTGTTTGGGTTATATCGCGGGCTATGGTCGAGGCGCCCACAATGTTCCCTTTGCCGTCGCGAATGGGAGAGACGGTCAGGGAGACATGCAACTGGTGGCCATCCTTCGCTACACGTTTGGTCTCGAAATGCTCAAGTCCTTCGCCCCGCTTGAGCCGCTCCAGAATCTGCTTGACTTCGTTGGGCCGGTCAGGAGGAAGCAAGATGGAAACCGGCTGGCCAATCACTTCGTCGGCCTTGTAGCCGTACATACGCTCGGCGGCCTTGTTCCAACTGGTGACAATGCCATTCAGGGTCTTGCTGAAAATGGCGTCGTCAGAGCCCTCGACAATGGCGGCGAACAGCGCCTGCACGCCGACGCTTTCGAGATCAGAAGATGGGGCCTTTGGCGGGTCCGCCCGCGGTTCGGGCGCTGCCACAGGACCGAGCAGTTTTTCAATTTCTCGGAGAAGCTTTTCCGGACCTTCGGTCTTACTCAGAAAGATATCGGCATTTTCCAGGCCCTGGGGCAGGTCGGTAGTTCCTGACAAGATGATGATCGGAACCCGCGGCTGCAGACGTCGCATCTCCGCCGCCATGGCGGTACCAGTCCCGCGGCCGAGCAGATGGTCGGTGACCACCAGATCGACTTGATTGCGCTTGAAATGATCGAGACCTTCGGCGGCTGAGTGGGCGGCGAGAACCTGGTAGCCCTGTTGCTCCAGGATCAGCTTGCGGAAATACAAACCGAGCGCTTCATCATCGATACAAAGTATCGTTGCCTTAGACTTCGTTGACGCCATAACGGTGCGAAATGCTAGACCCACTGACCCCACACTTATGGTTGATAGATTACCTAGGAGAAGGAAGTTGCTCTATGGCACTTCGGTGACTCCGGAGTTACCGGATAGTTGTACATGCTTGCAATTACCGTTTGGCCTTTCCCCAGTTGTTGCCAAAGGTAAGTGTCCCATCCCGAATTACTTAGTTAATAACCTATCACAAATTGTACATATTCGGGTCGCAGGAAGGGGTTCGAAGTCTGCACCTTAAGGCCATTCGGGCAGCACAACGGAAAATCGCTTGCATCTGCCAGCGTGGAAACGCATACTGCGATCATCAAGCACCCAAAAAATCTGGCATGGATTTTGCCACTTGTGGGTTGGACTACGCCATAGCGTGAAGCATCCGCAGCGAAACCCGGGTTCCATCGGCCGCATTCTGCAGCAATCACGCCGCTGTTGGCCCCACCTGGCGGGAATAACGGTGTTGAGCTTGTTTTCCCTGCCCCTGACCCTGCTCTACCCTTTGCCGCTGAAAATTGCCGTAGATAACGTGCTGGGACATGAACCCCTGCCCGCATTTCTGCACGGAATGGGCTTTCCGGCCTACCCCCAAGCTGTGGCACTGGGGCTGGCGATAGCCCTTCTCCTGGGCATTGCGCTGGTCGTGAACTTGCAGGGGCTGGCAAGCTGGTATTTGCAGACTTACACCGGGGAGAAATTGGTATGGGATTTTCGGGCCGAGTTGCTGAATCACGTGCAGCGGCTTCCACTAGCTTTCCACGATAGCTATGGCTCAAATGACTCGGTATATCGCATCCAGCATGATGCCCCCGCCATTCAGTATGTAACTATCCAGGGAATCGTTCCTTTGATCACAGCAGCATTCACTCTGGTGGGGATGATCTATGTAATCGTGCGGATAGATCCGGCATTGGCAGCGATTGCGTTGGTGATTACCCCGCTGCTTTCGGTGCTTTCGCTGGCTTGCAGCCGGTTGGTGCACAAGCGGTCGAAAAAGGTGAAAGAGCTCGACAGTTCGGCGGTGTCGGTGATTCAGGAGGTGCTCGGGTCAGTGCGCCTGATCAAGGCCTTCGGGCAGGAGAACCGCGAGCATGAGCGCTTCGTACGGCGTTCCAGCGAACGCATGAGTTTGCAGGTGAAGCTGGCTATCCGGCAGGCGGTGTTCAATTTATTGATCGGGCTCACCATCGCGGGGGGCACCGCTGCCGTGTTGTACATCGGAGTGGAGCACGTGCGGGCAGGTTTGCTAACCGTCGGATCGCTGCTGGTGGTGATGGCTTATGTCGCGCAGATGTACCAGCCCTTACAGTTGCTAAGCACCAAGACGATGGATCTGCAAGCATGGATCGCCAGCCTGGATCGCGTGTTCATGCTTTTTGACCAACCTGCCGAGATCGCACAGAGTACACAGGCGCTGCCGCTGGTGCGGGCGCAAGGTGCTATTGAGTTTCGCGACGTGCACTTCCAATACCCCGACGGGAAGCGAGGATTACGCAACATCTCGTTTCAAGTGTCAAGCGGGGCCAGGGTGGGAATCGTTGGCACCACGGGCGCGGGCAAGACCACGCTGATCAACCTGTTAATGAGGTTTTACGATCCAACGCGTGGGCAGGTGCTGCTCGATGGCAGAGACTTGCGTGAATATCGGATCGCGGACTTGCGGCGTCAGTTCGCCGTTGTCCTGCAGGAGCCGGTGCTGTTTGCGGCGAGTATCGCGGAAAACATCGCTTATGGAAAGCCCGCAGCTACAGACGAGCAGATCGTGGCTGCCGCGCGTGCTGCCAGTTCCCATGACTTCATCATGAACTTGCCGGACGGCTATGATACGCGGGCGGGGGAACGCGGCGCTCTGCTTTCCGGGGGTGAGCGTCAGCGCATTTCGCTGGCCCGCGCTTTCCTGCGCAACAGTCCGATTCTGGTGCTGGACGAGCCCACCAGCTCGGTTGATATGCAGACCGAAGCCTCCATCATGCGGGCCACTGAGGAACTGATGCGTGGTCGAACGACCTTTATGATCGCGCATCGTTTGAGCACGCTAAAGAGTTGCGACAAGATCCTGGTGCTGGACCAGGGGGAATTAGTGGAGATCCGGCACACCGTGCCGGAGGTGTTGATCGCAGCGGCAAGCGGCTCTGGCTCTGCCAACAGCAATCCCGCTTTTGTGCAAACACCCGGAACTGATTCAGCCTTTGTCCAACCGTCCTGAGAGCCGTTAATATATTGAGCATGGCTCCCAATCATCCTCCCCGGTTTTTGAAAATTGTCGATGATGCGAGGAAACGCATCCGCGAGACCAACGCCGATCAAGTGAAGGCCAAGCTTGACCGCGGCGAAAAATTTCTCCTGCTTGATGTGCGCGAGGAGAGCGAGTTTGCGAAAGACCACCTGCCCGGTGCGGTTCATGTGAGCAAAGGGGTGATCGAACGCGATATCGAGCAGCGCGTGCCGGACTTGAATACTCCCATGGTGCTTTATTGTGGTGGAGGCTTTCGTTCCGCGTTGGCTGCCGACAATTTGCAGAAAATGGGTTACACGAACGTGATTTCCATGGACGGTGGTGTTCGTGTCTGGAGAGAAAAAGGATTTCCGCTAACGAAATGATCCTTTTTCTCGAGCACGATCCATGGCCCGGTCTAAAGCGTGCTTTTCCGCATCAGTGAGTTGCCGGACGGCGCCTTTGGCGAGGTCGCCCAAAGTCTGCGGCCCGATGGCAACGCGTACCAATCGCAGCACTTTAACGCCAAACTGGTCGAACATGCGCCGGATGTGGCGGTTCTTGCCTTCGTCAAGCACCACTTCCAACCAGGTATTGCGCCTGCCTTCGCGCACAATGCGGGCTTCTTTTGCTCGTAGCAAATCGCCGTCGTTCATGCGCACGCCCTGGATGAGCGCTTCTAGAAGGGCCGCATCCGCTACTCTGTCGATTTGCACGTGGTAAGTCTTATCAAGATGGGTTTCGGGAGCAAGGACGCGAGCCGACCATTCCGAGTCGTTGGTCAAAATCAGCAAGCCTTCACTTGCCTTGTCCAAGCGGCCGACTGGAGCGACGAAGGGTGTATCAGGATCGAGAAAGGCATAAACGGTTTTGCGGCCTCTCTCGTCCGAAGCAGTCGTAACCAGGCCGCGAGGCTTATTGAGTACGAGGTACAGCTTTTCTCCCGCTGCGACCCACTTGCCATCAACGGCGATGTGGTCGGCTGGCAGATTCACCGGAGTTTCGGGATTGCAACGCGGCCTGCCGTTGAGAGTGACGCGACCTTGGCGGATCAGTTCGCTGGCGCGAGAACGCGAGCAGTACCCTAGCTTAGAGAGCGCTCGCGCCAGACCGACGCGCCGGGCGGGCTTGTATTTCGTGGAGATGGCGGCACACCCCCTTAAATTCCTAACCTAAAACCTTGGAAAATTTAAGGATTCTACCGGATAGCCCCTACCGAGGGAGCGCTTCAACGCATGTTGGAGAAGAAATCCAGGTTTCGGGACAGCCGATGAACGCAACGGCGATGTCGACGGCGCCTGGTGCCAACGCTTCCGCCGGGACCAACAATGCGGCTCCTGGGACCAGCGCTTCCAGCATGGGAAACAATAATCAGACGGCGACCTCTACTGGCAGTACGGCGAGTGCATCGGCGAGCGCTTCCCCCCAGCGGCAATAACTTTCAAGTCGCAAACGTGACGAAGATTGCTGATCATTGCACTCCGGCGACGGGCAGCCCGTCGGCCGCGCCGAGATCTCAACTTCGCCCCGGGGCGGCGGGTCGATGGGTTCGACCTCAGGCGGCGCCGTGGGTACCAGCAACTCTGGTGCGGCCTCGACTGGACAGACGGGCACGGCGCTTCCTACCAGCGTAACGTCCCCCAAGGTGGCAGCCAGACTGGGACGGCCCCTCCGGCGAGCGTAACTTCTCAGACCGGGACGAGCACCTCCGGAACGGGGACGACGGGGACCGGCACGACGGGAACCTCTACTCAGACCCCGGGTACCACGACGCCGAGTACTACTTCGCCCAGCACCACCTCACCGGGAACTACAACGCCGGGCAGCACCACAACTCCTGGGCACCAGCACGACGACGCCAGGGACGAGGACTCCAAGCACTACGACCCCGAGCACGACGAGTCCAAGCATGTCCCCCTCTTTTACTTCACCGGGGACTATAGCGCCTAACACGACGCCGACCTCCCCGAACACGTCTCAACCCAGGCTCCGTGCTCAACGACTGGATCAGCAAGCGGGTCAGGAACGGCGACTTCGCCATCTGGCAACTCGACGAGCTCTGGTTCGACTAGTCAGAATCCGTGCTCTCCGGGAACCGTGCCTCCCGCGGGTAGTGTTTCGACACAACCTCCTGGTTTCTAATCTGAGCAGGATCGAATCGGCATAGGGGGAGTGGTCACCCACTCTCCCCTGCCACGCCACCGCGACATGCGGGTCCGCATCCGGCGGTCCGGCGGATTAAGCTAGGACCATGCGACCATATGCAGAAGCCCGAGCTCGGCAACGTAGGGATTGGGTAAGGCAATGTGCTCAGAGCGGGCGAGTTCGCGATCCGCCAGGGCCGCTTGCTGCGCCCAGGTCGGGCCAGCAGATCGGGCAGGGTTTCGACAGGAACACTATTCGGCGATCAGCAGGTTTTCGGCGAACGGCCACTCGGCATCGATCCATTGCGCCTCGCAATGAAAGCCGGCCTTTCCGGCGATCTCTAACACCTCTTCTGGAGCATATTTGTGGCTGCTTTCGGTCCAGATGGTTTCCCCTTCGCGCAAGTTCACCGAGAGGTCTGACGCGGAAATGGTTACCGCCTGCTCGCAGCGAGAGCGAATGTGCATCTCGATGCTGCGGGCTTGCGGGTTGAAGCGCGCGCTGTGCTCAAAGTCAGGAAGAACGAAATTGCCATCGAGTTCGCGATTGATCCGTGCCAGCAAGTTGAGATTGAAGGCCGCGGTCACGCCCAGCGGGTCCTGATAGGCGTCGATTAGTCGCGGCACCGGCTTCTCCAAGTCGGTTCCCAGCAGGAGGGAATCGCCGGCTTGGAGGATGCGGCGCATTTCCTGCAGAAATTTGATTCCGGCGGGGCGATCGAAATTCCCGATTGTGCTGCCAAGGAACAGCACCAGCACCTGCTGGCCTGTCCTCCGCCGCGCAACCACTTCCAAAAGCCCATCAAGATATTCGCGTTCGAAACCGACGATGCTGATGGAGTCAATGTCTCCGAGCTCGCGGGCGCACATGGCCAGCGCTTTGCGCGAAATTTCGATGGGGAAATACGAAGTGTGCTGGTGACGGCAGAGCGCCTCGAGAATCCAGCGCGTCTTCTTCCCGCTCCCGCTGCCCAGTTCCGCTACCATGACCGGTAAGGGAAGACGCGCGACAATGTCGTTCGCATGGCGGCGCAACAGGCGCTCGTCGGCGCGAGTCAGGCCGTATTCGGGCAACGCGCTAATGACTTCAAATAGCGCAGAACCTACGTCGTCGTACAAATATTTCGAGGGCAGCTCTTTCTGTCCTTCGCGGGTCAGACCGGCGCGGACGTCGGTGGCAAAGACCCAAACCGGGTCGGCAGTCACCGCGTGCGTTGTCATGAAGTGTCTTTTCATTGGTGGCTCATCATTGGTTGCCCACGCAGCGGAATCCCGCATAGACATATGGGTAATGGGGTTGAAACCAATTACGAAACGAGCGGCGCAGCATGCAAGCAGCGGTGCGAGGTGATCCGCCTTTCATTACGTAGTGCTTCCCGTCGAAGAAATCGGCAGAGTAGCCGGGATAGAATGGAAAGCGCTCGAATCCCGGGAAGGGTCCAAATAGGGTGGAGGTCCATTCCCAGCCATTTCCCAGGAGATCTGTGACACCGAATCCGCTCTGGCGTTGGGAGAAGGTAGTCACTGAAACTGGGTCCCAATTCTGAAAGTCAAAATTTCCTAGCCTCGGGTTCGGTACCTCAATACCCCACGGGTATGGGCGTTCGAAGCCTTTCGGCGTGCCGTAGGCGGCGCGGTGCCATTGCGCCTCGGTGGGCAGTGACTTCCCTCCCCAGCGCGCGTAGGCGCCCGCCTCGGTATGGCTGACGTATACCGGCCAATCGAGCGGCAAGGGAATGTTGTCGAACATAGTGGTGAGGAACCAGCGATCATCCATTCGTCTCCAGAAGCCGGGGAACGAAAGGTTTCGCTCTTGTATCCAATTCCAGTCAGCTTCGGTCCAGAGATCCCGCCTCTCGTAGCCGCCCGCCTCCATGAACTCGAGAAACTGCCCGTTGGTCACTTTGTGTTGATCAATTGTGAATGCGGGGACTTCGACCACATGGGATTCATATTCGTTATCCCAACCGAACCTGTTTGCACTGCGGGAAAGACCCAGCGTCGCTGAGCCTTCGGGAATTTCGACCATGGTTGGCCGGACTTGGGCTGCGGGAGCTGGGGCGAGGTGTGGATTGCGGCGCTTGCGGTCGAGCGGCATCTGGTGAAGCATGTAGGTGAAAGTTTCCGCATGCATCAAGCGATGTTCGATCGCGACATTCAGCAGCTGGGTAGCGGACTGGTGCTCGTCTGAAGAGCTCGCGGACAGCACCTTTTCGACGCCCACGTCGAGCGTTTCTCGAATCCGCCTCTGGTAGGCGCGTACCTGGTCCAGAGAAGGCCAGTCGGATGGTTGGTCCGAAGGAAGGCCTCCGCCGACGGGATCGATGCCAAAGGCGAATAGACGGTCAAACTCGGGATGAAAAGCTTCCGTGCCCAGGAGTCTCTCGCGAAGAAGGTTCCAATCAAATGCTTCGAGGTGCCCCAGGTAGAAAATAATGCGGTGCCTCTCGGAAATGGGGCGCTCGTACAGGAACTCGGGTTTGACTACCTCGAATAGTTCGTCGGTCCGGGAACGAGCTTCTGCCAGGCGTTCGAAGAGCTCATGGCGGAGTTCGAGAGCATTTCTGGCGGCGGGCATTGATGCCTCCTGCGTAATGCGGCCACGCATGATCTCACCGGTTGACGACCCCGGCAAGACTCATTTAGATGCGGGACCGCTCACCGGGACGCGCTAAATCGTGATCATTCATAGCACGCGGGCAACCATCCTCCGCCTTCGGGAACTCCAACTACGGAAGCAGAGACAGAGTAACGGGTTACTCGCGATCCTCAGTGATCCCTACTCCCAGAGGCAGTTCAACCGAATTTTC
>Ga0307479_10004846_pt1 | contig 12377 bp, 17 predicted proteins | sample atmos_gasesECM4C_FD_203743 | JGI IMG/M metagenome (GOLD analysis project Ga0307479, IMG submission 203743) | Hardwood forest soil microbial communities from Morgan-Monroe State Forest, Indiana, United States - atmos_gasesECM4C_515 | ecosystem: Environmental > Terrestrial > Soil > Temperate...
AATTGCCCGGGGCCTCGGGGGCAAGTCTGTCTCAACCGTTCATGGGCTGGTTGAGGCTCTGCAGAACCGCGGGCTGGTGACACGGCTGTACGGGATGTCGCGTTCGTTGGAAGTCACCGAGAAGGGACGCGTTGCTGTCCAGCAAATTGAGGCCAAGAACTGGCCGGCGGTGATGCAGCTATGAGCGCAGGGAGGGAAACGTGGCAAATCATTCGGTAGGTATCTATGCGAGGGTCTCGACCACTGACAAAGGCCAGGATCCGGAAATGCAACTCCGTGAACTTCGTGAGTATTGCGAACGCCGCGGATGGAAGGTCGCCGGGGAGTACGTCGATCGGGGTATCTCCGGTGCGAAGGAGTCCCGGCCAGAACTCAACCGCCTCATGGCAGATGCACATCAAAGGCGGTTCGAGGTGGTGCTGGTCTGGAAGATCGATCGCTGGGGGCGATCACTTAAGCACCTCGTAACATCCCTCGCCGACCTCGATGCCTGTGGCATTGCCTTCGTGAGTCTGCGGGACAACCTCGACCTCGGTACGCCATCCGGCCGACTCATGATGCAACTTTTGGGCGCCATGGCGGAGTTTGAAAGGGCTTTGTGCCAGGAGCGCGTCAAGGCAGGCCTGCGGAACGCCCGGGCGAAAGGGAAGCGCCTCGGCCGACCAAGGGTTTTCGTCAGCGAAGATCGAATCCTGATGCTGCGTGGCCTGGGGCTCTCCTGGCGCGACATTGCCCAACAACTAGGGTTTGGGGTCGGGACAGTTCACCGGATCGCTCAGAAGCGTTCCAAAAACGTCTGCGGGAGTTTTGGAACGGACGGCGCGACCGACGATGAAGGAATCGGGCCCCTTGAGCAGATCACGACCTCACTGCCGCACGTCAGGGTGGAGGCGGGGCAATGAGCACGGAACCAATTCCAATCACGAACACCGTCATACGCCACCTGTCCGCAATTCGACTGGACGAACTACACGATGCCCGGAAACTGGGCAAGATGCCGCTGCGGGAAGCTGCGAAAGCATGGCTGGAAACGCGGCGGCCATTCATCGGCTCTAGGACCGCCAAGGACTATCGGTCCTACATTGAGACGCTAGTGAAGTTCTTCGGGAATGTGCAGCTGGAAAAGCTGGGTAATCCAGACCTTCTCAGGGCCTACCAGTTGGAACGTAGCAAGACATGCAGCGGCGGAGCCGTCAATAAGGAACTAGGCATCGTTCAGCAGCTCCTGAAGCGGATCCGCAAATGGGATACCGTGAAGCCTTTCTATGAACCGTTGGAGCAGCGCATCGAATCGCCCGGGAGGGCTCTGACTCCTGAGGAAGAACGAGCCCTCCTTAGAGCTGGAACATCAAGACCCGGTTGGGCCAGAGCGTACTACCTGACCATACTCTCCATCAATTCGGCAGCCGGGCCAGCCGAACTGCTTGGACTGCGCCTGCGGGACGTCTTTGTCGATAATCCCGAGACTGCTCGCATCTACATCCACGAAAACGCTAAGAATAAGTACCGGATCCGCGAAGTGCCACTGAATGTCGATGCTCTGACGGCAGTCAAGGCCCTGCTGCACCTCGCCAAGGAGCTTGGCGCTACGCAATCAGAACACTACTTAGTCCCATACCGCATTCACAAGAGCGAGTATGACCCCACGCGCCACGGTTTCTGGCCGAAGACCGCATGGAACGAGATTTGTGCCGCGGCCGGCGTCAAGGTCAGACCGTACGATTTACGTCATCACGCGCTCACTAAGCTCGCGGAGAAGAACCCTGAGCAGGTCGTGCTCAAAATCGCTGGCCATGTTTCTGCCCAGATGCTCAGAAAGGTTTACGCGCATGTCCGCCTGCCGGCACTACGGGCTGGAGTCGACAGCATCAGCTCGGTAAGCAGTAAACCCAACAAATCAACTGCTGTGAAGTCTGAGCAGGCGCTTTTCCGTGTTGCCCAGATGGCTGACTCCATGGGCATCTCAAGTGACAAGGCGCTGGAGCTCCTGCTGGAGTACGAAAGGAGCAAGCAGACTCCACGAAAGGAAACAAATGACTGAGGACCAGTTGTTCGAGCGAGCAGACCAGCAATTCCGTGAGTATCTCAAGAATGTCGGGATGCACGGCGGCAGCAAGAAGAAAGCCGTGGTGCTGCGGGTATTTCTTCGCACCACAAAGCCGGTCACAGTCATGGAGCTGGCGTACCTCGTGAAGAGGGAGGACATCGGCCTCTCGTACCACACGGTCTATCAGACGATGAATCGGCTGGTGGCCAGCGGCCTGGCCATCAAGATTGAATCGCCCAGGGAGGCACTCCGCTACAGACATGAGTTGACGTTCGCAAAATGCCTTCATCCCCACCTGGTCTGCAAGGACTGCGGTGCGACTGTCGAATTGGAGAAAGGAGATTCTGAAATCCGGTAGTAGCCAGATAGGGTACTATGTGTCCGTCTAAGCCGTTAGGGCTTGGCGGAGATCAACACTGAAGTTTAGCGGGCGGGCTCCAATTTGGAGGTCAGTCTGTATTCCTGGCGGAATGCGACCCATATCCCAAAAGATACTCGCCAGAAACTGAGAATGGACAAGTGAAACGCCTTGTACTAGCAACACTCTTACTCTGCGCACATTTCGCAGCGGCACAGCTATATGACTATGTAGGAACGCTCAGCGATGGAGTTCCGAGTAGCAATCTTACTTGGGCGAAAACCCACAACGCTTGGCACCTGTCTAATAACACGCTCGTCGGTGTTATGTCTGGCGGTGGACAGGCGGGTGGCTGGAACTCGGCCGGGCAAGCGTTTTTATACAACGATTACCCCACAAACACTTGGACAGTACAGACAGCTATGGGAACTGTTCATGCTCTCGCAATAGGTGGGTCTGACCAGATATGGTCATTGGGTGCGAGTACTACAGGCGGCTATGCTGTGCAGAAATGGTCTGGGTCTGCTTGGACAACGCCATACGGCGGGGCGCTCGTTCAATTAAATGTTAAACCAGATGGAACCGTGTGCGGGGCAAATTCCCAAGGGCAGGCTTTCTACAATACTGGTTCTGGTTGGGCGACATACCCTGGCCAGGGCTGGGCATGGATTGATTGTATCGGGGGGGCTAGTTTGGCAGTCGGAATAAAGACCGACCAGAGTATTTGGATGTGGCAAGGTTCTGCTTGGGCGGCGATGGGCGGCGCAGCGGTGCAGGCTGCAATGGACACTGGCGGTAATGTGTATGTAATAAATTCTGCAGGTCTATCCTATCACTGGAACGGGACTGGATGGGACCTATTAGCAGGGACTGGGTTCACATCCTTGGCCAACGGCAATACGGGACAAGTGTGGACGGTCGGCCCAAATCAGAGCGGGTCCAATGTCTACCGCTTCCAGGATGTTGCCTTTACTGCTACGGCTTCCATGACGGGAAACACAAATTGCAGTGGTGGCTTTTGCCCGCCAGGTGCACAGCACACTTGGAGTGCTAGGGTGTCGGGCGCATTTAGCCACAACGATGGAGGCATATATAGCCCCACACAAGAGATCAACAGCAATTTCAATGCGACTGCGAACGATGTGTTTGGCTGCTTAGAGGGAAATTATTCCGCTTGCGGCATTGACTTAACTACGAACGTGACATGCAACTTGATGGGAACGCTTGAAACGGGAGGACTGCTGGGTAGCGGCCTCGGCGGAACGATTCACATTCCGTGCTGGCCTCCGATCCCAAACAAAGGAATCGGGTGGCCTCCTGGGGCAACCGTAGATGTGTATTTGGACGTGAACTCCATCCCGGGTGGCACACAGTACACCGCCATATGCGCTGGGATCACCACATGGGCAGCAGTCACTGGCACGAGTTATCACTGTCATTCCAGCAACGGAGTGCCAACTCCAGAGCCGAGTGGTAAGTATATCTTCGTACAGATGGTTGCAAATCGAGGCTATACAGATCCGTGTGGACCAACTCAATACCGACAGTGCCCATCTGCTCCCGGACCCAACCTACGCCACGCCTACATGAATATCGACAATACACTCACGACAGTTAATCAGTGGACTGGAGAGGGTTCACATGAGGAAGGTCACGATAACTTCATGGGAGACTGTCCTGGACCTGATGCGAATCCGCCGAACCCAAACGGTTGCTATACACGAGAGAGCGTAATGGGCGGTCAGCCTACGAGCTCGGCTAGCCAACCTCTTGCTCCTACACCATGTGACTACATTTGGTTCTTATATAACAAGCGTAATATCTAGTCTTGACCAAAACTTCTCGTGGAAACGCAGGCTTCAAGACGGGAAAGGCGCATGGAGGCCAGTAGGAATCCTCTCAAAGTGGGGGGGGAGTATAATATCCACACTTCCGATGGCCACAATGAATGGAGGATTCGCTCACTTGACTGTCAGGCGGGAGCACTGCGCGTGCCGCTCTTTATAGGTTCAGGATGGGCTAAATGGGCTATCCGCTTCGGAGGAAGAGTCCTACCAAGGTCGTGGTGCTGCGAGTGACCGAGCAGAATGAAGTGAGGGCGCTGGGTCATTTGGATGAAGCGCCCTCTGTCGGTTGAGACAGAGGGCGAGCGCAAGTTCAATGAATTGAAAAAACCTACCCTTGAATGAGGATTTTGCCATGATCACACTCACGGGAATGTTAAAGTTCGCAGGAAAAGCATTTCTACAGATACTGAAAACCGCCGTTAGCTTTGCCACTGGAACGGTAGCTGCGTTTTTCCTGTTTTTGGGGTGGGCTCAGATGCTCTACCGGATCTCACAGACAGACCCTCAACCCCTTCGATTCAGATGGATGAGCACCGCTTACGTCTTTGCTGGGAAATATGTGGGGCTCGCAGCCTTTGCAGGCGGTTTCTACCTCACCTTCAAATTGTTGGAGCCGAGAATGGCAGCACGAAAGAAGCTGTTCGTCGCGGCTTTGGGAATTGTGCTTCCCTTGGTATCGTTGTTTACACTCAGCTACAAACCAACACTAGGTACCGCTGAATTTTCCCAGAAGGCAAGCTCACCCGGCCCCCCGAAACCATACGAGGAAGCGATTTATGACGTGTACTCCGACCTGCTCAAAGCAGAACGAACGCAACGTTCTTTGTGGCAAAAGGTCACTGATCCGATTCCTGAAGGCGTACTGATCCGCATCGATACCACAATCGAAACCGGGCCGGGTCGCGGGCCCGGTTTCGGACCAAACCCCGCTTCGCTCCCAGGAAACATCATGCCGCAGGAACAGTTAGACAAGGCGGTGTCCTCTGCTGCTGCGGACTACGCCCGGCGAAACAGGGAGTCCTTTCAACTTCAAAGGAAGTTCAGTCTTCCCAAGTACGATCTGATCACGACAGCTGAGGAACACGCCGCCCTCGAATCTTGCAGGCTCGATCAAGAGGGTTGTCGGGAGTTTGTGCGCAAGCATCACGATTACTACCGCTGGGTGGAACTGTCCGCAGTGGGCTTCAACGAAGACCAGACGGTGGCTTATCTGTATATGGTCGAGTGGAGGGGAGGATTCGGTCGGGGCGGGCACCGAACTCTTTACAAGCGGAACGGCGAATGGCGCTTAGTGGAAGCGACGGGCTTCGCTGACTGGGCGACGTAACATTGCCGTGACTCGGTTAGGACTTCGTGAAATGCGATGTCTTCAGCGCCATGAGGGGCTCTTGGAGGTAGAACCATGAAGAAGAGAGTGTTCTGGGCCTTGGTCCTTGGTCTGCTCTCCCTTTCCTGCGTAGTGGGTTCTCATGAGGTGATGCCCGAGTGTCACTTTCTGAAGGGTACGCGGATTGTTTATGATCCGTCGCGCTCAAAGAACTATGATGCTGCCCTTGGCCACTTGGCAGCCATCCCAGAAGGGTTCTGGGTACACGAAGTTGCGCCAGCGTATGTCCTGGCCATCAAGGCCCAGCGCGATCTGCCCGAGGACTTCCAATCATTCACACCAGAACAGCACTATCTTGCGGCGATCTACCACTGTCCCTACGATCCTGAGAGGATAGAGGGCACCAACTGCCTGCACTGCCCCTACGATCCCGGGAAGAACTTCGCCTGCCAGCTTGGGCCGCAGGAGTTCAACCGCACCATGCAGCACCTTGAGGCGATCCCGAAAGATTCTCCGGTTCACGATGAGGCGATAAGAGTCATCCGACTACTCAATATCCAGCGCGATCGGCCACAGGATTTAGGAACTGCGTGGCAGGCGGATTTCTCTCAATGTATGGCCGACCCCATGCGCAGAATGTTTCCCGGATGCGACTTGTTCAGCTCCGTGCAAGCCAACAACCAAGTCATTGCCAGCTACAAGCCGCCCCTTAGTAAGTACCACTACTCGGAGGACGAGATCATTAGACGAGCCAAGGCGGCCGCAGCGCAAAGAAGTTAACCCCTAGCTCGGACTGCCCGCGGCCAGTTTCCAAAAACCCTCCGAGTCTCGTGCCCGCAAGTGGCTCTACTGCAATGGCCGGATCTGGCCCGCTCGCAAGTTCCGAAAACATGTGATTTTGGAAGGACAGTTCCTGCTTCCCACGCAACAGGTGTAGCATCATCGCGTGTCCTCTCTTTTTCTTGTTCCGCTGGCGGCGGTTGTCGGGTTAGTGGTCGGCGCAATCGCCTATCGCATCACGCATAGAGGCTCCATTTGGATTACCTTGCTCCTAGGAAGTGTCGGTGCCCTGCTCGGGGATATTGGCATATTGGCTGTTGGCCTTGGAGACTTCCCAGAGATGATCTCCTCGGTAGTCGGTGCTCTCGTTCTGCTGTGTCCGTACTTGCTACTCAAGCGAGCCAAGGTGAGTAGTGAGAGTCAGAGCAGTTCGCGCCAGACGACTATCTCAGAGCATCAGGAATCGACCTTTCCGTTGCAGCCAACGGAAACGAGGGCGGCCGGGAGTCCGAAAGAGATTGGCCGCCCTGTATCCCGTGTTTCCGGTGGGGACATCTTCATCAGCTACGCGGCGCCCGATCGGCCGACCGCCCAGACTCTAGCGAAGGCGCTCCATGATGAAGGATGGTCAGTGTGGTGGGACCGCTCTATCCCGCCTGGCAAGAGTTTCGACGAGGTAATTGAAGCGGCATTGGACGGAGCCAAGTGCGTCATAGTCCTTTGGTCCCAAGCATCCGTAACCTCGAATTGGGTCAAAGTCGAGGCTGCCGAAGCAGCCAGGCGTAGAATCCTTGTTCCAGCACTGATTGCCGAGGTCACAATTCCACTCGAGTTCAGGCGGATTCAAGCTGCCAGTCTTGTTGACTGGCCAACATCGGCACCTCACCTGGGGTTCCAGAGCCTGGTGGGATCGGTCGCTGATCTCCTTGGTCGGCCAAGGGAATCGGCCCGCTAACCGCAAGCAAGCTCGGGTCTCCGAAGCTGTCTTCCTCATCGCCCCCCTCTCTGTACTTCAGTCCATCTTGACACGGCAGTGAATCAGGGATAGAAGTTGCCATCTCCACCGCCAGTTTCCGGAAACGGGTGTGCCATCCCCGCCGGGTGGCCGCTCCGAACTATCGTTCGACAAGACAGGATATCTTCATGGTCGACCGCGGCGTTCAGCTAGTGAGGGAGTGACTTCAGCGACAACCGTTCAGTCTCAGAATAATCACACTCCTTCTCTTCATGGTCGAAGCGGTCGAGGAGGAGTTTAGCGAGGAGATTAAGAAGAGTTTTGAGGATGATCTTAGAGAGGCATGTCGCAAACTACCGTCACGGCCAGAGAAGGACGAGCCGCATGAAGTTGGAAACTGTTGGTGCGGAGCAAATCATCGTACGGTACTTGACACAATGCTTCATCGAGCGCGTGATCTGTTTCGTAACGACGGTAGTACAACCACTGAAAGAGTCGCTCACGCTCTGTTTGAGGAATACAGCGCCTTGGCGAAGCAGTTCAGGGTTACCCCTGAAGCTTTGCATACCCAGAGCTCGGAAATCGCTTGTGAAGTAGCTGAAAGTCTCGGATTCGTGGCTAAGTGGAAAGCAGAGGAGAAGGAGAAATGATCGCTACTGCGTTGTGAGTTCCGCCTCGACCCAGGAGCGTGTACTCGCAGTCCCGATGACAAACCGGGCAGGGATGGAAGCGATCGACTGGCACATCTTGGATGGCCGCGCGGATCTCTCCGTGTTGAGAGCAGCACAGGGCTACGTAATAGCAGCGAGTCAGGTGGTCGCTAGCGATCTCCGGCGGTAGTGTCGAGCACGCCATTCGAAGACTCTTCCATCATTTAGCCCGTTGCGGGACCGAAAGTCAATTTCCGCGCCAACCCACCGGGTCCTGTGCTATCGTCTCCCGCCATGGAAAAAGAACACGAGGAATCCGTAACGGTAAATTTCACTGGCCCTGATGGAGGAACCTACCAGAGTACGGATAACAAAGGGCGTCCGTGTCCTACCTGTGGCGCGCTCACTTCGGAACATTCCAGAGAGCAGCTGAAGCAGTGTGTGCACCGCTACAAGGAACAGCGCGGGATAGGAAAATCTAAACCTTAGCCATGCCCTGACAAAAAATCAGGGCGCGCGCGCGGCGATGCCCGGCCATCGAACAAAGCTAGGGCGCGGGAGGGAAGAGGGGATGCCATGGAAGAGAAAAACCTTTCCGCTGGGGACGCTGCGGACGAATGGCTAGATCCGATTCAACGGAAAATCATGCAACTCTACCATGAATACCGAAGCCGAAGAGATGTGTCTGATCTTCCAGCCCGGAAGTGGCCTTGGCGTACATTGCCTGCGGATTCGCTCGTTATGTACTTGATCAGCGGGATGAAGTTCTGCGCTGACGGCCCGATGCCACGGAGCAGAAATGAGTGTCTGCGGTATATAACTCGCGATTCGCTAATCCGGCTTGCCCGGTAGAGTGCGGTCAATCTTCTGCATGATCTTCAGCACCTACCGCACCGAGGCCGAGATCAGCTTGTCAGTTTCGGGCGTCCGTCACATCGGTTTGATCGTTGTACAACCGACGGTGCAGGTGTAGGCTTCCACGCCAAGAGCGCGGCCCGGCCTTATACACCCCTTTCTCGTCCTGGGATTCGGTGTAACGCCTGGACCGAGACGGTCTTCAGGGAGAGGCCGTTCGACGATGCGTCCCAGAAGCGTCGCACATCCTAGGCCGCTTCGTTTATAGCGGGAATCCTATCGCGAAAGGGGCCTTTACCCCCATGACTCTCCAAGTGCGATTCCGGGTGAGTGGCTTTGCCACCTGTTACAACTGTCCAACACGTGGTCGCGAGCGGGATGCAGGGGCCTTTAGTGAGGAAATTGTTGCCAAGTACGCAGAGTCGGCCAAAGATGTGTTCATAGGCACGAAACGACTTTGCAAAAGCTGCCTCCCCGAAACGAGAGTCAATCTACAGTTCGACCGCGAAAGGCTCTCTGTCATCGAATTGGGGCCCTGGAAGAAGGGGCAGAATCGACGGCCATTGAGGGGGAGAAATTGAGACCCAACCACATCGCCCTCTATGTCGCCAGAAGATCGACCTCGACAACCGAGGGTCTGAGCTCAGATTCTTTTTCTGCGTCGCTTTATCAGCTTCAGTGCGCCTGTTTCTCTCTGCACCGCGGTGATGAAGCCCTGGGTGTCCACGTAATAGTTGGGATAGGCCTTACGTAAGGCGTTCACGTCCTCCACAGAGACAAGGACGGTTTGCTTATTCGGATTACCCTCCGTTTCCTTTTCAGCTTTATCATAGGCCCGCTGCGCTTTGACTGCCTCCTCTTTGCTAAACGGCTCTACGCTGAGCGTGCGTCCCTCAGCGTCCAGTACGAGCAAATAAAACTGTTCTCCGGGCTGGGGGTCCTCGATTTCCAAGAGGTGCACTGTGTCGTTCCAGTCCGAAAGACTCTGCATAATCGGGGTGCGCGCCATGATCTGATGCAGTTCCCTGATGATCTCTTCGGCGTCGTCCGGAGTTCCGGGAACGGTCGCCATTTTTTCCCTCGACGCAAATGCACTGCTGGTCAAGGCAAAAAAGCGCAACCAGTCTTCACTAGCATTCTTGACCTTTGACTTTAGAGCCTGCCCGGTGAACAGTTGAGCCGTTTCAACGGCGGTAGCCCACAGATGCTGTAATTTCGACCTGACCTGAATCTCAATTCTCTGACCGTTGTAGATGGCACGTTCTGGGCTTAGGCTTTGATACCTAAAAATGAGATGGATGCTTCTGTACCCATCAGGCTTGGGATGCGCAATGTAGTCGAAATCGTCTGATCCGTCCCACGAAGATCGCCCTTTCGAACTTTTTGCGTGAGACTCCTTATATTTCGATACAAGTCTCGCGACCTGGCCAATCGTAGTAAGGACCGCGCGACATCCCCCAATGTCCTGCATCTGCGATAGCTTCATATTGGGGTTGTCCCGCAACTTTATCTCGATGGACGGTCTGCGCTTCAATCGCTGCGCAACAACGGCATCAGGATCAATTTTTTTCGCTCGGCTGAGAAGATTCATCTTGATTATCTGAAGTGGATACGCATGGCATGACCGCCAGTTGTCCACTACCGCGATCTCTTCATCTCGGCTCGGATCATCGGGCGATAGCTCCAAGAGAGCGCGACCGGCCCGATCTATTCGCCCCTTACTATGAATCCGTGCCGCCCAAGCCATAGACTCCCACCATAGCGGCTGCGGCACTTTATTGGAAGGTGGTTCTTGCCAAGAGATTGCCTGATCGGGAGACGCACAACTCAATTCCATGTCCAAGCCGTCGTTCGTGCTCATTTGCCGATCGTCTCTTTTCACTTCGCTGGGGCTTCGACTCGCGACATCAGGATTCGGGCGACCGACGTAGCTTCTTGGTGATCTCTTACCGCGTGACCCTTGTTGCCGTTTCCCTTGCGGAACTTCAAGAGTCCGCGTGGCCCAAAACAGACCCTCACCGAGGCTCACCGACCGGTATTCGCAATTCGACGCCAGCTTTCTTCAGGTCGGCCAACAAGGTGTCCAACGGCCACTGGTCGCAGAGCCAGCCTTTATCGCCCCGCAGCTTTGCCGCTAGGACTTCCAAGTGTGTTTTCACGAAATCTTCGACGTTGGACACGGTGACGCCGCGATCCAGTTTCAGCGGGGCTGGCTTGCGGTCCCACCCATCGCACTCCACTCCTGGCGGAATAATGAATCCGGGCGGCACCAGGACGGCAGCAGGAGCCACATCTAACACCCCTCTATCCGGCCTCTCGTCTGCCACAACCTGCGTCGTTGCGGCGGGCAGGTCTACGAGCAGAGGCATTTCGCGGTTGGTGGGTGAGATGGCCAATGGCGTAAGCGTGGCCATGTCGGCATTATCGTTGGCTATCTCGGCAGGATGTGTGTTGGCCATCTCAGGGAATATCCAAAACCACCGCTGCTCGCGTGCTTGGCCTACGCGGTAAGCCCGGATGCCGAGATCTGCCTTAGCTCTCCTAACCGTCTTCTCCGCATGGCCAAGCTCTCTCGCCCGGCGGAGTAACTCCTCGGCCGGCGCTGAGCCAGCTGCCAGCATCTCGCGGAGGAATTTCTTGGCCTCGCCCCTTGCGCTGGTGTCAGCGGCTCGCTGTGGAGCATCTGGGCGCGTTTGGAGGGCATCTGTCGAGACTTCGGAACCGGCGGGCTTGAACAGTTTTCCTAACCAACTCATCGTTCCTCTGCGGTGACGACGTCCGATCGCTTTCCATGCGGCCGCTTATTGGCAGCTTGCTCTTTCGGCGTTGCCCAGCGGCAGTTGCCAGGCTCATAATTTCCGTCGTTGTTGGGGAATCGGTCCAGCGAGGTCCCCGGCGGACGTTCGCCCATATCGGCCAGGAAGGCTTCGAAGCTATCGCGCCAGCGATCACACATCGTGATCCCGCGGCCGCCGTAGTTGTGATAGCCGAGAGTCTTTGGGTTAAAGCATCGGTTCTTGGCGGCATGCCACGATCGATACTCTGGCGTGCATGCGTTGCCGCGTCGTGCGTGGCCGTGCTTTGAGTTTGCCTTGCCGATTAGAGACTTATTCTCACGGGCTAAACATCCGCAACTGCGAGTACCGTCACTGACTAGGTCGCAACTCGTCACACGGATTATCGCGCCGCAATCACAGCGGCACTTCCATGCAACTCCTCCTCTACGTCGCCTATCAGCTAGCGCGATGGCGATCAAGCGACCAAATCGACGGCCAGCAAGGTTTCGTATCAGGCACCGACTGGTCGCCTCCCGCTGTAAGCACCCGCAGCTTTTTGTGTTGCCAGTCTTTAGGTTGGAAGTTGGGACGAGGGTTGACTTGCCACAGTCGCATCGGCATTGCCACACGACGCTGCCGTGCCTCCGCTGATCAGTCGACACAAGTGCGACCAAGCGCCCGAAGCGCTGCCCGAGAATATGTTCCATTGGCTGTCGTTGGTCGTTACTGGATTTCGGCCTGAGTCACCTCAGTACGCTTTCCCCGTTTCAGGAGAGCATCG
>Ga0307479_10004847_pt1 | contig 12377 bp, 6 predicted proteins | sample atmos_gasesECM4C_FD_203743 | JGI IMG/M metagenome (GOLD analysis project Ga0307479, IMG submission 203743) | Hardwood forest soil microbial communities from Morgan-Monroe State Forest, Indiana, United States - atmos_gasesECM4C_515 | ecosystem: Environmental > Terrestrial > Soil > Temperate...
AAGCCCCGGAAGACTCCGGACGTGCTCGCATCCATACCTTGCGGGGAGCGCTTCACGGTCATGGTGTATGGTTTTGTCTTTTCCCAAGTCATGACTAAAGACGGAAAGATTGGTTACGTGTATTCCAACCTGATCGCGGTCGACCGCGCGGCAACAGCCGTGCAACAGTCGGGCACAGTGCAATTCACCTCGGCCAAGACAAAGGCGCCCGCTGCGACTGCAATCGTCGCGCAGCCCAATCCGCCGACGCCCACACCGCCCCAAGCCACACTGACTCCATCGGCTCCAGCACCAGCGCCTGCAACCACATCGAATGTCCCGGTCGCAGCCGCCGCTCAGCCCACACCAGCCCCGGCGCGAGTGACTGCATCAGCGTCGCTCGCGGCGGCGTCGTCCGTAGCTACATCGCCCACTGCCACATCGAACGTCGCGGAACCGATTGCAACCATCGCGCAGCCCAATCCGCCGGCTCCCGCCCCTGCACAGCCTCAGCCCATGGTGGCTCAACCGGCCCCAGCACCTGCGCCCGCAGCCGCACTCGCAGCGAATGTCCCGGAACGGGCCGCAACGGTCGCGCAACCTGCAACAGCCACTGCGGCGCAACCGGAACCCACGCCGGCTGAACCGGCGGCACCTTCTATCCGGTCGACCGAGCGAGGCAGTTGGGAGAAGCCCAACCCGAGCATGCGCAGGCGAGCCCCTCTGCTGGAACTGTACGGTGGCTATTCCTTTGCGCGGTTGGTAGGCAGCGCGGGAACTTCGAGCAACCTGAACGGCGGCATGGGCTCCATTGGCTGGAACCTAAAACCGTGGTTGCAGATTGTCGGCGACAGCAGTTACAACGTCGTGACGATCAGCGGCACCAAGAATGTGCTCTACGGCAATCACTTCGGGCCCCGCTACTTCCACCGCAGCCGGAATCGCTGGGGCATAACCCCGTTCGTGGAAGGCCTGGTTGGCGGCTCGCGCGCCGACACCAGCGTCGCGGGAAGCTCGGCTTACAACACTTCGACTAACTGCCTTTCGTATAAGGCCGGCGGCGGTATTGACATTCACCCCTCCCGGCACATCGACATCCGTTTGTTTGACGTGGACTACTACCGGACGGCGTTCGGCACCAATCTTCACCAGAACAACTATTGGGCTTCTACCGGAATCGTGGTCCGGCTCTTCGGCGGCAACTCCGAGTAAGCCTACTACTTCGCGACTGCGGCCTTGTCGGCAGCCGCCTTTGCGGCAACAAGCTTCTTCAGGTGCGCCTGGAACTGGTCGAGGTTCTTGTCCCCGGTTTTGGCGCCCACGGCGACCGACTTCTCTACGTTCTTGATCGCCAAGTCGAGCTTTCCATCGTTCTCATACCCTTCCCCGAGGCTGTCGTACACGTTGGCGGACCCGGGATAGAGCTCCACGTTGCGCTGGAAGACGGCGATCGCTTCGTCGAGCTTCTTCGACCCCATCAACTGGTAGCCAAGACCGTTTAGAACGCTCTCAGGCACCTGCACGGCACAGCCGTAGCGCTGGGACAAGTCGTGGTAGTGATTTTCGACACCGGCAAGGCCACCAACAGGGAAGCCGTTATCCGGATCGCGGGGCATCTGCCAGTCGGCAAACACCATGCGCAAGCCGGCATAGTGGGCGCGCAGCACGGTGGAACCGTGGTCCTCGTCCGGGTAGCGCGCCGACTCCCAGTGAAAATCCTTCGGCGCCTTGGTGGTGAGGGCCTCCCGGAACCCGTCGAAACCCTGCCCCATGGGAGTATCCTTGTTGCCCTCATTCCCCAGCGAAAAGAAGAGCGTCTTTTCCAGTTGTTCGCGCTTCGCGAAGAACTCCTGGGCTTGGTGCAGGGTTCGCTTGTCGTTCCACCACAGGCTGGGGCTAACGGCGATGTACGCATTGAAAAGGGTTGGGCGCGTGATCAGCGCGTGAACGGCCATAAGCCCGCCGAGGGAGTGTCCCGCGAACACGCGATAGCAGGAGGTGCGATAGCGTTTCTCGATCTCCGGCATCAACTCGGTCTGGATGAAGTCGAGGAAACGGTCGCCGCCGCCGCTGGTAGGAAGGGCCTCAGTGCCATCGGGTTTCTTCTCTTCCGAGTGGCTGGGCGTGAGGTCGCGGACGCGGTCCGTGTTGGCGATGCCCACAACGATGAGCGGTGGCATGCGGTCGTTTTCGACCAGAAAGTCCATGGTGCTGCCGATCTCGTTGATATGACCGGGGCCGTCCATCAGGTACAGCACGGAATAAGCAGTCGTGCCCTGATCGTAGCCCCGCGGCGTCCGGACCCAGATCGTCCTGTCTTCATTGAGCACCGCGGAGTGCAGCGTCAAACGCTGCGGCACGGGGGGTGAAATATCCTGGGCATCTGCGGCAAGCGACAGCGAAAAGAGGCCGGCAGCAAGCAGAACCAAGCGGCGCCAAAACTCGAAGCGAGGGCCCATGATAACCTCCGAACCGTCGCGCAGAATATGCGCGGAGACAGGGCGTGTCAAGCGAGGGGTTTGTTTTTCCCGCAACGCAATCTCTACACACTGATGCCTGCTTCAAATTGGACGCGCCAGGGAAGTGATTGGCTCTCTGTCCTCCCCCGAATTGCAGGGTTTTTCCTGAACTTACTTTGCGGCTTCCACCCGATTGCCATTCTGTTGTCCCTGAAGCATATCTGGTGTGGAGGCAAGTTGTTTCGAAGTCCGCAGAAGCGGGAGGGCATGGGTGACTTAAGTCAGGGCGTGTGAACCCGGCCCGAGAATCTGACGCCGCGCTGGCGCCTTGGAAAAGCGCCGCTCTCTGGGTGTGAAGTCTATGTGCTCCTCGTCCCCATCGTTGGCACGATTCTAGCTAAGGCTTGGCGCCTTCCCGTCCCGTGCGCGCCAGTCTTGCACGTTGCGTTCAAAACAAACGCGGAGTCTCTATCAACAAGTGGAGGAAATATGCGCAAGTTGGCTGTTCTGGTGATCCCTTTTTTGTCTCTGTTTTTTGTCCCTACGGTTCGAGGCCAGTCTAATCCCGGTGCGAATAACGCCGAGTTGAATGGCAATTATGCATTTACCTTCAACGGCTTCAGCGGGAATTTGGCAACCTCGTCTGTTTTTGCGGCGGTTGGAAGATTCACGGCGGATGGAGCCGGCAATCTCACCGCCGGCGAGGTCGACATCAACGCCGTGGGTAGCAGAACCGCTGCTCAGCCGTTCACCGGGACCTATTCGATCGGCGCCGACAATCGCGGCGTGATGAATTTGAATATTGGGGGCAACCCTGCAACGCTGGCCTTCGCGATGATGGCCAACGGCAACGCCCAGTTCATCAAGTTCGACGCCTCAGGCGGGTCAGGAACGATCGGCTCGGGGACCATAGAAAAAGCGGACACCACGGCTTATAGTACCGCCAAAATAACGGGTGACTACGCCTTTGGCGCCGCCGGCTTTGACAACGTAAATAGTCGCGCCGCGATCGAGGGCCGATTCACTTCGAACGGGACGGGTACTCTCACCAGCGCGGCTGGGGACATCAACGGCTATGGCACTCCATATTCGATGAACTTTACGGCGGCAAATTACGCGGTTTCCGATACCACTACCGGACGGGGCACCATACAGTTCGCCTTCACTTTTGGCGGAACGCCGGACACTCTGAATTTCGTCTTTTACGTGGTGAATTCAGGAAAGCTGTTTGTGATGGAGAGTGACACGGTCTCGACTAACACCCCATTGCTAAATGGCGTCGTGGTACAGCAGCAAACTCCCGCGGGTGGATTCACCAATGCCTCGCTAAACGGGAACATGGTGATTTACCTTACCGGGCTCTCCACATGTACCAACGTACCGAACGTGCCCAAAGCGGGCGCGGGTTTGCTTACGGCCAACGGAACCGGCGCTTTTTCTCTGACCTATGACGAGAATTACTGCCGGGCGCCCAATGGGTTCACCAACGCGGCGGGGACATACAGTGCGGCCAGCAACGGGCGCATGACGATGACTCTTGGAGGATTCAGCCTGGTTGCCTACCTGGTGAACTTGAATCAGATTTTCCTCTTCGTCTCTGATAACAATGTCTTGTTCGGGTCCGGCGAACCCCAAGCAGCGGCTTCCTTCAGCAATGGCGCGCTGAATGGCGCGTATGCGGGCTACGCGACCAACCCGGCGGCATTCGCAGTAACGGTCTTCTCCGGCGAGTTCTCGGCGGACGGGGCCTCTCCCACCGGCAACATGACCGGCACGGAAGACATCGGCGCGGCGACCGGCGCGGTCTCGGGCCAAGCTTTCAAAGCCACCTACTCGGTAACCCCATCGCCAACAAACGGCAGGGGAACAATGACGGTCAGTTCCGGGACGGGAGGCAACGCTGTCATCTATATGATCTCCCCGTCGAAGTTCGTGGCGCTTTCGCTGAACGATCCCAATCCTGCAATCCTGGACTTTGAGATCTCTTCTGCTCCCGCGCCTGCCTCTCTTTCCTCGATTTCTCTGAATCCCGCGAGCGTCACGGGCGGGAATTCCTCGACGGGCACAGTCACGCTTAGCGGCCCCGCGCCGACAGGTGGAGCGCAAGTCGCGCTTTCCAGCAGTAACACGGCAGTGGCCACGGTGCCTTCCAGCGTGACTGTGGCAGCAGGAACGACCAGCGCAGCTTTCACGGTCAGCACCAGCGCCGTCGCTGCGTCAACTACGGTCACCATCTCCGCCTCTTACGCTGGCGCGACCGCATCGGCCTCGCTCACTGTCACGCCTGCTCCTCCTGCACCTACTCTCTCCTCGTTAACGCTGAACCCGACAACGGTTATTGGCGGAGTGCAATCCTCCACCGGTACGGTGGCACTCAGTGGACCTGCCCTATCGGGCGGCGCGCAGGTCGCGCTTTTCAGCAGCAACTCTGCAGTGGCCAGTGTGCCTTCCAGCGTGACGGTTCCAGCCGGAGCTACCAGCGCAACTTTCACAGTGAGCACTAGCGCCGTCACCGCGTCAACTACGGTCACGATCTCGGCATCTTACAGTGGCGCGACCAGATCGGCCTCGCTCACTGTCACACCTGTGGCTCCGATTCTCCTTTCACTGAGTTTGAACCCAACGAGCGTTGTGGGGGGCCTCGAATCTTCCACAGGCACAGTAACCCTGAGTGGACGGGCTCCCGCGGGCGGCGCGCAAGTAGCGCTCGCAAGCAGCAATGGCGCCGCCAGCGTGCCATCCAGCGTATTCATTCCTGCTGGCGCCACCAGCGGTTCGTTCAGGGTCAACACGTTCGTTGTTCTCGTCTCAACTTCTTCCACCATCTCGGGCAGGTACAACGGTACGACTCGGTCGGCGACACTTGGGGTGCTCTTGTAGCCGAAGTGGGCCTTGATACAGCTTTTCTCGGAGGTATCGAAGAGGGAATCGCTCAGTACGCCATCGGGCCGACTTCTTTTTCGACTTCGGCGATATCCACCATGACGATGGCGTCCCACGGGCAGCCGTCCAGAAAGCAGCCGTCGGGGCCTTTGCTGAGGCACTTCTTGCAGCCGATGCACTGGATAGGGTCAATCTGGATGCGGCCGAACGGCGGATTGTCCTCGTCGGGCACCCAGAACATGCAATCTTCCACCGGGCAGTACTCGACGCAGGCCGGCGACCCCGCGCAGCCGGTACAGCACTCGGTGATTACAGCCAGTTCTTTCGGCTTTTTCTTCCGCGCGGTGGCGATGCCCTTCGAGCGAGGCTCGTGTTTCAGCTCGTCGGGCACCATTCCTGGAGCTTTGACAACTTCGGGTGCATTGGCCATTTAGAGAGATTTTACCTTGAGTGTCAAGCCTTTGCCAGCCCGGTTTCTCGGCCGGTCTCGCGCTTGCTACAATGCCTGCGGGCTTCGGTCCACCCCGGATCGCCCACATGCTCCCCAATTCTTTCTACAAACACTTCTTGCCCGCGCTCCTCGCCGGACTCGCCTTGCGGCTTTTCTTCCTCTGGCGATTCCCTTTTTATTCCGGCGACACAGCCTACTACGAAGAGCTTGCCCGCAACTGGCTTTACCACCACGTTTATGGCTTCTACTCCCACGGGCAGCTTCTTCCCTCGGACGAGCGCGCGCCCGGTTATCCGGCATTCCTCGCGGGGATTTATTTTCTGGCGGGGCCAAGCCGCAAAGCGGTCATGCTCGCTCAAGCCTTTCTCGATCTTGCCACTTGCGTCTTGGCCGCTTGCATCGCCAGCCGTCTCGGCGCGGACGCTCCCGAGGCAGCTCGGAATCGTGCGGCCATTGCCGCGCTCTGGCTGACGGGGCTTTGTCCTTTCACGGCAAACTACGCCGCCGTGCCGATGACGGAAGTTCTTGCAACATTTTTCACCACGCTCGCGCTGCTGATTTTTCTCTCGCCCGGGGGAATGGCGGTGGACCGCATATCCGCGGACCGAGACCTTCTGTGCGCTGTGAAAATTTGGTTCGCAGGCGGACTGGCTGTTGGTCTTGGAGCACTCGTGCGTCCGGAAACGCCGCTGCTCCTCGTGGCTGTGCTGATTGTTTTTTGGCTGCGCAATCGCCGCCCTGCGAATTGGAGAACGCTCACGCTTGCAACGCTTTGGATGATCGTTGGACTGCTGCTGCCGCTGGCGCCGTGGGCTGTGCGCAATGCGGTCAGCCTGGGGCGCATGCAATTTCTCGCACCTCGCTACGCGGAAACGGTTGGCGATGTCATGCCGACCGGCTTTTACGCGTGGACGAAAACGTGGATGTTCCGCTTTCGCGATGCGTATCTCTTCACATGGAAATTGCCCTCGCAGCCGATCGAACTGACAAATCTTCCGGCGTACGCCGCGGATTCGGCCGAGGAATTTTCGCGCGTCGCTTCCCTGCTGGACCGCTACAACCGCGGGCCGGGAATGACGCGCTCGCTCGATTTAGAATTTAGAGAATTGGCGCGGGAACGCGCGCGGCTTCATCCGATTCGGACTCATCTCTGGATTCCCATCGAGCGCGCCGCTGCCATGTGGTTCACTCCGCGGATTACACTGCTGCCTTATTCAGGCCGGCTGTGGCCGCTTGCCGAAAGTTACCGCAACAATCCCACCGATTTCGAAGTCACTCTTGGCCTGGCGCTGCTCAATGTTTTGTATGTGGCAATCGGTCTCGCGGCCGCGTGGACTTGCCGCACGAATCCGGGAGTTTTGCTGATCATGGCGTTCATCGTCGTTCGCACGGCCTTCCTGACGCAATTGCATACCTGCGAGCCGCGCTACGTGCTGGTCTGCTTCCCTGCACTGCTGGCAATCGGCGCGCAACTTTTCCGCCGCATCAGAACCAGCTAGCAGCGCTCGAAAGATTTCGCTCTCATTGCACCTTCACGGAGACTTCCGATTTTTGGTTTGGCGCAATCTGCACGCTTTCGCCGCCCGCAACATACTTTTGCAAAACATTCGGATCGCCCCACTCCAAATCCCAGCCGTCTTCAATGGCCATGAGCGTGTACGGGCCCGGCACGACGAAGTTCAGCGCGAAACTTCCATCCGAATCGGATTGGTCGCGCCGGAACAGCGCGGGGTTGCTTTTCAAATCGAGCGGCGCGAGGACAATCATCACGCCTTGCGCGGGCTTCTCCTTCTTGAGCGCAACGCCAGTAATCCGGCCGTTTCCCTTGGAAGCGTTGATAGTGACGTTCACGTCCTGGGCCGCCGTGATTTCCAGGGAACGCCCGGAGGTTTTCGCGCTCGCAGACGTCAGGCTCCGGATGAAAAATCCTGCCGGCTCGATAATTATGATCTCGTAGCTTCCCGGCTCGACCGGATTGTCCTTAAACGAAAATTCGCCTGCCGCAGACACGGCCGTGTCCCAAACCTCTCCGGTCGCGGAAGCCCGCAGCCGCACGCGGGCGGGCTGCGGCACCGCTGAACCGTCCTCGACTCCCAAAATCCCGCTGACCACAACCGATGAAGCCCTTTGCGTCACGTCCACCTCGGCGTCGTTGTCGAGCTGGACGCTTTGCGAGCGATGCGTCATGGCATTCCCGCGCCGCGTGTTCAGGACAAGGTTAAAGCGGCCCTGCGGCACACCCGAAACCTCCATAAGACCGGGCGCAACCTGATTGACCTGGCCGGGAATATAGATCGTGTCATTCTCCGCCACGGTCTGGGTCAGCGACACGCTCGTACTCTGGTCGGATTCCGCTGCGGCGGTTCTTACGAGGACGTGCGCGGCAGGGACAGGACGCATGCGAAAATCCGCGATGGCCATGTCTCCGGAGTGAAGAGGAACGGGAGTGGCGTTCGACAGGTCCGTGGCATTCGAATAGAAAGCAACGGGGTAGGCGACATCAAGGCTCTGGTTCTGCTCAATGAGAGGCTGAAGGCCAACTTCATTGACATCCTGATTTTCCCGCTTCGCACGATGGCGGACGCCGCGCTGTGCGTACCAGGGCTGGGCGGAGACGGCAATAAAATACGCTCCGGGATTCAGATGGCTGAAGTGATAGCGGCCTTCGTCGTCGGTGCTGGCTCTCCCGACCTGGAGCGTGCGGCGTTTCCCGCCGGCAAAAACCTGGTGGAAGAGCATGACGTCCGCATGACGAACGGGATCGTCGGACTCATCGGCCACGATTCCGGAAATGGAAGCGCCGGGTCGCAAACCGAAAATCAAATTCTCCGATTCCAATCCCGGTCCAACGACGATCGCGGTCATAAAGTTTTCGTGCTGCTGGTACGTCTGCTCGATGTAGCCGCGATGGGTCGCGGAAAGCACGTATTTCCCCGCCGGCACGTCGTCAAACGCGAAAGATCCCTGCTCATCCGTGATTTCGACACGGCCAGAATCTGGAGGATTCGGAGTATTTGCAGAACTCGAAGGATTGATGGCAACGGACGCGCGCGCGAGGGGCTGCCCGGTGATGGCATCAATGACTTTTCCGCTGATACGAAACGCGGATGGCGCGGCAGGAGCAGGCGGGGAGGCAGGCGGCGCGGCGGCTTGCTGAAAGAAAACCATCAGGAAAAGAAGCGGCAACAATGTGCGGGGAATCATGAGAGCTACTCTCCGACCTTTGCCAATTCCAAATCGACCTTTGCCGACTGATCCGGCGACAGCGTGACTTCGCGCGCTTTTGAAAGATATTTACGCAAGGTTTCCGGATTTGCATATTCGAGCCGGTCCGGATGATCCACGGCGAGAATCTTGTACGCGCCCGGCGAGAGGAAGGAGAGCTGAAAACCGCCGCCCGGATCCGTGGGCTGAATTCTGGGAGGAGCGGTAGCATGCTCCGAAAATGCCAGGATCGTTGCGCTGAGAGGTTGATTATCCGAGGATACAGTCCCGCTGAGGGAGGCTACATCATCCCGCAAGATGATCTCGATGGGTTGCGGCGAGGCGCCGGAAGCAACGGAGAGGTCGGATTCCAACAAATCCGTCGTACCTGAGATAGCGGACTGGACGTACAACGGGCCGTTGGGATTGATCTCAACATTGTAAGTCCCGGGGGCGATATTTTGGACTTCGAGCAAAGAAGCGCCTTTCTCTCCGACTTGTTGCGAGCCGTATCGGAGCTCGAACAAGCCGGCGTTGTGGGAGACAAGCTGGACATACGCTGGAAAATAATTTTCCTGTTCCCAAAAACGTTCAGCGCCGGTTCGAGAGCTGATAACGGTCAATTGAATGGGGATCTTAACGGTGGGCAGAAGGAGGACATGGACCCCGGAAAGGTCGGCGCTCACAGTGAGGGGAACGCTGGCAGTGAGGGAGTGTCCACGACTGTCAGGCGCGTCGGCCTGGAGCGTGTAAGCGCCAGCAGGAACCCACAAGATGCGGAAAGTACCACTCGCGGAATCAAAACGCGAATTATAGGCGAGTGGAATTCCCCCGGAATTGCGGAGTTGAAGAACAACCTGCTGATTCGAAGCGTAGCCGGTGATCGTGCCCGAGACGCGATAAAAGGGCTGTGGGGAGAGCGTGAGATCGATTTCGGCTTTCCTGCCAGGAATGATGGAGATGGGAGCGGCGGCGGCAAGTTCGGATCCAACCGGATAGTAGACCAGCGGAATGCCCTGCGCGCCGGGCTGCGATAGCTTCGCGGGAAAAGTCACGGGGTTCCGGCTGGGGCCAGCGGAAAGAAAATAGTTGCCGGGGGGCAATTCGGCAAAGCGGAAGTTTCCGTCTTCGTCGGTTACCGCGGCGGGCCGTTGCTGCCAGGTTTTCCTGCCGTTTTGCAAATTCTGCACGAGCAGTGCGACCGGCAATCCTTCGATGGGCTCGCCATCCTCCTCGCTAATGTGGCCGTAGATGACGCCCTCCGGAACCAATTTGAGAATCATGGGCGAACCGCCGGGCCCGGTGGTAGCCAGCAATTGGCCCCGCACGTCCGGCTGGAGATCTCTTTCGGCGAAGAAGCCTGGCTTTCTGACGCTGATGAAAGTCTGGCCGGCGGGAAGGCCGTCGAACTGAAATTTTCCGTCCGGTCCCGTGAGCATGGAACTTTGTCCATTGAGATAAATTTGCACTAGCGCGCCACGAATGGGTTCGGCAGTAAGAGAGCTGACGACAGTTCCGCGCAAGGTGTATTTGGCGTCGTCCGAAGTGGGCAGCGATACGATCGAATCGCTGTATTGGACCCCCTCGGATATGGGGTCGATATCGGACAGTTTGGAGGGCTGGGAAGACGGCTCAGCCAGCAGACTTGCGGCGAAGAGCGTGAAGAGGAGAGTTCCGGGCAGCATGACGAGCGCCTTTGCCAGCTCTAAGAGATTCCGCGTCAGTTTACAACGACTCTGATGCGTTCCGAGGGCGCGAATTTGCCTGCCTTCAGGCTATTGAGCCGGCATTTGCCGATCGCGGCGTCGTGGGACCAGGGCGGTGGGTCGATGTCCCCGTAAGGCGACTATTGTTTGACACTCGCCAAAAGCTTGCTTTCCTCCGGGGTGGGAGGCTCGAATCGTCCTCCCAAGTACTTGGCCAGAAATTCCTCCGTCGCGGCGTCAAAGGCCTCGCGATTCACCGGGCGGGCAAAGCCGTGCCCTTCGTCAGGGAACACGTAATACACCACCGGCTTATCGTTCTTGCGCATGGCCGCCACGATTTGATCACTCTCCGCTTTGTTCACCCGGGGATCATTCGCGCCCTGACCTATGAGGAGGGGCACCTTGATCTGGTCCGCTTTGAATAGAGGCGACTGCGTCTGCAGGAACTCTTCCGAGTCGCCCATGCGCTTGTGGAAAGTAGAGAGCAGCGTTGACCAATACGGAGGGGTGGTTTTCAGGAGCGTGTACAAATTCGAGGGGCCGACGATATCAACGCCGCAGGCAAAGGCATCCGGGGAAAATGCCACGCCCGCCAAAGTGGCGTACCCGCCGTAGCTTCCGCCCATGATGCAGACTCTCTTCGCGTCAGCGACGCCGGCCTTCACAGCCCATTCCTCGCCGTCGAGCAGATCGGTGTGCATGGCTCCGGCCCACTGGCGGTCGCCCGCGTTCACATATTTCTTTCCGTAGCCTGTTGAGGCGCGAAAATTAATTTGCAGGACGGCATATCCGCGGTTGGAGAGCCACTGCGCGGTACTGTTAAAGCCCCAGACATCGCGTCCCCAAGGCCCGCCGTGAACGAACACCACCATGGGCAGAGCTTTGGCTTCCATGCCGACGGGAGTGGTCAGATAGCCAAACAGTTTCATGCCGTCGCGCGCGCTGAACTCGATTGGTTTCATGGTTGCCAGTTTGAATTTCTCGAGCGCGGGCCGGTTGCTGAAAAGCAGGCTCGCTTGCTTGCTGGCGCGGTCGTACAGGTACCAGTAAACTGGCGCATCATCGCTGACGAAGGTCACAACCCATTTGGTATCGTCAAGATTGGTGGATATCCCCTCAATATCTCCGTCGCGCACCTTCTTCAGAGCTTCAAAGTCCGCCTTCACCCTGGGATCGATGAACTCGTATTCCGTTCTCTGTCGCGTGAAACTCACCGCTTCCAGCGCGTTGGTCTTGGGGTTGTTGATGGTGTTGCTGACGTCGAAATTCGCGTCTTCGGAGACAACTTTTCGTTTGCCGGTCGCGATGTCGATCTCCAGCAGCCGCGCGGCGTTGTAATCCAGGCTGGTGGCCACCCAAAGTCCTTTGTTGTCCGCGGTGAAACCGATGACATTCCCAAAGGTCTCATCCGGTCCCCACTGGATCAGTTCGCGCCAGGGTGATTTCAAGTTATCGCGCACGCGGACAATCGTGCTGCCATCCTGGGTCTGCACCTGGGCAGCGCGTATCTGCAGCGCATTGTCGGCCTGCCAGCCTGCAACATCACCGGGATTTTGCGTGTCCATGTCTACGGTGGCGGTCTTCAGGTCTACCCGATAGATGTCAAACACCTGGGGGTCGCGCTTGTTCATTTGCACCAGGATGGTGTCCGGCGTTTTCCAGTCGTAAGCGGCGATGTCGACGCGAACCTTTTCG
>Ga0307479_10004848_pt1 | contig 12376 bp, 13 predicted proteins | sample atmos_gasesECM4C_FD_203743 | JGI IMG/M metagenome (GOLD analysis project Ga0307479, IMG submission 203743) | Hardwood forest soil microbial communities from Morgan-Monroe State Forest, Indiana, United States - atmos_gasesECM4C_515 | ecosystem: Environmental > Terrestrial > Soil > Temperate...
GTTCTCCGAGTTGGTGTACTCCCCGGCGGTGGATCCCATTGTCGGGATGGCTTATGCACTGGCCCGGACAACCCGGTTGAAGGTCGGCACGTCGGTGGCGGTGCTGCCTGGACGTCATCCAGTGTTGGTAGCCAAACAGCTGGCATCGCTGGCGGCCGTCGCGCCTAAGCGGGTTCTTCCCGTCTTCGGGTTGCGCTCGGCGATCCCGGCCGAGCGCGAGGTATTCGTAGTCCCTGACGGAGAGCGGGCAGCGGTGTTCGACGAGGCGCTGAGGGTACTGCGCTCGGCACTAGTCGATGATTCGGCCAGCTACTCTGGCCGGTATTTCACGGTCAGCGCGGCGGCGATCACGCCACGGCCGACGCCTCCACTGGACATATGGTTGGGCGGCTCAGCCCCAGCGGCGTTTCGGCGGATCGGCACGCTGGGCGATGGCTGGCTGGGTAGTTTCCTGACCCCGGACGAAGCGCGAGCAGGGCGGGAGGCGATCGAACGAGCCGCGGAGCGGGCCGGCCGGCAAATCGAACCCGATCACTTCGGCATTTCGTTGGCCGTAGCCGACGGTGAGTTGCCAGCGGAATTGGCAGCCGCGGTCCGCCAGCGTCGTCCAGACCTCGATCCCAGCGAGTTGATCGCAGCCGGCTGGGACCAGCTGCATCGTCAACTCGATGCCTACCTGGAAGCCGGATTGTCGAAATTCGTCATACGGCCGGCCGGTAGCGCGCCATTGGACGGCTTCATCGATCGGTTTGTCGCCGAGCTCGCCGGCAGGCAGAACTGATCACGACCCAGCTTCCGGCCCCGGCCTTTACTCGTCAGCGGAGAAGTCGGCCGTGAACCAGCGGTCGGGGCGGATGGTGAACAGCACGCTGTCGTAATCGCCAAGGCTGCGCACAAATCCACGTCCACCGTCCTCGCCGAGATAGCGGATCGCGATGGCTTCACGTACCTCTAGCGGGGCGGGCGTGGTGATATCGACGACAGTGCCCTCTACGACCACATATTGGTAGGGCAGCTCCTCGCGCTGGACGACGAGCGTCACCACGCCGGCGCTCTCGATGAGCTTGGCTTTGCGTCGCGACGCACCAGTGTTGATGCGGATGTTTCCGCCGGGGGTGTAGTCGTACCAGATCGGCACACTGGCCGGAGGGCGACCGTCTGCGGCAGCGACGGACAGCACCCCAATATGCTTTTCTTCTAGGAACCGCTCACGCTCGGACTCGTTGAATGCTCTGGGCATATACGGCCGAACCTCCTCCCTCACGCCGCTGTTCCCAGGCCGTTTCGTGACGGCGTCGAAAGCCGATGCGAGCGGCCGCAGTCTCGGGACGTTTATCGTGTCCGGAGTGGCCGAACCGTCCGTCGCGGAGTTGCGCAAACGCCTGGACGGTCTGACCATCCGCGACGCGGCACGCCTTGGCAGGCGCCTGAAGAACCTCCGCGGCGCGAAGCCTGAGAAGCTGCAGCAGCTCGCCGACCAGATCGCCGCGGCCGAAACACTCGTTGCCACCCGACAAGCCGCCGTCCCGACGATCACCTACGCCGACTTACCGGTCAGGGAGCGGGGGCAAGAATCGGCACACCACATCCGGTCAGCGAGCAGCGGATCTACCGGGCGATCGACGCCGTCCGCGACCGTTCCTGACCTGGCCTGACCTGGGCGCAAGTTTTCATCTAAGCCGCCTATCCGAAGCCGTGAGGTACTTCCGGGCTGCATCGCCAAATGTTAGGTACGTGCGTGCTAGAAACCCGTTGCACAATCGATACCGAGCAGCTAACTTAGACGCACGGGAGATCCAGGTCACACACTGACGGCGAGCATGGGGCGGCACAGATTCCGGCATGGTCTTCACCAAAGGGGAGGCGGTCGCAAATCGCGGCCGGGAGGAAGGGAACAGCTCGGTGTCAGAAACACGACCGGCCGCGCGGCGGTTAAACCTTGTGGCTCCAAACAGCAATCTGCGCGCCGTGTCCGCAGACCATCGTGCTTGGGTCTCGAAGGCGCTGTGCAAGACCAAAGATCCCGACGAACTCTTTGTGCGAGGGTCCGCCCAACGTAAGGCTGCGATTATCTGCCGTCACTGCCCTGTAATGCAGCAGTGCGCGGCGGACGCGCTCGACAACCAGGTCGAGTACGGCGTCTGGGGCGGCATGACCGAGCGGCAGCGCAGGGCACTGCTCAAACAGCACCCCGAGGTCTCCTCGTGGGCGGACTTCTTCAACAAGCGCAACACCCGCTCCGTCGGATAGGCAATAGCGGCCGCCGGAGGGTCGCCCAGCTTTTTTCGTCATTACGTTCCTCATTACGTTTCTGTTACAGCTCTCGGGCGATCCATGATGAGCTTGGAGGACCGGGTCTTATACGCAGAGATGACCTCCGATGACTGGCGGCGGCGGGGAGCGGCAACTCTGCGCGCGAACACTCTCGAATGACGGAATTAAGTAGTGGGCTACTCACGCCTTCAGCCGGCTAACCCGTCATCATTGTGCGCGGCGGACGTCTTTACGGACGGACTTCCACCCTTGATGCGTAGCTCGGATCGAAGGAGAGCCCAAGATGCCCTGGTATTTGCAGCAAATCACTCAAGGCTCCGGGCCGATCGTTCCGAACCGGTACGTGGAGCGCATGGTGTCGGCGGAGATGCCAGCATGGCCGCAACCAGCAATCTGCGCACAATGACCGCAGAGGATGGTCCTTGGACCTCGAAGGCGCTGTGCACGGCCGACGATTCCGACGAACTCTTTGCGCGGGGGGCGGCGCAACGTAAGGCTGCGATTATCTGCCGTCACTGCCCTGTAATGCAGCAGTGCGCGGCGGAGGCGCTCGACAGCCACGTTGAGTACGGCGTCTGGGGCGGCATGACCGAGCGGCAGCGCAGGGCACTGCTCAAGCAGCACCCCGAGGTCTCCTCGTGGGCGGACTTCTTCAACAAGCGCAACACCCGCTCCGTTGGAAAGGCACTAGCGACCGCTGAAAGGTCGCCCAGTTCCGGCGATACAGGATGAGCTGCCGAAGCCTGGGGAGTGCTCAACCCACAAGATGATGTCGCCGAGGTATGGCGTGAGATCGGGCAAGGCACGGAGCCAGTGCGTCGACTCGCGCTCGCCCACACCGACGGGGCCAACCACCCAGCCGATCGTTGCGGCTCAGAATCTGTCGAAGATGCTATTGACGAGGTCGTCGCTGATGCCGATGCCGGCGCCGGTGGCGATCGCCTGACCGAACCGTCCGCCAAGGAACCGCTGCAGCGCCCCACCACCGGCAGGCGCGGGCTGCTGGTACTGAGATTGGTACGGGGTTTGGTATTGGGGCGGTTGCGCGTACTGGGCGGTCGGCGGGTAGTACGGCGGCGCGGACGGCTCGGTGGCCGCGACATGGTTGTCGACCAGGGCATGAATCGCCTGCAGGAGCTCCGTGGTGGTGCTTTGCTCGTCGCGGATCGCTAACGCAATCTCCTTGAGATCCAGTGCCCATTCACGGGCATTGGGGTCGCCCGCGGTGGCCGCGGTGGACAATTTGTCGGCCAACGTTTGGATAAGCGTTCCGGTTTGTTGCGCCTGGTGCTGCAGCGCACTGAATTGGCGGTCGACGGTCTCGGTGTCCACTGGCGCGGCTCCTTTCGCTAGGTGTCTGGATTGCCCTCTCCATCACAGCCGATATTGCCGAGAGCCAGCTGAAGGATTTCGTTGATTCGGTCATCGAGGGCTTGTGGCAATCGTGATCTCGTGATCATCGTGCGGTGCGGTGCCCGAGCGCGCGCCACCGCGCCGTGATCTCGCCCTGCGGGCCGACGGCGAAGCCCGAGCGCGATCGATCTTGTCCCAGATTGCCGAGCTGCACGGCCAGCAGCCCTTGCGGCGGCCGAATGCTTCGAACGACCCGCGGTATCGCTTGTCAGAGGCCACATCTCGACCTGCGCAGTCATCGGCTCCGATGTGTGTCGCGAAATATATTGGTGGACAACAGGATAACGAATACCCAGCTGTCTACCGGTAACCGGCGATATGCGACTCTGTTGCCGTAATCCGCGGACGGGCTGGGTCGGGTTAGCTTCTCTGATCAGGGCAATAACTTGCACACAGTGCCGCCACAGCTACAACGGAGAAGATGAGACACCTAAGAAAACTCACGTTCAAGTCCATGCTGCGAGAATCGACGGCATTTGTTGTACCGCAACGCGAATCATCGCTGACGGTGACGGTTGCCCGCTGACGTTTATCGCCGGCGAAGGACGGGGCGGAGGCACGAAAAGATGAACTGAAAGACAACCATCACCGCCCCGGCGTCGGCAACCCTCGCGCTGACAGCGACGGCGGCTGGGAAACCCTGTGGTATGACCCGCGACCAGCCCATACAAATCCCTCGGATACTAAAAGGAGAGTCATAATGTCAATCGCGAATCTAAAACGGTCAGCTCTCGGATTGCAGAACCTCGACCCAACGGTTCTGATCACGAAAACACTGATCAGCGCTGCTATGGTTCTCGGCTCCTGTGTCGTGGCAGCAGCACCGGCCAGCGCCGACACCGGCCCCGCCAGTGCTGGCCCCAACCCGTTCAGCAGCCTTGGCTGTAACTGTCAAGAGACAGCTCCACTCAGCAGCCCGGCTCTGACGGCAAAAGAACTAAATCGGGGAATCCGGGCGGGTCTCTCCGGCTGACCCCCCGTTCCACCATCTATCCCGATCGGCCCCTTGGGATAACGCGCGCCTCACCGGTGTTGCGCGGCAGCAGTTCCTCGGGGTCCAACGCGCTGCCGGAGCCGCGGCCAGGCGGGACTGATCGCGGAGCGTCGGTCACCGGTCCAGGTTGCCCTGCTCTTGACGAGAGTCTTGCCGTGCAGCCACTGGCACTTGTCGATGACGGCAGGAGTTAATCGCAAGCACACGACGAACGACTCATACCGGAGTGGTCTCTGGGTAGCGGCTGGATTTCGTCGCGCGCATCGTGCGTTCTGCCATGCGGGTGACGAATTGGCGTGACGCCAGCCGCGGGGCGTTGATCAGCAGCCGATTGCCGGCGCCGGTGACCACGCTGCCGGCCCGACGGTCCAGGGCGCGGAGTGCGGCGTGTACCACGCGCTCGGGGGCCATGCGCCGGCCTACCTGAGCGTTTTCGCCTGCCACGGTGAAAAATTCGGTTTCGGTAGATCCGGGGCACAGCGCGGTCACTCGCACGCCGGTGCGCCGGGTTTCGGCCCACAGGGCCTCCGTGAACGACAGCACGAACGCCTTGCTCGCGCCGTAGACCGCCATGTATGGGACGGGCTGAAACGCCGCCGTTGATGCGACGTTAATGACCGCGCCGCGATCACGCGCGAGCATCCCCGGCAGGTACAGGCGGGTCAGGTCGACGAGTGCCGCCACATTGACCTGCACCATCTCGGTGAGCGTGGCGGGGTCGGCCTGATGCAGCTGCGCGTGCAAGCCGAAACCGGCGTTGTTGACCAGGATGTCGATCTGCCGGCCACCAAGCTCGTCGGCCAGGCGGTCGGCCGCCGACGGCTTGGCCAGATCGGCGACCACCGCGTCGGCAGCCACACCATGGGAAGCGCGCAGTTCGTCGGCAAGCGCGGTGAGCTTGTCCCGTGAGCGGGCCACCAGCACAAGGTCGCTGCCCCGGCTCGCCAGCTCGCGGGCGAAGACCGCCCCGATTCCCGAGGAGGCGCCCGTCACCAGGGCGCGTTGGCGTTTGTAGTTCATGGTCTTGTCATTCATTGCCGCCACCTATTGTCGAAGACGTCCGATCGTGACCCAGAATAAAACCGACCGCGCGGTATGTCTAGAGATACCGCGCGGTCGGTTTGTGTTATGTTGACTGCATGTCGTCAGACCCGGTCACCGCAAGAGGAGTTGCCACGCGCGCGTTTCTGCTTCAGGTCGCGGCCGAGGTCTTCGCCGAGCGCGGGTACACCGAGGCGACGATGGCCGAGCTCATCGTGCGAAGCGGACTGACCAAGGGCGCGTTCTACTTTCATTTCTCGTCTAAAGAACAGCTTGCGCTTGCCGTTATCGACGAGAAGCAACGCCAGTGGTTTGACTCGGTGCAGGCTGCGATCGGCGCCGAAGCCCGGGCGATCGACCAATTCCGCGCGGTGGCTCTCGCGCTCGTGCGCCTGCATCGTCACGACCCCAGCGCGTTCAGTGTTTCGCGGCTCACTCACGATCTTGCGCTGGTGCAGGATGGCGCCGACCGGGCGCGCCACCACATGCGGGTCTGGGTCGGTATGCTCGCCGGCCTGATCACACAGGCTCAAGCCGACGGCGACCTTCCCCGCGATGTCGACGCCAACGATTTGGCGGCGGTGCTGGTCGCCGCCACCGATGGGCTCAAGGATCTCGGCAGCCTGATCGATGCACCATCGCGGGCACGCAACGCTTTCGAACGGCGGATGAAGATTGTGATCGCGCTGGTCGACGCGCTGCGTCCCGAGGACACCGGCAACAACGGCTGACCGGTGTTGATATCGGGGCAACCACCTCGCGCCAAAACGACCAGGCCCGGCACCGGCGCCGCCGCGCCCCAGCGGAGGACCGCACCGGGCGTGGCTCTCGCGGCACTCCCGCCCCGGGTGGTATCACTACAACACAGTAGTAGACAATGACTGTTTCTATCTGCACCGTTGTGGGTACGGGTTCAGGGTGCGGAGTTGACACCGTACGAAGTTGAATCGTCCAACGTTGGCGGCTCAACATGGCGTCAGCACGTAGCGGGATTCAGGAGTATCCGAACTAGGGAGTAACCGAAACGGCTATGATGGCTATCCACGTTCCAATTATGGTGGTGGCCTTGCTGCTTGGCCCGCTGGGAGCGGCCGCGACGGCGCATGCCGACACTAACGACCAAAGATTCCTCTCATCACTGAAGTCCGAGGGCATCACCGACCACGTATCTCCGTCACACACGATCGAGGCCGCTCACAGCGTCTGCCAGAAACTTGACGGCGGCGAGACGCCTACCAAGGTGGCGATTGACGTGCTGAACAACAGCACCATGCCCGCTTATCATTGCGGCTACTTCGTCGGCGCGAGCATCAAAGTGTATTGCCCGCAGTACGAACCTAAGATCTCTCCCGGCACCTGACGCATACGTCGGGATCACCGAGGAAAACCGCCGCCGCTGGCCGCTGCGAGTTGACCCGACGATCGTTCACCGGGGGCAGGCCCGAGCAGTGTCTACGCATCTGCAGACCATCGAGGAATCGTGACGGGCTTGCGAGCGCTCGTGTCGTGCTTCCGCAATCGAACGATGTCGACCAGACTGATAGCGCATTTGCCGAATTTTCTGACGCGTCAATCGGACACGGGTACCATCGTCGAGCTGTCCTGAGGTTGTCGCGCCGCCGGAGAGGGAACCGCCGATGTCGTCGTATGTGATCGCAGCAACCGAGGCGTTTGGCGTGGTGTCGGGGGACTTGACCGGGATCGAAGAGGCGATCAAGGGGGCCGCGGCTGCGGCGGCGCCCTCGACGACAGGAATCGTCGCGGCGGCCGAAGATGAGGTGTCGGCGGCTATCGCAAGTTTCTTCGGCAGCTACGCCCAAGACTTTCACGCGCTGACCGCCCAAGCGACGCTGTTTCACGACCAGTTTGCGCGTGCGCTGAGCGGGGCCGGGGCCGCATACGCGGCGGCTGAGGCCACGAATGTGTCGCTGGTGGTGAAGGCGCTGCAGCAACAGTTCTTCGACAAGGGGTTTTTTTCCCCCTTCATCTATCTGACCGGGCAACCGCTCTTCGGTAAAGGAGCCGTCGGGCCCGCCGTCACCGGGGCCACCGGCCCCGGTCTGGCCGGCAGCCTGCTGCGCAGCATTCTCAACGGGAGTCTCGGGACTTACAGCGGCGGTGTGTCGGAGGGGTCGGGGACCCCCGGCGCGGTGACCGGGGTCCGGGAGGGGTTCTCCTACCTGGAGATTCCGGTCGGTCCCCATGGCTACGATGCCCCGACGCGCTGGTTCTTCCCGACGCAGGCAAACGGTTCGGTGGATGCCCACGGTGTCATCTATCTGCAGCACGGCTTCCTGGCAACGGGTGGCTATTACAGCGATCTGGCCACTCAGCTGGCCGAGCGGACCGACAGCATTGTGGTTGTTTCCACCGTGTCGTCGCTTCCGTTGCCGAACGGCGCCTGGCTGAACGGCACGCAGATGCAGCAGGCCATCGGCTCGTTGTTCCTGGGCAACGAGACGGCACTGAACACCAGCGCGAATCAGGCCGGTTACCACGGCACGCTGCCGCAGGATTTCATCATGACCGGACACTCCGCCGGCGGCGGCCTCGCCACGATGGCCGCCGGCGATTACGTCGCGGACCTCGAGACAAACACCGCCAACAACCACCTTCTCGGTGTGGTGATGTTCGACGGGGTCGCATCCAACTCCTCGGCCTTCGCGGCTGCGATAGCCAACCTGAAGACGTTGAATATCCCCGACTACGTGGTGGCCGCGCCGCCCCAGGCGTGGAACGCCTCCGGCGCCACCACAAATGAACTGGTCAGTCTCTACCCGGGGCAGTTCGTCGGGGTCGAGCTGGTCAACGGCTCGCATGTCGACTCGATGCTGGGCGATAAACCCGTCATCGACTTCCTCTCCCAGGTGATCACCAGGTTCTCCCCGCCCGGCAACACCGCGGCCGTGTACACGCTGTCCACGGGTTGGATCAACGACATCTACGCAGGGGCGGGCCCGACCGACCCGATCTACGGCATCTACGGGCCCACCGGCGGCTACGTGGCCCCCGGCGGCCAGCAGATCATCCTGGGCCCGGCCACCGCGATCGTGCTGCCGGTGTAAACGACCGCCGCGTCGGCGACAATCTTGGCCACGCCTTGGCTTACTTGGCGCCGTAGTCGATCTCGAGCGCCGTGATCGCGACCCGGGCCGTGTCGACATCGTCGGCGCGGTAACTCTCTTTGAGCACCGCCAGCGCACCGGGATGCGCCGACTTCGGCGGCGCGGCAAGAACATCGATGTGCTGGGCCACCAGCAGCAGCTGCTGCGGGTGTCGGAGAACACCTCCCGCGACCCGCAAGAGCATCTACTTCCGCGATGACCTGGTGGCTCTCATCCGCGCTCATCGACCGGTCAGAGCCGTTTCCGGCAATCCACCGCCGCAGCCTGAGACCGAAACCAGCATCGTCGCCGCACTACGAGCCCGGCTGACCGCCAAAGACACTCAAATCACTGAGCTCAGGGCCATTCTGCGCGAACGTCACCGCACCGGTGTTTTGCCGCCTCTTTGATCAGCTAATGAACCCCCGCGACGCTCTGAATGACGGCAAAGCGCTGGGGGACGTCACTACAGACCTCCGACGGCCCAAAGTGTCAAGTCCCGCGCTGCACGATGTTGACCGTGTTGCAATTTCGTCGCATCTGGCAATCACCGAAGGGATACTCAGTTCGGTAGCTGAGGTGTGGAGGAAGGGGCGAGGGTCTGATGATCCGCGGAAAGTCCGTCGTCGTAACAGGTTCCACATCCGGTATCGGGCTTGCCGTCGCGCGCGCCTTCGCCGCAGAGGGCGCAAACGTGACCCTCAACGGGTTCGGTGACCCAGACGCTATCGAGCAACAGCGGCGCAGTATCGAGGAGGAGTTCGAAGTAACGGCGGCCTATTCGGGCGCCGATGTGACCAAGCCGGTTGAGATTGCCGACATGATCAGCGGCACCGAAAAGACTTTCGGGGCAATCGATGTCCTTGTTAACAATGCGGGCATCCAGTTCGTGGCGAGGGTAGAAGATTTCCCGGTCGCGAAGTGGGACGCTGTGATCGCCACCAACTTATCGGCCGCTTTCCATACATGTCGCTGCGTACTACCCGGGATGAAACGCCGAGGCTGGGGACGAATTATCAACATCGCCTCGGCGCACGGCCTCGTTGCAAGCGCCCAGAAAGTCGCCTACGTCGCAGCCAAGCACGGCGTTGTTGGACTGACCAAGGTGGTAGCAATCGAAACCGCCGACGATGGCATCACGTGCAACGCGATCTGCCCCGGCTGGGTGATGACGCCTCTGGTGGCGCAGCAAGTCGAAGCGCGCGCGAACGCAGCCGGACAGTCCTTTGACGCGGCCAAACACGAATTCGTTGCCGAAAAGCAGCCGATGGCGCGCTACACCCGCCCGGAGGACATCGGCGCACTCGCGGTCTTCCTGGCCGGCGATGCGGCCGCCACAATCACCGGCGCCTCTTATTCGATCGACGGAGGCTGGACCGCCAGATGAGGCCCAACGCACGCGCGCGTGCTAACCCGGATCGACGTTTGCCGCTCCGGCCGCGTGTCGCGCGGCAGTCGCGTCCATGGTTTCACGCAGCGCGGGTATCTCGTCGACCAGGCGGGCCAGGTCATCGCGCCCGATAGCCAGCACCTCGGCCGGTCCGGTCGTCGTCACGGTCGCATTACGCAGCTTCCCGCGGCGCAGCACGGATTCGCCGATCACCTCACCCGGCTCCACCACGGCAATGCGTTCCTGGCCGACGTAGACCCCTGCCTCCCCGTTGAGCAGGATGTAGGCGGCGTCCGAAGGGGTCTTCTCATGGATCAGTGGCCATGCCCCGGACGTCGAGGTGTGGCGTGCCGCCCGGACGAAGCGATCCAGATCGTCGTCCGAGAATTTGTCGAATGCACTGAACTCCCGTAGCCGACGGACGTATTGCCCACGACCCTTCGCATCGGCGGTGGTCATACTGGCCTCCTGATTCGCGATGTGACCCTGACATCGAGCAGCCTAGCGAACGGTCGGGGCAGGTTTGGTTTGATTCAGCGCCGGTTTAGCTCGCGTGTTGTCGACGGCGCCACTGCCATACTTCGGCTAGCGCCTCGCTGCGGCTGACCTGTTTGTTGCGAAAGCGCGGGAAGATTCATGAAAGGAGCGGTGCGGTGATCCTCGCCGTCGACCTCGGCAAGACGTCCTGCCGGGCCGCGGCACGCGGCCGGAGGGCCGAGGGGGCGGGGGCGCCGGGGCTCGCGGCGCCCGGCGGCGTGCGGGCCGCGGAGGCGGCGATACTGGCCGTCGCGCGCGAGCTCGGCCCGGTCGACGAGGTGATCGTGGGCGCCGCCGGGGCGCTGGCGGCGCCGGATGCGGCGCGCGCGCTGGGCGATGCGCTGCTGGCCTCGCTGCGGGTGGAGCGCGTCGCGGTGACCAGCGACGCCGTGATCGCGCACGCGGGCGCGCTGGACGGGGAGCCGGGCGTCGTCCTGATCGCGGGCACTGGCGTCGTGGCGCTCGCGATCGGCGCGGACGGCACGCTGCGGACCGCCGACGGCTGGGGCCCGTGGCTGGGCGACGAGGGCGGAGGCGCGTGGATCGGCGCCGCCGGGCTCCGTGCGGCGCTGCATGCCCACGACGGCCGCGGCCCGTCCACCACGCTGCTCGACGCCGCCTGCGCCCGCTTCGGCGCGCCGGAGACCTGGCCCGCGCAGCTCACCGGTGCCGCTGCGCTCGCGTCCTTCGCGCCCGACGTCCTAGCTGCGGAGGGCGACGCCACGGCGCTCGCGATCGTCAGCGCCGCCGCCGAGGCGCTCGCCGCGACCGCCCGCGCGGCCGGAGATGGCCCGGTGGCGATGGTTGGCGGCCTGGCGGGGGTCGAGGCGCTGCGCCAGCAGCTCGACCTCGTCCCGGCCGCCGGCGACGCGCTCGACGGCGCGCTGCGGCTGGGGGCGATCCACGAGCCGCACGTAATCCGCATGCAGGCGGGCGCCGCGCCGCACGGGGTCGACGCACTCGCCACCGAGGCCGCGCGGCCAGGCCTGGACGATCTCGACGCACGGCCTATCGGCGAGGTTGTCGCGCTACTCGTGGCCGCCGAGGGCGAGGCGCACGGCGCGGTGGCGGCGGCGGTTCCGCGGATCGCGGCGGCGGCCGAGGCGATCGCCGCGCGGCTTGAGCGCGGCGGCCGCCTGATCTACGCCGGCGCCGGGACGTCCGGGCGGCTAGGCGTGCTCGACGCGGCCGAGTGCGTGCCGACCTTCGGCACCGACCTCGTGCGCGCGGTGATGGCCGGGGGAGCGGCGGCCCTGACCGAGGCGATCGAGGGCGCGGAGGACGCGTTCGACCCCACAGATCTCGCCGACCTGGCCGCCGCCGACGCGCTCGTCGGGATCACGGCGTCGGGCTGCACCCCGTACGTGCTCGGGGCGCTCGAGCACGCGCGCGCGGCCCGCGCGCTGACCGTCGCGATCGTCAACAACCCGGACAGCAAGGCGTCTGCCGACCTGGTGATCGAGCTGCTGACCGGGCCCGAGGTGCTCGCCGGCTCCACGCGGCTGACCGCGGGGACGGCCCAGAAGGTCGTGCTCAACGCGCTCTCGACGAGCGTGATGATCGCGCTCGGCAAGGCCTACGGACCGCGGATGGTCGACGTGCGCGCGACCAGCGCCAAGCTGC